>Ga0307505_10002892_pt1 | contig 11348 bp, 8 predicted proteins | sample 23_S_MG_FD_202183 | JGI IMG/M metagenome (GOLD analysis project Ga0307505, IMG submission 202183) | Soil microbial communities from Populus trichocarpa stands in riparian zone in the Pacific Northwest, United States - 23_S | ecosystem: Environmental > Terrestrial > Soil > Riparian zone > Trees...
GACGAAACGCTCGTCGCTCCACCAGAAGTGGACGCGCGACCAGTCGATCCGCTCGAGCCGGGGGCTTCGGGCGGCGGCGGCGAGCACGGCGGACCCCATGGATCCGCCCGTGAGCGAGATGTGCGCGAGGTCACCCTCTCCGACGCGCTTGGACACCCGATTGAGGAACCGCGCGGCGACCGACTCGGCGAGCGCCGACGGGTCGGAGTCGATGACCACGCGCTTCTCAGCCCACGCCTCAACCATGCCGCTCACCCACCACGCGACTCGCTCATGCGTCCTGCGTCTCCTTCGTCGCCGGGGGGTCGAGAAGCTCCCAGCCCTCGGTGATCACTCGACCATACAGGACGTCCGGATCGAGGCGGCGGAGCTCCTCGGCAAGGCATTCGCGCAGTGTGCGGCGGGGGAACGCGAGCTCGTGGCTGGGCTGCCCGGGCTGCGTCAGCACCGCGACGCCCGAGGTCGGGCGCTCGAGGAGGACCTCGCCGCTGTCACGGACGAGGGTGACCGATTTGATGCCGTGGGGCCACTCCTCGGGATCGAGGTAGGCCCAGTCCACCGGCACGTCGAGGGCGAGCCGCAGCCATGCTGCGAGCAGTGCCGTCGACGGGGAGTCCGAGGCTCCGCGCACCCGCACGGCGGTGACGGGTTCGTACGGCGGCTGATCGAGGATCGCCGCGAGCTGCTCGCGCCACCGGGTGAGGCGCGTCCAGGCGAGGTCGGTGTCTCCGGGGGCGTACTTGGCGCCGAGCGCGCCGACCCACGCGGACGGATCGGTCTTCGTCGCGGCATCCGTGATGCGTCGCTGTGCGATGCGGCCGATAGACGTCCTCGACGGGTTGTCGGGCGTGCGGTTCGGCCACCAGACCACGACGGGGGCATCCGGGAGCAGCAGACCGGTGACGAGGGACTCCAGGTTCGAGTTGCCGGCTTCACCCGTGATCCGGAGCGTGACGACCTCGCTCGCGCCGGCGTCGCCGCCCACGCGGATCTGGGCGTCCAGGCGAGACTCCGCGTCGTCGCCGTTGCCGATCATGAGCACGATGACGCGCATCGGATGCTCGCGCGACGCGTCGTTCGCGGCCTCGATGACCTCCTCCATCGCGCCCTCACGCGTGACGATGATGAGCGTCAGCACCCGGCCGAGCGCAACTGCGCCGCCTTCCTCGCGCACGCTGACGAGCGCGCGCGAGATCTTGCTGACGGTGGTATCGGGAAGATCGACGATCACGGGCGCCTCCAGGTACGGCCGTCGCGGGCGAGCATCTCGTCCGCGGATGCCGGGCCCCACGACCCGGGCGAATACTGTTCGAGCGGACCGCCCTGTTCCGTCCAGAACCTCTCGATCGGGTCGAGGATCTTCCAGGAGAGCTCGACCTCCTCGTGCCGGGGGAACAGCGGGGGGTCGCCGAGGAGCACATCGAGGATCAGGCGCTCGTACGCCTCGGGGCTGGCCTCGGTGAACGCGTGACCGTACCCGAAGTCCATCGTGACGTCGCGGACCTGGGCACCGGCGCCCGGCACCTTCGAGCCGAAGCGGATCGTCACACCCTCGTCGGGCTGCACGCGGATCACGAGGGCGTTCTGGCCCTGACCAGAGGTCTGGCTGCGCGAGAACAGAAGTTCTGGTGCGCGCTTGAACACGACCGCGATCTCGGTGACGCGTCGGCCGAGGCGCTTTCCGGTGCGCAGGTAGAACGGCACCCCCGCCCACCGCCGGGTGTTCACCTCGAGGGTGATCGCCGCGTAGGTCTCCGTGGTCGACTGCGGGTTCATCCCGTCCTCTTCGAGGAAGCCGAGCACGTTCTCGCCGCCCTGCCAGCCGCCCGCGTACTGGCCGCGTGCCGTGGACCGGGAGAGGTCGTCGGGCAGGGTGACAGCCGCGAGCACCTTCTCCTTCTCGGCCCGCAGCTCCTTCGCGTCGAACGAGATGGGCTCTTCCATCGCGGTCAGCGCCATCAACTGCAGCAGGTGGTTCTGGATGACGTCGCGCGCCGCGCCGACGCCGTCGTAGTATCCGGCACGACCGCCGACGCCGATGTCCTCGGCCATCGTGATCTGCACGTGGTCGACGTAGTTGCGGTTCCAGATCGGCTCGTACAGCTCGTTCGCGAAGCGCAGCGCCAGGATGTTCTGGACCGTCTCCTTGCCGAGGTAGTGGTCGATGCGGAAGATCGAGTCCGTCGGGAAGGTCGAGCGCAGTGCGTCGTTCAGCGCCTGCGCCGACGCGAGGTCGTGCCCGAACGGCTTCTCGATGACGACGCGCCGCCACCGGTCGGGCTGATCGGCGGTGTCGTCGACCAGGCCCGACGCGCGCAGCTGCTCGGCGACCTGGGCGAAGTCGCGGGGCGGGATCGACAGGTAGTACGCGTGGTTGCCCATCGTCCCGCGTTCGGTGTCGAGCTTCTCGACGGTCTCGCGCAGGCGCCGGAACGCATCCGGGTCGCCGAACTCGCCCGAGACGAACCTGATGCCCTCGAGCAGCTGCTGCCACGTCTCGTCGCGGAACTCCGTGCGGGCGTGCTGACGTACGGCGTCGTGCACGACCTTGGCGAAGTCCTGATCCTCCCAATCGCGGCGCGCGAACCCGACCAGGGCGAACCCGGGCGGGAGCAGGCCGCGGTTGGCGAGGTCGTACACCGCGGGCATGAGCTTCTTGCGGGAGAGGTCTCCCGTCACACCGAAGATCACGAGTGCGCTCGGGCCGGCGATGCGGTTGAGGCGACGGTCGTCGGGATCGCGCAACGGGTTGTTCCCGCGCGAGATCTCGACACCGCGCCCCTTCGAGGCGTGACTCGATCCAGGAATCTCGACAGTCATAGGGGGAGTGGGTCTCCTACTGGGCGGCCTCGAAGAGCGAGAGCACTTCGATCCGGGGGTCGGTGAGCGTGAGCGTGACGACGGGTCGCCCGTGTCCGTCGGCGAGAACGCCGGCGTCGCCGGCGGCCTGCGCCTGGATGAGCTCCCCGAACGTGAACGGACGCCCGGGGATCTCGAGGTCGACGTCGGTCTGCTCGAGGATCTGCAGGAACACGCCGTTCGCCGGCCCGCCCTTGTGGAACTGTCCGGTCGAGTGGAGGAAACGGGGTCCCCACCCGAACGTCGTCGGACGGCCGGAGTCGGCGGCGACCAGCTCGCGCAGCCCGAGGAGCTGGTCGAGTTCGAGGCGATTCACGTAGGCCTGGATCGAGACGTAGCCGTCCTCGGGCAGCCGTGCCCACAGCGCGTCGAGCACGCCGGCGACGGTTCCGGATGCCGCCAGCTCGGGATCGGAGACCCGAACCTCGACGCCGTCGGCGGCGAAGGCCGGTGCGGTCGGCTCGGGGCGGGAGTCGAGCAGGCCGCGGGTCGCGATCTTCGCGGACTCGACATCGGGCTGATCGAACGGGTCGATGCCCAGCATCTGCCCCGCGATCGCGGTGGCGTACTCCCACACGACGAACTGCGCGCCGAGCGAGCCGCTGATCAGCACCTCGTCATGGTGGTGCTCGAAGAAGTGGAACTTCTTCGCCTCGTCCACGATCCGGACGATCTGCAGATCGGCAGGGCGGTTCTCGACCTCGGGGGAGACGGGGAGCAGGACGACGGGCAGGACGCCGGTGCCCTGCTTGCCGGTGGACTCCGCGACGAGCTGCTCGATCCAGTCCGGAAGACCGACGATATGCGTCCCGTCGGTGACGAGGCCCAGCTTGTCGCGACGAGACAGCACGGGATCGCCGTCTCGGCCCCCGGCGATCGCGGCCGCCAGGACGAGTGCGGGGTTGTCGGGGCTGTCGATCGCGACCTCGAGGAGTGTGGCCTCGGCCTCGTCGAGAATCTCCGAGATGTCGACGCCGGCGAGGCCGGTGGGCACCAGCCCGAACGCGGTGAGCGCGGAGTAGCGACCCCCGACAGTCGGATCCGCGTTGAAGACGGTGTAGCCGTCAGCGCGTGCGGCCTGGTCGAGCGGTGAGCCCGGGTCGGTGACGATGACGATGCGCTCGAGCGGGTCGATGCCGAGGTCGCGGAACGCCGCCTCGAACACGCGCTTCGCCGAGTCCGTCTCGACGGTGGATCCCGACTTCGACGAGACGACGAGCACCGTCTTGCTCAGGTCGCCCTGCTGTACGTCGCCGTCGATCGCGGCCAGAACCTGGCCGGGAGCGGTCGAGTCGAGGATCACCAGCGGAACGCCGGCCGTCTGCGCGATGACCTCGGGCGCGAGAGAGGAACCGCCCATGCCGGCGAGCACGACACGCGTGACGCCCTTGGCAGCGAGCTCTGCGCGCAGCGCCTCGATCTGCGGGACGAGCGGCCGGGAGACGCTGACCGCCTGCACCCACCCGAGACGGCGGGATGCCTCGGCCTCCGCTTCGGGTCCCCACAGCGAGCTGTCGCCCGCCGTGATGCCCGACGCGATGAGACTCGCCACGAGACCGGGCAGCGTCTCGTCGACGACCGACTTGACGTGGCCGCTCAGGTGGATGTCGAAGCTCATTGCGAGACCTTGGCCGCGTTCTCCAGGGCGGTGGCGACGGTGTTCTGCAGGTCGTGCCACGAGGCGATGAACTTCTCGACGCCTTCGTCTTCGAGGACCTGCGTGGCGTCGGCGAAGTCGACGCCGACGGACGCGAGCTGGGCGAACACGTCGTGCGCGCCTGCATATGCGCCGGTGACCGCGTCGCCGCCGATGACGCCGTGGTCGAACGTGGCCTCGAGGGTCTTCTCGGGCATGGTGTTGACGGTGCCGGGCGCGGTGAGCTCGGTGACGTAGAGGGTGTCGGGCAGCGACGGGTCCTTGACGCCGGTCGACGCCCATAGCGGCCGCTGCACGTTGCCGCCGGCATCGGTCAGCGCCTTGGCGCGGTCGGTGGCGAACTGCTGCTCGAAGAGCTCGTATGCGAGACGCGCGTTGGCGACTCCCGCCTTCGACTTCAGCGCCGTCGCGGCGTCGGTGCCGATCGCGTTCAGGCGCTTGTCGACCTCGGTGTCCACGCGTGACACGAAGAACGACGCGACGGAGTGGATCCGGGAGATGTCGTGCCCGTTGGCCTTGGCCTGCTCGATGCCGGAGAGGTACGCATCGATGACCTCCGCGTAGCGGTCGAGGCTGAAGATGAGGGTGACGTTGACTGAGATGCCCTCGGCGAGCACCGCCGTGATGGCCGGGAGACCGGCCTTGGTGGCGGGGATCTTGATGTGCACGTTCGGGCGGGCCACGCTCGCCCACAGCTCCTTCGCCTGCACGATGGTCGCGTCGGTGTCGTGGGCGAGGTCGGGGGAGACCTCGATCGACACCCGGCCGTCGACACCGCCCGTGGCGTCGTAGACGGGACGGAAGATGTCGGCCGCGTCGCGGACGTCGTCGGTGGTCGCGGCGAAGATCGTCTCGTCGACGCTCGCGCCGCGGCCGGCCAGCTCCGCGATCTGCTCGGCGTAGGAGTGGCCGCCGCCGCCGATCGCGCTCTGGAAGATCGTCGGGTTGGTGGTGACGCCGCTGACGTTGCGAGTGGTGATCAGCTCGGTGAGGTTGCCCGACGTGATCCGCTCGCGGGACAGGTCGTCCAGCCAGATGCTCACGCCGGCGGCGGTGAGCTGTTCGGTGGGGGTGGTCATGCTGCGTTCTCCTTGAGGGTCTCGCGTGCCGCCTCGACGACGGCGTCGGCGGTGATGCCGAACTTCTGGAACAGGGTCTTGTAGTCGGCGGATGCGCCGAAGTGCTCGATCGACACCGAACGGCCCTTGTCGCCGACGATGCTGCGCCAGGTCAGGCCGATACCGGCCTCGACCGACACCCGTGCGGTCACGGCGGCGGGCAGCACGCTCTCGCGGTACGCGTCATCCTGCTCCGCGAACCACTCCAGCGACGGCGCCGACACCACCCGGGCGTTGACGCCCTCGGCAGCGAGGGTCTCGCGTGCCTGCACGGCGAGCTGCACCTCGGAACCGGTGCCGATGAGGATCACGTCCGGGTTGCCGCCCGGCGCCTCGGCCAGCACGTACGCGCCCTTCGTGGCGAGTTGAGCGGACGCGAAGGTGTCAGCGGATGCCGCTGCCTCCCCACGCGGGAACACGGGGATGTTCTGACGGGTGAGCGCGATGCCGGCGGGGCCGCCGTGACGGCGCAGCAGCTCGAGCCACACCACGGATGTCTCGTTCGCGTCCGCGGGGCGCACGACGGTGAAGTTGGGGATGGCGCGGAGCGTCGCGAGCTGCTCGATCGGCTGGTGGGTGGGGCCGTCCTCGCCGAGCGCGACCGAGTCGTGCGTCCACACGAAGATCGACGGGATGTCCATCAGCGCGGCCAGCCGCACCGCGGGGCGCATGTAGTCGCTGAAGATCAGGAAGGTGCCGCCGAACGCGCGCGTCGGACCGTGCAGCACGATGCCGTTGACGATCGCGCCCATCGCGTGCTCACGGATCCCGAAGTGCAGCACGCGCCCGTACGGGTCACCCGACCACTCGTGGGTCGACCATTCGGCGGGGATGAAGCTCTTGCCGTTCTTGATGGTCGTCAGGTTCGACTCCGCCAGGTCGGCGGAGCCGCCCCACAGCTCGGGCAGCTCCGCGGCGAGCGCGTTGATCACGACACCCGACGCGGCACGGGTCGACACGTCCTTGCCCGCCTCGAAGGAGGGCAGCACGCCCGCGATCCCGTCGGGCAGTTCGTGCGCCTCGACACGGTCCCACAGCGCCTTGCGCTCCGGATTCGCCGCGGCCCACGCGTCGAACGAGGACTGCCACGTCGCGCGGTCCTGCGCGGCACGGTCGGCGAGGGCGCGAGTGTGCGCGAGGATGTCGTCCGCGACCACGAAACTCTGCTCCGGGTCGAAGCCCAGCACCTTCTTGGTCGCGGCGAGCTCGTCGGCGCCGAGCGCGGAGCCATGGATCTTGCCGGTGTTCTGCTTGCCGGGAGAGGGCCACCCGATGATCGTGCGCAGCACGATGAGCGAGGGCTTGGCCGTCTCGCCCTTCGCGGCCTCGATCGCCGTGTGAAGCTCGGCGACATCCTCGACGTACTCGCCGGACTTCTTCCAGTCGACGATCTGCACGTGCCAGCCGTAAGACTCGTACCGCGCGGCGACGTCCTCGGTGAACGCGACGTTGGTGTCGTCCTCGATCGAGATCTGGTTCGAGTCGTAGATCGCGATGAGGTTGCCGAGCTGCTGGTGGCCAGCGAGGCTCGACGCCTCGGACGTGACACCCTCCTGCAGGTCGCCGTCACCCGCGACCACGAACACGGAGTGATCGAACGGGCTCGTGCCGGGGGCGGCATCCGGGTCGAACAGACCACGCTCGTACCGCGCCGCGTATGCGAATCCCACTGCCGATGCCAGCCCCTGACCCAGGGGCCCGGTCGTGATCTCCACACCGTCGGTGTGACCGAACTCCGGGTGACCCGGTGTCAGCGACCCCCACGTGCGCAGCGCCTTGAGATCGTCCAGCTCCAGACCGAAGCCACCCAGATACAGCTGCACGTACTGCGTCAGCGATGAATGCCCGGCCGACAGGATGAACCGGTCACGGCCGACCCAGTGCGTGTCCGCAGGATCGTGGCGCAGCACACGCTGGTACAGCAGATACGCAGCCGGGGCCAGGCTCATCGCCGTCCCCGGGTGGCCGTTGCCGACCTTCTCCACAGCATCCGCCGCCAGAATCCGAGCGGTGTCCACCGCGCGCCGATCGATTTCATCCCAACGCAGTTCCGACACCCGGACCGCCTCTCTAATGAAGGTGCGCCCAGACGAGGACCGTTCCGCATCCTTGACCGGTGTTGGAGAAGGGGGAATCGGCGTGGGGGCGCGCGTGTGGTTTCAGCATAGCGAAGCGGCATACCGCCCCGGCTATGTGAGCCGCTGTGTGACAGAGCCTTGCGAACGGCGTGGCGAGTTCCGTGTCCGCGTCGTGTCGCGGCGATGACGTTCTGCTCACGCGCTGCGCAACGGGATTGTGAGCGCGATCGGGACGCCCGGGGGCTGCGGTCCGATGCCATAGACTTGAACGAGGTCTGCAGGCGGCGATTGCGGGGGCGATGGACATCACGACGACAGCACGGGCAGAGGCCGCCGGATCGAGCGCCCGTGCCGCGGGTGCATCGAGCGCAGCCGCTCCGGTGCCGCGCGAGTCCCGCCAGACGTTCGGCCGCACCGTCCGCGCCTACATCGCACTGATGAAGCCCCGCGTGCTCGAACTGCTGCTCGTGACCACGGTTCCCGTCATGATCCTGGCGCAGGGCGGCCTGCCGAACCTCTGGCTCGTGCTCGCGACGGTCATCGGAGGCACCGCGAGCGCCGGCTCCGCCGCCGCGTTCAACATGTACCTCGACCGCGACATCGATGCGCACATGCAGCGCACGGTCAATCGCCCGCTCGTCACCGGCGAGGTCTCGCCGCGCGGCGCACTGGTCTTCGCCTGGACGCTCGCGGTCGGGTCGACGGCCTGGCTGTTGCTCACCACGAACTGGCTCGCCGCGACGCTGTCGGCCGCCGCGATCTTCTTCTATGTCGTCATCTACACGATGATCCTCAAGCGCCGCACGGAGCAGAACATCGTGTGGGGCGGGATCGCCGGATGCTTCCCCGTGCTCATCGGTTGGACCGCGGTGACGGGCTCGCTCGCGTGGCCGCCGGTCATCCTGTTCGCGCTGGTCTTCCTCTGGACGCCGCCGCACTACTGGCCGCTGTCGATGAAGTACAAGGAGCAGTACGAAGAGGTGCAGGTGCCGATGCTCGGCGCGACCCGCAACGGCTCGCAGGTGGGCCTGCAGGTCATCCTCTACGCGTGGGCGACCGTCGCGTGCTCGCTGCTGCTGATCCCCGTCGCCGACATGGGACTCGTGTACACGGTCTCAGCGCTGGTGTTCGGCGGCTGGTTCATCTACGAGTCGCACCGCCTCTACAACCGTGCGGTGAGAGGCACCGAGCCGCGCCCCATGCGTGTCTTCCACGCGTCGATCACGTATCTGACGCTGATCTTCGTCGCGATCGCCGTCGACCCGCTGCTGCCCTTCTGACGCGGTGTCAGCACCATGGGCGCGATGGTTGCGCCAGCGGTTCGAGTGGCGCGTCCTGCGGGGTGAATGCGTCCGACCCCGCGTGTCATGCCACCCGAACGCGGCGGCTGATTCAGGTCAGAGGTTCGAGTGGCGCGTCCTGCGGGGTGAAAGCGTCCGACCCCGCGTGTCATGCCACCCGAACGCGGGCGCGGGGAGGAGGGGCGGGGCTACGCTCGTATCGACCCGGGGCGCGCCCGAGCGGTCGCTGACACACCGCTGCCCGGCACTCGACAACCGGCCGCCATCGGCGGTGTATCGAGATCCCGGGCGTGACGGCGACCGCTGCCGACCTCAGCGAGTCGGCGCCGACTCCTCGTTCGCGTCGATCGTCTCGGTCGCGTCGACCGTCGTGACGGCCTCGGTGTAGCCCAGTCCGCGCTCGTAGCCGTGCTCCGGGCCGTCGACCTCGTCGGCGTCGTCCCCGTCGATGGGCTCGACCACCTCGACGGGCGGGTGCGGGCGGAGGGTCGCCGCGGTCGCGACCGCGAGCGTGAGCAGGATGCCGATCACACCCGCGCCCAGGAGCACGGCGCCGAGGATGGCGATCGACTGGCCCACGTACACGTCGACACCGGTGGCACTGCCGTCGGTGAGCGTCGTGGTCATCGTGCCGAGCTTGTCGACGAGGGTGAAGGCGCCTGCCGCGGCGGTCGCGACCGATCCGGCCAGGAGTGCCCAGAACGGGATGCTGCGGACAAGGCTGGGACGAGCGTTCATGACGGGGGACTCCTCGGGGTCGGGGGTGTGGGGGAGCGGAGCTGGACGGTTTCTCGGCCGCCGTAGCATTCAACACCCTCGCAGCGGGTTCCGTGCGAGAGCGATGGCCCTGCTATGGATCTGCTGTGCGTCGTCAGACCGTCCGGGCTCCGGACCTCGGCAGCGCCGCGGCGTCGGTGGCGGCGGGGAGCGGAGCCTTGAGATGCATCACGACAGCCGTCATCGCGGCGACCATGACCACCGCGAGCACCATATGGATGTTGACGAGCCAGATCGGGAGCCCGGTGCGCGACTGCCAGAGTCCGACGACGATCTGCAGCACCTCGACGGCGAGGAGCAGTCCGGTCCACAGTCTCAGGCGCAGAGCGGGCGTTGTGCGCCAGGCTCCGGCGAAGATCGCGAGGGTGAGAGCCAGCGTGATGTAGGCGGGCCACGAGTGCACGTGCTGCATGAGCTCCGAGTCGAGGCCGTTCCGTGCCGCGCCGCCGTCGCCGGCATGAGGGCCCGATCCGGTGACGAGGATGCCGACCACCACGGTGATGAGGACGAACGCGCTCGTGAGGTGCGTGGTGATCGCGTACCACCGGGGCACGGCCGTGACGCGCGGGCCGGGCACGGCATAGACGCGCACGACGAGAGCGGCCGCGAGGGCGACGAGCACCACCGAGGCGAAGTAGTGCAGGCCGACGACGTACGGGTTGAGGTTCGTGAGAACCGTGATGCCCCCGATGATCGCCTGGAGCGGCACGTACAGGCCGATCGACAGCGCGAGCCAGAACAGGTCGGGGCGTTCGCGGCGCATCCGGACGACGAACAGGAACGTGACGATCGCGACCGCGACCAGGACGAACGTGAGCAGACGGTTGCCGAACTCGATGACGCTGTGCACGACCGGCAGCTCGTCCGTCGGCACGAAGGAACCCTCGGTGCACTGCGGCCACGTCGGGCAGCCGAGGCCCGAGCCGGTCAGGCGGACGAGTCCGCCGGTGCCGACGATCCCGACCTGGACGACGAGGGTCGCCCACGCCGCCGCGACGACCCGCCGGTCGACGGTGAGGGGGAGCCATCGCCACAGCCGTCGCAGTCCGCGGGGGGCTGCCGCGGTCGTGGGATCTGCGGACATGCTTCTCGTCGCCTCCTGTGAATGGCTCCGCACACAGCGCGTGCAGGACGCGGGGCGTCCGTGTCGGGGCGGAGCCTGTAGAATCGAGGGGTCGGTCGCGCACGCCCAGGGCGTTGCGCGCCACTGACAGTCTAGGCGCGATGGTCAGCGCCACTTGAGAGGGCCCACGAGCGGCATCCCCCCTTCGGTAACTCCACCGGAGGAGCCGGAATGCCGGAGCGGATGACACCGCGGGCCCGGAGGAGAACGTGACGATGTCTGATGTGCTGATCGACCGACCCGAGCTCGCCAGCCTCGGCCAGTACGAGTTCGGGTGGCATGACACCGACGCCGCCGGCGCCACCGCGCAGCGCGGACTCAGCGAGGCCGTCGTCCGGGGCATCTCGACCCTCAAGGACGAGCCCGACTGGATGCTCAACAACCGTCTGAAGGGTCTGCAGCTGTTCGGGCGCAAGCCGATGCCCACCTGGGGTG
>Ga0307505_10002893_pt1 | contig 11342 bp, 12 predicted proteins | sample 23_S_MG_FD_202183 | JGI IMG/M metagenome (GOLD analysis project Ga0307505, IMG submission 202183) | Soil microbial communities from Populus trichocarpa stands in riparian zone in the Pacific Northwest, United States - 23_S | ecosystem: Environmental > Terrestrial > Soil > Riparian zone > Trees...
TCACTTCATGGGCAATTGCCGCGCTCTTGAATTGGCGGCCTTCGGTTTCGTGGAATTTTTGCGGGACATTTGCAATTCGATTAAATTGATCGTTACCGTTCTCTTTGCTGAGAGGTCAAAGGATGAGTTTGCTTGCGACCGACACGCATATTCACAGTGTTTATTTTCCGGTGAATAATTCAGACGTGCCAGATATCGATCGTGCGTTAGCTGACGAAAGCAATTTGCCGCTCGCGTTGAATATGCCCGCGCGTGCACTTCCTGTTCCGACTTCAATGCCAAGGTAAGTTTTTGCAGAGGACTTCACATCAAAGATCCACACTCAATGGCAAAATGACAAGATCGCGGATGACAACATTCCGCGGACGTGTGAGCATAAACAGCACGCAATCGGCGACCTCTTTAGGCTCCATTAGACTGCCGTTCGCGAAAACTTCCTCCATCTTCGCTTTGGGCCAGTCTGCCAATAGCGCAGTAACGACAAGTCCCTGCGCGATCGCTCCGACCCTTATCCCATGCTTAGAGACCCGCCGTCGCACAGTGTGAACGAACGCCTGTATCGCGTGTTTGGAAGGTATATGAATCGGTTCCCAAACCACGGGGACGATTCCCGCGATAGAAATGGTTAAAATGATATCGCCCGTCGGGCGTTCCACCATTTGCGGCAATACTGCGTGAACGGACCGAAAAACAGAATTGATGTTGAGATTAAGCATCCGGTCCCCGACGACCCCGAAAACCCTTGTCTTCAGCCGCCGCCAAAACTCGCTTGCACCGTGGCACCCAAAAACCATTTCCCGTCCAGGAAGGGGAACCAGGCTTCGAGGTCCTTTGCCGGACGCGGAAAATATCGGTTGCTGGCCACGGATTACCTGGTGGACGAGTTTGCGACTATGACCAGTGTTACGCACGATCTCCTTGACGGAAATGCCATCACCTCGCGGGCCGGGGGTTAACACTTGATAGATAGACGAGAAGACTGTAATACAATGTTACAGAATGCTGCGCCGTCGTCTTGGTTTATGGTAGTTCATAGTACGATTCGACGACACGAGCCTGAGGATCGGAGTGTTCATTTGGAAATTGGCATAAAGAGGCAATACATGAGGGGCGGCATGGATTTTGAGGAGACCAATGTGGTCTCCGTTTCGCTTCGTCGTCAGGTCGAGGACAAGTTGCGGCGTGCGATCGTCAAGGGGCGTTTCCCGCCCGGCGTACATCTGGCCGACAAGACCCTTTGCGAGCTGTTCAATGTCAGCCGGACCGTGATCCGCGAAGCCGTCCGCCAACTCGAGGCAGAGGGACTGGTAAAGTCGGTTCCGCACAAGGGATCTTTCGTCAAAATTCTCTCGCTTGAGGAGGCGCGACATATCTACAGCGTGCGCGGTGTGCTCGAGGCATTGGCCGCGCGCGAATTCGTCAGAAATGCCTCCGATAGCAAGATCGACGAGCTCGCCAAGGAGCTGGAGAACCTTCGGTCGGCAGCCTCGGGCCCGCTTGATGTCGTCGACCAGAAGGAGGCGTTTTACGAAGTGCTTCTTTCGGGATCCGGCAATTCGTACATTACCATGATGCTCGGCCAGATCCTCAACTGGACGACCCAGCTCCGGGCCACCTCGCTGTCTGCACCCAACCGCCTTGAAGAATCGATCGTCGAGTTGGAACGCCTTCTCGAGGCCATCCGCAATCGCGATGAAAACGCGGCCTGGGCCGCAAGCTTCCAGCACGTCACGAATGCCGCGAAGGTCGCGCTCGCGATCATGGCGGAACGCGAAGGCAACGAATCCGAACCATCTGAAATGAAAGTGCGGGCAGGGATATGAATAAGGAAAGATTCGAGGCGGGTCTCAAGGTACGCAAGGAGGTGCTTGGAAATGAATATGTCGAGAAATCGCTTGAAACGGCGAATGATTTCAGCCGCCCGATGCAGGAACTGGCGACGGAATATTGCTGGGGCGAAGTCTGGACCCGGGACGGGCTCGACAGGAAATCGAGGAGCATCATCAACCTCGCCATGCTGACCGCACTGAACCGGCCACATGAGCTGGAACTCCATATTCGCGGCGCGCTGAACAACGGCGTCACCGCAGAGGAGATTTCCGAGGTCTTCCTGCAGACGGCGGTATATTGCGGCGTGCCAGCGGCGATAGACAGCTTCCGCATTGCGCGGAAGGTGCTGGACGGGATCGGCTAGTATGACGGTCGTGGAATCACAGTCCAGGCTGGCCAAGATCGGTTTCGTCGGGCTCGGCAATATGGGCGGCCCGATGGCCGTCAATCTCCGTCGCCATGGCTTTGATTTGGTGGGATACGACCTCGATCCGGCCGCCGTCCGGCGGCTCTCCGAAAGCCATGGCTGCAGCGTTGCCGGATCGAGGCGCGCTCTCACTGAAGCGAGCGACATCCTAGTTTTCATGTTGCCGGATGGCAAAGCCGTACGTGATTTCCTCTATGAGGACCATGGCGCGGATCTCGCTGCAGGGCGGTTCCTAAGGCCAGGCGCAATCGTGGTCGACATGAGCTCTTCGAGTCCGATGGGCACACGGTCTCTGGGCCAGGTTCTCCGCGAGCAGGGGGCTGCCCTCATTGATGCGCCCGTGTCGGGAGGGGTCCCGAGGGCCGTGGACGGTACGCTGGCGATCATGGTCGGCGGCGACGAGACGGTGGCGGATGGGCTGGCCGACATGTTCGGGGCGTTGGGCACGGCCATGTATGTGGGGCCGCTCGGCTCCGGCCATGCGATGAAGGCCCTGAACAACTATGTTTCGGCCGCCGGTCTGGTGGCGGCCTGCGAGGCGGTGAAGGTGGCGGAGAAATTCGGCGTGTCGGGCGAAATCGCCGTCCGCGTCCTAAATTCCTCGACCGGAAAGAACAACAGTACCGAAAAGAAGCTGATGCAGCATGTCATTTCGCAGCGCTTCGATTCGGGGTTCAGCATCGGCCTGATGCGGAAGGATCTGAACAATGCGATGGATCTGGCGAGGGCGGTCGGGATTCAGCCTCCGCTCGGACGCGACCTGCTGGCTGCCTGGACGCTTGCCGAGAAGCGGTTCGGCAAGTCAGGCGACCATACCAAGATCGCCGAGATAATCGAAGATTCCTCGGCGCAGGAGGCGCTGCAACCCCTCGGGGTCGGCTAGACCGGATCTGCGTCCAGCTCGGACGCTGCTCCTATCCCGTCCACATGTTTGGCCTGGACGCCGTTCGCATTGATCGACGCGTACAAAGTATTGCCCATGGCATGCCGCCGCGGGAGGAAAATAACATAGGGAGGCAATCATGGCTGTAGAGCCGAAAGTATTTTGCATGTCCGTCACGCCGTTTAAGGAGAATGGCGATTTCGACGCAGTCGGATATGCAAAACATCTCGAGCGGCTGGTGGAAAGCGGGACATGCGTCTATTTCGCCAGTCCCGGTTCGGGTGAGGGGCATTCGCTGACGCATGACGAATTGCGCACCGTTTACGATGTCGGTGTCGGCGTGTGCAAGGGTAAGGTCGAGACCCGCGCCAACCTGCCCGAGGCGCGCACCGTTCACGAACTGCTGCAAACGGCGTACATAGCTATGGATGCCGGCGTGGACGTCATCCAGATCTACACGGTCGATCCGGGCCACGGCATGATCCCGAACGAACGCGAGCAGGAGATCTTCTATCGCGACGCCCTGGACGCGATCGACTATCCGACCGGATTGGCGGTCAATCTTCTCGCCGGTCGCTACATCACACCGATCGGGGTGCTGAAACGGATATGTGACGACTATCCGCAGGTCGTCTCCATAAACGTGCTGCAACCGCCGAGCGTCTATCTGGCCGAGTTGATGGACGCCGTCGGCCCTCGGGTCGCCTACTACACCGCTGCGGAAATGCTTCCTGAGGGGCTCACCCTCGGGACCCAGGGCTGTCTTACATTCTATGCCAATGTGGTGCCGTTCCTCATCCACTCGATCGGCCGGATGCATGCGGCGCGCGATATTGACAGATGCGGCACGGCGCTGAGACAGCTGTTCCGGCTCGCGGCAGCCCTGGCGCAATTCGCAAAAGCGAACCAGATGCCGCAATGGCATGCACGGTGGCAAAAGCCCGCCATGAAGATCCTCGATCTGCCGGGTCACGGCGGCGGCCGCATGCGTCATCCCTATGTCGACCTGATGCCGGGAGAGGTTGAGCAACTAGCGGAGGTCCTGCGTTCAATCGACGTGCGGGGCATGGAGCGTGACGCCAGAGAACTGGTGACGGCTGCGCGACTATCCGCAGTCTGAGGGGCGGCGGCCGGAAGGTCGTGCGCAGAGCGGTGACATGGTTGACCATCAATGGGTTCAGATCGAGTCCTGTCGAACCGTGCCCGGTCCATCATCCGATTGTTCCGACATTGCTCTCTCCGAACGGCGACGGCGGAATCGGTCCCCGTCCGGCACCGCGGTCGGCTCATTTTGCTTTGCCGGCGCACCCTCCTGGCGGCAATCAGAATGACGTCAGCCGATAAGGATTGCTATGACTGTTAGACAATCATGCAATAATCTATTGCGTCAATCGAGCAGTTCGATTATCGTGAGGCTGCAAAAAGATTAACATAAGGTTGCAATGAGGGAGGATTTCATGAAAATGTTACGATTAGTCGCCAAGGGCACAACGGTCCTCGGTCTGTGCTTTTTCCTGTCAGGATTCAGCACCCCGGAAAATGTCGAATGCATCGCGCCGTCGCCTCCCGGAGGCGGGTGGGATTTCACATGCCGCTCGGTGGGCAGGCTGCTTCATGAACTCGGACATGTCACCAACACCATCCGCGTGAACAACGTGCCCGGCGCCGCCGGCGCGGTCGCGTTCAGCCACGTGATTGCCAACCGCAGCGAGGACCCCAACCTTTTGGTGGCCACGAGCGCCATTTCCGGCTTCCAACTCGCCCAGGGCAAATACGCTGCGGGCGTCGACGCCGTCCGGTGGCTTGCCGTCGTCGGAGCCGATGTCGGCGTGGTGATGGTGAACAAAGATTCCAAGCTCAAAACCCTCGCCGATCTTATCGCGACGCTGAAAGCCGACCCGGCGTCGATATCGAACGGCGCGGGCATCTATGATCACCTGCGTCTGCTTTCAGTCGCCAAGAAGGGTGGGATAGGCGACGCGGACCTGAAGAAGATCCGCATGGTCCATTATGACGGTTGCGGCGAGTCGATCCCGGCGGTTCTCGGCGGCCATGTGGATGTGACGACCTGCGATCTCGGCGAGGTGAAGGGATTCGTCGAGTCCGGCGACGTGCGCGTCCTCGCCGTCCTCGGCGATGAACGTCCGGCTGCGCCCTTCGACATGCTTCCCACCGCCAAGGAGCAGGGCATCGACGTCGTGGGCTACAACTGGCGCGGCTTCTACGTCGGCGGCGGCGTCTCCGACGACGTGTATAATGGCTGGCTCGAGATCATCAAGAAGGTCTACGACTCCCCCGAATGGCAAACGATCCTCAAGGAGCACGGCCTGATGCCGCTATGGATCGGGGGTGCCGACTTCGACACCTTCTTCCGCAAGAGCGTCGAGGACATGCGGGAATTGTCCAAGACGGTCGGCGTCAACCAATGAGCGATCGCCTCGCGGGGCTGATCATTTTCGCATTCTCTGTGTGGTATGGTTATACCGCACAGGGATTTGAGCATGGCACGATAGACCCTCTTGGCCCGAAGATTTTCCCCTCGATCCTGTCGGTGCTGTTGGGATTGCTCGGCTTGTACCTTGTCGCGAAGCCTGACCCAGAGCCCGAATGGGTTCTGGGTAGGCCGCTCGTCAAGCAGGTCGGCACCATCAGTACCATGATTGGTTACGCCTTCGTGGTTCAGCCGCTGGGATTCATCTGGGCGACATTCTTCTGCTCGGCCATACTGGCTTGGATGCTAGGAGCCGGCCCGCTCCGGCTCGTGCTCACCGGCCTCGGTTTGTCATTCGGCTTCTTCATATTATTCGACAGAATATTTGAGCTGCCTTTACCTTCAGGTTTCACAGGCGAGGTATTAACTCGATGGATGTTCTGAACTCACTTGCCTATGGCTTCAGCGTGGCCATCACGCCGACGAATTTGCTCATGGCTCTGGTCGGATCGTTCTTCGGAACGATCGTGGGCGCGCTGCCGGGCATCGGCCCATCCCTCGGCGTCACCATCCTGATCCCGATTGCTTTCAGCCTGGGGCTGTCCCCGGTTTCGACCTTGATCCTGCTTTCAAGCGTCTATTACGGTTCGATGTATGGCGGACGCATTTCCAGCATCCTGCTGAACATTCCGGGCGACGAGCCGGCCCTGATGACCTGCCTCGACGGCTACCCCATGGCGCGGAAGGGCCTGGCGGCCGACGCGCTGGCCGTCGCCACCTTATCGTCCTTCATCGGCGGAACGCTTGCTACGATTGGCCTGACGGTGTTCGCACCATTCCTCGTGCAGTTCGCGATTTATTTCGGTCCTGCAGAATATCTAGCCCTTTATGTGCTCGCGCTCTCGACGATCGGTGGGCTGACGGGGATCAATCCTGCAAAGACACTCTTGTCGGCGATGCTCGGACTGGTCATCGCCACGGTCGGAATCGATGCCAGCACGTCGGTTCCGAGATACACATTCGGCATTTTCAAACTGTACGACGGCGTCAACTTCATCGTCGCGATGGTCGGATTGTTCGCGATCTGCGAGTTCCTAGTCTATCTGGAAACCTCGCATAAGGCAGCACGGATCATCCCGGTCGGTCGGATGACGATGAGCTGGCGGGAGCTGTGCTCTTGGCCGGCATCGCTGCGGGGAAGCCTGCTGGGTTTCATCGCCGGCGTGCTGCCCGGCGCAGGTGCTTCGCTCGGAAGCTACATCGCCTATGTCTTCGAGAAGCGCCTGTCCGACCGGAACGGCACATTCGGGTATGGCGATCCCAGGGGTGTCGCAGCGCCCGAAGCGGGAAACAACGCCGCCGCCGGCGGCGCACTCATTCCTATGCTTACGCTCGGGGTTCCAGGCAGCGGCACGACGGCCGTTTTGCTTGCGATGCTGATTTCCCTCAACATCACGCCCGGTCCGCTCCTGTTCGAAAGGCAGCCCGACCTCGTCTGGGGGCTGATCGCGTCTCTTTACATTGCGAACGTCATGCTGCTGGTCCTCAATCTTCCGCTGGTCGGGATCTTCACGAAGATATTGTCCACGCCTCCGTGGGTACTGATGCCGATGGTGATCATCGTCTGCTTCGCAGGCGTCTACTCGATCAACCACAGCGCCTTCGACATCCTGCTCATGACCGGCTTCGGCGCGTTCGGCTACATCCTGCGGAAGATGGGGGTCTCCCTGGTGCCGATGGTGCTTGGCGTTCTTCTCGGAGGCCCGATCGAGATGAACCTTCGCCGGGCACTCTCGATCGGTAGCGGAGATTGGACTATCCTGATCTCGAAGCCGCTTCCGGTCATTCTCTACCTGACAGCCTTCTTGCTGCTGGCCGTGGCTTTCGTGCTCGATTTCCGACGCGCCGGTAAAGAGAGCGCCCCTGCGCCCAACACGTTGACGATATGAACCGATGACGCACGGGCCCACAGCGACTAGTTCGGCGGGCTTGCAGGCGGAAGGCGCCGAATCCCCGCCTGCCGGTTTTCCGCCGGGAACCGCCAGCAGCAAGGCGCCTCCCGTGTCCCACAGGCTTTCGGTTCGCGGCAACGCCTTCAATGTCAGGGTCGAGGGCAGCGGCCCATGGATCGTACTCGGCAATTCGCTCGCGACGAATCTTTCCCTGTGGGATGAACTGGTGGCCGCTCTTTCCGACCGTTTTCGGATATTTCGGTACGATCAGCGAGGCCATGGCGGATCGGCGGCCACGCCGGCCCCCTATTCAATCGGCCTGCTTGCCGGCGACTTGGTCGCGCTAATGGATGAGGCCGGCATCGAACGGGCCCATTATATCGGCATCTCCCTCGGCGGAATAACAGGGTGGGCGCTCGCCCGGGAGCACCGGCGACGGCTGCTTTCCCTGACCGTCTGCGACGCGGATATGGTTTCGAGTTCGGGCAACGAATGGGCCCAGCGGCTTGCGATAGTTGCGGAAAGCGGTCTCGAGCCACTCGTCGAGCCGACGCTCCTCCGTTGGTTCGCCAAGTCCGCCATGACGGCGAACGCCGATCCAGTCCGTCGCGTCCGGGAGATGATCAGGACGACGAGCGTCGAAGGGTTCGTCGGCTGCGTCAACGCCCTCCAGTCGTTCGATTATTCGCAGGCGGCGGAAAGCCTCGACCTTCCGGTTCTGCTCATCGCGGGCGAAAAAGACGGGACGAAGCCGACGTCGATGCTGCGGGATTCCCAGCGGATCCCGGGCTCCCGCTTGGCGGTGATCCCCGAGGCGGGGCATCTGTGCAATATCGAGAACCCCGCCGCCTTCAACCGCGCGGTCCAAAGCTTTCTGGACGGCGTCGCCACTTGAGACGGAGGTCTACGGTTGTTCCGATTGATGCTCCGCAGCGTCAATCGCGCTTGAAGGACGGCTCGCGCCGCTCGAGGAACGCGTTTATCCCTTCCTTGTAGTCCGGGCTCGCGGTCAGTTGCGCGCTATATTCACTCGCCACCTTGCGCCCTTCCTGCCAGCCGGACACATCGATGAGATTGGCGCTCCGTTTGATGGCCTGCACGATCGGCAGGCTCTTCTTTGCGATGATCCCCGCCACCTCGAGCGCCTTCGGGACCACCTGATCCTTGGCGACGACGTAGTTGAGGAAGCCCGCCTTCTCGAGCTCGGCGGCAGTGAAGCGCCGTCCGGTGAAGATTAACTCCCTGATGAAGCCCACCGGCATGTTGAGCCTGTTGAAATACGCTCCCGCGCCTCCGGTCAGGCTGCGGTCGATCTCGGGCATCGCGAAGAATGCACTGTCGGAGGCGATGCGGATGTCGCAGAAGCTCGCGATCACCATACCCCCGCCGACGGCGGACTTGCCGATAGCTGCGATCGTCGGGCGTGAAATGTTGTAGAGCCTGTCCGTCACCTTAGTGATATAGGCATGCCGCTCCACGCGGGTCTCGTAGGTGAGCTTCAGAAAATCATTGAGGTCCGCGCCGCCGATCCAGGCACGGGAATTGTCAGACCCAGCAAAGACGATCGCCCTGACTTCCGAGGAGGACTCCACATAGTCCATCAGCTTGTCCAGGCTCTCGTAGACCTCACGGGACATTGCGTTCACCGGGGGCCGATCGAAAGTGGCGAGCGCCACGCCGTCGTTAACGTCGAACTCGAAGAACTTGAACACGGAATCCTCCATTTTATTCAGTCTATATTATTAAAAAAAGAATATTCCGAGACATTTCAAAGTGTGAACAAGTCGATCATGGATATCATGAAACAATCTTGGACGCCCTGAGAGCCGCGGTCGTGGCCGCGTCGACGCCGATCTCGCCCAGAATTTCATCTGTGTGCTCGCCCAACTGCGGGGCCGGACGCCGGAAGACGCCTGGGGTGCCGGACAGTCTGGGGACGATATTGTTCATGAGCACGGAGCCGTAGTCCTCGTCCTCGGCCCGCAGGAAGACGTCGCGCTCCTGGAAATGAGCGTCCTTCAACATGTCAGCGATGTTATAGACCGGCGCGACGGTTACGTCCGCGCGCCTCAGCGTGTCGACGGCCTCCTCGCGCGTCCTGGCGGCGAACCAGTCGCCCAGGAACTCATCAACCAGCGGACGGTTCTTGACCCGGGCGCTGTTGGTGTCGAAGCGTGGATCGCTAGCCATCTCGGGCCTCCCCAACACCTCGAAAATCCGCCGGGCCATCGCCTCGGTCGATCCCGAAAGGGCGACATAACTGCCGTCGCTGCAGCGGTACACGTTTCTCGGGCTGGCGGTATGCGAGCCACTCCCCGCCCGCTCCTTTATCCTGCGGGTCTCCTCGTAGATTGCGGCTTCGGGTCCCAGGATGGCGATCAGCGGCTCGAGTAGGGAGAGGTCGATAACCTGTCCCTTGCCGCTGCCGCGTTCGCGGCCGAGGAGCGCCGCCGTGACTGCGAAGGAGCCGAATGCGCCCGCGACCATGTCGGCGAGGGCAAGCGGCGGGAGCACCGGCTCGCGGTCGGGGAAGCCGTTGCGGTCGGCCAAACCGCTCACCGCCTCTACGAGTGTTCCAAAACCTGGCAACTGCGAATAGGGACCCGTCTGCCCGAATCCGGATATTCTGACAATGATCAGGCGGGGATTGTCGGCAAGCAACGAGTCCGGCGGGAATCCCATCTTTTCTAGCGTGCCGGGCCGGTAGTTCTCGATCAGCACGTCGGAGCCGGCTACGATCCTGCGCAGCAGGGATTTACCTTGCTCGCGGTGCAGGTCTATCGCAATGGAGCGCTTATTGCGCGCATATGTCTTCCAGTAGAGTGACTTTCCGTTGGTGCGCCAGTCGCGCAGCGGATCGCCTCCCGGCGACTCCACCTTGATGATCTCGGCGCCGAAATCCCCGAGCTGAAGCGACAGTAGATTGCCCGCTACCAGCCGCGTCATGTCAACAACGCGGAGGCCGTCGAGTAGGCTACGTCTTGACACATCGAAGCTGACAGGCTCGCTCTTCATCCGCTCAATCTCCTGATGATCTACCGCTTTGCGTCCGACCTCGTGTTGCCGGCTCGGCGTCGGCGTCCGGGCGGCGCACCCCCAAACCGGGGCGGTCCGAATGCGAGTATTTTAGGCAAAGCCCGCGTGTGTGTCAACATGATTGACATATTGTATAACAACATTGCGCGTTCTAGGATGATGTGCGTCCGGCTCCGGTCGGACGGGGGCAGGACGGATGGAACACTAACGGAACGGGCATGGCAGTTCGACCAAACGGAATAGTTCAGGCGCTGGGGATATCCAGCTTCAGGCTCTACGCGATCGGCAACACCGTATCACTGGTGGGGACCTGGATGCAGCGCGTTGCCGTCGGATGGCTGACCTGGGAGATGACCGGATCGGGCGCCTGGCTGGGGCTGATTGCCTTTGCGGATCTTTTCCCTACCGTAGTGATCGCTCCTTTCGCCGGCGCCTTGGCGGACAGAGTCAGGCAATTGCGTGTCATACGCATCACGCAGTTTCTTGGTCTCTCCCAGTCACTGGTGCTCTGCGGGCTTGTCGCGACCGACCAGCTGACGATCTGGCTGCTGTTGATCCTGACCCTCTTCTGGGGAACGCTGTCCGCGTTCGATCAGCCGGCGCGGCTGGCACTGATAAGCGCGCTGGTGCCGCGCGCGAGCCTGGCTCCGGCCGTCGCGATCAACTCGATCATGTTCAACCTCGCGCGATTCGTCGGGCCGGCCATCGCCGGCCTGCTTATCGCGAGCGCGGAAATGTCCATGGTGTTCGCAGTAAATTCGCTCACCTTTGTCCTCTATCTCG
>Ga0307505_10002894_pt1 | contig 11337 bp, 12 predicted proteins | sample 23_S_MG_FD_202183 | JGI IMG/M metagenome (GOLD analysis project Ga0307505, IMG submission 202183) | Soil microbial communities from Populus trichocarpa stands in riparian zone in the Pacific Northwest, United States - 23_S | ecosystem: Environmental > Terrestrial > Soil > Riparian zone > Trees...
GCCAGAGCCGCTGTGGCTGATCCGGCCGCCGGCATGACGACACTGCTGCAGCTGTCCGACCCGCATTTCGGCACCGAGCGGCCGGCGGTGGCCGAGGCGCTGCGCGCCATGGTGCGCGCACAGCAGCCGCTGCTGCTGCTGCTGTCCGGCGACATCACGCAGCGCGCCACCGCGGCGCAGTTCGCCGCCGCGCGGGCCTTCGTCGAATCGCTGGCCGTGCCGGTGTGCCTGGCGATCCCCGGCAACCACGACATCCCGCTGTTCGACCTGGCCAGCCGGCTGCTGCGCCCCTATGCGCGGTATGCGCGGGCCTTCGGTTCCGATCTCGAACCGCAGTTCGAGAATGAGGACCTGTTGCTGCTGGCGCTGAACACCACGCGCCGTTGGCGCCATGTGGACGGCGAGCTCGGCGCCGCGCAGATCGAAGGCGTGGCGCGGCGCTTCGAAGCCGCTCCGCCCGGGCAGTGGCGCGTGGTTGTTGTGCACCATCCGATCGCGGTGCTGTCGGCCGCGGAAGCGCACGACCTGCTGCACGGCCACCAGGCCGCGCGGCGGCGCTGGGCCGCGGCCGGCGCCGACCTGGTGCTCGGCGGCCACATCCACCTGCCCTATGTGCTGGCGCTGCCCGAAGGTCGGGCGACGCGCCCGCTGTGGGCGGTGCAGGCCGGCACCGCGCTGAGCCACCGCGTGCGCGCCGGTATCGGCAACTCGGTCAACCTGATCCATTTGCAAGGCGCGGCCGAGGCCGGTGCGCGCCGGGGCCGCGTCGAGCGCTGGGACCACCAGCCGGCCACGCAGCGCTTCGAATGTGTGGCCGTGCATGCGCTGGAGCCCGGCGGTGGAGACTGAGGCGCTGCTGGCCATTGCCGACTGGGCCGGCCGGCACGCGCTGCCGCTGTTCCTGATGCTGCTGGGCGCACTGCTGCTCACCGTGGGCGTGGTGGGCTGGCTGTGGCAGATGCATGTGTGGCCGCGCGCCAGGGACGGGTTGCCGCAGCCGGCGCTGCTGCTGCTGGGCGTGGGCACAGGCTTCGGCGCGCTGGTGGCGGCGGCCAAGGTGTTTGCCGACATCGCCGAGCGGCTGGGCGATGGCGAACGCATGTCGCTGCTGGACGAGGCGCTGAGCCTGTCGATCCGCCAGCACGTGGACATCGGCACGCTGCAGGTCTTTGCCGTGCTGACCCACCTGGGCGATGCGGCGCTGCTGACCGTGCTGGCGCTGGCGGTGGCGGCGCTGCTGTGGCGGCGCGGGCGCGGCGCGCTGGCGCTGGCCTGGCTGCTGGCGCTGGGCGGCAATGCGCTGCTGATCCCGCTGCTCAAGCGCATCTTCGAGCGCGTGCGCCCGCTGCACGACCACGGCCTGGTCAGCGAGATCGGCTTCAGCTTCCCCAGCGGCCACACCGCGGGCGCCACCGTGGCCTACGGCATGCTGGCCTACGTGGCGCTGCGCGTGCTGCCCGATCGCTGGCACGTGCCGGCGGTGCTGGCGGCCACTGCGCTGGTTTTCACCATCGGCAGCAGCCGCGTGTTCCTGCAGGTGCACTTCGCCAGCGACGTGCTCGCCGGCTTCGCCTGGGGTCTGGCCTGGCTGGCGGTGTGCATGCTCAGCGTGGAGCTGAGCCGACGCTACCGCCTGCGGCGCTAACGCAAGGCCGCTGCCTCGGCCGCGCAGTCGCCGCTGGGCTTCAGGCCCTTGGCCTGCGCCTGGGCGATCTCGTCGCGCGCCAGCGCCACCTGGGCCGCGAAGGTGGGGTCGGTCTGCAGCCGCGCCACGGTGGCCGCGCCGATCACGCGGCCGGCGTCGACGTCGCTCTGCCAGTGCACGCCGCAGATCACGCGACTCTGGCCGAAAGCGAAGCCGCGCTGCAGCACCGCGTCCATGCGCTGCGGCGCGGCCTGCACCAGCACCAGCGCCCAGGCCCAGCCGATGGAGGTGTGGCCCGAGGGATAGGAGCCGTCCTTGGCCAGCATCGCTTCCTCGGCCGGCGTGCAGGTCTGCTCGCCGGCGGTGACGAAGGGCCGCTGCCGCTGGTACTTGTCCTTGGCCGCATAGGTGGCCAGCCCGGCGTCGAGCAGCGTGCGCCGCAGCAGCATGTTCAGGTTCGGCGTGCCTTCCTGCGAGATCGGGACCTGGAGCGCGCATTCGAAGGTGCTGGCCGCGGCGGGGAACTTCAGGTTCGCGTCCTTGGTTGCCAGCGCCCAGCGCGGCGTGTCGCGCAGCGCGCGCGTGCTCCTGTAGGTGTCCAGGTCGGCCGCCTGCTGCGCCGAGCCGGCAGCGGGCGGCGGGGGCAGCAGCGCCAGGCTGTCGGGCAACTGCTTGCGGTCGAGATAGCCGTTCAGGTAGCCCGAGCCCTTGCGGAACTCGCCCACCGCCTCGGGCGAGGTCGGCGGCGGCGTCTGGCAGCCGGCCAGCGTGATGGCCATACCGGCCCATGCGAGGGTCTTGATCAAGGGGCGCTTCATCCGGTCTCCTTTGTTGTTGCGTGCCCCGGCATGATGACATCGATGCGCGCCGCAATAATCGCCGCATGCCGACCCTGCCGTTGACCGAAGCCGCGCGCCGCACGCCGCTGCTCGCCGAGACCGAGGTGCTGGTGCTGGGCGGCGGCCCGGCCGGCATCGCCGCCGCCGCCAGCGCGGCCGCAGCCGGGCGCGAGGTGCTGCTGGTCGAGCGCTACGGCTTCCTCGGCGGTATGGGCACGGCGGCCGGCGTCACCAACTTCTGCGGGTTGCATGCCAACGTGCACGGCGAAATGCAGCGCGTGGTGCACGGCGTGGCCGACGAGCTGCTGCGGCGCATAGCCGCGCTGGGCGGGCTGAACGAGCCGCATGCGATCTTCGGCCGCACGCTGGCCCAGGCCTACGACGGCGCGGCCTACAAGTGTGCGGCCGACGAGCTGCTGCTCGGCCGTGGCGTGAAGCTGCTGTTCCATGCGCTGGCCGCCGGCGTGGCGATGCACGGCGATGGCCAGCGCATCGATGCGCTGCTGGTGGAGACCCGCTCGGGCCGGCGCGCCGTCCGCGCCCGTCTGTTCATCGATGCCTCCGGCGACGGCGACCTCAGCCACTGGGCCGGCGCTCCCTGGGACCAGGGCGATGCGCAAGGCGAGATGCTGTACCCGACGCTGATGTTCCGCGTCGCCGGTGTCGACGATGCGCGCGCGGGCGAAGCCTGGCGCGAGGTCGGCCCGCGCATGCTCGAGGCGCAGCGCGCCGGCCGCCACCGCTTCGCGCGCCAGGGCGCGATCCTGCGGCCGATGAAACATGCGGGCGAATGGCGCGTCAACGTCACGCAGATCCGCAACGATGCCGGCCGCGCGATGGACGGCACCGATGCGCTGCAGCTGTCGGCCGGCGAGGTGGAGGGCCGGCGCCAGGTGCGCGACTTCTTCGCCTTTTTGCGTGCCGAAATGCCCGGCTTCGAAAGCGCCTACCTGCTGGAGATCGCGCCGCAGGTGGGCATCCGCGAGACCCGCCGCGTGCGCGGCCGCACGGTGTTGCGCGGCGAGCACGTGCTGGGCTGCGCCAGCTTTGACGACAGCATCGGCGTCAACGCCTGGCCGCTGGAGCAGCACGTGGCCGGCGACGTCAAGTGGAGCTGGCCCAGCGAACACTCGCGCGGCTTCAACCAGCTGCCCTGGCGCATGCTGCTGCCGCAGCGCGTGCCCAACCTGCTGGTGGCCGGCCGCTGTGCATCGATGGACTCGGTGGCGCAATCGGCGGCGCGTGTCAGCGGCGGCTGCTTCGTCATGGGCGAGGCCGCCGGGCTGGGCGCTGCGCTGGCGCTGCGCGCCGGCTGCGCCGTGGCCGACATCGACGTGGCCGCGCTGCAGGCTGCGCTGGAACAACAAGGCGCCTACCTCGGGCGCGACATCGACTAAACATGGACCCACATCGATTGCCCGAAGACTGCGGATCGCTGGCGCAAGTGCGCGAGCAGATCGACCGCCTGGACCGCGACATCGTCGCGCTGCTGGCCGAACGTGGACGCTACGTGCTGGCCGCCGCGCCCTTCAAGCGCAGTGCCGACGAGGTGCGCGCGCCGCAGCGGGTCGAGCAGGTGGTCGCCAAGGTGCGCCAGCTGGCGGCCGAGCACGGTGCCATGCCCGAGGTGGTGGAGCGCATCTACCGCGAGCTGATCGAGGCCTACACCGACGCCGAACACCAGCGTTGGCAACAGCGTTGGCAACAGCGATGATCGCCGTCGAACGTTTCGAGCGCGCGGCCACTGAAGCCGACGAGCAGGCGGCCATCGAAGCCATCGACCGCGACGGCGGCATCTGGCTGGGCTGCGACGTGGTCGTGCCGCAGCTGTACCGGCGCGAGGCCAAGGCGGCGCTGGACCCGCTGCTCAGCATCCATCTCGACGGCCGGCGGCTGCAGCTCGTGCCGCACGGCGACACCGGCCGTGCGCTGGCCGCTCGGCTGGCGGCGCTGGCGGACTTCGAGACGCACGGCGGCCGGCTCGAGATCGGCTTCGACGGCGCACCGGCCGAGCCGCACCCGGCGATCACGCTGCTGCGCCGCCTGCTCGCGGCCTTCGACATGCGCTGCCCGGAGTTCGGCTTCTACGGCACGCTGGCCTTCGACTACTACCGGCTGTCGCAGGGCGATGCCATCCCCGACGACGGCCGCCGCCGTCTGGTGCTGGTGCTGCCGGCGCGCGTGCTGCTCAGCGGCGAGGGCGGGGCGCGCTGGGTCGAGTTCCGCTTCCCCGGCCTGGCGCCGCAGCCGGGCGATGCCGCGGCGATGGCGGCTGCGCGCATCGAGCGTTTCGAGGACGACCATCCGAGCGGCGGCCATGCCCAGGCGGTGGCGCGTGGCGTCGAGCTGATGCGCCGCGGCGAGCTGTGCTCGCTGGTGCTGTCGCAGACCTTCCGCCGCCGGGTGCAGGTGGATGCGGCCGCGGCCTTCGCGCGGCTGCGCCGCGACAACCCCTACCCGGCGATGTTCTTCGCGCGCTTCCGCGACGGCGAGCGCGTGTTCGGCGCCTCGCCCGACGTGCAGGTGCGCGCCGATGCGCAATGGGTCGAGACCGCGCCGGTGTGCGGCACCTTCCGCCGCGGCGCCGACCCGGTGGACGACCACGAGCAGGCCAAGGCGCTGGTCAATTCGCTGGTCGACGAAGCCTCGCTGGCGCTGTGCGCCGATTCCGACCGCAACGACAAGGCGCGCGTCTGCGAGCCGGGCTCGGTGGAATTGCTGCAGCGGCGCCGCGTGCACCTGTTCAGCACCATCATTCACACCATCGACCAGACGCGCGGCAGGCGCCGTGCCGATGTGGACGGCTTCGACATCGTGCTCGCGCACGCCACGCCGGCCACCGTGACCGGCATGCCCAAGCCCGACGCGCGTGCCGCGATCGACGCCCTCGAAGCCTCCTCACGCGGCTGGTATGCCGGCGCGGCGGTGCGCTTCGGCAGCGACGGCAGCTGCGAGGCGCTGACGATGCTGCGCTTCGCGCGCCTGGTCGGCGACTGGGCCGAGGTGCGCACCGGCGGTAGCCTGCTGGCCGATTCGGACCCGCCGCGCGAGGACGAAGAAACGCGGCTCAAGGCCGAGGCCATGTTCCGTGTGCTGGCCGGGCAATCGCCGCGCGCGCCGGTGGCTGCGTTGCCGCCGGCGCCACCGCGGCGCGTGCGCTTCGTCGACGGCGGCGATGCGCTGGCCGCGCTGGCGCGCGAAAGCCTGGTACAGGCCGGCTGCAGCTTCGCCGACGATGCAGCGATCACCGTGCTCGGCGATGCCCCGTTGCGGCGCTGGCGCGAGCATACCTTCGCCATCGACGGCCCGACGCTGGCCTTGAACCATGCCGCGCTGGCATTGTTGGAACGCGATGGCGCGCTGCTCGAAGCCCTGGAGCTGCCGCAGTTCGGCCGCGCGCTGGCCTGCACCGCGGTGCCGGGCGGCTTGCTGGATGCGTTGGGCAACTTCAACGCCGGCATCCATGCGACGCACCGGTTGCCGGCCACCGCGCTGCCGGCCGGCTGGGCGCTGGCGGCCCGCGGCGCGGACGGGCGTGTCATTGCGGCGGTGCAGCCGCAGCGCCGCATCGTCGCGCTGGTCTTCCGCCCCGATGCGCTGCGCTCGCTGCAGCACGACGCCGGGCACAAGGCACTGCGCGCGGCGCTGCACTGGCTGGCCGACGCTGCTGCATAGAATGGCCGTTTGGCCCTTCGCTTTCAGGAGACAAGAGCATGTTGATCCGTAGAACCCTGCTGGCCGCGGCGCTGTGCCTGGGCGTGGCGCCGGTGCTGGCGCAAGCCAACTGGCCGAGCAAGCCGATCCGCATCGTCGTGCCCTATGGCCCGGGCTCGTCGCCCGACGTGCTGGTGCGGCTGTTCAGCGACAAGCTGGGCAAGACGCTGGGCCAGCCGGTGATCGTGGAGAACAAGCCGGGCGCCGGCGGCAACACCGGCACCGACTTCGTCGCCAAGGCCGCGCCGGACGGCTACACCTTCTTGGTCAGCACCAACGGCCCGCTGGTCTACAGCACGGTGTTCAACCCCAGGCTGCCCTACGACCCCTTCAAGGACCTGGCGCCGGTGACCTTGGCCGGCGTGCAGCCCAACGTCTGCGCCGTGTCCAACGACATGAAGGTCGACGACGTCAAGGGCTGGGTCGAGGCGATGAAGAAGGACCCGGGCAAGTTCAACTACTCGTCCACCGGCGTCGGTTCGATGTCGCACCTGTCGGTGGAGATCGTCAAGCTGAAGAGCGATTCCTATGCGGTGCACCTGCCCTATGCGTCGTCGCCACTGGCCATCCTGGCCATCATGCAGGGCGACGTGCACTTCGCCTGCGTGCCGCCGGTGGCGGTGATGCCGCAGGCCAAGGCCGGCAAGCTCAAGGCCATCGCGGTGACCAGCGCCAAGCGCAGCAAGCTGGCGCCGGAGCTGCCGACGATGGCCGAATCGGGCTTCCCGGACATCCAGGCGCTGGCCTGGATGGCGATCATGGCGCCGGCGAAGACGCCGCCGGAGATCATCAACCGCATGAGCAAGGAAATCACCGCGATCCTCGCCGAGCCCGACACGCAGCAGAAGCTGGCCGTGGCCTACATGGAAAGCGTGGGCTCGACGCCGGAAGAGCTGGCGAAGTGGATGAACGAGGAACGCGAACGCTGGGCGCCGGTGATCAAGCACGTGGGCTTGAAGGCCAACTGAGCGTCGCCAACAGCGCTCGACCCAGCGCCTCGGCCGTTTCGATGCCGTCGACGCCGGCCGACATGATGCCGCCGGCATAACCGGCGCCTTCGCCGGCCGGGTACAGGCCGGCGATGTTGATGCTTTGCCGGTCTACGCCGCGCGGGATGCGCAGCGGCGACGAGGTGCGCGTCTCCACGCCGGTGAGCAGCGCATCGTCCATCGCGAAGCCGGGGATCTGCCGCTCGAAGGCGGGCAGCGCCTCGCGGATGGCGTCGAGCGCGTAGCCGGGCAGGCTCTCGCGTCCCGGCGCGGCCAGGTCGGCGGGCAGCACGCCGGGCTTGTACGAGGGCTCGACGCTGCCGAAGGCGCTGGAGCGCTGGCGCTTCAGGAAGTCGCCGACGCGCTGCCCCGGCGCCACGTAGCCGCCACCGCCCAGCTCGTAGGCGCGCGCTTCCCAGAAGCGCTGGAAGGCCACGCCGTCCAGTGGGTCCACTTCGCTGCGGTCGCGCTTGCCGTCCTGGCGGTAGTCCTGCGGATCGATGCCGACGACGATGCCGGCATTGGCATTGCGCTCGTTGCGCGAATACTGGCTCATGCCGTTGGTGACGACGCGTCCTTCTTCCGAGGTGGCGGCCACGACGGTGCCGCCCGGGCACATGCAGAAGCTGTAGACCGAGCGGCCGTTCTTCGCGTGGTGCACCAGCTTGTAGTCGGCCGCGCCCAGGATCGGGTGCCCGGCGCTGGCGCCGAAGCGCGCACGGTCGATCAGGCCTTGCGGGTGTTCGATGCGCAAGCCCACCGAAAAGGGCTTGGCCACCATCGCCACGCCGCGCCGCTGCAGCATCGCGAAGCTGTCGCGCGCGCTGTGGCCCAGCGCCAGCACCGCATGGTCGGCGCGCAGCTGCTCGCCGCCGGCCAGCACCAGGCCTCTGAGCCGGCCCTGTTCGATCAGGATGTCGACCACCTGCTGGCCGAAACGCACCTCGCCGCCCAGCGCCTCGATCTCGGCGCGCATCTTCTCGACCATGCTCACCAGGCGGAAGGTGCCGATGTGCGGCTTGGCGACGTAGAGGATTTCGTCCGGAGCGCCGGCCTTGACGAATTCGCTCAGCACCTTGCGCGTGAGAAAGCGCGGGTCGCTGATCTGGCTCCACAGCTTGCCGTCGCTGAAGGTGCCGGCACCGCCTTCGCCGAACTGCACGTTCGACTGCGGGTCGAGCACGCCGCGGCGCCACAGGCCCCAGGTGTCCTGCGTGCGCTCGCGCACCGCCTTGCCGCGCTCCAGCACGATCGGCGCCAGACCCATCTGCGCCAGGATCAGCGCGGCGAAGAGGCCGCAGGGGCCGAAGCCGATGACCACCGGCCGCGGCTTGTCCGACGCGGCAAAGTCCGCCGGCGCATGGCCGACGAAGCGGTAGCTCGTGTCCGGCGCGAGGCGCAGCTGTCGGTCGCCGGCCAGCCGCGCCAGCACGGCGGCTTCGTCCACGCCGTCGGCCAGAGCACAGTCGACCGTGTAGCTCAGCACCACCGCCGACTTCTTGCGCGCGTCCCAGGCGCGGCGGAAGACCGTCAGCTCGCGCAGCTGCTCATCGGCCAGGCCCAGGCGCGCGAGCACGGCGGCGCGCAGCGCGCCCTCGGCATGCTCGAGCGGCAGGCGCAGTTCGGTGATGCGCAGCATGGAGATGGCGCGCGCCCGCAGCGGGGCGCGGCTTTCAGCCGCCCTTCTTGGCGCGCTTGCCGGGGTTCTTCTTGCTGCGTGTGTGCGTGCCGCGCTCCAGGCTGACCTTCTGGCCGCGCTGGGTGGTCAGCGTCACGCCGGTGGGCGCCGACGGACGCGGGGTGGCCTTGCGGTCGGCTTCGGTGACGATCTTGTTGCCCATCGATTTACTCCATAGCTTTTGTGCAAAGGCGCGATTAGGCCACAGTGGCGCGGCGCTCCGCCGATTGGCCGACAATTGCCGCATGCTCGCGCAACGCACCTTGAAGTCGATCACCCATGCCGTGGGCCTGGGCGTGCACAGCGGCCAGAAGGTCGAACTGACGCTGAAACCCGCGCCGCCGGACAGCGGCATCGTCTTCCGCCGCGTCGACCTGCCGGTGCCGGTGGACATCCCGGTGTCGGTGACGGCGGTCAGCGACACGCGCATGGCCACCACCATCTCGCCGGGCGGCCAGCCGGGCCAGCCGACGGTGCAGACCATCGAGCACCTGCTGTCGGCCTGCGCCGGCCTGGGGCTGGACAACCTGGTCATCGACATCAGTGGCGAGGAGGTGCCGGTGCTCGACGGCTCGGCCGCCAGCTTCGTCTACCTGCTGCAAAGCGCCGGCATCGTCACGCAGGACGCGCCCAAGCGCTTCCTGCGCGTCAAGAAGACGGTGGAGATCCGCGAAGGCGAAGGCGCCACGCTGAAGTGGGCGCGGCTGGAGCCGTACCATGGCTACAAGCTCAGCTTCGAGATCGAGTTCAACCACCCGGCGGTGGACGAGACCGGCCAGCAGGTGGTGTTCGACTTCAGCGAAGGCCAGTACAAGCGCGACATCGCGCGCGCACGCACCTTCGGCTTCACCAAGGACGTGGAGATGATGCGCGCGCGCGGCCTGGGCCTGGGCGGCAGCATGGACAACGTCATCGTCGTCGACGACAGCCGCGTGCTCAATGCCGAGGGCCTGCGCTATGGCGACGAGTTCGCCAAGCACAAGATCCTCGACGCCATCGGCGACCTGCATGTGCTCGGCCAGCCGCTGCTGGCTGCCTACAGCGCCTACCGCAGCGGCCATGCGCTGAACAACCAGCTGCTGCGCAAGCTGCTGGCCGACCCCGCCGCCTACGAGACCGTCACCTTCGAGGACGAGGCACAGGCGCCGAAGCGTTTTGCCGAACTGGTGCCGGCATGGTGATCTTCAGGCTGGTGTTCGGCGGGCTGCTGCTGGCCTCGCTGCTGTGTTTTGCGATGTACATCGGCACACAGCAGCGCATCTGGCTGCGGCGCGGGCTGGTCGTGCTCAAGTGGACGGTGCTCGCCGGCCTCGGCTTCTTCGGCGTGATCGCGCTGCAGCGGTTGGCGCCGCTGCTGTAGGCCAGTGCTCTACCTGATGCCGCCCAGGTGCTGCTGCGCGGCGCGGCCGAGTTTGATATCGAAGGTGGCCAACGGCGCCTTCAGCTCGGCGGCCAGCCACAGATAGGCGGCATCGTAGGCGCTCAGGCCATAGCGGCCGGCCAGTGCCACCTGAGCGGCGATGTCGGCACGGTGCAGCCGGATGTCTTGCTGGGCGTAGTCGGCAAGCGCCATGGCTATGGAGTCAGCCGGCCAGTGCTGGCGTTGTTTCTTGGCGGCCACGCTGGCGATCTCATGGTCCAGCAGCGTCGGTGCGTGCAGCGACTTGCCCACCAGGTGGCGCAGCGCCTCGTCGCGCATCGGCTCCTCGAACAGCAAGGCACCGAGCACGCTGCAGTCCACCACCAGCGGCGGGTGGACCCGATAGCTGGCCGGTGGCTCGGCCAGGATCAACGCCGGGGCTGCCTGCTGCTTGCTCGCGGCAGGACGGGCGCGCGTCAACGCGAGTCCCGGTCGCGGCGCACGATGTCCACCGCCAGCGGACCGGTGGTGATGGGCTGCGGAAAGCGCGCGCGGTGCGCGGCGGCGATTTCCTCGATGGTCTTGCGCGCGCCGCCGGCGCCGCCCGGCATGCCGCGCGGCGCGTCGGTGGTTGAGGCCGGATCATCCTTCACCGCTTGCTCGATGATGGCCATCAACTCGCGCTGCAACGACCGATGGTTGCGCTGAGCGCGCTCGCGCAGCCTGTCGGCCAGCGTGTCGGGCACTTGCTTGATGGAAAGATCGACTGCCATCGTTTGCTCCGTCTCGACGCCATGGAGCCATTCTGGAGCCGCCGGGCTTGGGCCGTCAAGCCAGGCGGTTGTGTCTGCGGTGGGCGGGGTGCTTGCAGCGCCTCCATGCTGCCGACTCTGTCGAAGAACTTGACACCCACGCCACAGCGAAGCGCGGCGCGGCGCGGCGCGGCGCGGCGCGGCGCGGCGCGGCGCGGCGCGGCGTAAGTGTTTGATTCGCCGGCGGAAAGTTCCCTGAAGCGGGAGATCGGCACGGAGCTTGCATCTGCAGCCTGGACTTGTCGCCGGCTTTGGGCCGGGTACCAAAGAACCGCCAGGAGCCTGCGCATGAGCATCGCA
>Ga0307505_10002895_pt1 | contig 11334 bp, 10 predicted proteins | sample 23_S_MG_FD_202183 | JGI IMG/M metagenome (GOLD analysis project Ga0307505, IMG submission 202183) | Soil microbial communities from Populus trichocarpa stands in riparian zone in the Pacific Northwest, United States - 23_S | ecosystem: Environmental > Terrestrial > Soil > Riparian zone > Trees...
CCAATCATCGTCCCGGATGCCACCCCCGAACTGGGCGTCTCATTGTTCGAGGCAGCCCGATCCCAAGGTCTCGAAGGAATCGTGGCCAAACGGCTCGGCTCACCCTATCTGCCCGGACGTCGCACATCCGACTGGCGCAAGATCGCGGTCAAACGCAGGCTTCGCGCTGTAGTCGGCGGGTATCTCCCCGGCGAGAGGGGGCGATCGTCGACCTTCGGGTCGATACTCGTCGGGCTCAACGACGAAACGGGGCTGCGCTGGATCGCGGCCGTTGGCTCGGGCTTCGACGATGCCTCTCTCAGAGCTTTCGCAGCTGCGTTACGCGAGATGGAACGCCCGGTAAAGCCCTTCTACAATGAGGTGATCGTCCCCAACCCGAACAAACCGGTGTGGGTCGAGCCGAGCATCGTCGTCGATGTCGAGTTCAAGGAATGGACCCACGACTTTCATCTGAGGGCGCCGGTGTACAAGGGAATCGAGATCGCCGAGCCCGAGACTGTCACCTGGGCTGAAGAGGGACCGGGTTAACCGGCCTTCGCCTTCTTGGTCTCCTTGGATTTGGTGGCCTCGACCGAGGCCTTGAGAGCCTCGAGGAGGTCGACGACCTTGGTCGGCTCGGGGGAGGAGGTTGCGATTATCTCCTCGCCCGCCACCTTCTTCGCGGCCAGGTCCTCGATGACCTCTCGGGTCCGATCGACGTAGGCTTCCGCGGCGAATGGCTTGGTCAGGTTGTCGATCAAGGATCCGGCCATTTCCACTTCTTCCGGGCGGATCTCGACATTGGCGTCGAGCTCCTCGAACTCTGCGGCACGGAGCTCGTCGGGCCAGTACATCGTCTCCATCACGATCACACCGTCGCGGGCCCGAAGCGTCGCAAGTTGCTGCTTCTCTCGAATCGACACCTTGGCGATGGCGACCCGGCCCTTCTCTTCGAGGGCTTCACCGAGGATCTTGTAGGCCTTGACCCCGGTCTTCTCGGGGATGAGGTAATACGACGACTTGTAGAACATCGGATCGATCTCGGACTCATCGACAAACTGGACGACGTCGACGAGTTTGTTCCCATCGGGATGTGCGGATTCCAGCTCCTCGTCGGTGAACACGACGTAACGGTCCTTCTCGAACTCATAGCCCTTGACGATGTCGTCCCACTCGACTTCCTTCCCGTCGGCTTCGGCGACCCGCTTGTAGCGGATAGGGGAGTGGTCCGTCTTGCGGAGCTGCTTGAACTTGGGGGTCTTGTTGTCGGTCGCCGTGTAGAGACCGACGGGGATGGTGACCAGCCCGAAGTTGATTGCGCCTTTCCAGATCGAACGTGGCATGAGGGGGAGTCTATGTGACCCGGGTGACAAGAAAGCTGCCGGAGCGCAATGTGCCATTTCGCGGTCTGGCGAGGCGGCAGCCCCGGCCGACCGGCGTCTGTTCGTACTCGGCTGCGATAAACGCGATGGATGTGAGTTGCGGGATGGCAGAGCGTTGGCCGAAGGCGAAGTCGGCCGGCAATAAAGACTGCGCTCCCGGCAGGATTCGAACCTGCGCACCCGGCTCCGGAGGCCGGTGCTCTATCCCCTGAGCTACGGGAGCGGGATGGGTTGGAAACGCGGTTGAAAACGTCCCACTACCGCTTACGTTGCTGAGGGTAGTTGGCGGGTGGCTTAACCCAATGATCGCTATCGGGCCTTTGTGGCCGGGCAGCGAGCGAGGAGGAAGGGGATCGGGTTGGCTTAGTCCGGGAGCGGTCAGGCTGGTATTGGGACCTTGCCAGTGTCGGGCGTGACTTGTTGGGGAGCGAAGATAGCTTCGGTTTGTCCGTTGCGGTATGCCTGCCAGGCAAGCATGGAAAGGTGGCTGGTCTCGTACCCGAAGTGGTGAAGTCGTTCGCGGGGGTGGTGGTCGTCGATTGCCCTGTTCGCTGACTCGGCGGAGGCTCGTAGTGGTTTCTGGACGTTGACGTAGGTGGGGTCGGATTCGGGGAATGCTCGTAAGTGTTCTGGTCGGTTGTAGCCGCGGATCAGGTCTTCTGCGGTTTCGTCGAGCCTGATGCGTAAGTATCCGCCGCTTTCCTGGTCGGGCGCGGGGACCTGGTATTCGGCGGACATGCGGAACGTGTTGGTGCTCTTGTTGTATCGCTTGTTGATTCGGATTCTCTTCAGAGGCTGCAGGTGTTCGTTTCCGTTGACGTCAAAGGTGCGAATGTGGGGTGCTCCACCGACAAGGTGGATCTCGACTTCTCTGGTGGATCCGTCTGGCAGATGGTGGGTTTCCGTTCCGTGGTAGCGGTCGTTGGTTTGGCCTTTGTTCCGGTGGTTGCCTACGAGTCCGATGTGTCCGGCTTTGAGGAGGCGGTTGAGATGCACGCCTCGCAGGGCTCGGTCGTAGGCGTATCCGACGAGTCCGGGTAGGTGGTGTGCTGCTTCCAGGTACTGGTCTACGACGAGGTGTCCTTCGGTTGGTCCCGTCGGCTGGACAGGGTCGACGGCGAGGATCACTTGTTGGTTGCGGTTTGGCCCGCGAAGGTGGGTGAAGGCGAAGGCGAGTCCTGGTGTGATAGCTCCTCCGCCGGTGGTGTGGAGTGCGGCGTCGGGGTCGTGACGTCGGACCCTTACCTCACCTGTGGTGCGGTCGGCTTCGCGGGCGTCCTTTGCGAGTCTTCGAGTGCGGACGGTCATTACGGTCACGTCGCCATATGCGACGCGATGCCGGTCAGGTCGACTGGTCGAACCGGGCGCGTCCGTTGTTCCGAGTCCCATGGTCACTGCAAGCCGTCGTGACCGTCCGCGCACGAGGGTGGAGAGCAACCCGGTGTTGGTGGGCAAGTGGTGTTTCAGGGCGTAGTTGAATGCATTTCGGCTGGGAGGAGCTTGGGGCGGGACCAGGTGCGGTCTTTCATGGCCGAATTCTCTGATTGCCGCGAAACGGATCTGCGCCCACGGGCCGTGCAGCTGATCCTGGAGCGCTTCTTCCACTCTGCGGCTCGACCCATACTCGTGGATCAGGATGAGCCAAAGGAAGAACACCCATAGTGGATACTGGTTTGGGCGTCCTCCCTCCTCGCTTCGTCTGGTGTAGTCGAGGTGGCGGGCCACATCCCAGACAAACGGACTGTCGACAACGTGTTTTCGTCTGGCGTCGTCGGATAGCCGGTTGTACTGGTGCGCGCTCGTCAAGGGTGGTGACGCCATGCGAATCCGATGACCGCGGCCGCGTTGTCGAGGGTCCTTGTTCCTAGGGCGAGGGCAGCCTTGTCGATCTGACCCGTGGCGAGGAATACGCGTCTTCCGGCCCAGGCACGGATCGAGGCGGGTCGAACGGCGGGGTCGGAGGCAAGTCCTGCTTCTCTGAGGGTTCGACTCAGTTGGGCAGCCGCTCGGGCCTGCAGGGACGCGGGGGTTGTGGCGGTGCTGGTGGATGCGACTGGGAGTCCGTCGCCCTCTATTGCATTGATCCGCCGACGCAGGGCGTGGACTCCCCAGTCGGTTAGAGATGCGAGCCGTGCATCAACCTTGGAGGAACCACTCAGCCAGACCAGCCCGTTGGCCAGGTCTACGTGTTGGCGGGCGACCAGTGGTATCTCGTGCGTGGTTGCTGTTGCCTCGGCAAGGGCCCAAGAAGCGCCCCGACTCGTGTCTTCGAGGCTGAAAAGGGCGGCGGCACGTCCAACGCCGATCTCGACGTCGGTTAGTGGCCTCGTTCCCTTATCCCTAGTCCGGAGTGGCAACGTGAGATCAACAGTGGGATCGTGGCCCACCACGCCTTGTTCTCGCAGCAGCCGGAAGGCGAGTCGTGCTGCGGCGCGGCGATTGCGACGGGTCGCGACCGACGGAAGATGTCCGTCCTGGAGCGGGGCGTCAACCCAGGCACGGACGTCTGCCTCGCTGACAGCGCCCAGGTCGACCACGCGACGAGCGGTCTCAAGATGGTTGCCGAGCTTCGGGAGGAGTCGGCCCAGCGAAACCGAGAACCCGGTCCGATTCAGAGCTTGGAGATCATCTGCGAGGCGAGACAGAACGTGGAGCGGTGTCGAATCGCTCGAATCCTCATGCTCGCCAGAGCCTGTAATAACCTCGGACACGTCGGTACCTCCTCATAGGTGCCGGCCAGGCCCCGGGGTGTTTCCGCACCGCCGGGGCCAAAACTCTACAACCGTAGAGTAGCGAAGCTCAGAACTTGGGTCAACACTTGTAGGATTCAAACATGGCGCGACTCGTTGATCTAGACGACCTCATCGATGCCAACGGGGTGTCGGAGATTCTCGGACTTGCGCAGCGCAACACCGTATCTCAATACCAAAAGAAGTATGTCGACATGCCCAGGCCAGTGATTGATCTCGGCCACGGTCGCTGCAAGATGTGGTCGCGGAAGGCCATTGAGCAATGGGTATACACACGCTCGAAATCACCAAGGTGACCTTCAAGCCCTCTTCTTTGGGGGCTGACTGGTTTGGGGGGCGCCATTTCAAAACGAGTGTCAAACTTCCGAGGCCAGATCGTGATCGGCGATGTCCCCGAGGTGATGCTGTCGTCCGAGAAGGAGGACGCTCTCCGGTCCCCGCGGTGGTGCTCTTGGAAGTTCATCGCCGAAGCAACCGAACAGCGTCAGCCACATACAGCACCGCTACCCGGATATGCCAAGACCCGTGTGGACCCCAGAGAGGGTTGACGTCGACGGGGCTGGTTTCGGCGTTGAGCACGGCCTGTTCGAGTCGGGAAGCTGTCAGGAGATCTTCAACGATTTCGATTGCGTCGAGTGCCTGCTGGTTGGCCATCGTGACAAGTTCCTGCGCCTCCGCCGGTTCGAGGTCTTCCAAATTTGCCACCACGTCTGTGAGGCCCAACACCCCGGACAGGTTGTTGCGCAGCTCGTGGCTGACGGTTCCCAGCATCTGGGAGCGGTTGGCGTCGAGTCGGCAGAGAAGCAGGGTCTTGACAAACTGCATACTCAGCATGCATACTCTGTATTTAGTTACGGAGTATGTGTGAGGAGATGGGATGGGTGTAAAGGAAGGTCTGCTGGCGCTCTTGGCGGCGGGGCCGAGCCACGGGTATCAGCTCAAGTTGGATCTGGAGGCGGCCACGGCGGATGGCAACGCGGTCAATGTCGGTCAGGTGTACACGACCCTGCAGCGCCTGGAGCGCGACGAGTTAGTCACGGTCCAACGGGCAGACGATGAGGGACGCGTCATATACGAGCTGACTGAGGCGGGTCGGGAGTCGTTGGGGGAGTGGATGAGGCGGCCGACGGATCTGGCGGCGGCCGGCCGCGATGAGGTTTCGTTGAAGGTGCTGTTGGCGTTGGCGACTGGGTCGGCGGATCCCCGCGAAGTGATCGCTACCCAACGGGGGGCGGCGATGGGTCTGCTCCAGGATTACACCCGCCTCCGCTCTGAGATGGACCCGGAGGACATCGCCTGGCAGCTTCGTCTGGAGAGGATGGTGTTGTCGGTGGAAGCTGAGCTGCGCTGGCTGGATCGGGCTGAGGACCGGCTTGGGGATGTGAAGTCGAAGAAGGCGACCTCGGTGCGGAGCGAAGCGGCGAAGGCGAGCAGTAGACAATGAGCGAACCAGCTTTGGAGATGCGCCAGGTTGGCAAGACTCATGGGCAGGGAGCGCAGCGGGTCGATGCCTTGATAGCCGTCGACTTGACCGTGGCGCCGGGCGAGCTGGTGGCCGTAACCGGCCGGAGCGGCTCGGGAAAGACGACTCTCCTCAACATGGCGGGAGCACTCGACGAACCCACCACCGGCACCATCACTGTCGACGGCCAGCGGCTGGGAGAGATGAGCCGGACCGAGCTCGCCCGACTGCGGCGACTGTCGGTGGGTTACGTGTTCCAACAGTTCAACCTGTTGCCGGCGTTGACCGCCGTCGAGAACGTCACCCTCCCCTTGGAACTGGATGGGATGAACCTGGCCGAGGCGAGGCGGCTGGGCGAGATCGCCCTGGCCGAGGTGGGCCTGGACGGGATGGCCGACCGGTTCCCCGACCAGTTGTCTGGCGGTGAGCAGCAACGGGTGGCGATTGCCCGGGGTCTGGTAGGGCCGAGGAGGCTGCTCCTGGCCGATGAGCCCACTGGTGCTCTCGACGAGACCACCAGCGACAATATCCTCCGCATCATTCGCCAGCGGTGTGACGCCGGCGCCGCTGCTCTGTTGGTCACCCATGAACCGGCATACGCCGCCTGGGCCGACCGGGTTGTCCGTCTCCGTGACGGGCGGGTGGAGAGCATCTCGGAGCGGCCTCCGGTCGAGTCGCTGGTGGAGACCGGCCCGTGACCGACAGCGGTCGCCGGGCGGCGTTGCGGGTGGCGTGGCGCACCAGCCGCTACAACCGCAAACGGACCCTCTTTGTCATTTTGCTCATAGCGGTTCCGGTCGCGGTGGCGGTCGTGGCAGCCGGCTTCCTCCACGCCGAACAGACAACACCCGAAGAGTCGGTTGTCGGCTACATGGGTGCGGCCGACATGGCGGTGCAGAACGACGGGTCACTGGTGACGACCTCTTGGCTGGAGGCGAGGCTCGCCGGTCTCGACCCGGAGGCCGAGACCATCACATATCGAACCGTCAACCAGTCTTTCGGCACGGGCGTCGCCGGACCCGTGATGGATCTCGACCTTCGAAGTCCTCTGGTCGAAGGCATGTGGGATCTCATCGAAGGTGACGTTCCCAATACGATCGACGAAGTCGTATTGAGTGACGGCCTGGCTCGGTTCTATGGAGTGGACGTGGGCGACTCTGTCCACCTGAACTCTGACGATCCCACCGCCAAGACCTTTCTGCTTGTGGGCGTGGTCGCACATGGCCTGTATTGGAACTATCCAGCTGCCTTCGTGACCAGCGATGCCTTGGCTGAGGTCGAAGCCCCGCCGGTGGGGGATGGAGCACAGACACTCATCGCCACATCCGGCGACGCGGATACGGTGGCGGCGAGCCTGCAAGAAGCTTGGGACCAGGGTCGGTTCGAACTCTGGCCCGCCGGTGCCGTGGTACCGAAACCGGAAATTCTCAACGAGTTGGTCGCCGACGATTACTACGTCCTGCTCGATGCCGACCAGGTCGAAGAACTGGTTGGGTTGGCCCAGGCTGACCCCGACGCGGTGTGGCAGCGACTGTCGGAGATGCTCGCTGACGTCGAGAGCATCCCGACCTTGCCCTGGCTTGGAGTGGAAAGCCGCTCTGCGTATCTGTTCACCGGCGGCGGGGGAGCTCTCGAGACACCCTTTGCCCTCGCCACCCTGGTGTCTGCCGTGCTACTCGCCGAGGTTGCGTTCATCGCCGGAGCCTCGTTCGCCGCCGGCATCCGTCGCCGGCTGCGCGAGATCGGCATGATCGGCTGTAACGGCGCCACCGAATCTCACATGCGCTGGTCTCTCGTCGGTGAAGGCCTGGCAGCCGGATTGATCGGAGGTCTGGTCGGGATCGGACTGGGGGCGATCCTGGTCGTTGCGGGCCGTCCCATCATTCAGCAGTTCGTGGGTCGACGCATCACCGGCCTCCTCTTCACCCCCGCGGACGCTGTGGGTCCATTGGTGATGGCTGTACTCGCCGCCGCGGCCGCCGCCTGGGTGCCTGCTCGGACCGCAGCCCGCGTCCAAATCACCACGGCGCTCCAGGGACGGATGCCCGCATCGGCCCCTCGCCGGTGGACAGTCCCCGTCGGGCTCGGCATGGCCGGTCTCGGAACCCTCCTCCTCCTGGTCGGGCTGGCCACAGAGTCCACTCTGGGAGCCTCGGCGGCAGCGTTAGGTGTGGTCCTCATGATCGGTGGCGCCGCCCTACTCGCCGGACCGCTCATCGCCCTGACCGGCAGCCTGGCCAATCGCACCCGCTCCACACTCCGTCTCGTGCTACGTGATTCCAGCCGACACCGCACCCGGGCCGCCGCCGCCGTCGCAGCCACCCTGGTGATCATGGTGCTTCCCGCCGCGGGGCTCACGGCCGATGCGACCTCACGGGCCCGGGCCGAGCCCCGAGGACTGCGGGCATCATCAACCCATCTGATCCTGTTCGGCTCCCAGGCTGGCCCGTTCGGACAGGCCCAGCTACGCGATGAAGACGTCGCACTGGTGAGAAGACAGCTCCCAGACGCCGCCTACGCCCGGTTCGACCAGATCGACGTTCCGGCCTACTTCGAATCTCAGATAGATGCCTGCCAGGTCGAGGTTCCCGATGTCGACCTCGCCCAATGCCCTCTGATTGATGAGGGCGGAGTCGCATATTCCGTGGCCCACGCCAACCCCGACCTCACCGCAGTGCTTGACGACCAGCGGATCAACCCGGCCCTCGACCAGCATGGAGTCGTCGTTCTTGGCTTGGAAGACCGTCCCACGAGCGTGATGATCGCGGGCATCGTCCACGACGCCCGTGAATTGCCCGTGCCGACAATCGAATACTTCATGCCCCGCATCCTCGTCAACGATGAGATCGCGGCCACCCTCGACGGCCCCGTCCAACAGAGGGCCCTATTCGTTGCTCCTGAGCCACCGACCACCGAACAGATGCAGCCACTCTGGAACAGCAACCTGGACATGTCCACCGGATGGGAAGACACCTCACAGACCGCCATCCTGGCAATGGCGCTCGGAGGGACCCTGCTAGTGGTTCTGATCGTGGTCGCCCTCGTCACCGCCCTCTCCGCCGCCGAGTCGGGTGAAGACATCCAGACCATGGTCGCCGTCGGAGCAGCCAACTCCATCCGACGCCGGTTCTTCGCCTTCCAAGCCGGCTACCACACCCTGATCGCAGCCGTGCTGGCGATACCGCTTGGAGTCCTCATGATGAAAGCGCTGGCCAGCACCGAGGCCTACCGGTATGCAGCCCCCTTCGGCGTGGTCGACGGCACACGAATCGCCATCCCATGGCTCGAACTCGGTCTACTCATTGTCGTCGTTCCACTCACAATGATGTTCCTAACCGCACTTGCGGTTCGGTCAGCACCCCTTACACCACCAAGACGCGCAGGCTGACCTCTGATAGGCCCGGATGGTTCGTCCCGCTATGAGGAGGGAGTCATCCTCTGGGCTTGGTTGAGATTCTTTAGTTTCGGGCCGCCACATCCTCTCTGTGTCGATGCCGTCCGACCGAACCGAGTTCACTCGTGCCGTTCTCGCGCACTTCTCCCAGTGCTCGTTATCCGCCGAGAACTGGTGATCCGGATGCCGCTACCGGTCTGCCGACGAGAGTCCTGAGTCACGTGATGCGAGGCGATCCGGGAGTTGCCTAAGGCGCGGCGGCGATGGACTGCTCTTGGGTTGACGGACCAGTTGGCCCTCATCGCCATAATCGCGATGCTGTGCCAGGTCGACTCGACGATCGCGACTGCGTCCTCTGTGAGATGGAGAGGTCCACGCCAAGGGGTGAGCATGTCCTTCCGCAATGGCTTCTACGCGCCCTCTGGACCCAGGAGGCAGGTCCATACACGACCTATCGGAACGACGAACTAGTGCAAACTCGGGATGGCCGCCCGAGGAGGCAATTGGCGGCGGCTCGCTTCCAGCTTCCGGTGGGCCCCGAGTGCAACGGCATCCTCGACCGCCGGTTCGAGAAGCCGGTTAAGGACCTGATCCGAGCAATGCTCCTTGAGGGAGCCATCCTCTCCGGGGACCAACTGGTGACTATCGGGTTATGGTTCGTTAAGACGTGGATTCTCCTTGCGCACCCGGCGCTGGTCGTCTCCGACCCGGGATTCACGATGACACATTGGGAGCCATGGGACCCACGATGGGATGGTTGGATGGTGTCCGGACGTGAGCCTCCGGACGGCCTATCCGCTTGGCTGACCAAGATCGATCACAGCGAGACCGCAGAATCGCCCACGTACATCGACCTGCCACTCGGCTCAGCGAACCGTGACGGAGCGGCTGTCTTCCTGATCGACTTCGGACTCGGGGAAACGACCGTCTCGGTTCTCTACCACCGCGAGTGGAAGATCGAGCATCCGCTAGAGGACGATGGCCGTGCCATCCGGCTGTGGCCGGCGGTCACAGCCGGATCGTTCGACTATTCCGCCCTCACCTCAGTAAGAAGGCGCGAGGTCGTCTGGCGCGAGTCGGCCTGGCCAAAGACCAGCTAAATGCGTGTGGTTCGGGCGACGACGGCCAAACCGAGCGAGATGTGCCGATATGTGCGGTCTCGGATCTGGACCCTTTTGCCCGATACCTGTTGACCTGAATCCTCGACCGCCCGATCATCAACAACGAATTGGGAAGGTCGGACGTCAAATTGGTGATGCATCGGATGTGGCTCGTACTGATGGTCGCCTTGAGGCAAGCGGCTGTGGGCCATCAGTGGGCGCGAACGTGTCCTTCAGTGTCGTGGAGTGAGCGGTGGACTCGGTTCGTCTGACTCCGCTAAAGACCATCAGGCTGTTCGCCTTGGTGGTGATGAGCGGCGTGACTTCGATGGCGGCGGCCTTCGCTGTCGGCCCCGGAGACTCAGAAGGTCTGCTGATCTCGCTGGGATTCCTTCTTGTCACGATACCCCTGGCGTACTTGGCGGTTCGATGGACCAAGCCGGGTTGGGTCCGGTGGAGTTTCCTCACGCTCATCGTGGCCCTGCCGATTGTTGTCGGCATCCAAGTGGTCGCGTCTCAAGTTCTCTGAAGGAAGCGCAGAAGCCGGGAAGGGGAGCGACTGGGTCGTACTCGTCCTGTCACCCCGCCCCGCTGGGGGTTCACATAACGCAGGTCCCAGCGAAGCGCGACATAACGCGCGAGGCCGATTCCCAAAACTGGTCGGATCACCCGCGCGATAACCGGCAGATATGCCGGGGGCGCCGTCGCTGGTCGGCGGCGCCTTGATCCCGACGTGTTTAGCGGGTGGCTCCGGCGAGGTAGGTGGCGACGATGTAGGTGGCGTGGCGGTCGAGGGATCCTCGGGCCCGGTCGTATCGCATCGTCGTCCTGGGGTCGGCGTGTGATGCTGCTTCTTGGACGTCTCGGAGGGGTACTCCGGCGTCGAGGGCGGCGGTGATGAACGCGTGCCGCAACGTGTGTGGTGTGACTCGCTTGTCGATCCCTGCCCTGTTGGCCAACCGGCGGACGATCCGAGCGGCGGCGTGACGGTCGAGACGGGCGGTGGCGTCGCGGTTCAACAGGATCGGCCCCTCGGTTCGCTCTCCGACGCATAGGTCGATGGCCCGTCCGGTCCGTGGTGCGACCGGGACGGTGACGATGGCGCCTCCTTTCCGGGTCACGGTCAGCGTGCGGTGACCTCGCACCATTCCGGCGTGTTCGATGTCGGCACCTAGGGCTTCTGAAATACGGAGCCCGTTCAACGCCAGCATGCAGGCCAGGGCGTGGTCCCGGCCGCCGGCTATCCCTGCCTGCACCAGGAACATGC
>Ga0307505_10002896_pt1 | contig 11328 bp, 15 predicted proteins | sample 23_S_MG_FD_202183 | JGI IMG/M metagenome (GOLD analysis project Ga0307505, IMG submission 202183) | Soil microbial communities from Populus trichocarpa stands in riparian zone in the Pacific Northwest, United States - 23_S | ecosystem: Environmental > Terrestrial > Soil > Riparian zone > Trees...
GCCGCCTCCGGCGGCCTTGCACCGCTAAGCGGTACTTAATTCGCCCGCGGTAGCGGGCGATGTGGAGCGGTGGGCTTCAGCCCTCCGGGCTCTCGCGAGGCACTTCCCCTCTGCCGTCTCGGTTTCGACGCTGCACACGGCTCATTCGGCGCGAGTGTCGCGAGAAGAGTCACCCGCCTTCGGCACACTCATCGCGAGCGCCCGGAGGGCTAAAGCCCACCGCTCCACAGTGGTCATCGAACGTTTCGTACCGCTACCCTCCCGAGCCGCCTCCGGCGGCCAGGCGCCTCGTCGCTCTCATCGCACGTCGATTGGAGGAACTTTCCTTGTCGCTGGGCCGTTCTATCTCTGCCGATGCCTGCACGCTCTCTGCTTCGTACGATCCTTCAGCCGATGGCCGTGGCCGTCGTTCTGGCGGGCCTTGCGCGCGCGGCTGTCCACATCTACTCCATTCCTTCGGAGTCGATGGTGCCGGCGCTCGAAGTGGGGGATCAGATCGTGGTCACGCGCTACTTGCAGAGCCGGCCGGAGCGGGGAGACGTCATTGTGTTCCAGTCTCCCGTCGGTGCGGATGAGCTCCTGGTGAAGCGCGTCATCGGCCTGCCCGGCGACTGGATCGATAGCCGCCTCGGTCGCGTTCGCATCGGTGGCTTCACGTTGCCGGAGCCGTACCTCGACCGCGCCGCTGCCAGCGGCTCCATCCCTTCGCAGTTCGTGCCGCCCGATACCTATTTCGTCCTTGGCGACAACCGCGAGAGCTCACTCGACAGCCGCACTTGGGGGGTGGTGCCCGAGGAACTGATCGTCGGACGCGCCCGCGTCGTGCTTTGGTCGACCCGCCATGCCCTCGGCGACGAGGCCCGGGCCGAGCAATCGGACGACCTCCTTCGTGCTCCACGCCCAAAGCAGGCTCGCGTCTTCAAATGGATCGACTGAACTGCTAATCTCCGCAACACAGCGGAGGTGGTCATGTCGCGGAATCGCTCGCAGCGCGGTGAAGGTCGGTTAGGGTGTCTCTTCGGGCTGGTCCTCCTGGTCGTCGCCGGAGTGGCCGCCTATCGGCTGATCCCCATCAAGGTCAAGGCCGCAGACCTGCGCGATACCGTGATGGACGAGGCCAGGTCGGCCGGCCGCAATGACGATGGGCGCGTACGCGGGGCCATCCTCAAGCACGCCAAGGAGCTCGAGCTCCCCGTCACTCCTGAGCAGGTCAAGATCAAGCGCGGCAACGCCTACATCACCATCGACGTCGAGTACACCGTGCCCGTCGAGTTCCCAGGCTTTACCTACGACTGGAAGTTCCACCACCACACCGAGAACCCGCTTTTCTGAGGACAGCGAGCCATGAGCGTCACCATCAAGATCCGCGACAACGGTCCCTACCTGATCGAAGGCGATTTCACCCTCGTCGATGCGAATGGCAACGAGATCCCGGCACTCAAGCGGGCGCTTTGCCGCTGCGGTGGCAGCACCACCAAGCCCTTCTGTGACGGCACGCACTCCAAGATCGGCTTTCAAGGCGCGATGGCCGCCGTCGAGAAATCCGATCCGCCTGCGTCCTGATCCTCGGTCAGCTCGAACACCACCGTCTCCCATCCCGTCCGCTCCCGCGCCGCAACCGCTTGCGGCGCGAGTGGCTCTGCTTCCTTCACGAACTCCGGCCAACTCTGCTTCATTCGCATGTTCCTCCGACCACCCGCTGATTCAGACCGCGGGCCGGGGCCACGTAGAGAGGAAGTGCCGGAGGTCGCGTCAAAAATCTGAGCCGTCAGGGCCGGCCGCGCCAACGTCCTTCGAGAACGCGAGCGGAAGGCTCAGAACCAGGGAAAGGTCAGCCCGAGGAACAGCCGCGCGCACACGAGCTCGATGAGGATGGCCCCGGCGAGCCAGACCAGGGCGCGCCCGCGCACGCGTTCGCGGCGCACCAGGCGCACGATCGCGATGCCACCGAATACGCTTCCGGCCAGCAGGACGGTCACCACCAGCCAGAAGAGAATTGCCGGGACGCGCGTCAGCAGTGGATAGACCGTGAGATAGACGAGAGTGATCAGGAACGCGGCCAGCGGAGGAATCGCCGCCGCGCGGGCGCGCGCCGCGGCGTCATCGACCGGCAGGGACTCGAACACTTATCCGGCCGCCACCGCGCGTTCAACGTCGTGCGACTCCTCCCACTCTTCTTCTTCCGGTGAGAAGAAGGTGGCCCGGACTTTCTTGTACTCCTTGGTCGGGAAGAGAGCCTGCTTCTGACTCAGACCGCTGTCGATGGCCAGGTCCTGAATCACGGATTCGCACTCGTCCACCGAGCGCGCATGGACGGTCGTGTAGAGGTTGTACGGCCAGTCATCGTAAACGGGACGGAGGAAGCAGTGAGAGACGGCGCGGTGCTTGGCCAGTCGTGCGCCGAATTCGTCGGCTGCGTTTGGGGGAACGACCCAGACACCCATGGCCGAGGCCACGAATCCCGCCTTGCGGGATGCGACCGCGGCGGTGAAGCGGCGGATCTGTCCCCGCTTGCGCAAGGTGCGCGCGGTAGCCAGCAAGTCATCCGCCGCCACCGCCGAGGTCCGCGCGAGAACCTCGAAGGGACGGGGCGCGAGCGGTAGATCGCACTGCAAGAGCCGGATGCAATCGATCTCCGCGGGTGTGAGCGGTGTGTACTCGCTATGCTGCGCTTCCGTCGTGGTCTCGCCGTCGGCGCTGGTGCTCTTGTAGAGCTTGAGCGTTGGAAGGGCCCGGACCACCTCCGAGTCGGACTCACGCCCGAGGATGTCGATGGTCTTCTCCAGGCCGATCTTGGACATGGGTGAGACGAACAGCGTGAACCAGAGATTCAGGTCGTTGTTGCGGCGGTAGTTCTGGGTCACGCCCGGATGGGCGTTGATCGCCGCGGCGGCCTCCTCGATCCTCGCCGGCGCGACGCGCGCCGCGACCAGACACGAGCGGTAGCCGAGGGCGCGCGGGTCGAACAGCGCGGCCAACTGCTTCACGAACCCGTCCCGTTTGAGGCGCTCGGTACGCTTGATCACTTCCTTCTCGGACATGTCCAGCGTCTGCCCGAGGAAAGCGTACGGCGTTGATACGAGCGGAATCTCTCCTTGCAGAGCGTTCAGTAGCTCCCGGTCCCGTTGATCCATTTCCTGCATTTCGCCCTCGGCTGCGTGGATTCCGATTGGGGGTAGAAGAGAGGAATCAATTGTAACGGATCTTGGGAAACTCGCCCGCGTCGATCTTTTCTTTTGCGACGCGGGTGCGGTGCAGCTCGGCGGTCTCGACGGCAGCGACCCGGTCTACACCCAGGTACCCGTCCGGAAATCGGGAAAGCTTCCGAAGGGAGGCATCGAACAGCCGCAAAGCCCCTCGATGCGTCCCTCTCTGCACGTGGTGATACGCGGCGGCGAGTTGAATCAGCCCCTGGACGAACATCTTCGCCTCGCCCTCCGCCACGAGCCAGATCCGCTCCCATTCCTCATGGGCGTGCCAGAACTCGTGCGCGTTGAAACGCTCCACGCCGCGAAGCAGGGAGGAGGACGTAGCGAGGACGGACGAGCTCTCGGACACTTCACCCGGACCTTCGCTCATGCGGAGCTCACCGCGGCGCTTTCGTGCGTCATCCCGCCGCCTTCATCAGGCTTTCGCTCCGGTGCCTCTGCGCAGCACTCCGCAGATGGCCGAGGTGAAATCGGCGGTCGAGCCCGTGCCGCCGATGTCGCGCGTCCGCTGCTCCGGACCCATGGCCAGAACCGTCAGGATCGCCTCGTGAACGCGCCGGGCCGCATCTCCCTCACCAATGTGGTGCAGCATCAACACCGCGGACTGCAGGAGCGCGAGCGGGTTGGCCTTGTTCTGCCCGGCAATGTCCGGCGCGCTGCCATGGACGGCTTCGAAGACCGCGCCCTTCTCGCCGATGTTCGCTCCCGCAACCACACCGAGACCGCCGACCAGACCGGCCGTGAGATCGGAAACGATGTCGCCGTAGAGGTTCTCCAGCAGCAGAATGTCAAACTGATTGGGGTTCATCACGAGCTGCATGCAGAGGTTGTCCACGATCCGGTCATCGGCCACGATGTCCGGATACTCCTCCGCGACCTCGCGGAAGCACTGCAGGAACAGCCCGTCCGAGAGCTTCATGATGTTGGCCTTGTGTACGGCCGTCACGCGCTTCCGTCCATGGGTCTTGGCGTACTCGAACGCGAAGCGGGCAATGTTGGTCGAGGCGCGGCGGGTGATGATCTTGATGGATTCCACCACGCCCGGCACGACCTCGTGCTCGAGGCCGGCGTACAGGCTCTCGGTGTTCTCACGCACGACGACCAGGTCGATGTCGTCATAGCGGGTGACGATGTTCGGCAGGGATTTGACCGGGCGCAGGTTCGCGTAAAGGTCGAGCGTCTTGCGAAGGCGGACGTTGATGGACGCGAAGCCCGTACCGACCGGCGTCGTCACCGGGCCCTTGAGGGCCACCTTGTTGCGCACGATCGACTCCAGGACGACCGGCGGCAGAGGATCGCCGAAGCGGGTCAGGGCCTCGGCACCGACAAAGTACTTCTCCCACTCCACGTCGACTCCGGCGCATTCGATGATCTGCACGACCGCGGCCGTGACTTCCGGGCCGATGCCGTCGCCGGGGAGAAGGGTGATCTTGTGTTTGGCCATGCGAGAAAACTCCTTGGACTGAATCGAGGGCGCTGGAAGTGCGGCGGGCCCCGGAAGGTGTCCCGGATGCCCAGCCTGCGAGCTACCCAACGCGTTCGGCGATGTTCAATTCCCGGGCACGCTCCCGCGCGCGCTTCAGGTCGAATGTCAGCGGAAACAGATCGTGGAGAGATCGGTACGCGGGCAACTCCTCCAGGCATCGGCGGATGCTGTCCAGCGTCGGTGGGATGAAGTCGAGGTAGTGCATCCGTCCGCGGACGATGGGCTGCTTGGCGAAAGTGCCCAGGATCTTGATCGAGCGCTGGAGCAGCGTCTCGAAGTACCGGCGCCTTAGGTCAGGGGGCGGCGCGCAGGGGGCAGCCCTGGAATAGAGCTCCAGGAGCTCGAGCTCGGTCTCGTCGCCGAGAATGCGCGCCACCCCGCGGTCCCGGAGCAGTGAAGCCAGGTCGTAGGTGTCCGGTCCCATCCGAAGATCCTGATAATCGATGAGATAAAGTGTGTCGTTCGTGACGTGCAGATTCTGGCCATGAAAATCGCGATGACATAACACGTATGGGTGTTGCGCGATGTTCTCGCATAGCGTTTTCATGAGCGGGAGGAGAGGCTCCCCGTCCCTCTCCATGAGACGCTCCACGTAGAAGGCTCGCGCCATCTCCAGCTCCGCGGCGAAGAAGTCCGCCGTGAATGGCGCGTTGATCCCGGCATCGGGAGCTTGCTGGAACCCGCGCAGCAGCGCGATCGCTGCACGATAGAGACGGATTCCTTCTGCCCGATCCTCGTGCAGAACGTCGAAGAGCGTGCGGTCGCCGACGTCGCGTTGCAGCACGGCCTCGTCGCTATGTCGCAGCACTTCGGGTAGGGGACAGTGCGGAGCGACCGTCTCGTACGCGGTCAGGAACCGGGACAGTTGCGCACGCACTTCGGCCGGATACCAGGCCAGCATATGGGTTTGCCCGGCGCCGGTGGTGATCCGGTAGTAGGCGCGGACCGAGGCGTCACCCGCGAGGGGCTGGGCGCTCCAATCCGCGCCCAACCACTCGTCGAGGTACGGTCTTGCTTCAGGGGGGACGCTCATCGGCTCAGGTTCACGGCTCAGGTAACGGCCGTCCTCTTTTGCAGAAAGACAGCCAATCAAGCCCTTGGCAAGAAGCCACGTGAACGCGAGGCTGGCTACTTCTTCTTCTCTTCTTCTTTCGCGTCGCGGACGACGATCTTGGTGATCGAGACCGGGCTGTCCGGCCGGTCGTTCCGGTCCTTCGGTGCGCCGACGATGGTGTCCGCCACATCCATGCCCTGTGTCACTTCACCGAAGACGGTGTACTTCTCATCGAGAAATCCGGAGTCCGCCACCACGATGAAGAACTGGGAAGAGGCGCTGTCGGGGCTCTGCGAGCGGGCCATCGACAGGATGCCCCGCGTGTGCGGGATCTTGCTGAACTCCGCCTTGACGTTGTTGTCCGAGCCGCCCATGCCCCACGTCTGCGGAGCCCCGGTCTTCGTGTTCGGGTCGCCGCCCTGGATCATGAAACCGGAGATGATCCGGTGAAACTTGGTGTCGTTGTAGAAGCCGCTCTCCGCGAGGGTGATGAAGTTCTTCACGTGGTTCGGGGCCACATCGGGAAAGAAGCGGACGTTGATCTGCCCGGCGGTGGTGTGAATCTCGGCGATCTTGTTCTCGTAGCTCATCGGTTTCTCCTGCGAGGCCGAGGTCATCGGATCCGGCTCGGTTGTGGTCGTCTGCGTTGCCGCGGTAGTCGTGCCCGAATCGGTTTGGGCCGTGGCGGTGTCGCCGTTCCCCGTCTGCGAACATCCAACGAGAGTGAGAAAAAGGACACCGTAGAACAATGGTTTCAAGAGTGGACCTCCTTGGGTCGTCTGGTTTGGGAAGCAAATCGTACAACAACCTTGCGGGTTGCCTTGCGTGGGTTGCGAGTTGCGGGTTGCGTTTTCCGAGCGCGCTACGTTCTCCGCGTCTCCGCGTGAGAAGGGGGTTCCGGTTCACGCGGAGGCGCGGAGGACGCAGAGGGAGGTGGTGCTCAGCGTGCTTCTACGGCTTCGCGGAGGCGTTCGGCCTGGAAGTGGCCGATGAGGGGCTCGATGACGACATCGAGGTTTCCGTTCATGATGTCCGGGAGGTTGTGAACGGTCAGGCCGATGCGGTGATCGGTGACGCGGTCCTGCGGGAAGTTGTAGGTGCGGATCTTCTCGGAGCGATCGCCCGAACCGATCATGCCCTTGCGTTGCGCGGAGAGCTCAGCCTCGCGCTTGAGGCGCTCGATGTCGTAGAGGCGCGCCTTGAGGACCTTCAGGGCCTTCGCCCGATTCTTGATCTGCGACTTCTCATCCTGGCAGGAGACCACCACTCCGCTGGGCAGGTGCGTCATGCGCACCGCCGAGTAGGTCGTATTCACGGACTGCCCGCCGGGCCCGGAGGAGCAGAACGTGTCGATGCGCAGGTCTTTCTCGTTGACCACGATGTCGATGTCCTCGACCTCGGGCAAAACGGCCACGGTGATCGCGGAGGTGTGGATGCGTCCCTGGGTCTCGGTGGCCGGCACGCGCTGCACACGGTGCACGCCGGACTCGAACTTGAGACGTGAGTAGACCTTGTCGCCTTCGATCTGCAGGATGGCGTCCTTGATGCCGTTCACCGACGAGTAGTTGGCATCGGTGATGTCCACCTTCCAACGCCGCGTCTCGGCGTAACGGATGTACATGCGCATGATCTCGGCAGCGAACAGCGAAGCCTCATCACCGCCCGTGCCCGCGCGCACTTCGACGAAGACGTTCTTGTCGTCGTTGGGATCCTTCGGCTGGAGCAGCACCTTCAGCTCGGCCTCCAGCAGCGGTTCCTTCGGCTCGAGCTCAGCCAGTTCCATCTGCGCGAGCTCGCGCATCTCGTCGTCGGAGCGAAGCATGTCGCGTGCATCCACCAGCCGCTTCTGCACATCGCGCAACTGCCGGTACTTGGAGACGACGTCCGAAATCTCGGCGATGGACTTCATCGTCGTGCGGTACGCCGACACGTCCGTCACCACGGAAGGATCCTGGATCTTCCGCTGAAGCTCCTCGTAGCGTTTTTCGATCTCGTCCAATTTGTCGTACATGAGTTCTTGGCTGTTAGCTGTTAGGTGTTAGCTGTTAGGAGAACGACCACACACGGCAGGGCTGGCGGCCGTCAGCTCCTAAGAGCTAACAGCTAACAGCTAAGAGCTAACAGCTAGGCGACAGCGGCTTGTTCGGGCTCGACAGCGTCGAACAGCAACGCTTCCTTGAGCGCGATGAGGGCGATCTCGAGCTGGCGATCGTCCGGCTCCTTCGTCGTGATCCGCTGGAGCCAGAGGCCCGGGCGGATGAGCACGCGGCAGACGGGGTTCGACAGGTGGCGTGCGGAGAAGCGGATCACCTCGTACGCCAGACCGGCGATGAGGGGCAGCAGCACCACGCGCGAGCCGAACTTCACCGCGAAGTGCGCGGTGGACGGGATCAGCGAGAAGACCAGGATGGAGATGGCCATCACGAACAGCAGGAAGCTGGTGCCGCAGCGCGGGTGGAGCGTCGACTTCGTCCGCGCATTTTCGACGGTCAGGGCCTCGTTCGCCTCGAACGTGTAGACCGTCTTGTGCTCGGCGCCGTGGTACTGGAACACGCGCTTGATGTCATCCATCAGGGAGATGGACCAGACGTAGACGAAGAAGAAGATGGCCCGGATCACGCCGTCGATGGCGTTGTAGGCGAAGTTCCCCATCTCCGGCAGCAAGTAGTGCCGGATGAGGTTGGTGAGCCCGAGGGGCGCCAGGATGAAGAGACCGACGCCGAGGACCAGGGCCATGGCCATGGAACCGGCAATGGCCCAGTTCGACATCTCCGGCTCGCCGTCCTCGCCTGCCGAAGACACGCTCGCCGAATAGTTGAGCGCGCGCATCCCCAGGATCAGCGACTGGATCAGAACGACCGAGCCGCGGAGGACTGGGATCTTCAGGAACGGGTACTTCGTGGTGATGGAGACGAGCTTATCCTTGCGGATGGCCACGCCCCCGTCCGGCTGGCGGACAGCAACCGAGTAGCCGGTCAGCGAGCGCATCATCACGCCCTCGATGACCGCCTGGCCACCGATGAGCATGTCCACGTTCTTGTCGCCCTTAGCGCCGGGCCTGGCGGGCATCGACGAAGTGAGCCCGTTCGTGAACGCGTTGAACGCGCCCGCGATCATCCTCGCCGAGCCCCGCCAGATCGACGTCATTTGGCGGCCTGCACCGGGGTTTTGGCGTACTTCCTCTGGAAACGGTCGATGCGGCCGGCCGTGTCGACCAGCTTCTGCTTGCCCGTGAAGAATGGGTGGCATTTGGAGCAGATCTCGACGCGGAGGTCTTTCCGGGTGGAGCCGGTGGTCCAGCCCTCGCCACAAGCGCAATGAACGTTGACCTGCTGATACTTCGGATGGATCTCTGGTTTCATGAACTTAATCCTCGGAGCGGTTGGAACCGCCTGTGTGTTCGGAAAATTCTAGGGCGGCTCGGCCGCCAGCGCTGGGGCTTTTCGAGAACGGGAGTATCCGGCAACAACGGCATACCGTGGAGCGGTGGGCTTTAGCCTACCGGGCTCTCGCGAGAAGCTCCCCTCTGCCGGCGCGGCTCTCGGCACGTGTCCCGAGAGCCTTACACGGCTTCGGCACATGCTTCGCGAGTGCCCGGAGGGCTAAAGCCCACCGCTCCACAGGGACGCGGGGTCCGAGCCCCGGGACGATTCGTCAGAGCTGAATCCCAGACAACCGCCGACCGAACTCATGAGTGCTTGACGACCACGTTCTCGAGGAGATTGGCGACATCCTCGCAGCGGTCGGTGGCACGCTCCAGGACGTCCAGGATCTCTTTCCACTTCATGACCGTGATCGGGTCCCGCTCTTCGTCGAAGAGGAGGCCGACGGCCTTCTTGTGGATCTTGTCGGCCTCGTTCTCGAGGCGGTTGATCTCGATGGTGCGCTCCATGATGCCTTTGCGCTTCTCCAGGGCTTCCATGGCCGCGCGGATCTCGTCGCACTGTTCGAGGATGACCCGGGTCAGCTCGCGGGCGCCGCCGCGGATCTTCTCGATCCGGTAGAGGGGGATCAAGTGGGCGGCGTTGTCGATCTCGTCGATGACATCGTCCAGGGTCCGGGCCATGGCGTGGATGTCTTCGCGGTCGATGGGCGTGACGAAGGTGCGGTTGAGGCGCTGGATGATCTCGTGGGTGAGGAAGTCGCACTGATGCTCGACTTCCTTGATCTCGTAGGCCTTCTCTGTGATGGGCGGATCGGTGGCGATCATCTGTTCGAGCAGCCGCGCGCCATGGCGCAACTGGTCGGCCATCATCTTGAAGTCGTCGTAAAACTTCTCTTCGCGGGGGATGAGACTGAAACGGACCACGGCCGGGCCTCCTCGAACGCGGGCGGATTCTATGTCAACGGCAGGCGGACTTGCCGCCTTGAGCCACGACGAGGTGCTTGTCGCTGGCCCGGAGGTGGTGCGGCGGAGACAGTGGGTCGGCGGCAGGACTCAGGGTTCTCCAATCCGACGCCTCGAGCCGTGGATTCTTGCCGGCTCATTGACGTTCTGCCATACATCCCGTTATCGTCACTTTCCGCGCGGGCACTGTCGGCCCGCGCCTGGGTCCGACTGTTGAGCAACTTGCGGGAGGAATTGTGGGCAGAGCCGCCTCCATTGCATCGTCCTTCGAGCCGCGCGAGGCCCATCTGTGACCTCTCTTCACCGGATTGCTCCAACGCTCCTCGTCGGCATTCTCGTGATGGCCGCTCCTCTCCTCGCGGCCCAGCCTACCGCTCTGACGGCTACCTTCGGTGAGCGTTCGATCACGATTCAAGGGGTCACGCCGGGAGAACGCGTGGCGGTCTTCGGCCTGTCGCACGAGCCTCTGACGACGAGGACTCCGATCACGCCGGCCATCGTGGTACGGGCCGAGATCCTGACCGACACGGATGGAGACGGAGTGGTGCGATTCGACCTGCCGGTCCCCGTGCCGCTTCAAGGGATATGGACTGCGGTCGGGCTCACCAGCGGCGTGCATCGCGCGTTTCCGACACCGGGATTCGAGCCGCGCCTCATTGCACTCGTCCCGGAGTTGCTGCGCAACGACAATGCCGGTCAGCTCAGCAAGCTCGAGTGGCCGTTCAGCGAGATCGATCTGTTTGTCGTTCGTCCCGGTGAAGGTGCCTGGCGCCGTTACGCCGCGAAGTTCAGCGGGTCGGATGAGAATCGCGACAACGGACAACGCGCGCTGCGGCTGGATGTCTCCAGCATGATCCGCATCGGCGACTCTCCCGAAGGACCGCAACGATTCCGCAATGGCGACATCGTGGCCATCTTCGACCGCCGCCAGATGCAGTACGGCATCCTGGAGGTCGGACGGTGAGCCGCCTCCCGATCCTCCCGGGCCCTGCGTGGAGCGAATGGATCAAGGGAGCCTTTGGGATGAGCGATCCCACGAGATGGGCGGGGCTCATCGTCGCGATGATCATCACCCTCGCCGCCACGGCCCAGCAGCAGTTCCCGACCTTGGAGAAGGGCTTCCAGGCGGAGAAGCTCTACCAGTTCGGCGGTGTGGATAGCGTGAACGTGTTCAATGGAGCACTGCTCATCAACCTGCCGATCGGACCCGATTACGCACTCGATGGCGGGA
>Ga0307505_10002898_pt1 | contig 11327 bp, 8 predicted proteins | sample 23_S_MG_FD_202183 | JGI IMG/M metagenome (GOLD analysis project Ga0307505, IMG submission 202183) | Soil microbial communities from Populus trichocarpa stands in riparian zone in the Pacific Northwest, United States - 23_S | ecosystem: Environmental > Terrestrial > Soil > Riparian zone > Trees...
TATGGGCAAATACGCAGGGCATATGCTTTGTGACTGTTTTGTCCTTTTCTTATGGGGGTTGGTGGCTTGCCAGGGGACACCCACCCCGACGCCCACGATTGAGCCAACTATGACGATGGTCGCGGCCGCGGCCACCCCCACGCTTACCCTCACTCCCTCTCCGCACCCAACCACCCCAACCTTTACGCCCACCACGGCCGCTACAGCCACACCATTACCAACAGTTTCTCCTTTGCGAAAAATTGGGGAACTTCCGATAAATGGTTTTCAGTTTCCGAATCTGGAGATATCACCAGATGGGACGCTGCTTGCCATATCTGTTGGAGAACATGAAAATGCCTTGTACATTTTTGATATGCTTACCCAAACAGTCAAATGGAGAATTGAAAATGTTACGGGTGAAATGACGGGCTATTCGTCAGTTACTTTTTCACCTGACGTGAACTATCTAGCGGCTTGGGATAATGGGTATTCGATGTTTGTTTGGGACATGAAAAATGGGGAAATGGTCTATCGAATGAGATTTGGGCGTAACGAGGAGGTTTTCGCTGAAAGTATTTCGTTTTCTCCAGACGGCCAGCTACTGACTCTTTCTAGCCTTAATGCACCGGCTTTCATCTATAGGATGGAAACAGGGGAGTTAGTAGATACCTTTCCTTCTCCCAATATTGTGACTTATCCACCAACAGCTAATGATGATCATTTTCTTAGCCCCGGTCGTCATTTTGGAGAAATCATGGATGTCGAATTCGTACCCAATCATGCTAACCTTCTTGCAATAACCGTTTACGCCGACCCTTTTGTTGAAGGGGAAGGTACTGGAGGGCTGTATTTTTGGGACATGGAAACACAAACCTTAGAAAGTAGTATCCCGGGGGAAGGCGGTTACTCCATGATAGTGTCTCCTGATGGTCAATTCTTAGTCGTAAGAATTGACGACCTTGTTGTTGGCTGGGATATTTTACATAAACGTGAGACCTTCGTTATCAACAACCTCACAGGTGATACATACCTGTCTGCCATCACAGATGCAGGCTTTTTTGTTACTTTAAGCGAGACTAGTGGGTTAATGGTCTGGAATTTTAGTGGGGAGTTGGTAGCGACATTAAATTCCGATAAAAGGGTCTGGGATGTGCTCTTTACACCGGATGGTCATTTGCTTATCACTTACCTTGTTGAAAACTCTCCTATAGAAATTTGGGAGATAAGCGGATAGTGCAAACCCCATTTTGCTGTCAGGTGGAATGGCAACGCCGAGCTATAAGTCATGAATGCCGATGGCTCCAACCCGATTCGATTAACTTACACCGCGGCCGCGGAAAATAGCCCCGATTGGACGCCCTGAAAGCAGTATATTAGTGTATTGGTCTATTGGCACAACCCAATACACTAATATACTAATACACTCATGCCTTCCTCCCGCTCCACCCTCACCACCCGTCTCCACCGCCGCGCCCCCGGCTGGTGGGATGTCCGCTCCGATTTGCTCCACTTCGCTCTCATCAACTACGCCCTACCTAAGAGCCGCCTGGAAAAACACATCCCCGCCGACTGCTTCCTCATCCCGGAGTTCGACATCGGCGGGCAAAAGCTGGCCCTCATGAGCGCCGTGCCCTTTGTGGATAGCGACTTCCGCTTTGTGCGCCTGGCCCCCTGGCTCAAATTCTACTTTGGGCAGACCAACTACCGGGTGTATGTGATTGACCGACAAACGGGCGAGCATGTCGTCTGGTTTTTCGGCACGACCTTGGGGTCGCGGCTGGTGCATCCGGCCCAATGGTTGTGGCGGATTCCCTGGCATTATGCCCGGTATGAGATGAATTGTGTGTATGACGCGGCCGCAGCCCGTTACACCCACTTTCGTTACCAATCCACCTGTGACTGGGCCTCGTCTGATATTGACCTTGAGGATACGGGCCAGCCTGTCAGCTTGCAGGCTGGTTTTAACAGCCTGGACGAACAAACCCTCATCCTGACCCACCCCATCGGCGGGTTCTACAACCGCAGTGACGGCCAACCCGGCTCCTACAGCATCTGGCATGAGGAGATGAAGTTGACCGAAGCGCGGCCGCGACACCTCTATTTTTCCCTCTATGAACGGCTGGGTTTACTTACACGCGAGGAAATGTTGCGGCCGCATTCCGCCTTCATCTGCCCGCGTATTACCTTTGATGTTCACCTGCCGCCCAAGAAATTATGAGGGCCACAAAGATTCGAGTGGCCGAACACATTGTTGGGCAACCACCAACGTAGTAAATCTGCCGAGTTGGAAGCGAGATCGGCTATAATGAAAGGATGCCTGCCAGTTTACCTCTGCCGTTGACACCTCTCTTGGGTCGGGAACGAGATATCCAGGCGGTGGGTGAGTTATTGCACCACCCCGACGTGCGTCTGTTGACGTTGACCGGACCGGGTGGGGTGGGCAAAACGCGGTTGGCACTTGCGGCCGCGACCCATTTCCAGCCCCAATTACCCGAAGCCCTTACCTTCGTTTCCCTGGTTCCCATCCATGATCCGGCCCTGGTTTTGCCCACTATCGCCCGCGAATTGGGTTTGCCCGATAGCAGTGATCAGCCAGTGTTGGCCCAATTGCAGGCTTTTCTCCAATCAACCCCCCACCTGATTTTGTTAGATAACTTTGAACAGGTCGTCGCGGCCGCACCCCATCTGGCGTCGCTTCTGTCTACCTGCCCTCACCTTAAACTCCTCATCACCAGTCGCGCCCTGCTTCGTTTACGCGGCGAATATGAGTTCCCGGTTCCACCGCTGGCCATTCCCTTTCCCCACCAACCCACGCCTGTGGATGAGTTGGCTGGTTATGGCGCGGTAGCCCTCTTTTGTCGCCGGGCACAAGCCAACAAACCGGATTTTCAACTGACAGAACAGAATGCGGCCGCGATCACCAGAATTTGCGCCCGTCTGGATGGCCTGCCGTTGGCGATTGAACTGGCGGCAGCGCGCCTCAAACTCCTTTCGCCCCAGGCTATCCTTCAGCGACTGGAAAACAGCCTGCAACTCCTGACCGGTGGCCCCCAGGACATGCCCGCCCACCAGCAGAGCCTTCGCGCTACCCTCGATTGGAGCTACCATCTGCTCACCCCAGCCGAACAACAGGTTTTCCGCCAATTGGGTGTATTCGTGGGGGGATGTACGCTGGACGCGGCCGCATTTTTGATCCAACTACCCACCGCCATCACGCTTGACCTGATTAGCTCTTTGTTGGACAAGAATCTGCTTCGGCAGGAGGTCCAGGCCGATGGGGAGCCACGCCTGTTTTTGTTGGAGACGGTGCGGGAATATGCTCTGGAACAACTGGCACGCCATAGCGAAGACGCGGCCGCGCGATTTGCCCACGCTACCTTCTTCACCCAACTGACCGAAACCGCCGAGCCTCATCTGACCGGCCCAGAGCAAGCCCAATGGTTTGACCGACTGGAGCGAGATCACCATAACCTGCGAGCGACATTGCGCTGGGCAGTTGATGACGTACCCGTGTTGGCCGCCCGTTTAGCTGGGGCGGTGTGGCGTTTCTGGTACGCGCGAGGCTATTATCATGAGGGCCGGGGGTGGCTGGAGAAGAATTATGAATTAGGAAGGATGAAAGATGAAGATGAACCCATTCACCCTTCGCCCTTCACTCAGCATCATTCGCAGGCGCGCTTATTAAACGGATTGGGGGTTATCACGGCACATATGGGGGATTATGCGGCCGCGCAAACCTATTGCCAGGAAGGACTGGCCCTGTGCCGGCAGATTCGAGATGATACGGGCTGTGCGGCCGCGTTGTTCGGTCTGGGCAATATCGCTATCTGGACAGGTAATTACGCCCAGGCGCACGACCATTTCAGCGACAGCATCGCCTTGTACCAATCACGTCAGAATAAATGGGGCATCACCCGTTCCCAGGCGTATCAAGCTAATGTGTACTGGTTTGCGGGTGATAATGATTCGGCTCATGCGTTGTTTCAGGAGACGCTGGCCCGTTATCAGGAGATTGGGGATACCTGGGGCATCACCTTTGCCACCTACGGTCTGGGGTTTGTGGCTTTGAGCCGGAGCGAACTCACCACCGCCCAGACCCTTTTCCAGACAGCCCACACGGTTTTGCTCAACATGGGGGATAAACGGGGACTTATTCGCACCCACGGTGGTCAGGGGCGGCTGTTTTTGCTCCGGGGAGACTGGGCGCGGGCACGAGACCATTGGTTGGCTGTCCTGACGATTGCCAGGGAATTAGGTGAACGGTGGGGGATTGCCTTGAGTCTGGATGGGGTAGCCGGGGCCGCGGCCGCATCTGGCCAGGGTGCAATCGCGGCTCACCTGTTTGGTGCGGCCCACGCTTTACGGCAACGGTTGCGTGTGCCCGTCCCAACCGCGTTTCAAGAGTGGTACGAGCAGGATGTGGCCCGCGGCCGCACCTTGTTGTCGGCTGAATTGTTTGCGGCCGCTTGGGCGGAGGGGGAGCGGCTTACCCTCGATGAGGCGATTACCCTCGGTTATCAACCGTATCCCGAACCCAGTCTCGCTCCCGCCAAGCCGCATGATCCGTTGCACCCCCTAAGCGGCCGCGAAAAAGAAGTTCTGCTTCTGGTTGCCGAAGGGCTAACCGATGCTCAGATCGCCGAAAAACTCGTTTTGAGCGTTCGCACCGTCAATGCTCACATCCAAGCCATTTTTAACAAATTAGGGGTTAATACTCGGCTCGCGGCCGCGCGTTTTGCCCTGGAAGAGGTTACGCAGAGCGCACGGAGATAAAAACGTGAGATTCACGTTGATTTTTAATCGGCGACAATCTGCGTTAATCTGCGGACAAGATTTCTGGTTTACCCAGGTTAGGTAATGGAATAGGTAATCTTGCGGATGTGTCGCGGCCGCGACTCCCCTACACTCCCCTTAGCAAACAAAAAGCTAATAGCTGACCAGCTTAAAGGAGAGTGTCCCATGTCCGAACAAAACAAAAACCTGCTACGCCGTTATTTTGACGAGGCCTGGAATCAGGGCCAGGTGGAACTGCTTGACGAACTCGTCGCCCCCCACTTTGTCAACCACAACCCCATCTTTCCCAACTTGCCCCCAGGGCCAGGCAGCCTCAGACCCAATTTTGCCACCCTGCGCTCCACCCTTCCCGACATCCACTTCACTATTGAAGATATGGTCAGCGAAGGGGATAAGGTTGTGACCCGCTTTACCTGCCAGGGAACCCATCAGGGGGATTGGCGTGGTATTGCACCTACCGGTCGCCCCGTGAAAATTGCCGGGATTCAGACCAACCGCCTCAACAATGGTCAGATCATAGAACAATGGCTGGTGGTAGATCAGTTGGGCATGTTGCAACAGATGGGTGCCATCCCCATCCCCGGAGCTTGATCATCACCTAATCGCTCAATCTCTCAGTCTCTCAGTCACCAGTCTCTAGTTTTCCACGAGACTAGAGACTGTCCATTCACAGGGATATCTCATGTCTACCGAATTCAACAAAGCTATTGTCAGACGGTTTAATGAAGAGTTTATCAGCCGGGGGGATATCGCGGCCGCGGACGAACTCCTGGCCGAGAACGTCATGGATCACAATGCCACACCCGGCAGTCCACGCGGCCGCGACGGGGTGAAGCAGTTCTTTGCCTGGTTGAAGACAGCCTTTCCTGATTTGCGAGCTGTTATTTACGACCAGACAGCTGAAGGGGATAAGGTCGTCACCCGCAAAGCGTTTCAGGCTACTCACCAGGGAGAGTTTGCCGGAATTTCTCCCACGGGCAAGGCCGTCACCATCCACTTGACGGACATCGTGCGTATCAACAGTGGGCAAATCGCCGAACATTGGGTGGTCATCGATCAGTTAGGGCTGATGCAACAGTTAGGGGTATTACCCGGCAATAGCTAGACAGAAGTCACAAATCTTCAAAGGAAAATGGATGATGCAAAAATACGAAGGCGAAGTTGTCATTACCATGAAGTCCCCCATAGAAGCCGTTTATGCCACTCTTATCGACTTTACGCGTCACCCGGAATGGGTTCTAAACCTGTCCAAAGTCACCCAAGTGACACCTGGCGCGATTGGTGTGGGCACTGTGTTTGAGGCCCAAGAGGGTCCACCACCGGTAAACCTGCCGCAGAAATTGCGGATGATGATTCATTTTATGCGCGGTGTGTTGGGCGGGGCGAAAACATTCAGCCGGGCGGAAATCACGGCTCTGGAATCAAACCGTCGTATCGCCTGGCAGGCTGGCATTCCCAAAGGGGCAGGTTATTTTAACTTTTCCGTTTGGGAAGTGATTTTAGAACCGTTGGCCCAGGGTACCAGGCTCACTCAGCGGTTCTCATATCAACCACAAGAGGTCGCGGCCGCACGTATGATTCATGCCGCCGGTGTTGAAGGGTTACGCCTGGCTTGCGGCCGCAATCTGGCTCGCCTACAACTCCAGTTAGACGCATAGCCCCAGACCGGTTGAGCAGAAGCCGTTATCCCGTTACACAAAATAACTCCATTCATAGGCTTGTTGGGTGCGGGGAGACACTGGACCGATCAGTTAGCGTCGCCCGGTTAACGGGTGAACAATGATGTTATGTGCCACCTTGATGAACCCCTTTTCTTTTGACTTCTGTTGGCGTTAAAATCATCTCATGCCATACCGTAGTCTCAACGCCACACATATTGTCAAAACCGCCCAAATCCTGCACAACCGGATCAATGAGCGGTTCCCGGAGCGGGGTTTAAGCCGAGTTTGTGAAGAACTCATCCAAGTTGCTCAAAAAGGGTTAGAACAGGCTGAATGGGTGTCGCGGCCGCTGTGGTCCATCCGTATTGCCGTCGCCGCTCTCATCTTTAGTTTATTTTATCTGCTCACTCGCGCCCTCTTCCTCTTCAATTTGAGCCACCCACCCAGCGATCTCGTCGAATTTGTGCAGGCTTTAGAAGCAGGCATCAACGACATTATCCTCATCGGTGCCGCCATCTATTTTTTGATCACCATCGAGACACGCGTCAAACGAGAGCGTATTCTCAAAGCCTTGCATGAGCTTCGTTCCCTGGCGCACATCATAGACATGCACCAGCTCACCAAAGACCCGGAACGCCTGCTTAATCGAGCCATGACACCCTCGTCTCCTAAAGAGGTGATGACCCCCTTTGAATTGACCCGTTACCTCGATTATTGTAGTGAAATGTTGTCCTTGTTGGGCAAAATTGCCGCTCTTTATATTCAGGATTTTGAAGAGCCAGTTGTCCTCTCCACCGTAAATGAGATTGAAAGCCTGACCAACGGCCTGGCCCGCAAAATCTGGCAAAAAATCATGATTCTGCAAACACTCCAACTAGAATTAGAACGTCTGGAAACATCGCTTATCATGCAACCGCAAGATACACATGGGGAAGTAGTCGCGCCTGAGTGAACCCATCGTCCTAACATTACCTTGCATCCCCCAATTGTTTACTTGACATATTACAAGCCCGTGCTAGACTGCCACGTATGCGTGCAAGATTATGGAAAGTTGGTGGGGGTCTTATCTGGCTCCTGCTCCTGCCTTTCCGCATTTTAATCTGGCCTTTTTGGCAGACCGCTCTACTCGGTGGACGAGCCATTCGTTGGGCAGGTCGGCAGGTTTGGGCTGTCCTTACAGCCATAGGTCACTTTTTGTGGGAACTGTGGGAGCCAATCCACGAGCTATTTGTTTACTATTTGCTTACCCCGCTACGTGATGCCTGGCAAGGTCTGGGTCGTATTGGTCTGGCCATACGGACACTCCTGGTAGCCTTTGTCTGGCAACCATTGGTTTGGGTAACAACTCCGTTGCGTTGGCTGGTACGGCAACTATGGCGGTTGGCTGTCTGGCTCTTTATTGTGCTGGTTCTGCGGCCGCAACGCTGGTTTATCGCCCTCATGCGGCGACAATGGCGAGCCGGACAACCTGGCCGTCACCGTTTACGCCGTCGGCTGATCTCCGACTGGACCCTGTGGCAAGCCCGATTCTGGTTAGCCTTACGTCGGCCCCAACCCCCGACCACGGCTATTACTATCCCTTCAGCCCCTCGCCCATTAGCTCCCCAGGCCATGCGCCCAGCCCGATTAGTGGCGACATTGCTAACCATCAATGTGGTGTTGGTGGGTCTAAGTTTGATGGTCAACCAGCTCAACGCTCAGGGAACCGCCCCCCCCAACCGCCTTTCAGCTATTACAGCCATACCCCCTACACCTACGCCAATCAATCTAACCCCGGACGCGGCCGCGCCGGATCCCGACATGGCCATCGCCGCCAACCGCATCAAACCTACTGTCACCCCCTGGCCCCTGCCCGATCCGTTAGCGTTGGGTGGCTCCATCGTGTTCACCCGGCGTAGTAATGGCAACAGCGACATCTACGCCGTCACCATCGGCCAGCCTGACCTCATCCGGCTGACCAGTGACCCGGCTGAAGACCGGGATCCGGCCTGGAGTCCTGATGGGCGACGTGTGGCCTTTGCTTCCAACCGCGGCCGCAATTGGGACATCTACATCATAGATTTGCAAGAAGGTTCCCTCCTGCGTCTCACCGATGACCCAGCCTTTGATGGCGGGCCAAACTGGTCGCCGGATGGGGAATTTCTCGTTTTTGAATCCTACCGCAGTGGCAACCTCGACCTTTTCATCGTCAAAGCCGATGGTTCCAGCGATCCCATTCGCCTGACCGAGCACCCCGCCCCGGATTATTCCCCCGTTTGGTCGCCTGGTGGTCGTCATATCGCCTTCACCAGTTGGCGCGGTGGCAACAAAGACATCTACCTCATGTCGCTGGATGCCGTCTCGGATGCCAACGCCACCAATCTCACCCGCACCCCCGACAAACAAGAAGACAATGCCGCTTTTAGTCCGGATGGGGCGTATATCAGTTATGACGATAACAGCCCTGGATTTGACCGCGTATCGGCAATTTCGCTCACCGATTATCGGCGCACGGGCGACCCCATTACCCTGGGGCAAGGGAAACATGCGGCCTGGTCGCCTCGCGGCCGCGATCTTCTTTACGTCCACCAGGAACCCACTGAGAGCTTCCTGATTGCCGGTTCATTTGGTGGTTTTGGCGTAACCACCCAGGCCTATGCCCATGCTGGTTTATTAGACGATCCCGACTGGTCAGCCATTGTTTTGGCCCAACATCTGGAGCTACGCGACTATTTGCGTGAAGTCGCTCAGACCCAGGATGCTCCCTTGTATCTCGAAGCCGTGGCGGAATCTCCGGCCAATGCCCCAGCCCACCTTCTCTACGAATTAGCCATCAATGCCCCTTCCCCCTTTCTCAGTGACCGGGTAGACCAATCTTTCCTGGCCTTGCGTGAGCGGGTCCTTACCGAAGGGGGCTGGGATTTCCTGGGGCAGGTGGATAATATGTTTGAGCCAATCAACACCCCGGCTCTGCCTGGCCTGACCGACCGCACCTGGAACAAGGCGGGGCGGGCGTTTGATTTTCGTTATGCCTATGTGTTGACCTTTGATCCGCAAATCGAAATTATGCGGCAAGATGTAGGCATGCAGGTGTATTGGCACGTTTACCTCAAAACCACCGCCCAGGATGGCACGATGGGTGAACCACTGCGCGATATCCCCTGGGATTTTCGTGCCCGTTATGGGGCTGATCCACAACATTACGACCAGGGTGGGGTACTCAAAGAAACGATTCCTGGGGGGTATTATCTGGATTTTACGCTCATCGCCAGTGATTTTGGCTGGACACGCGTCCCCTCAGCCGACAATTGGCGGGCTTATTTCCCCGGAATTCGCTTCTGGCATTTTGAAAATTACCAGGGGCTAAATTGGGAGCAAGCCATGTTAGAACTGTACACGACCGAAGAGATTCTGTCTGTGTTCGCCAGGCGGTAAGCGTGTTGCCTGTTGCTCATTGCCTGTTGCGTAAACTGATTACTAGTTACTGGTTACTAGTTACTATTGCTCTCCTGGTTGCCTGTACCCCCGATCTACCAGAGACACCGCAGGTTACCCCAGAAGCCTTGTTGTCGGCTACCCCTGGCACGCCCGAAACCCCTGAAGTAACGCCCACGCTTACCCCCGCGGCCGCAGTCACATCGGCCTTACCCCAGCCGGACGAAAATCCACCCCTGGCCTTCACTCCATCTGTGAACAACAACCTACCCCCGGCCAACCCCATTCGCCCGGCTCTGCCTACCTACACTCCCTTGCCCTATCCCACACCCATTGTGGTGGGAACCGGGGTGCGTCCCGATCAGGTCGCTATTTACCGTGCGCCTGATTATGGGCCAACACCCTTGCCGGAATTGCGGCCGCCGCCCTATCCCGTCCCCCTGGCCTTGCACCCTGAAGATCATTACGTCCTCATTCGTCCTATCCCATCGGGATTTCGTAACTTTGACTTAGAATGGTATCCCTATGGCAATGATGTGCTTCTGCCCCAGTTTTACCCTTACCGGGTGCATCATGGCCTGGATTTTCCTAATGAAACTGGCACACCTATTCTCGCCGCTGGTAGCGGCACGGTAATCTACGCTGGCCCCCTACCCAGCCCGCGTGATGGGGTGAATTATTACGGCAACACCGTCATCATCCAGCATGACTGGCAATGGCAGGATCAGACTGTATATACCTTGTATGCCCATACCCTGGAACTATTCGTTGCTGTGGGCGACACGGTGCGCCAGGGCGATTTAATCGCTGGGGTGGGATCATCTGGCGAAGTGAGCGGCCCTCATTTGCACCTGGAAGTGCGGCTGGGTGAGAATAATTATTTCCGTAGTCGCAACCCTTCTTTGTGGATTGCGCCCTACGAAGGCTGGGGAGTATTGGCTGGAACCTTAACGGATAGCCGGGGGCTGCCTATCCAAAATGGGGTCATCGTCGTTACGCCGATTAACATAGATTATCCTACGCGCATTGTTCACACCTACCTGAGTGATGCCGTGACCCCAGATGATTACTGGCAGGAGAATTTTGTGGTGGCGGATTTACCTCAGGGCCGCTACCGGGTAACCCTCTTTGTGGCTGATCGGAGCTACGAACGTATTGTCGATCTGCTTCCGGGGCGTACCAATTACATTGCTGTCCAGGCCGATATTGCCTACTCCGCTCCCCCCACACCCACCTTTGTCGCCACGGTGGGACCCTCTAGCCCTATCACCAATACGGAAAATCTTGGCAACACCGTGCCATAAACCAGGCAAGCTTGGTTCAATTTCCAAGATTGAGACAATCTAACCGGCAAATTTTTTGGGGTTGGGCGGAATGGGTGTATACTGATGCCGATTTTTTCAGAAAAAAGGATGGAATATGGCTAAGAAAAAACCTGTCAAACGTGCGCGAAGCACATCGGAAAAGGTGATGATC
>Ga0307505_10002899_pt1 | contig 11319 bp, 9 predicted proteins | sample 23_S_MG_FD_202183 | JGI IMG/M metagenome (GOLD analysis project Ga0307505, IMG submission 202183) | Soil microbial communities from Populus trichocarpa stands in riparian zone in the Pacific Northwest, United States - 23_S | ecosystem: Environmental > Terrestrial > Soil > Riparian zone > Trees...
ACGACGAGATCGTGATCGTCGACGAGTTCACCGGCCGCATGATGCAGGGCCGGCGATGGTCGGACGGCCTGCACCAGGCGGTCGAGGCGAAGGAGAACGTCTCGATCAAGAACGAGAGCCAGACCCTCGCGTCGATCACGTTCCAGAACTACTTCCGCCTCTACAAGAAGCTCGCCGGCATGACCGGCACCGCCGACACCGAGGCGTTCGAGTTTTCCACCATCTACAACCTCGAGACGGTGCTGATCCCCACGCACCGGGCGATGGTGAGGAAGGACCTGAACGACCAGGTCTTCATCACCGCCAAGGAGAAGCACCAGGCGATCGTGAACGACGTGAAGGAGCGCACCGCCAAGGGCCAGCCGATCCTGCTCGGCACCACCTCGGTGGAGAACTCCGAGCTGCTCTCGCGCATGCTCGACAACGAGAAGATCCCGCACAACGTGCTGAACGCCAAGCAGCACGCGCGCGAGGCCGAGATCGTGGTCCAGGCCGGGCGCCCCGCGCAGGTGACGATCGCGACCAACATGGCCGGCCGCGGAACCGACATCGTGCTGGGCGGCAACCCCGAGCCGGAGATCCAGAAGGTGAAGGCCGACGAGGCGCTGGTCGAGTCCGAGAGGGAGCGCCGCGTGGCGGACATCCGCGAAACGTGGCAGAAGCTGCACAACGACGTCGTGGCCGCGGGCGGCCTGCACATCATCGGCTCCGAGCGCCACGAGTCGCGCCGCATCGACAACCAGCTGCGCGGGCGCTCCGGGCGCCAGGGCGACCCGGGCTCGAGCCGCTTCTTCCTCGCCTTCGAGGACCCGCTGCTCAAGATCTTCGCCGGCGAGCGCCTGCAGGCGATCATGCGCTCGCTCAAGATCCCCGAGGGCGAGGCGATCGAGGCGCGCATGGTGACGCGCTCGATCGAGAACGCCCAGCGCAAGGTCGAGGCGCGCAACTTCGACATCCGCAAGAACCTGCTCGAGTTCGACGACGTCGCCAGCGACCAGCGCAAGGTGATCTACCAGCAGAGGAACGAGCTGCTCGAGACCTCCGACATCTCGGAGACGATCAAGGCGATCCGCGCCGACGTGCTTGGCACCACGGTGCAGGAGCTCGTGCCCCCCGAGAGCGTGGAGGAGCAGTGGGACCTCCCGGCCCTCGAGCGCAAGCTCGAGTCGGAGTTCTTCGTCCAGGCCCCGGTGGCCGAGTGGGCCAGGGCCGACGAGACGCTCGACTCCGGGAGAATCGCCGAGCGCGTGATCGAGCTCGCCGCGAAGGCGTACGAAGAGAAGTTCGCGCCCATCGAGGCCGACGCGGTGCGCCACTACGAGCGCGCGGTGATGCTGCAGTCGATCGACCAGCACTGGCGCGAGCACCTCGCCTCGCTCGACTACCTGCGCCAGGGCATCCACCTGCGCGGCTACGCGCAGAAGCAGCCCAAGCAGGAGTACAAGCGCGAGGCCTTCGAGCTTTTCGGCACGATGCTCGACGCGATCAGGCGCGACGTGACTCGGCACCTGCTCGCGGTGCGCGTGCAGTCGCAGGCCGAGGTGGAGGAGGCCGAGCGCCGCGCCGCCGAGGAAGCCGCACGCGCGGTGAGGAACGTGCAGTACCGGCACGCCGACTTCTCGCCCGGCGTGGGGGACGAGGCCGCCGAGCAGATCCCACCCTCCGGCATGGTGGCCGATGCCGCGCCCGCCGGAGCCGAGCCCTTCGTGCGCTCGACCCAGAAGGTCGGCCGCAACGATCCGTGCCCCTGCGGCAGCGGCAAGAAATACAAGCTGTGCCACGGCCGGCTGGGCTAGCAGGACACGCCGGACCGATGGGACGCGCGAGGTTCAGCCCGCGAGGGTGAAGGAGAAAGTCGAGCCCCTGCCGGGCGCGCTTTCCAGGCGCAGGACGCTGCCGTGCAGCTCCACGAAGCGCCTGGCGAGCGCGAGCCCCAGCCCGGTTCCCTCCTGCTTGCGCGCGCTGTCGGCGCCTACCTGCCGGAACTCCTCGAACACGGTTACCTGGTCATCGGGTGCGATGCCGATGCCCGTATCGGTCACGGCGACCTCGATGCGCCCGTCGACGCGCCGGGCGCCGAGCGTGACGCGCCCGCCTTCGGGCGTGAACTTGACCGCGTTGGAGAGCAGGTTCAGCACCACCTGGCGGATCTTGCGCTCGTCGGCGACGACCGTGCCGATGCCGTCGACGACCTCGAGCGCGAGCTCGATACCGTGGCGCGATGCGCGCTCGCGCACGAGCGAAAGCGCCGCGGCGAGCGAGTCGCGCAGGTTGAACTCCGACGGCTGGAGCTCCATCCGGCCCGCTTCGACCTTGGCGAGGTCGAGGATGTCGTTGATCAGGTCGAGCAGGTGCCGGCCCGAGGCGCGGATGTCGCTCACGAACTCCGCCTGCTTGTCGGTGAGCTGGCCCACCATCCCCTGCGCGAGCACGTCGGAGAACCCGATGACGGCGTTCAACGGCGTGCGCAGCTCGTGCGACATGTTGGTGAGGAACTCCGACTTGTGCCGGCTCGCGGCCGCGAGCTGCACCGTGAGGCGCCCGACCTCGTCGTTCATGCGGTTGAGGTTGGTGGCCAAGGCGCCGAGCTCGTCGCGGTTCGCCACCGCGACGTGCCTCGAGAAATCGCCGCCGCCCATCTCGGTGAAGCGCTCGTCCATCTGACGGACCGGCCGGATCAGCGACCACGAGATGGTGTAGCCGAGCGCGAGCGCCAGCAGGACGCTCGCGATGGCGGTGCCGACCACCAGGTTCCTCGACCGGCGATAGTCCGCCTGCCCCTGGTCGATGTACGCGACCATCTCCGACTCGGCTCTGTTGACCAGCTCGTTGGTGAGGCGCTCGAGGCGGTCGGCCAGGGGCGTCGCGCGATCGACCTGGACCTTGCGGCCCTCGGCCACCTTGCCGGCGCGCAGCAGCTCGACCACCTCGCCGACCACGGCGATGAAGACCTCGTAGTCGGCGCGCACGCGGCCGAGGAGCTCGATCTCGTCGCGTGCCACGAACTGCAAACGGTCGAGGTCGTAGCCGAACTGGCTCAGCTGGCGCAGCGTCGCCTCGAAGGTCCGCTCGTCGGGAACCATCATCGCCGAGGCGACGCTGTAGAGCTGCAGGGTCGTGTTGTGCTGGATCTGGCGGTAGGCGGCGATCTTGCGCTGCAGCTTGACCAGGTCGACCGCGCGCTCGTTGATCGCCGCCAGCCCGATCACGCTCGCCGCGCCTACGCCCACCAGCAATGCGGCGATCGCGAGGAACGCGACCAGCAGCTTGGTCTGGATCGACGCCGGGATGCGTGCGGCGGCCGAGGGAAGCCAGTGCAGCGGCGACGACCTCACTCGACCAGCAGCGCCTTCAGGTCCCGCAGCATCTCATCCGGGTCGAACCGGTAGCCCAGGTACTGGACGCGCATCGCGCCCTTGGGGTCGATCAGCGAGGTGAGATAGAGGTGGTCCACGCCGCCGGGCGAGGCCTCGCGCGCGAACGCGCCGAAGTCGCGCACGACCTTGCCGATCTCCTCGGGACTTCCGGTGAGGAAGCTCCAACCGCTCCGGTCCGCGCCGACCGCGTCGGCATAGCCGCGCAGCACCTCGGGGGTGTCGGTTCGGGGATCGACCGTGATCGCCACGAAGCGCACGCGCGCTCCGAAGTCGGCGCCGAGCCGGCGCTGCATGGCGACCATCTTCGCGGTGAGCACCGGGCACGAGTCCTTGCAGGTCGCGTAGATGAAGGTGACGGCGAGGACCTTGCCGCGCAGGTCGGCGAGCGACAAGCGCCCGCCGGCGTCGGTGGCGAGCAGGAACGGCGGCGCCGGGCCGATCACGGGCAGCCTCTCGTTCGCGCGCGTGCCGTGCGCGAACACGATCGGGCAGGCGCAAGCGACGAGCGTGGCGGCGATCGCCCGGATCAGCGCACGACGTTGCCCGATCATGGGGCTAGCCCTTCATCTCGCGCTTGAGCTGCTCGAGGATGCGAAAGTCGGTGCCCTGCGCGATGATCTTCTGCGGCGTGCTCCTGATCATGCCGGCCTCGCGCAGCTGCAGCGCGTAGAAGCGCAACGTGTCCTCCGGATTGAATTCGCGCCAGCGGCGGTAGGGCAACTCCTTGATCGACTGGAGCGCGTACTCGGGCCTCGGCGCGTAACCCTTGGCGAGGTAGGCCTTCACGCCGACCTCGGGATTGCTGGTGCAGATCTCGCCGCCCTTCAGGATCGCACGCAGCACGCGCTTGGTGGCCACGGGGTGCTTGCGCGCCCAGCTGCGGTTGACCGCCGGCATGCAGCAGAAGTACTGCGACCACGGGCGATCCACCGTGCTGGAGAGCAGCATGCGGCCTATCTTGCGGTCGCGCAGCTCCTGCGGGTCGGGAGGAAAGCCGAGGTAGCCGTCGATCCTGCCTTCAGCCAGCAGCTGCTTGCCTTTCGCCGGCGGGTTGAAGTCCCAGCGGATGTCGCGCTGCGGGTCGAGCCCGACGTAGGTGACGATGGTGGCGAGGAACACATGCTGCCCCGACTCGTTCGCCAGCACCGAGACCGTCTTGCCCTTCAGGTCCTTCACGCTGCGGATGTCGGGCGTGGTGAAGAGCTCGAAGCAGCCCGGGTGCACGCCGCCGAGCACGACGATGTCGGCGCCCCGGTCGATGGCCATCGCGAGCGGCGCGGCGAAGAACACGGCCACGTCGGCGCGACCGTCGCTCACGACCTGCACGCTTCCGGGCCCGGCGCCCGGAACGTCCGCGTCGAGGTACGAGATGTCGGTGAAGCCATCGGCGCGCAGCAGCTCCTCGGCGACGAAGAGCGGCGCCTGGCAGAGGCTCGGGAACTTGACCAGCCTCAGGCGCGTGGTCTCGGGCGGGGGCTCCGCGGCGGCGATGCGCCCGGCGAGTCCCACAGTGCCTGCGGCGGCCAGTGCGCCGAGAATCGCACGACGGTTCTTGTTCATTGTTTGCCTCCCTTGGGCGCCATCAGGTTACCTCGAAACGCCCCTATAATCCGGCACCATGGCCGTGAATATTCACCCCCCGAAGGCCGAAGACCTCTTGAGCATCGCGGGCGTGCGGCTCGGCATCGCCAAGGCGCATGTGCGCAAGCCCGATCGCAAGGATCTGCTGCTGGTCGCGCTCGACGAGGGTTGCCGGGTCGCGGGGGTTTTCACGCGCAACCGCTTCGCCGCGGCTCCGGTGCTGGTGTGCCGGGAGCATCTTGCCGGGACGCAGCGCCCGCGCGCGGTGCTCGTGAACACCGGCGTCGCGAATGCCGGCACCGGCGAGCCGGGGCTGCTGAATGCGCAGGCCACCTGCGCCGCGGTCGCAAGCGCGCTCGGCATCAAGCCGGCGCAAGTGCTCCCGTTGTCCACCGGCGTCATCATGGAGCCGCTCCCCGTCGAGCGCATCGTGGCGGGCGTGCCGGCATGCGTCGCCGACCTCGCGGCCGGCAACTGGGCCTCCGCGGCCGAGGCCATCATGACCACCGACACCGTGGCGAAGGCGGTGTCGCGCCAGGTGGTGATCGACGGGCGCACCATCACCGTGACCGGCATCGCCAAGGGCGCGGGCATGATCGAGCCGAACATGGCGACGATGCTCGGGCTCATCGCCACCGACGCGTGCATCAGCGAGGACGTGCTGCAGTACCTCGCGCGGCGCGTGACCAACCGCACCTTCAACGCCATCACCGTCGATGGCGACACCTCGACCAACGACACGCTGCTCGTGATCGCCTCCGGCCGCGCGGGCAACCCGGAGATCCGCGGCGAGGGCACCGCCGAGTTCGGCCAGCTCGTGGTCACCATGACCGAGGTGGCCCAGGTGCTGGCGCAGGCGATCGTGCGCGACGGCGAGGGCGCTACCAAGTTCATGACCATCACCGTCGACGGGGGCCTGAGCGTCCCGGAGTGCTTCGCGATCGCAAAGTCGATCGCCAACTCGCCGCTGGTGAAGACCGCGTTCTTCGCTTCGGATCCCAACCTCGGCCGCATCCTCGCCGCCATCGGCAACGCGGGCATCGCCGACCTGGACGCCTCGAAGGTCGGGCTGCAGCTGGGCGACGTGACCGTGGTGCGGGACGGCGGCCGCGCGCCCGGCTATACCGAGGCGCAGGGCGAGCGCGTGATGAAGGCCGCCGAGATCTCGATGCGCGTCACGCTGGGGCGCGGCATCGAGACCGCGACCGTCTGGACCTGCGACTTCTCGTACGACTACGTGAAGATCAACGCCGACTACCGCAGCTGACATGATCGACCCGCGCAGCACCACGCCGCACCTCGAGGCCTATTACTCCAAGCGCGCGCGCGAGTACGAGCAGGTCTACGAGAAGCCCGAGCGCCAGCGCGAGCTCGCCTGGTTGCGCGAGCGGGTCCCTCGCCTCTACCGCGGGCGCACCGTGCTCGAGGTGGCGTGCGGCACCGGCTACTGGACGCAGCACATCGCGCCGGTCGCGCATCGCGTCTACGCGGGCGACATCAACGAGGCGGTGCTCGAGATCGCGCGCGACAAGGCGATCGCGCCGGGCAAGGCGACCTTCTTCAAGGCCGACGCGATCACGCTCGAGGGCGTGCCGCCGGGGTGCAACGCCGCCTTCGCCGGCTTCTGGTGGTCGCACGTGAAGAAGAGCGGCGTGCGCCAGTTCGTCGCCAACCTCGCCGCGCGACTCGAGCCCGGTTCGGTTGTGGGCATCCTCGACAACACCTTCGCGCACGCCAGCTCCACCCCGATCGCGCGCACCGACGCCGAGGGCAACACCTACCAGATCCGCAAGCTCGCCAGCGGCGAGCCCTTCGAGGTGCTCAAGAACTTCCCGACGCCCGCGGAGCTCACCGAGGCGGTGCGTCCGGTGGCGCGCGAGGCGAACCTGGAGTCGCTCACCTACTACTGGCTGCTGGTGTTCACGCTCAGATGAAGGACGAATGCAAGCCGCTGGTGGAGCGGCTCGAGGCGCTCTCGCGCCAGCTCGAGCGCCTGCTCCCGCCCGTGGACCCGGAGCCCGACTGGAAGGCGGGGCGGGCATACCGGTGGCGCAAGGGGGCGCAGGGGTCCCCCTTCGGGCAGGGATCGAACATCCGTGGTTACCTCGAGCCGATCCGCCATCCGCACACCATCCGCTTCGCCGACCTGAAGGACATCGACGAGCAGAAGCGCCGGCTGCGCGAGAACACGGCGCAGTTCGTGGCCGGCCGGCCCGCGAACAACGTGCTGCTCACGGGCTCGCGCGGCACCGGCAAGAGCTCGCTGGTGAAGGCCGCGCTCGCCGAGTTCGGGCCGAAGGGGCTGCGCCTGATCGAGGTCGACAAGCGCGACCTGGTCGACCTGCCCGACATCGTCGACATCGTGGCCGATCGCGACGAGCGCTTCATCGTCTTCTGCGACGACCTCTCGTTCGAGGCCTCCGACGCCGGCTACAAATCGCTCAAGGTGGCCCTCGACGGCTCGATCGCGGGCTCGGCCGACAACGTGCTCATCTACGCCACCTCGAACCGGCGGCATCTCATGCCCGAGTTCATGGACGAGAACCTGCAGGCCGTCCACCGCGACGGCGAGATCCACCCGGGCGAGACCACGGAAGAGAAGATCTCGCTCTCGGAGCGCTTCGGCCTCTGGCTCTCGTTCTACCCCTTCGACCAGGAGCAGTACCTCGACATCGCCGACCACTGGGTGGGAGCGCTCGGCGGCAAGGCGAGCGAGGCCTCGCGCAAGGCGGCGCTGCTGTGGGCGCTCGAGCGCGGCTTCAGGAGCGGCCGCGTCGCCTGGCAGTTCGCGCGCGACTGGGTCGGGCGCGGCGGGAAGTGACCCGGATCACCGACGTCGCCGCGGCCGTGATCGAGCGGCCGGGCGAGTTCCTGCTGGCGCAGCGCCCCGAAGGCAAGCCCTATCCCGGCTATTGGGAATTCCCCGGCGGCAAGATCGAGCCGGGCGAGGACCCGCGCGCAGCGCTCTCGCGAGAGCTGAAGGAAGAGCTCGGCATCGAGGTGACGGCCGCCACCCCCTGGATCACGCGCATCTACACCTACACCCACGCCACCGTGCGACTGCGTTTCTTCCGGGTCACGGGGTGGAAGGGTGAGCCCCGGCCGCTCGAGGACCAGGCGATCGAGTGGCAAGCGGTGAGCGCGCCGGTCGTCTCGCCGATGCTGCCGGCGAACGCCCCGGTGCTGCAGGCGCTCGCACTCCCCGCGGTGATGGTGCTCTCGGATGCGCAGCGCATGGGCATCGACGAATGGATCGCGGCGCTCGGCGAGCGCGCGGCTGCCGAGAAGATGATCGTGCAGGTGCGCGAGAAGGGCATGGAGCCGCAGAAGGTCCAGCACCTGCTCTCGCGCGCGCTGGCGCGCGCCGAGCCCTTCGGCTCGCGCGTCGTGGTGAACAGCGACAACGGGCGCTTTCCGCAATGCGGCGGCGTCCACCTCACGGCGAAGGCGTTGATGGCGGTGCAGGCGAGGCCCGATGGCACGCTCGTGGGCGCCTCGTGCCACGACGAGCGCGAGATCGGGCATGCCGCGACGATCGGCGTCGACTATGTCGTGGTGGGGCCGGTGAAGGAGACTGCATCGCATCCGGGCGCCGTGCCGCTCGGATGGGAGCGTTTCGCCGCGCTGGTGCGCGACCAGCCGATGCCCTCCTATGCGATCGGCGGCCTCACTCGCGCCGACGTCGCGACGGCGAAGCAGCACGCCGCCCACGGCGTGGCGCTGCTGGGCGCGGCCTTTCGCTAGAGCAGTGCGGGCAGGTCCACGGGGCGCTCGCACACGGCTTGCGCTCCGGCGGCCTCGAGCTCCGCGCGCGTCCCGTAGCCCCAAAGCGCGCCCACGGCGCGCACGCCGTGGTGGCGCGCGGCCGCCATGTCCGCACCCCGGTCCCCGATCATCACGGCTTTTCCGGCAGCGACGCCGTGATGGGGCAGCAGGTGTGCCAGCAACTCGCGCTTGTCCTCGCGCGTGCCGTCGAGCTCGCAGCCGTGCACCGCCTCGAAATGCGCGGCGAGGCCGAAGTGTCGCACGATGCGCTCGGCGTAGATGCGCGGCTTGGAAGTCGCGACATAGAGCGTCGCTCCGGACGCGGCCAGCGCGGCCAGGGTCTCGCCGATGCCTTCGTACAGCGCGTTCTCGTAGAGGCCCACGTCGGCGAAGCGCTCGCGGTAGAGCGCGATGGCGCGCTCGACGGCAGCGGGCGACTCGTCGCCCATCAGCTGCGCGAGCGAGCGGCGCAGCGGCGGTCCGATGGCGAAGGTGAGCGTGTCGAGCGGCGGCGGCGCGAGCCCCATGCGCTCGAGCGCGTGGGCGATGGAACGGGTGATGCCCTCGCGCGGGTCGGTGAGCGTGCCGTCGAGGTCGAAGAGGATCGCCTTCAAAGGTGAGATTGGCTCCCCGCCGGCGCGGGGACGAACCGGCCGAACGTCAACCGCCGGGTCGATTCGCCTTCAGCCAGTCGAGCGCCAGCGCGCACTGCGTTTTCACGCCGAGCTTGAGGCAGTCCTCGTCGAGGAAGAAGCGCGGGCTGTGGCCCGGCGCGGAATCGCGGATCGCCTTCGAGGGCGGCGTGCAGCCCAGGCGGTAGAAGAGGCCGGGAACCTCCTTCTGGTAGAACGAGAAGTCCTCGGCGCCGCAGACCTTGTCGATCACGCCCACGCGGTCCTCTCCGGCGATGCGCGCGATCGTGGGGATCGCCCACCGGGTGAGCTCGGGGTGGTTCACGGTCACGTCGTAGCCGCGCCTGATCTCGACACGCGCCCTGGCGCCGCCGGCGGCCGCGATCATCTCGGTGATGTGCTTCACGTGCTCGTGGATCTCGTTGCGCTGGTCCTCGTCGAAGGAGCGGATGGTGCCGACCATGGTCACGTCGTCGGGGATGATGTTGTCGCGATTGCCGCCCTGGAACATGCCGACGGTGACGACCGAAGGCTCCTTGGTGATGTCCAGGCGGCGCGAGACGATCGTCTGCAGCCCCATGACCACCTGTGCGCCCACGACGATGGGATCGATGCCGCGCCACGGCATCGCGCCGTGCGTCTGCGTGCCGCGCAGGAAGACCTTCCAGGTGTCGGAGGACGCCATCATCGGGCCCACGCGGTAGCCCACGTTGCCGGTGTGGATGTTGGAAGTGACGTGCAGGCCGAAGATCGCGCCCACGTCCGGATCCTTGAGCGCCTGCTCCTTGATCATCAGCTGGGCGCCGCCTTCCTCGCCCTCGGGCGCGCCTTCCTCGGCGGGCTGGAAGACGAACTTCACCGTTCCGGGAATGCGCTCCTGCAGGCCCGCGAGCACCTCGGCCACGCCCATGAGGATGGCGGTGTGCGCGTCGTGGCCGCAGGCGTGCATGACGCCGCATTGGACGCCGTTCCACTCGGTCTTCACGCGGCTTGCGAAAGGGACGTCGACCTGCTCCTCCACCGGCAGCGCGTCGATGTCGGCGCGCAGCGCCACCACCGGGCCGGGCAGCCCGCCCTTGAGGATCCCGATCACGCCGGTGTGCGCGATTTTCTCGCGCACCTCGATCACCTTGAGGCTCCTCAGGTGATCGGCGATCACCTTCGAGGTGCGCAGCTCGCGGTTGCCGAGCTCCGGGTTCTGGTGCAGGTCGCGGCGCCAGGCGATCAGCCTGGGCTCGAGGCGGTCGGCGGCGGCGATGACGGCGGGGTCGAGGGCAAACGGCTGGTCGGGGGCGTTCATGGAGTGATTTTAGCGCTCCGGGAGCAGGGCGGTCACGTCGAGGCGGGTGGCGAGCGCGCGCGCGTCGGGGTGCGGCCCGTAGGGTAGCTGCCCCAGCAAGGGGGCGCCGAGGCGCGCGGAGAGCGCGGCCACGTTCTCCTCGCGCGCGGCCATCTCCGGATCGATCGCGTTGGCGACCCAGCCGGCGAGCGTGAGGCCGGCGGCCTCGATCGCCTGCGCGGTGAGGAGCGCGTGGTTGAGGCACCCCAGGCGCAAGCCCACCACCAGCACCACGGGAAACCCCACCGCGCGCGCCAGGTCGACGGTGTCGAGGCGCTCGGCGAGCGGCACGCGAAAGCCGCCCACGCCCTCGACCACGAGGAAGTCGCCCACGGCGGCCAGCCGCTCGAGCGCGGGGCCGAGGAAATCGAGCGCGAGCGCGCGGCCCTCGCGCTCGGCGGCGATGTGCGGAGCCAGGGGCTCGCGCAGAAGGACAGGGGTGACCATCTCCATCCACGCGGCAGCGAGGCCGGCGGCGTGGAGGAGCGCTACGGTGTCGTCGTTGGCGAGCCGTCCCGCGTGCTCGCTCGCCCCGGCGGCGATCGGCTTCATCGGCACCGCTTTCACCCCGCGCGCGCGCAACGCGTGGATGAGCGCGCAGGCGGCGAGCGTCTTGCCCACGCCG
>Ga0307505_10002900_pt1 | contig 11314 bp, 7 predicted proteins | sample 23_S_MG_FD_202183 | JGI IMG/M metagenome (GOLD analysis project Ga0307505, IMG submission 202183) | Soil microbial communities from Populus trichocarpa stands in riparian zone in the Pacific Northwest, United States - 23_S | ecosystem: Environmental > Terrestrial > Soil > Riparian zone > Trees...
TATCGAATCCCTTGGCGACAGGGTTTTCAGCCGGATGATGGCGCGGGGCGAAGACATGGGAGAGCCCATGAAGGCGGCGGTGGACGTCCTTGCCGACATGGCTGCAAGGGACTGGCCCAGCACAGTACCAGTGCGGGGCGGCACGGAGCACCATATTGCGCCTTATGATCTTGAGGCCATGCTGATTGAGGTTGATCTTCTGCCGTCATGGTTCTGGCCGCTGCAAAAAAAGTCCGCGCCGGGCGATGAAGTCAAATTGGAATTCTCAACGATCTGGCAAGCGTTGCTCACCAGCATTGGCACGCACAAGCCGGTCTGGACCTTGAGGGATTATCATTCCCCCAACCTGCTCTGGCTGCCGGAGCGCAAGGGGCTGCGCCGGGTCGGGATCATCGACACGCAGGATTGCGTCATGGGGCATCCAGCCTATGATCTTGTCTCCATGCTGCAGGATGCGCGCGTCGATATTGATTTCAAACGCGGTGATGAGCTCTTTGATTATTATTGCGGACTTCGCGCGGTTCAAGGCCCATTTGACACACGAGAATTTTCCCGCGTCTTTGCAATCCTGGGAGCCCAGCGCGCCACCAAGATCCTGGGAATTTTCGCGCGCCTGTCCAAGCGCGACGGCAAGCCCATCTATCTCAATCACATTCCCCGCGTTTCGCGCTATCTCAAGCGCAATCTGGAACACCCTGATCTTGCCATTCTCAAGAGCTGGTATGCGCGGAATTTGCCGCTATGACCGGAGCCATCGGTAGCCATGCCATGATCCTTGCCGCGGGCTTTGGGGTGCGCATGCGGCCCTTGACCAATGACCGTCCCAAGCCACTTGTTGAAGTTGCCGGAAAGGCCCTCATCGACTACGGCTTTGAGCGGCTGCGCGAAGCCGGCGTTCAAAAGGCGGTGGTCAACGGCCATTACCGGTCCGCGCAGATATTGCAGTGGTCACAGCAGCAGGCAGCACCCGAGGTTGCATTCTCCGATGAACAGGCGGAGATTCTTGATACGGGCGGCGGCATCGCGAAAGCCCTTCCGCTTCTTGGCCGCCAGCCGTTTTTCGTGCTTAACAGCGACAGTTTCTGGATTGATGGAAGGGTTCCGGCGCTCAGCCGCCTGCGCGCCACGTGGGATGATGCGACGATGGATTGCCTGCTTCTGCTATGTCACGTTGACCGCACCACTGGTTATGATGGCCGGGGAGATTTTCGCCTGGAGCGCGACGGGCGCCTCACCCGCCAGCAGGGTTCAGGGGCTCTTGCCTATATCGGCGGCTATCTTGTGCATCCCCGCCTTTTCGTCGGTGTTGCTGCAGAAAAATTCTCGATGAATGTTTTGTGGGACAAGGCCATTTCCGAAGGACGCCTGCATGGCATCGCGCACAGCGGAAAGTGGTTTCATGTGGGAACGCCCGACGCCATCGGTTTGGCCGAGGCCGAACTTGCCAAGACCTAGCTCATGGATGAGAGACCGCAGCGCGTCTACACCATAGCCAGCGATGCACCTTTCCTGGACATTCTGGCAAAGGCTGTTCTGCGGGGCTTTCCCTATGCGGAAGGGCACCACCATCTCTCGCTTGCCGCCTGGACCATCCTTGTGCCCACACGGCGTGCGGCGCGCGCGCTTCAGGACAAGCTGCTTATCGAAAGCGGCAAGCCGGCGCTGGTGCTGCCGCAAGTAAGATCTATTAATGAGTTCGACGAAGACATTCTTGAGGTGCAGCGCTCATATGAAGGTTTCCCCGATGCGATCAGCGATATCGGCCGTGAATTTTCCCTCATGGCTCTCATTGATGGCTGGGTCCGGGAACATCCGCAACTCCGCCTCGCGCGGGAACTTTCTGACGCGCCGCAGCAGATTCAATCACTGGCAGTGAGCCTCGCCAACCTGATCGACGATCTGGAAATTGAGGAGGTTTCCTTTGACCGCCTTCCGGAAGCCTATCTGATTGATCTTGCGGTTCATCGCGAGGCAATCCTCAGCCTGTTTGATCTGGTGAGCAAAAAACTCCCGACGCAGCTTCTGGGTGAAAATCTCATGGGAGGGAAGGAGCGGCGCAGCCGTCTCATTCGCCTGGAAGCCAAGAGGCTCACCGAAAATCCTCCCGCCGGCCCTGTTATAGCCGCAGGTTCCACCGGCACCATTCCGGCGACGCGGGAATTGCTGAAAGCAATTTCCACTCTGGAAAACGGTGCAGTGATCCTGCCCGCTCTTGATGAGGGGATGGACGCAAAAAGCTGGGAGGCGGTTTCGCCGCAACATCCGCAATTTGCCATCAAGCAGCTTATCGAGGCCATCGGCGTCGAGCGCGAAAATATCATCACGCTTGGAACGGCTTCCGGAGACCGGGCCTGGTTGGCAAGCGAACTCATGCGGCCTTCAGACGTCTCCGATGATTGGCAACAGGCGCTCGCTGGCCAGGACGGCAGGATCAAGAAGGCTCTTGAGAATGTCTCGCTTGTCGAGGCGCGCGATAAAAATGACGAGGCGTCAATCATTGCGCTGATGATGCGGCAGGCTTTTGAAAATCCAACTGGCGACATGGCCCTGATTACGGATGATCGCGGTCTGGCGCGGCGGGTGAAGGCAAATCTTTCGCGCTGGAACATCGGGGTTGATGATTCCGCCGGTGAACCGCTCGGCCGATTCGGCGCGGCCTCCCTGCTGATTCTTCTCATGGATGTGGTCGAGGAAAACTTTTCGGCCGCCGCGCTGCAAAACCTGTTCAGCCATCCGCTTGCAACGTTTGGTTTCGAAAGAACTGGCTTCACCGCCTCGGCACGGCAAATTGAAGTCGCGCTGTTCCGCTCCCTGCCGATGATTCATGGGTTGGAAGGCTTGTTGCCTTCGTTCGACCTGGCCCTTAAGGAAGCAAAAGGCGATTCCCACCCTCATCCCATTGTGGCCCATCTCAAAGAAAATGACTGGCTGGAGATGCGCAAATGTCTTGCACGTGTTGTGGAGATACTGGGCCCGCTCTCGCCGCGCTCCGTCACTACATTCGGGGAGCATCTCAACGGTTTGATGTCCGTGGCGGAAAAGATTTCCGGCGACGCATTCTGGAGCGGCCCTGGAGCGGAGGAGCTTGAAGCGCTCGTCGAAACCTTACGGCAGGAATCCCCGCGGCTTCCCGTTTGCAGTTTCGCCCGCGCCGGCGCCACAATCCGCCGGCATTTGCAAAGAATTCCGGTTCGGGACATCAGAAACGCCGGCACGCGGCTTTCGATCCTTGGCTTGCTGGAAGCCCGCCTGGTGCATCCGCAAACGGTTATTCTTGGCGGATTAAATGAAGGCACATGGCCACGGCTGCCGGACCCGGGCCCGTGGCTTAACCGGCCGATGCGCGATGTTTTCGGCATGCAGCAGCCGGAGCTCCGGATTGGCCAGGAGGCCCATGATTTTGTCCAGGCCTTTGGCGCGCCTCAGGTGTTTCTCACCTGGGCGCGGCGCGACGGCATGGACCCGGCCATTCCCTCCCGCTGGATTTTGCGCCTGCAGACAATTCTGAAGGCGGCTGGCCACAAGCCCTGGGACATACCTTCCGAACCCTGGCAGGCCTGGGCGGCGCGGCTTGACCAGGCTGACAACGTGCGGCCTACGCCGCAAGGCAAACCCCAGCCCCGGCCGCCGGTCGACGCAAGGCCCAAACGCATTAGCGTCAGCCGAGTCGAAACGCTTATCCGCGACCCCTACGCAATTTATGCTGATGCCGTATTGAAACTCAAGCCGTTGCCCAACATAGCGGCGGCACCCGATGCGGCGCTGCGTGGCACGCTTTTCCACAAGGTTATTGGAGACTTCTTTACGCTCTATCCAAAAGCCTTGCCGGGCGATGCGGTGGAAAAATTCATCGCGCTTGGCGAAGAGGTATTCCGGCCTTTCCGGAACGATCCGGAAATCATGGGTTTCTGGTGGGCCAGATTCCAGCGCCTCGCCCGTTGGATCGTCGAGAACGAAGTTTTCTTGCGCAGCGATGTTGCTGAGGTTATTGCAGAAGTAAAGGGAAGCCTTCCTCTGAAAATCGGTGAGGCTGATTTCACCCTCAGCGGGCGCGCCGACCGGATCGATATTTTTTCCGATGGCAGGGCACGCATTGTCGATTTCAAGACGGGCGCAATACCTAGCGGCCCGAAGATAAAAGAAGGCTTTTCACCGCAACTCACTTTGGAAGCCGCCATGCTTGAACAAGGTGCGTTCGAGCACGTGGGCGGCCACGAAACCAGCGACCTGACTTACATCAGGATAACCGGCGGCATTCCGCCGGGTGAATTGAAGTCGGTGGATATTGAGCCCATGACTGTGGCGCGCGAACATCTTGCCCGCCTCAAGGGGCTTCTGGAAAAATACCAGAGCCCCACTCTCGCCTATCTTCCGCGCTACGCCATCGAAAATGTCGAAGCGGTTTGTGACTATGACCATCTCTCGCGCTACCGCGAATGGATCCTGGCGGGTGACGGCTGATGGCCAAATCCAAGAGCGCCACGCCTGAACAGAAAACCGCCTCCAATCCGGCGGCGTCTGCTTGGGTGGGCGCCAACGCGGGTTCGGGCAAGACCCATGTGCTGGTGGATAGGGTCACCCGCCTCATGCTTGCGGGCGTTGATCCCATGTCAATCCTTTGCCTTACCTATACCAAGGCTGCGGCCAAGGAGATGGCTAACCGCCTGCATGAGCGGCTTGGCGCCTGGGTTGGTTTGTCCAACGCAGCGCTTACCAAACAGCTCGTCCAGATGGGGCATGATGATGTGGATCCTAAAACGCTTTCTCGGGCGCGGCGGCTCTTCACGGCAGCTTTGGAAACACCGGGCGGCCTCAAGATTCAAACGATCCATGCCTTCGGCGAAAGAATCCTGCAGCTTTTTCCAGTCGAGGCCGGGATGGCGCCGGGATTCGAAGTTCTGGAATCCAGCCAATCCAAGCAACTGCTTCGGGAAGCGCGAGATCAGGTTTTGCGCGAGGCGCAGGGGGACGAGAGTTCAGCTTTCGCCAACGCGCTGGAAATCATAACCCGCCACACTCATTCCGACAGTTTCGATGCGCTGCTGGAACGCCTGCTTTCAAAGCGCCAGACTCTGAAAGATTCCATAGCGGGATATGGCTCCATTGAAAATATCGGCCAAGCGCTCAAAACTGAACTGTCGATAGATCCGCATGCGGACATTGAAACTCTCAGAAGCGAATTTCTGAATTTTGACAAAATGGAACTTGAACGAATTGTTCAAGCCCTGGCGCTTTCCGACAAGGTCACCAACCGGAATACCGCCAGAAACTTTGTGGCCCTTCTCGCGGAAAATGACAATGCGCAGGCTGAAGGCCTCGTCCGGCGCATCTACTATACGTCCGATGGCGCGAAGCCCAAAAAAATCTCTTCGATTGTTACGGAAAAATTTCTGAAAGACAATGAGTGGATCAGGGACTGGCTTTCACAGGAGATGATGCGCTGCCTCGCCCTGGTCGAGCAGATCGACAATCTCACGCGGATCGAGGCGACGTGCGCCTTGCTCACCCTAGCCGACGCGATGATTTCGGGATTCGAGTCTGCCAAAAAACTTCGCGGCGCCTATGACTTCGACGATCTCATTTTGAAGACCCGTGACCTGCTTGTCGACAAGGCAACAGCGCAATGGGTTCTGTTCAAGCTCGATCGCGGCATTGAACACGTTCTTGTCGACGAAGCCCAGGACACGAGTCTGGCGCAATGGCAAATCGTCAGCGCGCTGACAAGCGAGTTCTTTTCCGGAACCGGCAGCCGCGAGGTTCCGGACCGCACGCTATTTGTGGTGGGTGACCGCAAGCAATCCATTTTCAGTTTCCAAGGCGCAAATCCCGCCGCCTTTGAAGCATCGCGGGAAATATTCGGAACGCAGATCAGCAATGTGGGCCAGCCCTTCAGCACGGTTGACCTTACCATTTCCTATCGTTCCACCGAGGAAGTGCTGAAAGCGGTTGATGTGGTTTTTGCGGAAGGGATGCGAGCCCGCGTGGGGCTGGACGGCATCCGTCCGCAGAATTTACACCACGAGTCCAACCGGGGTGGCGAGCAGGGGTTGTTTGAACTCTGGCCACTGATGGAATCGGATGAAAAGGCTGAACGGGAGCCGTGGCAGGCTCCCGTTGACCAGTATCCACCCCGTTCGGGCCTGCGCAAACTGGCGCAAAAGCTGGCGGAAACGATCAAATCCTGGATCGGAAAGCGAGACATCATGGCGCTCGACCGGGCAGTCGAAGCAGGTGACATCCTGATCCTGTTCCGCACCCGCAGCGCGCTTTTCGATATCCTGATCAGCGAATTGCGCAAGGCCGGAATCCCGGTGGCAGGGGCCGACCGCCTGAAGCTTTCGGAAAATATCGCCATTCTCGACATGATGGCCCTGGTGCAATTCGTGCTCCTGCCCGAGGATGATTATTCGCTCGCTTGTGTCCTCAAAAGCCCGCTTGTTCCAACAGCCCTGACGGAAGATCAACTTTTCAAGCTGGCCCATGGGCGCGACGCCACATCCCTGTGGGCAAGGCTTGGTGCTTCAGATGATGCAAGCTGTGTGGAAGCTCGCGAGATTCTGGGGGAGTGGCTCAAGGCCTCGGAAAGCCTGCGGCCCTTTGAATTTTTGTCGATGGTCTTGATCAAAACCCGGAAAGCTTTTCTGGCACGCTTGGGAAGCGAGGCGGGGGATGCGCTTGATGCTCTGCTTGAGGTTTCCCTGTCCTATGAAGAAAATCATTCTTCTTCGCTTGCCGGATTTGCAACCTGGTTTGCCTCGGAGGATACCGAAATCAAGCGCAACATGGATCAGGGCAGCGGCGAAGTCCGTTTGATGACGGTGCATGGTGCGAAGGGGCTTGAATCCAGCATTGTGATCCTGCCTGACACCACCTCCATGCCGCGCAGCAATGCCACAACAGCCCTCATGTTTGTCGAACCAAATTCGGGCGGGCCGACACTGCCGTTCTGGCGGCTGTCGGGGCTGGCGCAATCCCAAGCCATTGAGGATTGGAAGGATCGGGACAAGCAAACGGAACTGGAGGAGCAGCGGCGCCTGCTTTATGTGGCGATGACACGGGCGCGCGATGAGCTCTATGTCTGCGGCTACAAAATCCACAAGGAGAGTCCCGAGAATAGTTGGTACAGCCTGGTGGAAGAAGCGGTGCAGAGCCAGGGCATATTGCGGGCCATTGAATCCCCTGACGGCAATTCATGCCAGCGCTACGGGCCGGACCCCACCTGGAACGGGATGGCTTCTGCTTTGCCGAAGGCAGCACATGACGTTCCCGACTGGTTGTTTAAAAATCCTGATATTGTTGCTCAAAAATTGCCGCTGGCGCTTACACGCCGTGATGTTGGTTCCTCTGCGGCCATAGCACGCGGGCGCGCCATCCACAAAGTCCTGCAGGATTTGCCCGGCATAGCTCCCGACCAAGCGTTGAGTTTCGCCAGGCGCGTTCTCACGAAGAACGGGCTTGATGCGGGATTGGCGGAAAACATCATTGGCCTCATTACGCATCCCGATCACAGCGATTTCTTCGGTCCAGAGAGCCAGGCGGAAGTCAGCATCGGATCAATCTCGCAGAATGGCCAGCGCATCACTGAACGGCTTGACCGGCTTTTGGTGCGGGACAACGACATTCTCGTACTCGACTATAAAACGGACTGGAACGTACCGGACAGGCTAGAGGCGAACCATCCCCATGTTATGCAGCTTGCCCGCTATGCCCGAACCCTCGGGCAAGCCTATGACGGCAGGCCGGTCCGAACCGCCATACTCTGGACGAGCCTACCCCGTTTGGACTGGATTGCCGACGACACGCTGCGGAAGGCCATTTCCAGCATGGCAGCCATCACGTGAGCGTGGCCGCCCTTGACCGGGGGGCTGGCGATACCTACCTTCCCTAACAACTCAAGGAATAGCGGAGAATCAATCGTGTCCACCCATAAAGTATCTGACGCCTCATTTGATACGGATGTCCTCAAATCCACGACTCCGGTCGTTGTTGATTTCTGGGCGGAATGGTGTGGGCCTTGCAAAATGATCGGTCCCGCACTTGAAGAAATTGCCCAGACGCTTGGCCCCAAGGTCAAGATCGTCAAGATCAACATCGATGAAAATCCCCAAACCCCTTCAAAGTATGGGGTCCGGGGTATTCCGACCCTAATGGTTTTCAAGGGTGGGGCAGTTGCCTCGACCAAGGTTGGGGCCGCGCCCAAGGGCCAGCTGCAATCCTGGATTGAGCAGTCGCTCTAACGCCGGGCCGCACCCGATACGCCCGACATCGTCCGGTTTTCATGGATGCTGAGGACGTGGCCGGCCAGATAGAGTGAACCGCAAATCAGTATTCTTGGGGCAGGTGTCGTTTGGGATGCCTGCCCTAAAGCTTTTTCAAGAGAGGTTGCTGTTTCGGCCGACAGGTTGCGACTGCGGGCAATTTCGGCGAGCTGGTCGGCGGGAACGGCATTTGGCTCGCCCGGTATGGCAATCGTCACCACGCGCTGCGCCAGGCCTTCAAAGGGTTCGATGAAGCTGGCCGCGTCTTTCGTGTTGAGCATGCCCCAGATAAGAACAAGCGGGCGCGAATGGCGGTCATTGATATCGGAAAAGGCCCGGGCAATGACACGGCCCGCCGACGGATTGTGGCCGCCATCAAGCCAAAGCTCGGCGTCCTTCGGCAGAAGGCTGGTGAGCGCGCCGGCTCCCAGCCTTTGCATGCGCGCCGGCCAGACCACCGATTTAAGCCCCTGCTCAATATGCAATTCAGACACGCGTTTGTCGTCAAGCATGCGGATGGCCGCGATGGCGTTGCCGGCATTGTCGACCTGATGGCGGCCCTTCAGCTGCGGCAGGCTCAGATCAAGCAAACCGTTTTCATCCTGAAAGACCAGGCGTCCGTGCTGCTCAAAGGATTGCCAGTCCTGGTTGGCAACGAAAACCGGAGCGCCGGTCCGCTCGGCGACGCGTTCAATTTCGGTCCGCGCCTCGTCGGGCTGCACGCCGATGATGGCGGGAACGCCTTTCTTCAGGATGCCCGCCTTCTCGTGGGCAATGGCGGTCAGTGTGTTGCCGAGATATTGCTGGTGATCATAGTCAACGGTGGTGATGACAGAGAGCGCGGGCTTTGCAATGACATTGGTTGCATCAAGCTTGCCGCCGAGGCCCACTTCAAGAATGAGATAGTCCGCCGGAGTTCGCGCATAGGCGAGAAACGCCGCCGCCGTGGTGATTTCAAAAAACGTGATGGGAGCATTGCCATTGGCGGCTTCGCATTCTTCCAGCAGAGCCGATAGTTTTTCCTCGGCAATGGTTTCACCAGCCACGTAAATCCGCTCGTGAAATTTCACGAGGTGGGGCGAGGTATAGCAATGAACCTTGAGACCGGCCTGCTCTAGAATGGACCTGACATAGGCAACGGTGGAGCCCTTGCCGTTGGTTCCCGCCACATGGATGACCGGCGGGAGATTTCGTTCCGGATTTCCCAGCCGCGCCAGAATCCGTTCCATGCGCTCAAGGCTGAGATCAATGATCTTGGGATGCAAGGAGAGCAGCCGGTTCAATATGGCATCACTGCGCGGCACGGTATTATTCAACGCTGATCGGAACCAATGCCCCGCTGTTGGAACCCGGCAATTCCACTGACTTCATCAGGATGCGGGCCACCCGGCTGACGGTTTCGCGCATCTGGTGGCGGTGGACCACCAGGTCAACCATGCCGTGATCCTGCAGGTATTCGGCGCGCTGGAAACCCTCGGGGAGTTTCTCGCGGATGGTCTGTTCAATGACGCGGGTGCCCGCAAAACCGATCTGGGCCTTGGGTTCGGCGATATGGAAATCACCCAGCATGGCATAGGAGGCGGTGACACCGCCTGTTGTCGGATTGGTGAGGACTACGATGTAGGGCAATTTATGGGCGCGCAGTTCCTGCACCATGACGGTGGTGCGCGGCATCTGCATGAGCGACAGGATGCCTTCCTGCATCCGGGCGCCGCCGGAGGCCACAAAGAACACAAAGGGGCATTTCTTGGAAACGGCAAAGCGCATGGCGGTGATGATGGCTTCGCCGGCGGCAGTGCCGAGCGAGCCCGCGATGAAGCCCATGTCCTGCACGGCGATGACGATGGGAAGCTGGTCAAGCGTGCCAAAGCCCGCATGAATGGCGTCTTCGCTGCTGGCTTTCTGGCGCGCCTCTTTCAAACGGTCAACATATTTGCGCTCATCCCTGAATTTCAGCGGATCGGGCGGCACCGCCGGGAACTCCAGCGTTTCATAAACGCCGTCATCGAACATGGATTTCAGCCGCAGGTCCGGGGCCAGGCGGTGGTGGTGGTCCGAACCCGGAAAGACAAACTGGTTGGCTTCGAGGTCGCGGTAAAACACCATCTGGCCGGAGTCCGGATCCTTGATCCACATGTTCTCCGGCACATCGCGCTTGACGCCAAGAATGGAGCGGATTTTCGGCCGGACAAAATTCTTGATCCAGTTCACCTGATCTAGCTCCTCACGCCACGGGCAATATCACTCACCAGCGAGTGTACCGCTTTTACGGTTTTTGGTGAAGGCTTTCCGGCTTTTGTCAGGCTGTCCTTAATGGCGCTGACGAGGGCGGAGCCCACCACAACGCCATCAGCGCTTTTGGCAATGGCGCGGGCCTGAACCGCAGTCTTCACGCCGAAGCCCACGGCAATGGGCAGCGTCGTATGCTTGCGCAGGCGGTTCACATTCTTCTCAACGCTTTTGAGATCCGGCGCCTTGGTGCCGGTGATGCCGAGAACCGAAACATAATAGACAAAGCCACTGGTATTCCTGAACACGGCGGGGGCGCGCTTGTCATCGGTGGTTGGCGTTGCCAGACGGATGAAATTGATGTCAGCCGCAATGGCGGGAAGGCAGAGCTCGTCATCTTCCTCGGGTGGAAGGTCAACGACGATCAAGCCGTCGACCCCTGCAGCCTTGGCGTCCACAAGAAATTTTTCGACGCCGTGGACATAGATGGGATTGTAATAGCCCATCAGCACGACCGGGGTTTCCTTGTCGTCCACCCGGAATTCCTTCACGAGCTTCAGAGTCTTCTTCAGCGTCTGCCCGCCATGCAGGGCGCGGAGCCCTGCGGCCTGAATGGCAGGGCCATCGGCCATGGGATCGGTAAAGGGCATGCCGAATTCAATGATGTCGGCGCCGGCCTTGGGCAGGCCCTTGATGATCTTCAATGACGTTTCGTAGTCGGGATCGCCGGCGGTCACAAAGGTCACCAGCGCGGCGCGGCCCTTCTGTTTCAGTTCGGCGAAACGGCGTTCAATGCGGCCCGTCACAATTTTACTCCGAGGATATCA
>Ga0307505_10002901_pt1 | contig 11312 bp, 10 predicted proteins | sample 23_S_MG_FD_202183 | JGI IMG/M metagenome (GOLD analysis project Ga0307505, IMG submission 202183) | Soil microbial communities from Populus trichocarpa stands in riparian zone in the Pacific Northwest, United States - 23_S | ecosystem: Environmental > Terrestrial > Soil > Riparian zone > Trees...
GAGGAATGCATAAAGCACCGCCGCAACGACAAGAAACCCGGGAATCGTTATGGTCGACCCGCCGAGGGTGAAAGTGAGGTCGCCACCTACGACCCAAAGGACGGTGATGAACGTCGCGGCCGACAGGAACGCCGCGAGCAGACCCTGGCCGAAGTCCACGGGCGCTTCCGTCGAGACGCGCACGTCCTCGGCGATCCGGTGCTCCGGATTGTCATGATCGCCGGAGACGAGATTCAGATGGTAGTACCTGCCGTGCTCGAGCCAACGATCGACAAGGTGCAGCGTCAGCCAGCGCCGCCACTCACGCTGGATTGACGTTCGCCCCCACACGATCGACACCGCCAACGCAATGCTCGCGAGCGCCAGCGGGAAAAAGACCATCGCCTGAAACAGCACCTCACCGGAATTCTTCTGTTCGAGTGCATCAAAGATCGCACGGTTCCAGACATTGATGCGGTACTGGATAAAGACCTGCGCTACGACAAGCACGGCGAGGGCCGCGATCAGCGTCCAGGCACGCCTGCGTTTGCTTCCCGTCCAGAAATGCTTCGCCGTCCGCCAGAAACGACGGAGCAACGAGCGGCGCTTCGCTTTTTGAATATCAGTTTCTGCGGGCATGGCCCGTACCGGAGGATCCGCACCCGAAAGGCGCGGCAGTCAGCTACAAGCAGCCAGATGGAAAAAAGTTCCATCCGTCAGACCCCCGCGTACATCCTCCCCGGATTGAGGATTCCCTTGGGGTCAAAACTCTCCTTTACACGTCGAGACAGGGCCGCAAGGCCGGGGGAAAGCGGTTCGAATACATGGCCGCTTGCGCGGACGGCCGGTTCGGCGCGCACAAGCAGTGCGTGTCCTTTTCCCGCGATCGCGGCACGCACCGCTTCCTCCTGAGCCAGCGCGCTCGGCATCGCCGTCCAGATCAACCCGCCCGCCCAGTCATAGAACATCTCCGCGTCCGTCGCGGCCTGAATTGTGGCGGCGACCTTCGGCGCATCCGACGGGGTGACGGATATCCGCCACAACGCGTGCTGGGTGCCGTCCGAGAACGGTATGACATCGCGGATCGCTCGCCACAGCAGGCGCGATTCTTCCGCTCCGACGGTGATGAGTTCGCCGAAACCGTGGAGAATTTCCTCGAGCTTCTTTCTGCGGTAGGCGATCGAGGCCGGGATGCCTTCGAGGCGGAGCGCGGTGATCGCCTTCGCCACATTGGTAACCGTTACAACGGGCATTCGCGCTGCGATCGCAATCGGAAGGTGCGCCGCCCCCGAAACTTCGCACGACGATCCCATCGCCACCGACATTGCTTCGATCGCGCGCGCATCGTCGAGGCCGAGGACCAGAAGCGTTTCCGTATCCTCCGCGCGCGGCAATACCTTGATGGTGATTTCGGTCAGGACCGCGAATGTTCCCCAGGCGCCTGCAACGAACTTCGACAAATCATAGCCGGTTACATTCTTGACGACACGTCCGCCCGATTTGAACGATTCTCCCCGCCCCGAGATTGCATGAATGCCGAGCGCATAGTCGCGTGCCGCGCCAGCCTTCAGGCGGCGCGGGCCTGACAGGTTCGCCGAAATCACCCCACCGAGCGTGCCCCTGCCCGCCTCGCCACCAAACAGCGGTCCGCAGTCCATTGGCTCAAAGGTCAATTCCTGATTGTTCGCGGCCAGCGCTTTCTCTATCTCCGCCACCGGCGTACCTGCCTTGGCCGACAGGATCAGTTCGTCGGGCTCGTAGAGAATGATGCCGGCATGCCCGGAAAGATCGAGCGTTAGATCAGTCTGCGTCGCGCGGCCGATTCCGCGCTTCGATCCGTGACCGACAATCTCAAACGTCTTTGTTTCGGAAAGCGCCCATTGCAGCGCACCGGCGACATCTTTTTCGTCACGGGGTTTGAGCGTGTCAGTCATCAGAAACGCGGCAGATCCGGAAATGCGACCTTACCGGCGTGCACGTGGACGCGGCCCAGTTCGGCGCAACGATGCAGTGTCGGGAAGACCTTGCCGGGATTGAGAAGGCCCTTCGCATCGAAAGCGCACTTCACGCGCTGTTGCTGCGCCAGGTCGACTTCGGAAAACATGGTCGGCATCAGATCTCGCTTCTCGACGCCGACCCCGTGTTCTCCCGTCAGCACGCCACCGACCTCGACGCAGAGGCGGAGAATGTCTGCGCCAAATTTCTCCGCTCGTTCCAGTTCGTCCGCCTTGTTCGCATCGTAAAGGATGAGGGGATGCAGATTGCCGTCGCCGGCGTGAAAGACATTGGCGACCTGCAAGCCGTACTGCTTCGACAATTCGCGCATGCGCGCCAGTACGAGCGGCAGGCGTGCGCGCGGGATCGTGCCGTCCATGCAGTAGTAGTCCGGCGCGATACGACCGACAGCCGGGAACGCCGCCTTGCGGCCGGCCCAGAATTTCAGCCGTTCCTCCTCCGAGGTCGATGCGCGGAGAACGGTCGAGCCGCACGATTTCGCGATCTCACCGACGCGATCCAGCAGATAATCGACTTCCGCCTCGGGCCCGTCGAGTTCGACGATCAGAAGCGCTTCGACATCGAGTGGATAGCCGGCGTTCACGAAAGCTTCGGCCGCATGGATCGCCGGGCGATCCATCATCTCCATGCCGCCAGGAATGATGCCATTGCCGATAATCTTGCCGACGCAGGCGCCGGCCTGTTCAGAGGTCGGAAAGCCGACGAGGACCGCGCGGGCGGTCTCCGGCTTTTTCAGAATGCGAACGGTTACTTCAGTTACGACGCCGAGCAGCCCCTCGCTGCCGCAGATGAGCGCGAGCAGATCGTAACCGGCCGAATCGAGGTGCTTGCCGCCGATGCGCAGCACCTCGCCGTCGATCAGGACCATCTCGAGGCCAAGAATATTATTGGAGGTCATGCCGTATTTCAGGCAATGCACGCCGCCGGAATTCTCCGCGACATTGCCGCCGATCGTGCAGGCGATCTGCGAAGACGGATCGGGCGCGTAGTAGAACCCTTCACTCGACACCGCATTCGAGATCCCGAGATTGGTAACTCCCGGCTGGACCACAGCGGCACGATTGGCATAGTCGATTTCGAGGACGCGATTGAATTTTGCAAGCCCGAGCAGAACTCCGTCACCCAGGGGCAGCGCTCCACCGGACAGCGATGTACCGGCGCCACGCGGCACGACCTTGACGCCGTGCTCGTGGCAGTAGCGCAGGATGAGGGAGACCTGCTCCGTCGTCTCCGGTAGAACGACAACCATCGGCATCTGGCGATAGGCGGTGAGCCCGTCGGACTCGTAGGGACGCATGCCGATGGAGCTATCGATTACACCTTCGCCCGGCACGATCGCCTGTAACGCCGCGACAATTTCCGCGCGGCGGCTCAGTACTGCCTGATCGAGGGCGGGCATTGCGACCATGGGATTCCTCTGGCCCCCAGCCTACCAGATTGCGGCTGCTAAAGCCCTTCGGTCGCCAGGCCCAAAATGAAAGCGCCCGGCTTGCCGGGCGCTCCAAATAAGCGGTCTCGCGTCAGTTCTTGTTTTCGGAGGATGGCGCGGTCGCCGATTTCTCGGCCGCGGCTGCGGCGGTCGATGGAGACAGCGTTGATGAAGCGGGTACCGAAGCAGTGGAGGCCGGGGAAGTATCCTTCGCGGCTGCATTGCCATCGGACTTAACCGGTTCGTTCCTCGGCTTTGCGTCGGCTTCGGGGCCGGCGGTTGCGGATCGGGTTCCGCTCCCGATCGAGCGGATATAGCCGATCGACTGAGCGTGCAGGGCCGGCGATTTGTCGATGTCGGTGTGTCCGATCTCGCCGCGACGCGACAGATCGACATTGCTGAGCGTGCCTCGGAAGCCGGCGCCGCGCATGATCGGCGAGCCCCAGCCATTTGTGGACGAGTAGAAGTTCACCACTCGGGTTACGTTGCCGCTAACCGTCATGGGCGCCGTCGGATCGTAGGCAATAATCAACGGCACGGTGATGCCCGCACGCCCAAGTTGCTCCGCCATCTCGAAGCAGGCATTGGCGCCCAGCGAGTGTCCGATAATCACAACGCTCTCGCGCACGCCCTGACGATGGCGCTCGATGATCGCGTCGGCGAGCGAGGGAAATTCCGCGTGCCCGTGAACCGAAGCGCGGATGCCGCTGCGGTTCAGCTTGACTCCGAGGTCGTCCATCCCGGTTGAAAAGATGTCCATAAATCCGCGCAGCAAGTAGACGTGCGTGCCGGTGTTGCGCGGCGTAGCCGTGGCGCGCGACTTCTTGGTCTGCGCGATGATCAGGTCCTGCTGCGCCCGGACTTCACCGGGCAAGCTCACGATTAGCGACGCCGCAACCAGCGCCGTCAGACAAATTCCCAAAAACCGCATCATCTTGATTCCGCCGATTGCGAAAGGTTTTGCCGAAGCGCAGGCATCTGCGCGGCGTCGCAACCTTTCTATTCTAGGGTGCTGGCGCGCCGCTAGAGCACACCGCCGCAGTGATCGGTTTCCCACTGCAATGTTGCGAATATGTCACTGGAATAGCGGGTTCCGGCGTCCCTGGAGACGTCGGGCGTACGGAAATCCGCGGCTTGGCAGTCAGTACACCCAGGGGAGGACCCGCGCCGTCTTTCTCATATAGGCGCGATACTCCTCGCCGAACGCTTCGAGCATCAGCTGCTCCTCGCGGCCGACGCGGAAGGAAAAAAGGGTGCCGAAGCCCACGATTCCGGAAAGGCCTGCAACCCAATTGGGCAGCAGCAGTCCCTGCGCCACGGCCCAGAGAAAAAATGCCGAATACATCGGGTGGCGGACGTAGCGGTAGACGCCGCGGGTGATCAATTCGTGCTTGTCACGAACCTCGAGCGACACGGACCAGTTGCGGCCGAGTTCCTTGTGCGTCCGATAAAAGAGCCAAAGGGACGCGATGGCCGGGATGACCCCGAGCCACGCCACCGCAGGAACGAATGGCCGGTCAGCAAAGCCCGGAAAACCCGTGAGCACATAGACGATGGGTATGATCCCGAGGCCGGACAATGAAATGCCGAGCAGCACGAGTTCCCGGATGTCGCGTTTGGTTGCCGTGATCTTGTTCTTCTTCACGCGCCGTTCGTGCGGGAAGCGAATCAGCCACCAGCCGATCACACAGGCGAGCCAGAAAAACTTGGCAATGGTCGGAGTCACGATGCTTTGCTCTTCCTGGCTGACTTGGGCACTTCCGACTTCGACATGCGGCCGGTCTCGACCTTCGCCGGATCAAACGCGCCGTCGGGCGCGAACGCCTCGACAACACCCTCGTGGTAGACGACGCGCTGGGGAAGCGCGATCGGACCGCCGCAGATCATATAGTAATCGTAGAAATAGCGCTGCTCGTTGCCCATGACGAACTGCCGGTGCACGCGGAAGAAGTCACGCTTCAGACCTTTGTACGTTTCCGTCTTCAGCATGTGCTTCACCCGCACGATCTGCACAATCGGCATTGGAGCGGGCGGCCAGCCGAGATCCGTCACGGGATCCGATTTGTAGAAATTGACGATGTCGGTCATCGCCTGAAATTCTGCCCAGTAGATGTTCGGATCGTTCGCGACCTCACGCACTGCATCGCGCAGTTGATGCGCCTTCGGGTGCAATCCAATTTTCAGCAACGACGATCCGATCGTCATGATGCGAACCGGCTTGCCGCGGGCAGCGAACTCAGGATCGAGCCGCCGCGCACGCGCGACCACCTCGAGTGCCTGCACGGCGCCGAGGCTGTGGCCGATGATCAGAATCTCGTCGGCGGTCGAGTTTCGGACGAGATCGATGAGTTCCTTGGCGAAGCCGTCAAGACGCTGATCGACCGCAACCCGCCGGTGATAAACGAGGTCGTGCGCGAAGTGCCAATCGTTGAGGACGTAGCCGATATAAAGCGGGCGCGGCGGCAGCGCGACCATGACAAAGGCGCAGACGAGGCCGACGAGCACGGCGATCAGGTCGGCGAAGGGAACAGCGGCGCCGATCGCCCAGCGCGCGAGATAGAAGCCGCCGAAGCCGGCGGCCGCCATGAAGACGTATGGATAGAGAAAGAACAGCGCGTAGCGCCAGTTGACACGAAAGTATTGAACGATCGCACCGGAGAACACGAAGTCGAGCAACGCGAGAACGCCTACATAGAAACGGCGGACGTTCGACATCTCAAAGTCGGGCGCGATGATGTCGCCCCACCAGAACATGCGGAAATCTGTATCGACCTGCCAGTTCGGACCTTTCGTCTTCAGCTTCCAAATGGCGACGTTCGTCCGCGAATCCATTGCTGGCGGCGACAAGTCGGTCTTCACGTTCCAGGCGGCCTCGAACAGCGGCAGCTCTTTGGCGAAGCGGCGGTGATGACCTTCCGGGCGGGCAATCTCGTACCCGCACACGAAGACCACGTCGCGCTTCTTGACCGGTTGTTCCTGCATCATCGGACCCTGGAATCGCGGGCGATCTTTGCCATGATTTCTGCAGGAAAGGGACCGGAATTCACGGCTTTCCGACAACGATGACGTGAAGGCCCTTCGGTCCGTGCGCACCGTGCAGCAGTATCTGCTCGATATCGGCCGACCGCGAGGCGCCCGTGATCCAGTTCACGGTGCGCGGGAATGCCGCGCCGAACTTCTTGCGGAGCGCATCCCACACGCTCTCGTAGTCGCCGACGATATCCTTCGCCTCCAGGATGACGAGATGCTGTTCGGGCAGGAAGTTGAGAGTCGTCGGGTTATCCTTTCCGGAATGCAGAACGAGTGTACCGGTCTCAGCGACGCCCTTGAAAGCGTGCGACACGGAAGCCAGCTGCTGGCCGTCGGAGCGACCCGTGGACACTTCCAGCGTTCTCTCGCGGTCCCAGGGAACGGATTCGAGAAGCGGGTCGGCGCCGCGGCGAACCTGCATCGGCAAGTTCTTTGATCGCAGATAGGCGGCGATCGCCGCCGGCACGTCATCGAGGGACTCCACTTCCTGCAGCGTGCCGCTCGCCTCAGCGAGCATGTCGCGAAACAGATTGAGCCGCCGGCGCGGCGGTTGTGCGCCACGCTCGGGCACCACGCCGCGCGGATGACGCGCGAGCCGATCACTTGTCACGGTGCGGCGCGGCGCTTCCTGACCGCTGACGCCGAGCGAACGACGGATTGCGCCGAGCACGAGATCGCGGCCGTTCATGGCGCAACCTCCGGCTGGCCTGGGGAAGCCGGCTTCGCCTGCGCTTGCGCAACGGCGGCGTCCTCCTTGAGCTTTTGCTTCCATTGCTTCTGGAAGGAGTCGCGCTCAGGCACGGGAAAATCGCGGGACCGTGTCCAGCCGCCGGCGAGCGGAATCCAATGCATGCGGCCGCGTCGGCCGCCAAAGAGCGCGAGGACGCGCAGCACAATCCCGGTCGCGAAGCGATAGAGCCGCGGGCGGCGCGCAAAGAAAGCCCAGAAGCCGAGACCGGTACGGACGGTCGCCGGTGAAAGATGCCGCTCAAACTCGCGCTCGCGCCAATGCCGCATGAGCTTGGGCAGCGGAATTCGCACCGGGCAAACTTCCTCGCAGCGGCCGCAGAAGGTCGAGGCGTTCGGCAGGTGTCCCGCCTTGTCGATGCCGATCAGCGACGGCGTCAACACCGCGCCCATGGGTCCGGGATAGACCCAACCATAGGCGTGGCCGCCGATCGCACCATAGACGGGGCAATGATTCATGCAGGCGCCGCAGCGGATGCAGCGGAGCATCTCGCGGAATTTTCCGCCGAGCATCGACGAGCGGCCGTTGTCGAGGAGAACCACGTGATACTCGCCGGGGCCGTCGGGGTCGCTGTCGCGGCGCGGTCCGGTCGAGAAGGTCGTATAGACCGACATCTCCTGCCCGGTCGCGGAGCGCGCCAGCACCCGGAGGATCGTCGAGACATCTTCCAGCGTGGGAACCATCTTTTCGATCGAGGTAAGCACGATGTGCGCCTTCGGCAGGGTCTGCGTCAGGTCGCCGTTGCCTTCATTGGTTACGATCACCGAGGTTCCGGTCTCAGCGATCAGGAAGTTCGCGCCGGTGATGCCGACGTCGGCGCTAAGAAATTTTTCGCGCAGCACTGCTCGCGCCTCGGCCATGATCGAAGCGGGCTCATCGAGATTGCGCCCGGGCGGAAGATCGGTGTGTACGCGCCGGAAGTCGGCTTCGATCTGATCGCGGTTCAGATGGATCGCGGGTGCGATGATGTGCGATGGCGCCTCGTCGCGAAGCTGAATGATGTATTCGCCGAGATCGGTTTCGATCGGCGTGATGCCGGCCGCCGACAAGTGGGCGTTGAGACCGATCTCCTCGGCAATCATGCTCTTGCCTTTGGTGACCGTCTTCGCCTTCAGCCGCTCGCAGATTTCGAGAACGATCCTGCGGGCGTCTTCCGCGGTGGCGGCCCAGTGAACGTGACCGCCGCTTTCCTTCACCCGGCTCTCGTATGCTTCCAGATATAGGTCGAGATGAGCGAGCGTATGATCCTTGATGTCGCGCGCAAGGTCACGCAGCGCATCGAATTCCGGCAGCGCATCGGTAACCTTCCGGCGCTTGCCGGTGAACCCTGCTTCGACCTTACCGAGCGCGCGCTGAAGCTGGGCGTCGTGCAGCGCCGCGTGCGCGTTGCGCTTGAAGCGCGGCGAGGTGATCGGCACGCTCATCGCCCGCCCTCCTCGTCGATCAGCTTCTCGACAATGACGACGTCGCGCCATTTTCCGTCGAGTTTCGCGTGCCTGACGTAGGTGCCGACTTCGCGGAAGCCGAGCGAATTGAGCAAGGTGAGACTCTGCTTGTTTTCGGGGAACACACGCGAGAGGAGCTTCCAGTCGCCGCGAGCGCGCGCCGCAGCAATCAATGCTTCGAGAGCGATGCGGCCGAGCTTTTGCCCGCGTGCGTCACGCGAGACATAGACGGAGAATTCACGGACGCCGTTGTAGCAGGCACGCGGCCGATAGCCGAAGGCACTCGCGAAGGCGCGCACGTGCCCATCCGCTTCGACGGCAATCATTGTCCGCTCTTCGTCAAACCAGCGGAGCACGTCGCGCGCAGTTCGCAATTCGGTCTCGAACGTCGCCGTCCGGTCCTCGATGCCTTCATTGTAGATGCGTGCGATTTCCGCCGCGTCTTCACGACGCGCGGTGCGCGCGAACGGCGCTGCGGTGTTCTTCGAATTCATTGGCCGGGCACCCTCGGCCGCTCGCCGATCGCGGGCTCGTTGCCCATACCGGCAAGCAGTTCGGCGACGTGGCGCGCGTTCACAGGCTTGCCCATGCGCTGGAGTTTGCCCGCCATGTTCATGAGACAGCCGAGATCTCCGGCAAGCAGCGTCAATGCGCCGGTGGCGGCAATGCTATCGGCCTTCTTGCCCACGATCGCGTCGGAGATTTCCGGGTATTTCACGCAGAATGTTCCGCCGAATCCGCAGCAAACGTCTGCATCCTTCATCTCGGCAATGTGCAGGCCGGCGACGGAGCCGAGCAGCTTGCGCGGCTGCGAACTGATGCCGAGTTCGCGGAGTCCCGAGCAGGAATCGTGATAGGTGACGGTGCCGTCATAGATCACGTCGACACGCTCGACCTTCATCACGTCGACGAGGAAGCTCATCAGCTCATAGGTGCGCGCGCAGAGTGCATCGACGCGGCGCAGCCATTCGGGCTCGCCGATAAACAGTTCCGGATAATGGATCTTGATCATGCCGGCGCAGGAGCCGGACGGCGCGACCACATAATCGTAGGACTCGAAGCGTGCGATCACCTGCTCGGCGATGACGCGGGTTGTCTTGCGGTCGCCCGAATTGAACGCCGGCTGTCCGCAGCAAGTCTGCACGGGTACCTCGACCGTGCATCCCGCGTCCTCCAGGAGCTTTATGCTCGCGAAGCCAATCTTCGGGCGAATCAGGTCGACCAGACAGGTGACAAACAGCCCGACGCGCGGGCGCGTGCCGGTTTCAGCGGCCATGCGAACTTTCCTTGCTGCGACGCGGCGTGCCGCCCCGGTATCGCCGATCAATCTGGCGGAAGGTCATCTGCCGTTCAAGCATCACAGAAATCAACGTTCCTGCACGAAAATCAGCCGGATGAAGTCGCGGTAGGTCAGGATTTGGTTCGGCAGAATGGTCGGATCCTTGAGCACCTTGCCGTTGACGATACCACCCTCGACCAGGGTGATCGGCATATCGGCCAAAACGTCGAGATCGATGTCCAGACGCAGCGGATAGATCTTCACGATCTGATCGAGCCGTTCGCGGAAGCGCGCTCGCCAGGCGACGATGCCCGCCTGATTGAGATCGCGGATTTCCTGACTGAACAACTGGTCCTGGTAGGCATAGGAGGCGGCGAGACAACCCGGATGTGATTCCGGCAGGTCGGCAAGCATCTCGGAAAACAGCTTCAGCGCGATCAGGAAGCGATGCAGCGGATCCTCGTGCAGCTCATCTGCACGACCGAAGATGTCGTCGAGAATTTCCTTGTCGTGCTTCAAATGGCGAAGGAGCAGTCCTTTCGCCAATTCGTTCTTGTCCTTGAAATGATAGAAGAAGCCACCCTTGGTGATACCCGCGGCGGCGATCAGTTCGTCGATCGAGGTGGAGGCGAATCCCTTTTGGAGGACGGCGGACTCCGCGAGCTCGAGCAAGCGCTCGCGTGTCTCCTCGCCTCTTCGGGTGCGTTGCTGAAGCATATTTTACTGTACCACGAGTACACTTCATCCAAACGATCGGGGTCGCGGATGTGGCCGCGATCACAATATGTCCGCTAAATAATTGATCTTCCATATAAAATAATTGTTGGCCGAGTGCACCATCGGTTCACTGGTTTGGCGGCGCGTAACGCGTAGGTTCCGCCCAGATGACAGCGCGCGGCGGCACTCGGCCGCGCTTTCCCGATGGAGCCAACGATGATCGCCGACATTCGCGGTCACGCCCTGAGCGGCGCGACCGACACGAGCCTTGTCCACTACGAGAAAGCCGCACACCAGCTCACGCTGTTCTCCGGCGACCCCGTCGCAACCGTTGATGCGGCGATTACGGAGAGCCCGGACTTTGTCATGGCACGGGCCCTGCGGGCCTGGTTGCACCTTTTGAGCTCGGAAGCGGGCGCAATACCCGTGGCGCGTGTTGAACTCGACAAATCGTGGGAGCTTCCGGCCACGGCGCGCGAGAAGGCCCATCTCGCGGCCATCGAATTGTTGACGAATGGCCGCTGTACCGACGCCTCGCGAGTCCTTGAGGATATTGCGATCGAATATCCGCGCGACCTTCTGGCGATCCAGATCGGCCACCAGCTCGACTTCTTCCGCGGCGATTCGCGCATGCTGCGCGACCGCATCGCCCGCGCGATGCCGGCCTGG
>Ga0307505_10002902_pt1 | contig 11312 bp, 6 predicted proteins | sample 23_S_MG_FD_202183 | JGI IMG/M metagenome (GOLD analysis project Ga0307505, IMG submission 202183) | Soil microbial communities from Populus trichocarpa stands in riparian zone in the Pacific Northwest, United States - 23_S | ecosystem: Environmental > Terrestrial > Soil > Riparian zone > Trees...
TTTGTCTAGGACTCATCATTGTGGCCGCCGTATTTATGCTCCCCGGTGATGACGATGATCCCACACCCACCCGTAGTGCTGTTGTTGATGGGGTTGAAACGCCAGAGAATAATGGCACGGACGCGGCCGCGACACCTGACACCGAACCTGTTCCGTCTGATGTGGGTATCGTGCAGAACTTAGACGGCGTATCCCAGGCTGTTGTGCAAATCGTAGCGCGGGGAACCTTCCGTGATCCTGAATTGGGCACCATCTACAATGCCACCGGCGGTGGTTCCGGCTTCATTATTGACCCATCTGGTATCATCGTCACCAATAATCACGTCATTGTCGGGGCCGCCATTCTGGAAGTGTATGTCCAGGGCGAATCCAGCCCCCGCAATGCCCGCATTCTGGGTGCATCCGAATGCGCCGACCTGGCCGTCATCGCCATAGACGGTCAAGATTTGCCTTATCTAACCTGGTACAAAGGGCCAATAGATGTAGGTCTGGACATTTATGCTGCTGGTTTTCCGTTGGGTGATCCTGAATTTACCCTGACACGAGGAACCGTCTCCAAAGCCGACGCCAACGGTGAAACGAATTGGGCTTCGGTCACACGAGTTATCGAACATGATGCCAATCTCAACCCTGGTAATTCCGGTGGCCCATTGGTCAACAGTGCCGGGCAGGTCGTCGGCATCAATTACGCCCTGGCCAACCAGACCAACCAATATTTTGCCATCGCCGCTAATGACGCCATTTCCATTCTGGATCAATTGCGTGAGGGACAAAACCTGGCCGCCATTGGCATAAACGGCACAGCGGTGAGTGATAGTCAGGGATTAACTGGTATTTGGGTTACTGGGGTGATGTCTGGTTCACCGGCAGGTCAGGCGGGTGTTAAGGCGGGCGATGTCATTACCATGCTTGAGGGGTTCATTCTGGCGACGGATGGCACGATGTCTGGTTACTGCAACATCCTGCGCGGCCATGCCACCAGCGATGTCTTGAGCATTGAAGTCCTTCGCTACGACACTGGGCAAACCTTACGCGGCCAACTTAACGGCACACCGTTACAATAACGGACCTGGTTTAAAGATTCAGATAATCAACTGGTGTTTTGTAGGGCGATTTGGTAAACCCAGCGGACGATTTACCAAATCGTCCTACAATTTGAGAAAAGAAGGCATCAGGGTGAGTGATGACGCAACGTCAATTTGATCGTTACGAAATTTTCGAAGCGATAGGTGAAGGGGGCATGGCCACCGTGTATCGGGCCTATGATCCCCGCTTCCGCCGTGAGGTCGCGCTCAAAATCCTGCCTGCCAATTTCCTGGAGGACCCGGCTTTCCGCACCCGTTTTGAACGAGAAGCCCAGGCTATCGCCTCGTTAGAGCACCTGGGCATTGTGCCCGTTTATGATTTTGGCGAAGCCAATAATCAGCCTTATCTGGTCATGCGCCTGATGACCGGTGGCTCACTAGCCGACCGACTAGAAAAAGGGCCACTCCCCCTCAGTGAAATCACCCGTATTTACAACCGGCTGGCTTCGGCCTTAGATGTGGCCCACCGGCAAGGCATCATTCATCGCGATCTGAAACCGGCCAATATTTTGTTTGACCAGTATGGTGAGCCTTATCTGGCGGATTTTGGTATTGCCAAATGGGCGTTGGAAGGGGATACCAGCAAAGCCCTGACCGGAACAGGGGCGACGGTGGGCACACCGGCCTACATGAGTCCCGAACAGGTGCAGGGACAGGTGCTAGATGGGCGCAGTGATGTGTATGCGCTAGGAATTATTCTCTTTGAAATGCTCACCGGCAAACGGCCTTATGAGGCCACTACGCCGATGGCTCTGGCGCTCAAACATGTGGTGGAGCCGATTCCGACGTTGCAATCACCCCATATTCCCCCGGTCTGCCAAACGGTGATTAACCGGGCCATGGCTAAGAGTCCGGATCAGCGTTATGAGTCCGCGGCCGCGTTAGCCCAAGACCTCTCGGCTATTAGCACCGGTTCACAGCCCATCCCCAACCTGCCCTCACCTCTGCCCGCGGCCGCGCCCACCGTAGCCAGCACCGCCACCGGCCCCACCGAAGTAATGATGCCCACGCCGCCCCCTCGTCCGGCTATTCAACCACCAACGCCAGCTTCGGTTGAGGCAGCACCAAGCCCGGCTCGCGGCCGCAGCCTGCCTCTCGTCCCCCTCATAGGTGGTGCGGTTCTGGGTCTACTCCTGTGTGTGGGCCTCATCGCTCTGATCAGTTCCCTCATCAACAACCGCCCCGGCGAAGATACACCCACACCTGATGGCACGACGATTATAACAGATCCCAATCCTGATAATTCCCCTGTAGATGACGTGCAGGAATGTGCCGATGGGGCCGACTGTGTGACCCCGCCAACCGATGAAGCCAACGCCGCGCTTACCCTGACCCTCTGGTATCCTGATTTTCCTGAAAGTGCCGCCGAAGATGCTTTGTTTTTGGTACTAGATGAAACCCGTCTGGCTTTTCCCAATATCACCCTCGTTGCCGAGGCTATACCCCTGGACGAACTAGCCAGCCGCTGGCGTGATACCGTAACCCAACCGGGTGGCCCCGACCTGCTCATTTACCCGTCTGACTTCCTCGTTAGCCCTGAAGAGGCCGCCCTGGATATGACCGACTGGGTGGGCAACCGCGCCGACAATCTGGAAATCACGGCCTTGCAAAGTTTACAAGTAGAGGGGCGACAGATGGGGCTACCGCTGAGTTCGAAAATAGCCGTCCTGTATGCGAATAATGCGCTTATGGGCATACAGCCCCAAAGTTTGGAAGAGTTGCGCCAATTCGTGGAAAATGGTCATTCTCTGGCCCTCTGGCGAAATGCCTATTATATGTATGGATTTTTCCCCGCGTTTGGGGCTGAAATCCTAGAGGGTGAAACAGCTTGCCCCGGTGGTTCTGCCGCCATGATCACCACGTTACGTTACCTGCTGTCCTTACAAGAGGCTGGGGCCTTCATTGCGCCTGATCTATCTGAGGCCCAGGCGTCATTTCGCCAGGGTGATTTGCATATGATCATAGATGGGAGTTGGATGTGGTCTGATTATGGCGATGTTTTAGGCGATGATCTGGCCGTTTACCCGGTTCCGCCAGGGGTTTCCGCTTTTCAACCGCTCAATGGCCCGGATGGGATTTATATTAGCCCCAATACGCCCGATGCCAACACGGCGGTTGATCTGGCCTTGTTTATGACCAATGTGGAAGCGCAAGAGATTTTTATGCATGTGGGTCATACCATACCGGTGAATCAGGCAGTCAGTTTGCCTGATGTGAGGCAAGCGAATATGGTGATCGCGGCCGCGGCCGCTCATCCGTGGAACTATGAACCCGCCTTTACCAATTACTGGGACGTTTTCAATGGTCTGCTGAGGGTCGTCTTAGAAGAAGAACGCGCCCCAGCCCTCTCCGTCGCGGCCGCCTGTACGCTGTACCAAAACCAACTGGATAACAACCAATAACTCAGGATACCCTATGACCACACCAGGCAAATTCATTGGCCGGTATGAAATTATTGAGGAGTTAGGGCGTGGCGGTATGGCCACGGTGTACCGGGCCTTCGACCCACAGGTTCACCGTGAAGTGGCGGTCAAACTCCTGCCGCGCCAATTTACGCACGATTCGTCATTTCGCGGCCGCTTCGCCCGTGAAGCCAAAATCGTGGCCGCCCTGGATCACCCGGCCATTGTGCCGGTGCTGGATTACGGCGAAGACGGTGATCAGCCATATCTGGTCATGCGCCTCATGTCCGGCGGAACTCTGGGCGACCGTCTGGAAGATGGCCCACTCCCCCTGGTGGAAATTGGCCGTATCTTCAACCGCATCGCCCCTGCTCTGGACGCCGCGCACGCCCGGAGTGCCATCCACCGCGACCTCAAACCCAGCAACATTCTCTTCGACCAATGGGGTGAACCATACGTGGCCGATTTTGGCATCGTCAAACTGACAGAAAGCACGGTCTCCACGGTTAGCCAGTACAGCCTGGGCACACCCGCTTATATGAGTCCCGAACAGATTGAGGGCAAGGCGGAGTTGGATGGACGCAGTGATGTGTATGCCCTAGGGGTCATTCTTTTTGAGATGTTCACCGGGCAACGTCCTTATGAAGCCACCACCCCGATGGGATTCATGCTCCAACATGTCAATGATCCCATCCCGGACATCCGGGCACGGCTGGCCGATTTGCCGGAAGAATCGCAGCGCATTATCAACCGGGCGATGGCGAAGAAGCGTGAGGATCGTTACCCTACCGCTACCGCCCTGGCCACGGATGTAGCCCATATGGTGGGTGTTCCCACTCCCACCCCACCACCACTTTCCAGTAAACCCGCTCTCACCCCCCCACCTAAGTTGGTGACACCACCACCAATTAAACCAGCCACCGCCATACCGGTTGACCCAACACAGGTTATGGCCCCGGCGAAATCGCCAACCAATGTGGCTGCGGCCGCAGCGCCAAAAGTTGAGCCGCCTGTGGTTCCACCGCGCAAACTCCCTGTCTGGGTACTGGGTTTGGGTGGGGTAGGTGCTCTGGCCTTCCTGGCGGTGCTCCTTGTGGGGGTGGCCCTGTTGCTGAGTAACAGAGATGGTGGGAATGACAATAACACGGATAACGCGGCCGCGAACAATTCCTCTAACGAGGGAGACAGCAACGCTGGGGCGGAAAATGGAGACCCCGATGATTCATCTGGTGATGAGGATGTGGTAGTGAGCACCCCTCAACCCCAATTGCCTGTGCCCGATTGGGATCTGTTTGCACCGTTCCCGTTGGCCGATAGTGGCTTCCCCTTACCAGAGGATCGCCTACCCATCCTGCCAGAAAATGTGACCAACCTGACGCAACTGGCTTTGTATGGTCGGGGGAATATTCAGGAGATTGAGTATTCACCTGATGGACAATGGATTGTCGCGGCCGCGCAGGAAGGCATCTACCTCTATCAAGCCAGTGACCTGTCCCTTCTTGAGTACGGCGAAGCCCAAGATGCCCAATTTGCTTTCCACCCCGATGGGCAAACCTTGGCTATCGCCCAAGGGGGGGACATAGTACTGTGGGATGTGGCGGCCGATGAACTCCGACTCACCCTGCTAGATAACGATGCCTATACCGGTTTTTTGCTGACCTATAGCCCCGACGGTCAATATTTAGCCGCATCCCACTCCGAAAATGCCATTCAACTATGGTCCGCCGATGGCACATTTTTGCGCGAGTTTAGCGGTGGGGAGGGTCGGTTGTACGGGATGACGTTCTCACCCGATAGCACCCAACTCGCGGCCGCGGGCCAGAGCATCACTATTTTGGATGTTGATTCCGGCGATGTTGAGCAAACCTTGTCTGAGGGGGAGACTGTCTTTGGTGAAATTCTTTATTTGAATGACACAACCCTGGTCGCGGCCGCAGCCGACACGGGTATCTTCTTCTGGGATTTGACTGAGGGCACGGTCACACAAACCCTGGGTGAGGCTTTTCCCACCAATGGTCAACTGGCACTCTCGGCCGATGGTCTGCTGGCGACTGGCTCATGGGAAACGACCCGTCTCTGGCGCGAAGGGGATACGGAACCCCGTTATGTATTACCCAACAAGGGCGGCAGTGCCACCAATATGGCTTTTTCGCCTGATGGCACAACCCTCATCGCCGGTTCACAGAACCACATTTCTCGCTGGCGTGTAGATAGTGAACCCCCGGAACCCATTGATTTCCTGGCCGCTCATGTGGGCGACCTCTACGATGTTGGTTTTGCCCCGGATGGGGAAACGCTGGCTATTACCACCGACACGGGGATCTGTTATGTGTGGGAGACCAGTTCTGGCTCTTTACAGTACACCCTCACCAATAATCGGCATAATGTCACCGGACTGATGTATACCCCGGATGGTGATCTGGTGGTTGGTTCTCTGTCCAATGAAACGCAATTGTGGCTGACAAGTAGTGGTCAACTCCGGTTTGATATCGTAAATGAGGGTGATTTTGCCTATGTGTATGACGTGGCTGTCTCGGCAGATAACAACTGGATCGCGGCCGCACTCTCTGAAGGCAATGTTTTCATCATCAACCGTCAAACCGGGCGAATCGAACAAACGTTGACCGGTCATACCGACGATGTTCGCGCAGTAACATTCTTCCCCCGCACCGATATTACTTTGCTGGCTTCCAGTGGTAACGATGGGGTTATCAATCTGTGGCAGTTGAATGGTGACGAGTTTGAGTTACTCACCACTTACAACGATGCTCCTACTAGTATCAACGCTCTGGCTTCCGATGGCGCTTACCTGGCCGCGGGCGATAATGACGGGACTATCTGGCGTTACTATTTAGAAACGACGGCAGACGCCGAAAATGTGGTGCCTGAGTCTTTAACTGTCAATGGTGGCGTGGTATCGCTGGCCTTTTCGTCGGGTGATGGACAACTTCTGGCTGTCGGGACCAACAACAATCAGATCGAGATCATCCACCTGGCCGAAGCCAGGACGATTCTAACCTTGCCCTGGGGTGGAGCCGTAGCCTTTTCACCGGATGGAACCTTGCTCGCGTCCGCGTCCGGGGCCGGGTTACGGGTGTGGGCCGTGAGGCCCTGAACCTATGGAGACAAGCATGAATGCCTATGATATTCTTTTGTACGGTCATAAAACGGTGCAAGACAGTCTGGGGGGCTTAGACGAAGAGCAGATGTACACAAGCGGCGTCTGTGGCGTCTGGTCTGTCAAAGACATTATGGCCCATCTGGCTTCCTATGAAAAACTCCTCGTAGACATCCTGACCAGTCTGCTAGATAATGTGCCCACCCCCACCTTACAGCGTATGTTGGAGTATGGTCCCTATGGCTTTAATGATGTGGAAGTGGGAGAGCGCGAAGGGCTTAGCCTGGCCGATGTTCTGGCTGAGTATCATGATACCCAAGCCCAAACCTTGCTTCTCATCCAACAAATTCCCCTGGCAACCCAACGGCAAAAGGGTGTTTTGGCCTGGTATGGGGCGGACTATGACCTGGAAGATTTCCTGGTTTACACCTACTATGGCCACAAACGAGAACACACGGCCCAGATGGCTGTTTTTCGAGACAGCCTGGCTGGGTAAGGGCAGCCAGTAAAGAAAAGGAACTCTTGGGAATTCATAGGAACTCTAGGAACTCAGCCATCAGAGTTCCCCTGAGTTCCCGCAGTTCCTATGAGTTCCTATGAAAAGAAATATCTACCTCGAAGACCTACCCCTTGACGAAGCCCGCAGCCGGTTCGCGGCCGCGCTGCAAGCCGCCGCTCTCTGGCAACCCCTCGGTCCAGAAATTATCCCCCTCACCCAGGCACTGGGCCGGGTGACGGCCGAACCGGTCTGGGCCAGAATTTCGGCCCCCCATATGCCCTGCGTGCCCGCGACACCCACGGAGCCACCGAGACCAGTCCACTCCAGTTGACTTTAGCCGAAGCCTGGGAAGATATTGCCCCTGGGGTACGCCCGGCGCAGGCGGTCAACACCGGTGCGCCCCTGCCCATTTGGGCGGATACGGTGGTGATGATTGAACACACGCAAAAGATCGGGGAGTCGGCCATCGAAATACGGGCCAGCCTGGCTCCCTGGACCCATGTGCGGCCGCTGGGGGAAGATATGGTCGCCACGGAACTAGTTCTGCCCGCCAATCATAAACTACGCCCCGTTGACCTGGGCGCACTGGCTGGTTCCGGTCATGCAATGGTCACGGTTTATACGCGGCCGCGGGTGGCCATCATTCCAACTGGGTCAGAACTGATCAGTGTAGAGGTAGTGAGCAGTGAACAGTTTGAAGGGAACTCAGAGGAACTCAGAGGAACTCAAAGGAACTTAGGGGAACTCGCCTACTCGCCCACTCGCCCACTCGCCCACTCGCTCCCTCAGCACTCAGCACTCAGCACTCAGTACTCACCACTCTCCCCTGGCCAAATCATCGAATTCAACTCCCTCGTCCTGGCGGCGCAGGTGGAGCAGTGGGGTGGCCTGCCCACCCGCTGGCCGATTGTGCCAGATGAGTTGGAACAGATTTTGGCGGCGGTAAGGAACGCGGCCACGAGCCACGACCTCATCCTCGTCAACGCTGGCTCCTCGGCCGGGAGCAAAGATTACACCGCCTATGTGGTGCAAGAACTGGGCCAACTTCTGGTGCATGGCGTGGCCGTCAGGCCGGGGCATCCGGTGATTCTGGGGATAATTGGGGAACGCGGCGAGGGGGGGACGCGGCGACACGGCGAGGAAGTCGCCCACTCGCCCACTCGCCCACTCGCCCCTTCCCTCCCCATCATCGGCGTGCCTGGCTACCCCGTCAGTGCCGCGCTCACTGGGGAGATCTTTGTTGAGCCGTTGCTGGCGCGGTGGCAGGGGCAACCGGCCTACGAACCGCCGACGCTTCAGGCCACCATTACCCGCAAGGTGGTTTCTCACACTGGTGATGATGATTTTGTGCGGGTGGCCGTGGGTAAGGTGGGGGAGAAAGTGCTGGCGACGCCCATCAGCCGGGGGGCGGGGGTGATCACCTCGTTGGTGCGGGCGGATGGCATCGTGCGGATTCCCCGTTTCAGCGAAGGGGCAGAGGCAGGGGCGCAGGTGACGGTTCACCTCTACCGCACCCTGCCGGAAATTGAACGGACGATTTTGTCTATTGGCAGTCACGATTTGACACTCGATTTAATGGCGCAATTTTTGGCCGAACGCGGCCGCAGACTCAGTTCCGCCAATGTGGGTAGTCTGGGTGGGCTGATAGCCTTGCGCCGGGGCGAAGCCCATCTGGCCGGTTCCCACCTGCTCGACCCGGCTACGGGCGAATACAACGTTTCTTACATTCACCGCTACCTGCCGGGACAAAAGGTGATGTTGATCACGCTGGTGGGGCGGGAGCAGGGCTGGATTATTCCGCCGGGGAACCCGAAAGGGATCAAGGGGTGGGAAGATGCCGCCCGCCCGGACATCCGGCTGGTGAACCGGCAGAGGGGGGCGGGGACGCGGGTGTTGTTGGATTATGAGCTAGGCAAACGGGGCATCGTGCCAGAGCAGGTGGTCGGGTATGAACGGGAAGAGTACACCCATCTGGCGGTCGCGGCCGCGATCTCTAGTTGTACGGCGGATATGGGGTTGGGGGTGGTTGCGGCCGCGCGTGCCCTGCAACTGGACTTTGTACCCCTGGCGCAGGAGCGGTACGACCTGGTGATACCAGCGGAATATGGGGAAGGGGCTTTGTTGCGGCCGCTGCTCGATTTGCTCCATGATGCCGCTTTTCAAAAAGCTGTTGCCGTTATGCCAGGGTATGATGTGAGCCAGATGGGAGTGATGCGTAGTGCGTAGTGCGTAGTGCGTAGTGCGTGGTGCGTGGTGCGTGGTGCGTGGTGATTTTGTGACTTGTTATCGGAGCAAACAAAGAAAGGGCTAACATGATCAGCAGTGACAGGCAAAGACCACCAAGTATGACAATGAGTTATGAGGAATATCATGCCTGGTCTAATGAAAACACCTATGCTGAATGGGTAGATGGACAGGTTGTTTTATTTGGCCGGTTTGATATGCACCATCAAAAACTGTTGGGCAACGAAACTTTCCTGACCTTGCTCAAACAAAACCTGGAACCACCCCAAGACTAACGTCAGGGGGCGATGGGCTGGAGAACCACCAGACCATCCTCGCCCGCGGCCGCGTACAACAACCCATCCTCTCCCAACACCAAATCCTCTATGGTGCGTTCATCTGACCAGCGTTCATACCACAACAGTTCCCCCTCAGCGTCCAGCCCAATCAGATGCTCATAACCGAGCACAAATTCCTCACCAACCAGGAGAATGCCCTCCGCACCAGCAGGAAAGAAGCGGCCGCCATCCACATTCAGTGGCTTCTGCTTAATGAGAACCGGTTGAATTGGATCACTGACATCGAACACGCCCACCCCCCATTGACTCAGAACAAAAAGACGCTCCCCTACAACAGCCACATCACGCAGAGCTGCGGCTACATCCACCAACTCAAAATGGAAAGCCGGGTCGCTGATGGGGATGGTGTGGATGGTGGCCCATTCGCCAGGAGCGGTTTCTTGTACCAGTTCCAGGCGATCCCACCAGAGGAGAATGAGGGTTTCGCCGTGGACAGCGAGGGCCTGGACACCGGGGTAGGTGGTTAGGAAGGCCGTTTCGACAGGGGCGGCCAGGTTTTCCAGGCTAATAATCTGGATGCCATCGGCCGCGGCCGCGTACAACCCTGTTCCCTCTTGTACCCAATCTACCCAATCGCCCCGGTAGCGCAATTCACTGGTGGTGACAGATTGAGGCTGGGCCGGGTCAGACCGTTGATAGAGGTGAACGGTGAGGTGGGTTGCGGCCGCGTTCGGACCAGCCATCATCACATACTCACCCAATGACAGCAGCATCGTCGTGCCTGCCAGTTCAGGATAGGTATTGAGCAATTCGGGTGAGCCACTATTGGGTAACTGCCACAGTTGCAAACCCTCTTCCGCCAGGACGTAGGTGATGTTCTGGTATACATCCAGGCTATGTACCTCACTCTGCGGCCATTCCCAGGCCGAACAACAATCTGGCAGCATATCCGCATCGGTTCTACCACCTGCCGTGAGCAATAAGGCTTGTAAATCTTCAGGAATCGCATCCGCTTCGTAGATGTTGACGAGTTGAGGCGTTGCCGGATCGCTGAGAGTGTATTCCGCCAAACGTTGGATAACCCCCTCATAGGAAGTTTGAGCGAGGATGAGTTGATCGTCCGCGGCCGCGAGTACAGCCCTGGTTATTAAGCCTGATTCCGTCTGCCACTCCGGCAAGGCTACCTCATTCACTGGTGCCCAGTCACCACCTACTGCCAGATCAAAAATCGCCAGACGGGGTGGGTTGTCAGCATGACCCATCAACAGGGTGTACAAGTGGTCAGCGGCCAACGCCGTATCCAAAATGAAACAACTCGTCTCCTCCGCGAAAGGCATTATTGTGGGAGCCTGACTGATGTCCAGGACATACACGTTGATTTCCGGGCCACAATCAGGTGATTCCGATGAGGCGGCTAATGATACGACCAGCCAATTCCCGGCCAGATACATCTCCCTCGGTTCGCTGCCCCAGGCCAATGGATAACGGTTGACCAGTTGGGGGGTGGCCGGTACAGACAGATCTAACACCAGGATTTCCTGCACGCTCAGGATGTAGGCATAGGGTTCTTGCACAACAACACGGTGCAATGGCCCACCTGCTCGGTCTACAACCTGTAATGAACTGAAGGCTGTAGGCCACAGTGGGGTATCCGGGGTGAGCAGGGGAAAGGGGATGGATGTGGGG
>Ga0307505_10002903_pt1 | contig 11310 bp, 11 predicted proteins | sample 23_S_MG_FD_202183 | JGI IMG/M metagenome (GOLD analysis project Ga0307505, IMG submission 202183) | Soil microbial communities from Populus trichocarpa stands in riparian zone in the Pacific Northwest, United States - 23_S | ecosystem: Environmental > Terrestrial > Soil > Riparian zone > Trees...
AGCGGGTGTTTGCGGTGGCCGGACTGAGGGCAATCGACGTCGAAGAGATTCCCACCCACGGCGGGTCGCTGCGGCTCTACGCGGCAAAGCAAGATTCTTCGCATCAACCGGCAGCAAGCCTCGACCGGCTGCGCGCCAAGGAAAGCGCTGCCGGCCTGGATCGTTTGGACGGATATCGCGGATTTGCTGCGCAGGTTGCGGCGGTGAAGCAGGAGTTTCTTGCGTTCCTTGCCGAAGCCAAGACGGAGGGCAAGAAAGTTGCGGCCTATGGCGCCGCGGCCAAAGGCAACACGTTCCTGAACTTCTGCGGCGCCAGCACAGACGATATTGTCTGCGTGTTCGACCGCTCGCTGGCGAAACAGGGCAAGCTCTTGCCGGGCAGCCATATCCCTGTCGTTGGGCCGGAGCAGCTTGCCAACGTGCGGCCGGACTACCTGCTTATCCTGCCGTGGAATATCGCGGCCGAGATTCAAGAAGACTACGCGGTTCTGAGGTCTTGGGGAGGGAAGTTCGTGGTGGCGATTCCCAGGTTGAGGGTTGACCCGTGAAGTTCCAGACGACGGAAATCCCCGGCGTGTTTCTCGTGGAAGCCGAGCCGCACGCGGACGAGCGCGGCTTTTTTTCGCGGCTCTACTGCCCGGAGGAATTTTCCGCGGCAGGAATCGATTTCAGCCCGGTACAGACAAGTCTTTCTCGAAGCGTCCATCGGCATACGCTCAGGGGCATGCACTATCAGGACGCCCTGCAGGATGAAGCGAAACTCGTTCACGTGACGCGCGGCGCGATCTACGAGGTGATCGTGGACGTGCGGCGGGAGAGCCCTATGTTCGGCCGCTGGGCCGCGTTCGATCTCGACGCGCGTTCACTGCGCGCGGTCTATGTGCCGGAAGGCTGCGCGCACGGCTTTCTTACACTCGAGCCGGAAACGGACGTTCTCTATCAGATCAACCGGATGTATGTGCCCGGGTTCGCGCGTGGCTATCGCTGGAATGATCCGGCGCTGGATATTCGGTGGCCGGCGGAGCCGGCCATCATTTCCGATGTGGACCGATTCTGGCCGGATTTCTCCGCTCACGACCACAGCGGTCGGTCATGACGCGCATGGATCGTCGAGGTGCTGGATAGCGAGCGCGAGCCCGGCATCCTGGGTGTGAAGATCGTTGAGTGCGGCGCTCGTGAGCAGAAGGTCTGTGATCGCGGCAACGTCTTGTTCGGGCGTGCGCTCCGCTGCGCGACGTCTGGAGCTGATGAGATGCAGCATCACGAATTGTCTTATCGTTGGCCGGCTTGTCTGCAAATCTTGGCCTTGTACAGCGGAACTGCCAGAATGGGCCGGGCTCCATTGAAAGCATCGAAGGCGTATCGAACGTGAATGCCGCGCGCTTGACCTTCTTGGTCCCGGTCAAGGGACGGCTGCTCCACGTTGTGAGACTGCTATGGCACGCCAACCGGATGAAGACCGGCCATCACTTTCTCCTTGCCGACGGTTCGGGGCATCCGGCGCTGGTTGCGCTGCTCAAGCGGTCTGCTCAAGTGTTCCCCGATCTTGATATCGAGCACGTCGTTTATGAAGACGACGGAAGCTTCAGCAGTTTCTATCGAAGAACGGCCGATGCGGCCCGGCGCGTGTCCACGCCGTATGTCATGAACTGCGGCGACGACGATCTTGTTTTCGGGGCGGGGCTGGTGCCATGCATCGAGTTCCTCGATACGCGGCCGGACTATGTTTGCTGCGGCGGCGTTGTGGCGGGGTTTACGCTCGCTGCAGGTTCGCCGTCCGGCCAACTTCCGGTGACAGGGCCGCTTACCGGGTTGAAGTATCCCGCGGGACGCTACTATCTGCCGCGCGATATCGACCACGACACGGCTCTGGAACGGGTGACAGTCGGCTATTCCGATTACCTGTCGACTTATCACAGCCTGTATCGATCCGAATTGCTGGCGGAAATCTATGGTGAGGTCGAGAAGCAGGATTTCTCCGTCCTGCATTTCCGCGAAGCCTATATCGCCATGCGTACCTTCGCATCGGGCAAGGTCAAGACCAATCCCGCCGTCGTTCATTTCTTCCGGCAGCGGAGGATAGGCGAAGCGGCTGGCGGCGATCTGATCCGGGCAGCTTTCCGCCCGCCGTTCGCGATCGAATTCGAACGGATGGTGGCGAAGATCGCCCAGATGGTGAGCCGGGCCGATGGTGTCGCGCCCGAATTTTCCGAGCCGGAGATACGGGACGCCTATGCGGAGTTTTTTCGCAGAAAGGCCGCGGGGAGCCGGAGGAATGCAAGAATCTTTGGCGCGACCGGAGAAGGGCAAGGCGGTCAGCAGCCTAAGGAGAAAGCTCAGACTGCCGCCCCGCGCGAGATGTTTTCCGCCTTGGCAAAGGACGGTGCGAGCGACGCCTATCTGAAGACATTTCGCTATGAATTTGAAGAAACGGAGAGGGTGCTTTACGGCAAGGAGTTCAACGAGTTCTTGCGCGATCAGGCTCCGGAGTTACTAGAAGTCGCGGAGGGTTGAGCGCGCGGTCTGCGCGCTACCCGATCAGGTCCGCGAGGTCGGGATGGTCCGCGAGTCCCTGCTCAAGCTGCGCACGCCGACTCTCCGAAGCGACGCTGAACAATCGCTCCCGCAGGTTTTGCCATTCGGTGTGCCGGGCATGAACCAGGCAGATGATGTGGTCCAGATTCAGGATTTTTGCGATTGCCAGGCGGTGGTTGCCGGCGCGGCCGTAAAGAATCTCGCCGGCGCGGCCGATATGCACATGTGGCAACGCCTCGCGCCTGTTCTTCAGGTGATCGGGCAGGGCAAAGCCGCGCTGCTTCATGCTCTCATACAGCGCATCGACTTCCCGGTAATCCTCGAGGAGTTCGTCGATTGTGCTGCGGCCTCGCACGATTTTCCCGGCCTGGATTAAATCGGCGTAAATCCTGAACATCTCCGTGTCCCGCCAAGGCAGGCCGTCGGCGAAATGCTGTTTGACCGACCGGTGCTTGAAGGTTTCGTCAACGACGAGCGGCGCGAGATCCCAGTCGCCGGGCAGGATCGCATTCGGATAGAGGTCAAGATCGAGCTCGCCGCGAACCTTGCCGCGGATCAGATGCGGATTGATCCGGATCGGCTTCGACGTGTCGGCAAGCGCCTTGAATGCGAGCCGGTTTTTCCGCAACGCTTCTTCGCCGTTTTGCGTCTGACGGGCGCGCCATAGCTGGGCCCGGAACTTTTTTGGAGCGTCGGGACCGCCATGATGGTCCACGATCTCGCTCCAAAGCCGGATCGCTTCCGGCCAATCCTTGCGCTTGCCGGCGGCGACTGCACGGCGAATCGTCTCGTCCATATCCGTCATCGCTGGCGTTCGCCGGTGTTTTGGAGCGCGGATTCGTTCATCGCTGGATCAAGTATCCTTCGGCCAGACGGTGACGACATCTCGAAAGCAGATAGAGGTGTCAAAAATCCCGCGCAAGGTCTAAAACACCGGAGCTTTTGAGCCGTGGTGCCACGCACGGGATGGTAATTCATGCTTGACGGCGCTTCCCCCGGCGAACCGTCCCTGCCGCTCGCCCTCGATCTGTTCGACCGGTTGAACCGGAGCGGTATCCGCTACTGCCATTGGAAGAGCAATATACGGCTCGGCAAGTCGCTCGCAGGCAAGACCGATCTCGACATTCTCGTCGCAAAGGAAGACTTGGGCCGTTTCGTCGCGATTGCGAACGAACTCGGCTTCCGGAGGATGATCAATCGGCCGGAGCGGGAATACGACGGCCTCTACGACTTTCTGGGAATGGATCAATCCTCCGGCGGGTTGCTGCATATTCATCTTCACGACCGGCTGCTGCTCGGCGGACGAACCGGAAAAGATGTCGAACTGCCGATCGAGGAGCTGTTCTGGAGCAATCTGGAACAGAGGGGGAATGTGCGGGTTCCGGCGTCGGACCTGGAACTGATCGTTTTGCTGCTGCGTGCCGTGCTCAAATCGAAGCCGTCGCCGGACGCTGATCCGCTGAGCTGGTTTCCCGCCGATATCGTCGATGAAGTTGGCGCGCTATATCGCCGCCGTGACGAACGGCGGTTCGCGGCATTGCTCGGCGAGATGGGTCTTGGTTTGTCGCCGCCGACCCTTCTGCGTCTTGCGGCAGCACTGGCAGGCGATCGCCGGGACCATGGCGAATTGCTCCGTTTGCGCGGGGAGGTCGTCGCGGCACTATCGCCCTATCGTGTGCGCGGCGGACTACAAAGCCGGATCATGGACTGGCGACGGGCGTTCTTCGACACGCGCTGGGCCAAGAAGAATCTTTTGGCGCGGCGCAAGCGCTTGCATAAGACGGGGCTCAGTGTTGCGATCATCGGCGTTGATGGAAGCGGAAAATCGACGCACGTCGAGGACTTGCGGCAGTGGCTGAGCTGGAAGCTCCTTTGCCACAAGGAATATTTTGGCCTGTCGAAGACGTCGCGCTTGTATCGATCCTTGAGCCGCCGCGCGCAAGTGTTCGAGAAGCGTGCGCGGACGGCCACGCAGGCGCCGCGCCGGGTTTTTTTTCGGCTGCTTGCGGATCTGGCACAATCTGCCCGGTGGCTATGGTCGGCCCATCTTCGCGCTCGCGACTCGCGTCGAGTCGCACATCTCGTGCGGCGCGGCGCCGTGGTCATTTGCGATCGTTACCCGCTTCCTGAATTGGCGAACGCGGAAGCCAGCATGGACGGACCGCGTATCCGGCATGAACGAGGCAGCTTTCTTGGCGCGGCGGCGCTCGAGGAGCGGATTTATCGGAACATTCGCCGGCCGAATCTGACGATCGTCTTGCAAGCCGGTGTGGATGAACTCAGGCGGCGCAAGCCAGATCTCGATGCCGAAGCGGTAGCCCGCAAGGCGGCGCTCGTGTCCGGAATCGGGCCGGGTGCGGATGTCGTGATTGTGGACAACGAGCGCAGCTACGAGGAAGTTCGCCTCGATCTGCGGCGGCTGATCTGGCGGCGCTTGCAGGAAGCCAACGGGTAAGCTCGAAATTGCTTCTCTCGTTCGATACCGTCAACCGCGCGGCAAGCCGAGCGCTGAAGCGGCGGCGGCGATCTGTTCCGGTGGCGGGCGTCCGCTATCGATATCGATGATCCGCACTCCCGATGCCGACAGTTCTGACAATGCCGTCTCAAGCACTTGGCGGCAATTCTCCAGAATCCGGAGTTGCTGTTCTTTCGATAGCGAGCGCAAGCGAGCAGGCGGCCCCTTGGGCCGGCTGCTCAGCCGGGTATGACATTCTTCCAAGTCCACGTTCAGCCGGATGATGGCGTCGGGCTTCGGTGCCAGTTTCACGTAGGTTCGGGTTGCATCGATGGGCGGCTCCGCGCGGTACGCAAATAGAGTCACGGCGCGGCCAATAAATCCTTCGTCGATGAGGATATTCTTTCCGTCGCTTGCTCGCGACACGACGTGCTGATATTTGGCGAAAAGGTTGAACAACCATGTCAGCATCAGGCTGCGTTCATTCGGATCGCCGTTCTCCTCAATCCAGCCCATGACCTTCTGCGCATACGGGCCGTGCTGCGTGACAAAATCCACCAGGCTCTCAAATCTGGCGACGGAGCTGTAGAAATGGGTTCCGATAAACCCCTTGTGGGGTTTGCTCGCGTCCGCAGGCGCATTTCGCTTGCCGGACCGGGCATCGGCCGAAGCCTTTGGGGATTCGCGCGAGATGGCATCGACCAGAGCTTGGTCGAGATCCAGAAACACGTTCTTCCTGGTTCCCGATGTCAAATGGCTGATGAGTGTCGTCTTTCCCGCCCCCGGGACGCCAACGATCTCGTAGATTCTTGGAGTGGAACTCGTCACAGTGTCGGTCCGTACCTTTAAAGACCAAGCATCTTAGCTGGAGATGTGCGGCGGCTCAGATGGGCGCCCAAGCGTGGCGCCCGGTCATTGTCGAAGCAATCTAGCTTGTGTTTTGAACATCGAAGATGACGTGCGAGCGGCCTCTGTTGTGTCGAGCATCAATAACATGAACACTATCCAGCTTCGTAGAGCCTATTCTAGGTTTTGAGGTCCGGATGAGGGTAGCGGCCAGTCCTTCTTCTTCCCACTCCCTCGCATTGACGGAGAGAAAAGTTGTGAAAGAATGCCGGTTCGTTTTGTTGCTTGCCGAATCGCAGCGCGCGATCTTCCGCAACGCCGGGATGAGCTCATTTTCGTATTGTTTTGCTATGCGATGAAATTTTGGATCGTTATCACAAATCTTCAAGGCGGTGGCGCTGAGCGATCAATCCTCAACCTCGCCAGCGGCCTAATCCGGCGTGGTAATAGTGTAAGGCTCATCTTGCTTGAAGATCGTATCGATCATGCCTTGCCGCCCGGCATCGAGCCGCTATTTGCCGCAAAGCGGGGGCAAACCATCTCCAAGGGATGGATAGGAAAGCGTGTCGCAGCTTGGCGGTTGCGCAGACTGATCGTCAACGATCTGGCCGGGGAGCGTGCGGACCTTATTATTTCGACTCTTCCGTTCGCTGATGAGGTTGTTCGGATCGCGCGGCTTCGCAATGTCTGGTTCAGGATTACCAACACGCTGTCGGGGGAGATTAGCGGGCTTAAATCGATCAGCGTAAAGAAAGCAAAACGACGCCTTGCGCGCTACAGACGTCTCTATAGCGGACAGAACTTGATCGCAGTGTCTGAAGGCGTGGCTGAAGACCTGCGAGAGCGGATTGGCATTCGATCTGTGAAGACGACGACGATCTACAATCCCATCGATCTTGAAGAAATCCATCGATTGTCTCGCGCGACGGACATAGATTTTCCACCTGCTCCTTTCATTGTCCACGCCGGGCGTTTTGTTCCGCAGAAGCGGCATGATTTGCTGTTCGACGCATTTGTTGCGTCGAAGTTGCCGCATCAACTCGTTCTCATGACCAAGTCCTCGCAGAGACTCCGCTCGCTGATTGCTGCAAAGGGACTGACAGATAGAGTTATCGTTGTTGGCTTCGTCCCCAATCCATTTCCCTGGTATGCGAGAGCGTCGGCTATGGTTTTGAGCTCGGACTTCGAAGGCTTTCCGAACGTGCTGGTGGAGGGGCTGGCATGCGGGACGCCGGTTGTCAGTACGGATTGCCTTTCTGGTCCGAATGAGATTCTCACAGGGGCGCTACGCCAGTATCTTTCGCCGTGCGGCGACGCGAGCGCTTTGGGGCGAAACCTGGCATCTGTCGTTGAATCGCCACCCGTTCTGGGTTCCGATATCGTATCGCGATTCTCTCAAGATCGGTCGCTGTCGGCGCTCGAAGCGCTCGCCAAGCAGAAATCTGCGCCAACATAGCGAGCTATCTAAGTCACAACGGCGAACTGAGTCGGCGACAGTTGAGCAAATTAAATGTGGTTCTGGTCGCGATCCTCGCGCAACTCGCCTTCGCTGGATTCCAAGGACTTTGATGTAATCTTTGTCCTGCCGCATATGGGTCGCGGCGGCGCGCAACGCGTCACGAGTCTTGTTGCCAATGCATGGTCCCGGCAAGGCAAGCGCATCTGTATCGTGACGTGGGACGGTGAGAAGGAAGACGCGCATGAGCTTGATTCCCGAATTAAGCGAATTGATATGCCGGGCTTTACACGCGAGACGTTGCTTGGCGAGGTTAGCTGGCGCCGGGCACGGTTTAGCGTGCGGAGTTATTTGCGCGAAGCCGAACGGTGGATGCGTTCGCGCTGGCCCTGGCGTAGATGGATGCCGCGGAAATGGCGCATCAAGGCGCTTTCGTCGGGGCAGGGGGGCGTATCAAGAATCTTTCCGGAGTGGCGGCCTTGGTGGTCGTCGCGGCGAATCCGGCGGTTCGTTGCTTCGATTGCCCTATCGCTCGATCGACCAAAGAAGAAGTCCGTGCTTCAGCCAATCTCGCCGTTTGCCAGAGATTCTCTCTCGCGTCTCGTGCTCGGGTATCGCGTTAACATTTTCCGGGAATTATTTTCCGTGGTGAAGGCGCCGGTCATCATGAGCCTTCTCACCAAGACAAATCTTTACGTGATCGAAGCGACACGAGGAATGGATGTCCGCATCGTGATCTCTGAGCGTAATGATCCGGATTTGCAGAAGATCGATTTCGACCTGGCTTCGCTCCGGATACTCGCATATCGGGATGCCCACACGGTCACCTCCAATTCTTTGGGAATCTTGGGCAAGATTTCAGCCTTCGTACCGGCCGAAAAGCTCAAGCTCTTGCCGAATCCGATTGTAGTCCCCTCCGTCGAAGACTCCGCAAATGAAAGAGGGATACGATTCGTTACCGTCGCTCGTCTGGTGCATCAGAAGGGCGTGGATCTGCTGCTCAGTGCATTTGCGCAAATTTCAGACGACCTCGATGGGTGGTCTCTTGAAATCGTAGGCGATGGGCCTTTGTTGGGTTTGTTGAAAACCCAGGCCGAGACGCTCGGAATCGCGGATCGAGTCACGTTCCACGGTTATGTACCCGAACCCATGTCCATCATGCAGAAATGCCGGGTATTTGTTCTGCCTTCGCGCTTCGAGGGAATGCCAAACGCCCTGCTTGAAGCCATGGCAGGCGGCCTAGCGCCGATCGTAACCGATGCATCTCCCGGGCCGCTTGAGTCCGTCAGCCATGAGGTATCCGGGCTGGTCGTGCCGACGGAGAATGTCGGCGCCTTGGCTGACGCGATGCGGCTTCTCGCGGTGGATGATGCGCTCACTGATCGGCTAGCGCGCCAGGCGCAGATCTACGTGAGGGAACACGACTGGGCGGCTGTCGAGCCGCAATGGCTGGATGTTTTGGGTGGCAGGCACCGTTAGGTGGGCACAGACCGCCGGCGGCCTACTTCGTCGCCGGTTGGATGTCGTTGACGGCCATTATAGCCGCCTTAGTCTGTCCGTGAGCCGGGTCGGGGACGAATGGCCGTCTTAGTCATGCGCTACTTGCAAAAAGCACGACTTTTATGGTCTGCGAACTTCAAGCGGCCGTTTCGGCGAGCGGCACGCTCTTCGATTTCGGCCGGCGAGACTGACGAGCAAATCGTGGAACCGCAGGAAGTTCTTGAGCGGCGAGCGGCGCTCTTCCCGTCGATGGGCGGCAAGGAAATCGGTCCGTTTCTGCGTAAACTTGCGCGCGAGGCGCCGTCCAACACCGCGATCGTCGAGGTCGGCTCGTGGCTTGGTGCCGGGACTGCTCAGCTGGCATTGGGCCTGCGCGAACGCGGCGAGGACCAGTCAGTCAGAATCCACACATTTGACCGCTGGATCGCCTCAAAGTCGGAAGTCGAAAAGGCATCACGCAAAGCGGGTCTGCAATTCTCGCCAGGTGAGGACACGCTCCCTTGGGTGACGGAAGCGTTGCGGCCCTTTGGGGTCGGAATCGAGTTTGTCAAAGGCGATATTGCGGCCATCGACTGGGCTGCCGGACCCGTCTCCGTCTATATCGACGACGCGTCGAAGGCACCTTCACGCTTCTATCATGTGCTGAGGACTTTTGGCCCTTTCTGGATTCCGGGGGTCACCGTGATCGTGATGATGGACTATCACTATTGGGAGAAGAGCGGATCCGAAGAACACAAATGCCAGAAATATTTCATGGAAGCGCACTCGCAGTATTTCGCCCAGATCGAGGGGTTCCGCCGGGCCTCGAATGCCGCCTTTCTCTATTGCAAGAAGTTCGATTTCGCGCGACTAGATTTCAACACGCTCTTGGCCCCCTCTGGGAAATGAGTTCGCCATAGCAGCGATCTACGCGGAACGGTCGACACATGTTCGGGCTAAAAGGTTCTCTCGCCGGGTTAAAGGGTTCTCTCGCCTATCGAACGAACCGGGATTCGATTTGGGGCGCCGAAATTCCCGCCAAGTACACCCGGCTACTGGATCACATCCACGGTTCGCGGGTGCTGGAACTCGGAGCGGCGGAAGGCGTGCTTGCCCTTCAGCTTGCGCAACAGAAAGAAAAGGTCATTGCGCTTGAGATGAAGAAGGATCGTCACGAGGAGGCGATCAAGCTGCAGGAACATCGACGGCAGCAGGGATACGATGTCGATCGTTGCCAGATGGTATGTGCAAATATCCTCGATCGGCTCGATCTACTCGAACAGGTCGACTGTCTCGTCGGAATTCGATCGATTTACTATTTACGAGACAAGGTCGACGATCTGTTCGCGGCTGCAGGGCAGCGCATCCGATACATTACACTTTGCGGCAACAAGAACCGGGCAGCTCGTTATTTTGAATCAAACGGCGAACCCGGGGATAAGCTCGGAAAGTACAATTTCTATGCATCCATCGAAGGCATGACGACCGTGCTCGGCAATCATGGTTACACGATCACACGGGTGATTGCGGACGGCGATCCGATCGTGGTTGCGGAGAAGAGAGCCGGCCGGTTCGATCGTTCCTGAAGATGTGCAGTCCGGCAAACGGAGTGTCCTCGATGGACGATCCGGAATGAAGAAACTCGCGCAATTTATCCGGTCTTGGTGTGCATCTGCCACCCGTCAAGCTGTTGGCCTGAATCGTGAGAACATTCTGGGCGCTAAAATCGACGCCGATGCTATTATCCGCGTGTCGCCCGGCTATATCCGCTTCAAGCTACTCGGCAGAACGATCCGCGCGTTGCGCGCCGATGACACGCCGCCCGACGATTGGGATCTTGACCGGCGTCCGATTGAAGAGACGGCTAAGTATATTTCGGTGGTGCAGCACTTTCGGGACGGCCGCCCTTGGGAAGATACCCCAATATTCAGGCGCTATGCGCAGCGATTCTCACGGGGTGAGGAGATACGCGGATGCCGTTCGATCGACGATCTCAAGGAAGTGTATCGGGCGGATATGAACGCGCTCTACCAGAGCCTGAGCGAGCGTGGCTTCCTTTTTCATGAAGAGCATGAACGGAAGAGGAGGGATTTGCCGCACGTCTATGTCGGCCGCGACGGTGAGATCATCTTCGGATCCGACGGAAACCATCGGCTGGCGATCGCGCGGCTTCTGGAGCTTCGAGAGATTCCCTGCCGTGTACTGCGACGGCACGCGGATTGGGACAATTTACGCCAAGAACTGGCCGCAGTTGAAGTCGAATATCGAAACATGAATGTAAAGCCTGTTCTCGCCGGGCATCCGGACCTTCAGGATATTTTGCCGCACGATGCTGCGGGTCGCGATGCCGACAGTGGATCGCGTGCTTGCCGAACGGACTAATGCCTTGAGTCGCTTCACCTCGTTTTTCCGCCGGATATCGAGGCGCCGTCATGTAGACGAGATTCTTGCCAGTCTCGCCGACAAGAATATCGACGCCCTGCGAGCAAAATACCGAGACGCGGGCTGGTTCAAATATCTCGATCTCCAGGCCTATGTT
>Ga0307505_10002904_pt1 | contig 11309 bp, 11 predicted proteins | sample 23_S_MG_FD_202183 | JGI IMG/M metagenome (GOLD analysis project Ga0307505, IMG submission 202183) | Soil microbial communities from Populus trichocarpa stands in riparian zone in the Pacific Northwest, United States - 23_S | ecosystem: Environmental > Terrestrial > Soil > Riparian zone > Trees...
GAACCATGCCCAGCGCGATGAGACCGAAAGCTATGACATTCGACATTTCCGGCATGGCCGATGAACCTCGCAACCCACAAACGGCCGGACCGTATAGCACACGATCGCCCTTAGAAAAGAACAAGTATCCACGTAGGGAGATGCATGATGACCACCCTCGCCCCGCTCGATGATGCAACGCTTCCCGCCGGCATCGCGGCACGTTTCGTGGAGGGCGTGAACGGCCTCCGGATGCATGTCCTCGAATGCGGCGAGCGCGGGCGGCCGTGCCTTCTCCTCCTGCACGGCTTTCCGGAACTCGCCTATAGCTGGCGCAAGGTCATGCCGCTTCTCGCGCAGGCTGGGTACTACGTCATTGCGCCCGATCAACGCGGCTATGGCCGGACCGTGGCACGGGACAATCGCTACGACGCGGACCTTGCCGAGTTCCGTCCCTTCAATCTCGTGCGCGACGCCGTCGGGCTCGTGCACGCACTCGGCATTCGGGAGGTCGCCTCCATCATCGGGCACGATTTCGGCGCGATGGTCGCGGCATTCGGCGCACTCCTGCGGCCCGACCTCTTCCGCTCCATGATCCTCATGAGCGCGCCATTCTCCGGCCCGCCGGCGATCCGGTCCGGTTCCGGTCCCAAAGGGCCGAGCATCCACGAGACGCTCGCCGCGCTCTCGCGCCCACGCAAACACTATCAGGCCTACTACTGCACGCGCGAAGCCGATCCGAACATGCATGGCGCGAGCCAAGGCGTGCACGCTTTCCTGCGCGCCTACTTTCATCACAAGAGCGCCGACTGGAAAGCGAACAAGCCTTACCGGCTTGCTGGCTGGACGGCCGAAGAGCTCGCCAAGATGCCGACGTACTACGTCATGGATCTCGTGGACGGCATGGCCGAGACGGTCGCCAAGGAAATGCCGAGCGAAGCGGAGATCGCGGCCTGTGGCTGGATGCCCGAAGCGGAGATGGGCGTGTTCAGCCAGGAGTACGGCCGCACGACATTCCAGGGTGGGCTCAACTGGTATCGCGCGCGCATCGAGCCGCGTTTCCAGCCGGAAATGGAGCTGCTTTCCGGCCGCACGATCGACATACCTTCGTGCTTCATTGCGGGCTCGAGCGACTGGGGCATCTACCAGGTACCCGGTGCGATCGAGCGGATGCAGAAAGAGGCCTGCACGCGCATGAACGCGGTGCATCTCGTTGAAGGCGCCGGCCACTGGGTGCAGCAGGAACGGCCTCAGGAAACGGCACGGCACATTCTAGCGTTTCTGCAGGAGCAGCGCTGAACGGAGCTGGCAATGGCGGACACGATCGGCATGGCGGCGCAGGCAGCGGGACAGGCCGTGCGGTTCGGCTTGTATCTTGGTCTCAATCGGATTGTCGACTGGCGCACGAATGCGCTCGGCCGTGCGCCCGCCGAGAAGCCGCGCGGGCCTATTCCCTCGCAGGCCGAACTGCTGCGCGATCTCATGGGCGTGCTGATGCAGGATGCGGCGGCCGTGCGCGATGGCCTCTATCCGCCCATGAGCGACGAGCCGCCACTGCCCGTGCAGTTGAAGCGCATTCGCGACATGCTCGCCGATCTGCCCTCGGCACTGGCGCGGCGTAACGCGCGTGATGCCACGACGGCCGAAGCTGCGACGAGCGACGATCTCCCTGACTACTTCGTACAGGACTTCCACTTCCAGACAGGCGGCTACCTCACGGACGACTCCGCCAAGTTGTACGATCTGCAGGTCGAGACGCTCTTCTATGGCGCAGCGGGTGCCATGCGCCGTCAGGCCTTGAGACCGATTGCGGCCTTCATGCACGGACGCGATCAGCGGCAGGTGAGACTGCTCGACGTAGCGTGCGGCACGGGGCGGTTTCTGCGTGCGGTGCGGCTCGCCTATCCGGCGATGAAGCTCTCAGGGCTCGATCTTTCGCGGCCCTATCTGGAAGAAGCGCGGCGGCATCTCAAGGATTTGCGGCCGGTGGAGTGGCTCGCTGCGAATGCCGAGACGATCCCGCTCGACGATGCGAGCCAGGATATTGTCACCACCGTCTTCCTGTTCCACGAGCTGCCGCCCGAGGTGCGCCGGCGCGTTGTCGCCGAGATGGCGCGCGTGCTGAAGCCCGGTGGGCTGCTCGTCTTCGTCGACAGCCTCCAGATGGGCGACCGTCCAGGCTGGGACGGCCTGCTCGAAGCCTTTCCTGCGCGCTTTCACGAACCGTACTATCGACATTACGCGATCGACGATCTCGACGGCGTGTTCCGCGATGTTGGGCTCGAAGCCGTCCAGCAATCGACGGCGTTTCTCTCGAAGATGATGGTGCGGCGGAAGGCGAGTTAGAGGCCTGCCGACATGCCGCCGTCGACGGCAAGCTCGGCGCCGGTCACGAAAGAGCTGTCATCACTCGCGAAGAAGAGCGCGGCGCGGGCGATCTCCTCGGTCGTGCCGAAGCGGCGCAGCGGCGTTTGATCGATCAGCGCCTTGGCGATCATGGGATTGCGGAGAACGCGGCTCGTGAGGTTGGTCTCGACGAAGCCCGGCGCCACGGCATTCACGCGGATATTGAAGGGCGCGTACTCGACGGCGAGCGCGCGCGTGAGCGCAGAAACCGCACCCTTGGTCGCGGAGTATGCCGCGAGCTGGCGCAGGCCGCGATGCGCCATGATCGAGGCCAGATTGACGAGCGAGCCGCGCCCCGACGCCTTCAGCAGCTCGAAGCCATCACGCGCGACACGCACCACACCGTCGAGGTTCACCTCGCGAATGCGTACCCAGTCCGCGTCCGAGAGATGACGGAAATCCTCGCGCACATTGAGACCGGCGTTGTTGATGATGACATCGAGCTTGCCGTGCGCACTGTGGATGGCGCGAAAGAGCGCCGTCACATCCTGGCCGCGCGAGACATCGCAAGTCTGTGCCGTCCCCGCGCCACCGGCAGCACGGATCTCGCCAACGACACTCTCCGCCGCCGTGCCGTCGACATCACTGACGTAGACGTGCGCGCCTTCGCTCGCGAATACCTGCGCCATGGAACGGCCGATGCCGTTGCCTGCGCCCGTCACCAGCGCGATGCGCCCCTGAAGCCTCATGAAAGTTGCCTTCGTCGTGCTGAACTTGCCCGAACGCTACTCCGCAGCAGCAGCCGGTGGGACCCATTTCTCGCGCATGGTTACCAGTTCCTCGGCCGCACTCGGATGGAGCGCCATGGTCGCGTCGAAATCGGCCTTGGTGGCGCCCATGCGCATGGCGATCGCTGCCATCTGCACGATCTCCGCGGCATCGGGACCGAGAACATGGCAGCCCAGCACGCGGTCCGTCGCCCGCTCGACGATGAGTTTCATCAGCATTTTCTCGTCGCGGCCGGTGAGTGTGACCTTCATCGGGCGGAAGCGCGCCTTGTAGATGTCGATACCGCCGGGACGCTTGGCCGCTTCATGCTCGGGAAGGCCGACCGTGCCGATCTCTGGTGTCGAGAAGACGCCTGTCGGGATCCAATCATGATCGACGACGCGCGGCTTGTTGCCAAAGAGGCTGTCGGCGAAGGCGTGCCCCTCGCGGATCGCGACCGGCGTCAGGTTCACGCGGTCACAAACGTCACCAACGGCATAGATGCTCGGCACGTTCGTGCGCTGCTGCTTGTCGACGATGATCTCGCCGCCCTTGCCGAGCGCGACGCCCGCGGCCTCGAGCCCGAGGCCTTTGGTATTCGGGCTGCGGCCGATTGCGAACATGACTTGATCGACCTCGATCTTGCCGCCGCCCGTGCAATGAGCGGTGAGGCCACCCGTGGTCTTCTCGATGCGCGAAAAGACTTCGCCAGTCAGGATGCGGATGCCGCGCTTGCCGTATTCCTCAGTAAGTGCGTCGCGTAGATCCTCGTCGAAACCGCGCAGGATCTTGTCGCGGCGATAGATGAGCGTCGTCTCCACGCCGAGCCCGGCGAAGATGCCGGCGAACTCGACTGCGATATAGCCGCCGCCGGCAATGACGATGCGCTTCGGAAGCTCCTTCAGATGAAAAGCCTCATTGGACGTAATGGCGTGTTCGGCGCCCGGCAGCTTCGTATCGACGTTCGCGCCGCCACCAGTCGCAACGAGAATGACCTTGGCGGTGACTTCCTTGCCGCTGTCGGCGAGGCGGACGGAATTGGGTCCGGTCACGACCGCGCGTGTCTTGTGGATGCCAGCGACACCGGCCCGCTCGAGACCACCACGATAGGCGCCTTCGAGGCGCGCGATTTCCTTGTCCTTATTGGCAATGAGCGTCGTCCAGTCGAATTTCGGCTCGCCCACGGTCCAGCCAAAGCCGGCCGCATCGTGAAACTCGTCCGAGAAGCGGCTTGCGTAGACGAGCAGCTTCTTCGGCACGCAACCACGGATGACGCACGTGCCGCCGAAGCGATACTCTTCCGCGATCGCGACTTTTGCGCCGTGGCCGGCCGCGATGCGTGCCGCGCGCACACCGCCGGAACCGGCACCGATCACGAACAGATCATAGTCGTAGCTCGCCATCACGAATTTCCTCAGAGGTCGATGCCGCGTTTCCTGAGCTCGCGCCGCATCTCCGCGTCGATCTCGGCCCCGATGCGTTGGCCCCAGGTCTGACCCGCCAGCATGGATTGGCGCATGATATCAGGTTGCGCCGCCACCATGCGCCGGCCGACTTCGGACTGGTAGAATGCGGTGACGCCGCGCATGTCCTCGACGGACATACTCTCCGCATAGATGCCGGCGATCTGTTCGATCAACTCGCTCTTTCGCGCCGAGAAACGTTTGACCATCTCGGCCATCAGCTCGCGGATCTCGCTGGCGCGGCCCGGCGCCAGCGTGGTGAAGGCTTGCGTCAACGGGCCAGTCAGCAATGGCAGAGCCTGATCGAATTGCGCCGAGGCCCCCGTTGCCTCGATGAGTGCGCGAGCAGCGCTTAGAGCTTCCGGCGATGCGCGCTGCTGCGCCAGCACAGGCTGGCCTACGGCTGCACAGAAGAGCATCGCGATGAACAAGCGGCGTGCAAGGCTCATCGACTTCATCCTTCTAGACAAGCGCAAGCGGAAGGCTCAGCGCCCGTCGTCCTCGACGGGCTCGGTCTCGATGACCACGATGCCCTCCGGACCGGCGACAAAGGCCATGTCGGCGAGGCCGAGAAACAGACCGTTCTCGACGACGCCCGGAATATGCTTCAGCGCCTCGTCCAATCGCTCTGGCTCGTCGATGCGCTTGAAGGCGCAGTCGAAGATGTAGTTGCCGCCATCGGTTACGAAGGGCTGGCGATCACGCCCTGTGCGCAGGCGGATTTCGCCGTGACAGCCGAGGTCGGCGGCGAGCAGCGCGATCATGTTCTGCGTCGCCATGTAACCGAAGCGCACGACCTCGACGGGCAGGGGGAACGCGCCGAGGCGTTCGACGCGCTTCGTGTGGTCGGCAATGACGATCAATCGCTCCGAAGCGGCCGCCACGATCTTCTCACGCAACAGAGCCCCGCCACCACCCTTGATGAGCCTCAGGACGCCGTCGAATTCGTCGGCGCCATCGACCGTCATGTCGAGGAGGGGCATGTCGTCGAGCGTGGTCAGGGGAATGCCGAGCGACGATGCCTGCGCCCGTGTCGCCTCGGAGGTCGGCACGCAGATGACGTCGAGACCGTCGCGCACCCGCTCGCCGAGCAGCTCGACGAAATGGGCAGCCGTCGACCCCGTACCGAGGCCGAGGCGCATACCCGATGCGACCTGCTCGATGGCGCCCCGCGCCGCCATACGCTTGTACTCGTCCAAACTCATTCGTGCTTATCCGTGGCCCGCTCCGTCGGCTGGCTTATCGCAGGTATCCGCCAAAATGGCCAGACGACTGAAGTCAGTATTGATCAATACCTAAGCAGCGTGCGTTCGTTGCATAAGACCTGCAATCGGGGGGCGGCCGGCAGCGTCAGTGGGTGCCGCGGAGCAGCCGCTCGACGAAAGCCGGCACCACCTCGGAAGCGGTCCCATGGATGGCCTCGTCGAAGAGGCTGGTCCCCTGAGAGGGCTCCAGATTGAGCTCGACCGTATGCGCACCCTGATCGCGAGCCTCGGCGACAAAACCCGCGGCCGGATAGACGTTGCCGCTGGTGCCGATGGAAATGAAGAGATCGGTGCGGGCCAGCTCTTCGGCAATGCGGCCCATGTGGTAGGGCATCTCGCCGAACCAGACGACATCGGGGCGCAGGCCGCCGGGCGCGCCGCACGACGGGCAGGCCAGCTCGGTCGTCAGATCAGGGTATTCTGGTCCCCAGGGACGGCGCTCGCCGCACTTGGCGCAAAGGGCCTTCTGATGCTCGCCGTGCATGTGAATGAGGTTCTGCGTGCCAGCCGCCTCGTGCAGCGCATCGACGTTTTGCGTGACGACCGTGACCCGCCCGGAATGCTCGCGTTCGAGGCGGGCCAGGGCGAAATGCGCCGGATTGGGCTTGGCGGCCGCGCTCATGCGTCGGCGCATGTTGTAGAAGTCGAGCACGAGCTTCGGATTGCGCGCGAAGCCCTCCGGCGTTGCCACGTCGCGATAGTCGTACTTGGCCCAGATGCCGTCCTTGTCGCGAAAGGTCGCGATGCCAGACTCCGCCGAGATCCCGGCCCCGGTCAGGATCGTGATATTCCGAAATGTCCGCATTCAGCCGTGCCCCGCGCGCACCTCAAAACCGCCACTCGATACCGCCATCTTTCGGCATCAAGGTCCAGCCTTTGTGACACCAGCGAGGCGGATCAAGCGACAGTGCGCATTCAGAGCAAATGGGCTGACCAACGCCACGGGCTTTGCTATCCAGGTAAACGGAGCCTATAGTCCTCGTGGGGGCGCAGGTCAGGTCGATGTGTTTTGTCTCCGTCGTTGCAGGCGGCGGGACGCGGTACGCATCTGGAGAGGGAGTTGCGTCTATGTTTACGAAGAAGTCCGAGCCCACTGCCTTCGACGTTCCGAGGGGAACGCCGCCACCGGCACCACCTTCACACTCTCAGCAGCCCGAGCCGCTTTCGGCATCGCGGCCGGCCAACCCGTCACCCCGCCCGTCAGGCCAGAGTGGCGTATCGCACATCGGCGAGGATCTCACCATCGTCGGCAATCTCATCTCGAAGGGCGAGGTGCATATCGACGGGCAGATCCAGGGTGATCTCCACGCCGCCAACGTGCTGATCGGCGAGACGGCGCGCGTCACGGGTGGTGTCGTCGCCGACGAGGTCATCGTGCGCGGCGGCGTCTCGGGATCGATCCGCGGACGGCGCGTGGTGCTGCAGTCCTCGAGCCGCGTCGAGGGCGATGTATTCCATCAGCAGCTCGGCATCGAGCAGGGCGCCTATTTCGAGGGCAAGTCGCGCCGTGTGGCCGATCCCTTGTCCGGCATCAGCGCGCCGGATACCTCGGGTCCGGCGGGCCTTGGCTTCCCGTTGCGCAGCGAAAGCTGAGCTCGGCGCCGCCGCGTGACGAATGCAGAGCGCGGCGCCGCCGCGCGGGCGGCGCTTAAATCGCCAGATATTGCTCCTTGAGAGCTGCATCCGCGTCTAGCTCGGCGAGCGTGCCGGCAAAGCGGATGTGGCCGCGATCGAGCACGAAAGCACGATCGGCGACGGCCCGCGCAAAGTGCAGATTCTGCTCGGAAAGCAGCAGGCCGACACCGCGTGCCTTGAGCTTGGCAATGGCGCCGGCAATGACCTCGACGATGACGGGAGCGAGCCCTTCCGAGGGCTCGTCGAGCAGCAAGAAGCGCGGATTGCCCATGAGCGCACGCGCGATGGTCAGCATCTGCTGCTCGCCGCCGGACATCTGGCCACCCTTCCTGTCGTGCATCGCCGCAAGTGGAGGAAACAGCTCGAAGGCGGCTTCCGGCGTCCAAGCGGCGCCCCCATTCGACGGCAAGCGGCCGACGGCAAGGTTCTCCGCGACGGTAAGATCCATGAAAATGCGGCGGTCCTCTGGGACATAGCCCATGCCGCGTCGCGCAATGCGGTGCGTCGGCTCGGCAATGAGGTCCGCCCCATCGAAGTGAATGGTGCCGCGTCGCTCGGCTTCGAGGCCGACGATGCACTTCATGAGTGTCGACTTGCCGGCCCCATTGCGTCCGATGAGGACGGCCGCTTCGCCAGCCTCGACTGCAAGCGAGACGCCGAAAAGGATCTGCGCGCGGCCATACCAGGCATCGAGTTCGCGGATTTCGAGGAGGCTCATGGGTTTGCCTCTCCGACGGTGCTGCCGAGATAGACCTCGCGTACGAGCGGGTTCGCGCGCACCTCGGCGGGTGTGCCCTCCGCGATGAGGCGCCCCCGGTTCATGACGACGACGCGATCGGCATGACCGAACACGACATCCATGTCGTGCTCGGTGAAAAGCACGGCCGTGTTGCGCTGTCGGGCGCGCTCCGCAACCAGGCGCATAAGGGCACCACGCTCGCGCGCCGCCATGCCGGCCGTCGGCTCGTCCATAAGCAGAAGGCGCGGATCATTGACGAGCGCGATCGCCAACTCGACGCGTTTCAGATCGCCATATGCGAGGACAGAGCAGAGCGTATCGGCGGCATGGCCCATGCCGACCTCGTCGAGGCGCGCCTGGATTTCATCGGCGTTCGCACGTCCGGCGTCGGCGAGGAGGCCTGTAGCCCTCTCACGCGAGAGAATGGCAACGAGAAGGTTCTCCGCTACGCTCATGGAGGCGAATGTCTGCGTGATCTGGAAGGTGCGCGCGACGCCAGCCCGCCAGAGCGCGCGCGGCGGGGAGCGCGTGACGTCCTCGCCGCCGAGGCGCACGCGGCCATGATCCGGCGCGAGCTGACCGTTGATCATGTTGAAAGTCGTGGTCTTGCCAGCGCCGTTGGGGCCGATCAGCGCCAGAAGCTCGCCGGCATCGACAGAGAAGCTCACGCGCTCGACGGCACGAAAGCCCTTGAAGGATTTGCCGATCTCCTCGACGGCGAGGGCGGGTGCGGTCATCGCTCACCCTCCCGGCGCTGGCGCCATTGTCTGAGCGTACCGACGATACCCTGCGGGAAGATGATGGTGATGAGGATGAGCGTGATGCCGAGCACGGCGTGCCAGTAGGGTGTCGCGCGCACGATCCAGTCCTGGAGCAGCATGAACACGGCGGCCCCGACGACCGGCCCGACAAGCGTCTGCACGCCACCGATCAACACCATGGCGAGGGCATCGACGGAGCGCGGAATCGAAAGCGAGTCCGGCGAGAGCGAGCCCTTCGAGAAAACGTAAAGGGCGCCCGCGAGTCCTGCCGCAGCGCCCGCGAGAATGATTGCGCGCCACTGGATGATGCGCACATCGACACCGACGGCCTCGGCACGAATGCGCGAGTCGCGCGCGGCGCGCATGAGGTAGCCGAGAGGCGCATGAGCCGATCGCCAGATGATCAGAATGGCGGCACCGGCGAGCAGCAGCGTCGCGAAATAGTAGGCTGTCTTGCCGGAGAGCAAATCGGGCGGCCAGATGCCGACAAGGCCGTTGCTGCCGCCCGTGACGCTGTCCCACTGGAAGGCGATGGCCCAGGTGATCTGCGCAAAGGCGAGCGTCAGCATGGCGAGCGAAACGCCGGACAGTCGCACGCAGAACCAGCCGAACAGCATGGCGAGCGCACCGGCAAAGGCGACGCTCGCCGGGACGGCGACGAAGAATGGCGCGCCAGCCTTGAAAGCGACGGCCGCCGCATAGGCCCCTGCGCCGAAGTACGCGGCGTGTCCGAAAGACGCCATGCCGCCCAAGCCCATGATGAGGCCGAGGCTTGCCGCAAAGAGCGCGAAGATGATGATGTCCGTCGCGAGCACGACCGTGAAGCGGTCGGCGAGGAATGGAAGAGCGAGGAGCGCGAGCACGACGAGCGCCAGGGGCCAAAGGCGCTTCACGTCCGGCACCGGCATAGGGAGAATGGAAGCCGCCGAAACGCGCTGCGGTGACTGGGGCGTACCGAACAATCCCCAGGGTCGAATGATCAGCACGATCGCCATGACAATGAACTCGGCGACGAGCGTCAGCTTCGAGAACGAGAAGGCCATACCGAAGAGGCGCACATCACCAATGCCGATGCACCAGGCCTTGACGACGCTGATGATCACAGCGGCGACGTAGGCACCCGGCAGGCTGCCAAGTCCACCGACGACCGTGACGACGAACACATCGGCGATGATCGTCAGGTCCATGTTGTGGTTGGCCGGCTCGCGCGGGAGCGCAAGGGCACCGGCGAAGCCTGCGAGCAGCGCGCCAAGCGCGAAGACGCCCGTGAACATGAGCGCCTGATTGATGCCGAGCGCGGCCGCCATGTCGCGATCCTCGGTCGCGGCACGCACGCGCGTTCCCCAGTCCGTGCGCGTGAGCAGCAGCCAGACGGAGAGCCCGATCAGCGGGCCCAGCACGAGCAGCAGCAGATCGTATTGCGGAATGGGTTTGCCGAAGATCCAGACGGCGCCCGTGAGACCGGGCGCGCGAGGGCCCAGGATGTCCTCGGGTCCCCAGGTGTAGAGCACAACATCCTTGAGCAGGAGGACGATGCCGAAGGTCGTGATGAGTTGCAGCAGCTCAGGCGCGCGATAGATGCGGCGCAGGATGGTGAGTTCGGCCACGGCGCCGACAACGCCGACGGCCAGGGCCGCAAAGAGGGCGCCGCCCCAGAAGCCAAGCACGCCGCCACCGACGAAGCCGTGGAAGCTCACGGCGAGGTAGGCGCCGAGCATGAAGAACGAGCCGTGCGCGAAGTTCACGACGCGCGTGACACCGAAGATGAGCGTCAACCCGAGCGCGACGAGAAAGAGCAGCGAGGCGCTCGCGAGCCCGTTGAGCGTCTGAATGAGAAAGGAAGCGATCATGACGGCCCGGCTAATGTGCAGCAACGGCCGTGACCGCGGACGGTCACGACGCGTCGCTCACGACAAGCCTACACGAGGCGGCTATTGCGGCCGCAGCTTTTTCACGACGTCGTCCGACGGCAGGTGACGCTCACCCGGCTCATAGCGCCAGTCCACCATGACGCCCTTGCCGTCCTTGAGACCGATCCTGCCGACGTACGCGCCCATGGTCGACTGGTGGTCGATCTCGCGATAGGTGATCGGGCCGAAGGGCGTCGAATGCTTGAGGCCCTTCGTGGCGGCGACAATGGCCTCGGGATCCGTAGACTTGGCCTTGCGGAGCGCCTCGCCGACCGAGATCATGGCCGCATAGCCGACCACCGAGCCGAGACGCGGGTAGTCGTTGAACTTCGCCTGATAGGCCGCGAGGAAGGCTTTGTGCTCGGGCGTGTCGATCGCATACCAGGGATAGCCGGTCACGATCCAGCCAACGGGCGCTTCGTCGCGCAGTGGGTCGAGATACT
>Ga0307505_10002905_pt1 | contig 11307 bp, 11 predicted proteins | sample 23_S_MG_FD_202183 | JGI IMG/M metagenome (GOLD analysis project Ga0307505, IMG submission 202183) | Soil microbial communities from Populus trichocarpa stands in riparian zone in the Pacific Northwest, United States - 23_S | ecosystem: Environmental > Terrestrial > Soil > Riparian zone > Trees...
CTCCATCTCCGGGCACATCAACAAGCCCGGCGTCTACGAGGTCGAGCCCGGGCGCCCCTTCCGCGAATTCATCTTCGAAACGTGCGGGGGTGTCCCCGGCGGCAGGAAGGTGAAGGCGATCATCCCAGGCGGCATCTCCACCAAGGTCGTGACCGGCGAAGAGGTCGACCGCGTCCGGCTCGACAACGAGGACCTCGCGACCGTGGGCTCGGGCATGGGCTCGGGCGGCATGGTCGTGATCGCCGAGGGCACCTGCATGGTGCGCCTGCTGCAGGTGCTGCTGCGCTTCTACCACCACGAGTCGTGCGGGCAGTGCACGCCGTGCCGCGAGGGCATGGGCTGGATGCACCGGATCATCGACCGCATCGTCGCGGGCGACGGCCGCCCGGAGGACATCGAGCGCATGAAGCAGATCTCGGCCTGGAACGACGGCAACACCATCTGCGGGATGGGCGACGCAGCGGGCTACGCCGCGCTCGGCATCCTCGCCAAGTTCGGCGACGAGTTCGACCACTTCATCACCCACAAGCGCTCGCGCTGCGACGGAAACCTGGAATGCCCCGCATCTTCATAGACGGCAAGCCCTACGAGGCGTCGAGCGGCCAGACGGTCATGGAAGTCGCGCGCGCCAACGGCGTCGACATCCCGGCCTTCTGCTGGCACCCGAAGCTCTCCGTCGCCGGCAACTGCCGCGTGTGCGCGGTGCAGGTCGAGGGACGCAGCTGGGTGGAGATCTCGTGCAACATGCCGGTCGCCGAGGACCTGAAGGTGCTCACCGACACCGACCTCGTGCGCGACTACCGCCGGTCGATCCTGCAGCTCACGACGTTGAACCACCCGGTCGACTGCGGCATCTGCGACAAGTCGGGCGAGTGCACGCTGCAGGACTACCACTACGAGCACAACGGCCAGGCCTCGATCTCGCGCGACGCAAAGGTAAAGTCCACGAAGTTCCACAAGCTCTCGCCGCGCATCACCCTCGACAACGAGCGCTGCATCCTCTGCACCCGCTGCGTGCGCTTCACCCACGAGGTGTCGAGGTCGAAGTCACTGGGCGTGGTGCAGCGCGGCGACACCTCCCTCATCCGCGGCTCCGAGGACGGCGCCTTCGCGCGCGACGACTACTCCGACAACGTGGTCGACCTCTGCCCGGTGGGCGCGCTCCTGTCCACTGCATTCCTCTACAAGTCGCGCGTCTGGTACCTGAAGGCGACGCCCTCGGTGTGCCCGGGCTGCGCGCGCGGCTGCGCGGTGGACCTGTGGCACCGCAAGCCCGAGTGGAAGCTGCATGCGCTGGAGGCGGCGAAGAACGTCGCCATCGAGCGCGTGACCCCGCGCGAGAATCCCCACGGCCCGTGGACCTGCAACAAGGCACGCGACTACGCCACCTTCCTCGAGCGCGAACGCGCGACCCGGGCCATGTTCCGCGGCGTCCCGGTGGCCGCCGAGGCGGCGATCGACACCGCGCGCGCCTTGATCGCGGCCGCCGAGCACCCGGTGGCGCTGGTGTCGAGCTGGGCGTCCAACGAAGAGCTCGCGGCGTTCCGCAATCTCCTGGCCGGGCGCTTCACCACCGCGGTCAAGGCCGATCGGATCGCGCAGCCCGGCGAGACGCTCCAGGACGACTTCCTCATCCGCGCCGACAAGAATCCCAACACGCGCGGCGCGCTCGCGCTCTTCCCCGACACCTGGGAGATCGGCGCGGCGCTCCCTTCCGATTGCGACCTGCTGCTGGCCTGGGGCGAGGGCTTCGACCTCGACTCGGCGCCGCCGAAGGCGCGCACGATCGTGCTCGACGCCTGGGCGAACCCTGCGCATGCGCGCGCCGACGTCTTCATCCCGCTCTCGATCCAGACCGAGCGTGCCGGCACCTACACCAACTTCGAGGGCCGTGTGAACGCCTTCGAGGCTTGCTTCCCGAAGATCGACGGGGTGATGGACGCGGCGGACTTGTTCCGCCTTCTCGTCATCCCGGCCGCCGCTGTTGCGGCGATGGGCCGGGATCCAATTGGGCCCCGGGCCATTGCCGCAACAGCGGCCCCCGGGGTGACGCGCACATGATCCAGGACCTCGTCGTCACCCTCATCCTGATCGGCTACGCCGTCGGCGTGCTGCTCACCTTCGGCACGATCCTCACGTGGGTGGAGCGCAAGCAGGCGGCGATCATGTCGGACCGCATCGGCGCCAACCGCGCCTACGTCCGCATCCCGTTCACGCAGGTAAAGCTCGTGTGGCTGGGCCTTTTCCACGGCATGGCCGACGGGCTGAAGATGATGCTGAAGGAGGACTTCCGCCCGAAGACCTACGACGCGCTCGGCTACGCGCTGGGGCCGTGGGTCACGTTCGTGCCGGTGCTGCTCGTCTTCGCCGTGATCCCCTTCGGCGGCACGCTCGACCCGGGCCGCCTCTTCCCGCCGCTCGCCGACTGGTTCGGCGGCCGCACTTACCCGATGCAGATCGCGAAGCTCGACGCGGGACTGCTGGTGATCTTCGCCTTCGGCGGCATCACCATCATCGGCGCGATGCTGGCCGGCTGGTCCTCGAACAACAAGTTCTCGCTGCTGGGCGCGCTGCGCGCCGGCTCGCAGATGATCTCCTACGAGGTCGTGCTGGCCCTCACCGTGCTGGGGCTCATCCTCATCTACGGCACCGTGGACCTGGGCGAGATCGTGCGCTACCAGTCCGGGCGGGTCTTCGGGTTCGTGCCGGCCTGGGGCATCTTCCTGCAGCCGTTCGCGGCGATCCTCTTCCTCACCGCCGCCATCGCCGAGAACAAGCGCATCCCGTTCGACCTGCCCGAGGCCGAGAGCGAGCTGATCGCGGGCTACTACACCGAGTACAGCGCGATGAAGATGGGCCTCTTCATGTTCGCCGAGTTCATCGAGATCGCGATCGTGGGCGCCCTCTTCACCACGCTCTTCCTCGGCGGCTACAACCCGCCCTGGATGGACGACGGCGGATTCGCGCTCGGCGGGGGCCCCATCGGGCTGCCGCACTGGCTGATGGTTCCCACGCAACTCGGCACCTTCCTCGTGAAGGTCCTCATCGTCTGCAGCTTCCAGATCCTGGTGCGCTGGTCGCTGCCCCGCTTCCGCTACGACCAGCTGCTCGCCTTCGCCTGGAAGTTCATGTTTCCGCTCGCGCTCGCCAACCTGGCGGTGACCGCCGCGGTCCTCTGGCTGATGGAGCGCGCGTGAAACCCTACCCCAGGCCGCGCTACTGGAACGAGCCCACGATGACGTGGTACGAGCGCGCGTACGTCTTCGAGGTGGCCCGCGGACTCTTCATCACCGGGCGCATCTTCACGCGCAACATGTTCCGCTGGATCACCGGCCGCAAGGGCGCGCTGACGACCTACTATCCCGAGGAGACGCGCGCCGACTACGCGCCGGCGAACCGCGGAAAGCACATCCTGGTGCAGCGCGACGACGGCAAGCCCCAGTGCATCGCGTGCAACCTGTGCGCGACCGTCTGCCCCGCGAAGGTGATCGAGATCGAGGCGGCTTTCGATCCCGCCGATCCGGCGCGGCCCAAGTATCCCGCGCGCTTCGAGATCGACTACTCGCGCTGCATCTTCTGCGGCCTTTGCGTCGAGGCGTGCCCCGAGGACGCGATCCGGATGCTGAAGGAGGTGCCGAACCTGCCGGCCCTCGACCGCGACCATATGTGGCTCGGCAAGGAAGAGCTCCTCACCTGGAGCCCGCGCAAGGACGCAGCCAAGCCATGATCGACCTGTTCCTGCTGTACGCCTTCCTCGCCTCGGCGCTCGCCGGCGCGGTGCTCATGCTGGTGCTGCGCCACCCGATGCGCGTGGCCCTCGCCCTCGTCGCCACCATGCTCTCGCTCGCCGGCGTCTACGCGATGCTGGGCGCGCACGCGATCGCGGTGTTCCAGATACTCATCTACGTGGGCGCGGTGATGGTCTTCATGGTGTACGTGATCATGCTGCTCGACGTGCGCGACGACTCGCTCGTGCACCGCTACAACTGGATGCTGGTGCCCGGGGTCGCCGCCTTCGCGCTGCTGGTCGCCGGGCTCGGCGCGGGCGTCTGGGGGGGCCTCGCCCCGTTCGTGGCCGGGAAGGCCTACGGCGTGAAAGCGTTCGCGACGGCGTTCCTGAACGAATACTGGCTGCACTTCGAGCTGGTCTCGGTGCTGCTGGTGGCCGCGGTCGTGGCCGCGATCGCGGTGCTCGAGGTCGGAAGGAGGCCGCGTGGATAGCCTGCAGCTGCTCGGCTGGAGCGCTGTCGTCCTCTTCGCCCTCGGGCTGCTCGGCGTCATCATCCGCCGCAACGTGCTCGTCATGCTCATGTGCATGGAGCTCATGCTCAATGCCGTGAACCTGAGTCTGGTGGTTTTCGCCCAGCGCGGCGACCCGGCGGCAGCCTCGGTGCTCGTCTTCCTGGTGTTCGTGGTGGCGGCGGCCGAGATCGCCATCGCCATTCCCATCGTGCTGCTGCTGGTGCGGCACAAGCGCTCGCTCGACCTCGGCAGCTACTCGGACCTGCGCGGATGAAGCTGATCGTCCTGCTGCCGCTCCTGGGCTTCCTCTTGAACGGCCTCCTCGGCAACCGGCTGGGCAAGCGCTTCGTGACGGTGGTGGGCTGCGGGCTGCCGATCGCCGCCTTCGCGGTGGCGCTCAAGTACTTTTTCGACCTGCGCGCCGCGGGCGGGGCGCCGATCGTCGAGGTCGCGTACACCTGGTTCGCCGTGGGCAGGGAAAGCCTCGAGATCGCGTTCTACTTCGACCGGCTGACCGCGGTCATGGCGCTCATCGTGACCGGCGTGGGGTCGCTGATCCACGTCTACTCCATCGGCTACATGAAGGAGGACAAGTCGTACGCGCGCTACTTCGCGTACCTGAACCTCTTCCTCTTCTTCATGCTGATGCTGGTGCTCGGCCGCTCGCTGCTGGTCCTCTTCGTGGGCTGGGAGGGCGTGGGCCTCGCCTCCTACCTGCTGATCGGCTTCTGGTTCGAGGATCCCGCGAAGGCCGCCGCGGGCAAGAAGGCTTTCATCACCAACCGCATCGGCGACGCCGGATTCCTGCTCGGCATGTTCGTGCTCTACACGGCGCTCGGCACCCTCGACATGGACCGGATCAACGCGGCGTTCATGGCCACGCCCGCGCCCGCGGTCTCGGCGAGCCTCGTGGGCATCCTGCTGTTCATCGGCGCGTGCGGAAAATCGGCGCAGATCCCGCTGCACGTATGGCTGCCCGACGCGATGGCCGGCCCGACCCCGGTCTCGGCGCTGATCCACGCGGCCACCATGGTCACCGCGGGCGTGTACCTGGTCGCGCGCCTCTCGGGCGTCTACCTGCATGCGCCCGAGGCCTCGGCGGCGATCGCCGCGGTGGGCCTCGCCACCGCGTTCTTCGCCGCCACCGTCGCGGTCGTCCAGACCGACATCAAGAAGGTGCTCGCCTACTCGACCATCTCGCAGCTGGGATTCATGTTCCTGGCGCTGGGCGTGGGCGCCTACGGCGCAGCGATCTTCCACCTGTATACGCACGCCTTCTTCAAGGCCTGCCTCTTCCTCGGCGCCGGCAGCGTGATCCACGCGATGTCGGGCGAGCAGGACATCCGCAAGATGGGCGGGCTGGCGAAGAAGATCCCGATCACGTTCTGGACCTTCGCGGTCGCCACCGCGGCGATCGCCGGAATCCCGCCGCTCTCGGGGTTCTTCTCCAAGGACGAGATCGTCTGGTTCGCGCTCGCCAGCTCGCGCGGCGGCTCGGCCCTGCTCTTCGCCGTGGCCGCGCCCACGGCGCTGCTCACCTCGTTCTACATGTTTCGCCTGCTGTGGCTCACGTTCCTGGGCAAGCCCCGCATGAGCCCCGATGTCGAGCACCACGTGCACGAATCCCCCGGGTCCATGACCAGCGTGCTCGTCATCCTCGCGGTGCTCTCCGCGGTTGGCGGCTTCTTCTCGATCCCCCACGCCCTCGAGGCGCAGCTGCCGCTGCCGGCGCTCGCCGAAGGCATGGACCGCTTCCACTACGCCGTCGTGGGCGCGTCGATCGCGATCGCGCTGGCGGGTCTCGCGGGCGCCGCGTGGTTCTTCGGCGCCGGCGCCGCGCGCGCAGAGCGCGTGCGACTCGCCTGGCCGGTGGCGAATCGCGTGCTCTCGGGCAAGTACTACGTCGACGAGGCGTACGAGGCCTTGATCCACCGTCCGCTGCTGTGGATCTCGGAGCGAGTCTTCCTCGGCTTCGGCGACCGGCGCCTCTTCGACGGCACGCTGCACGCCCTCGCCGCGCTGGGCCGGGGTGCGGCCGTAGTGCTGGGACGGGTGCAGACCGGCAGCCTGCAGCTCTACGCCCTCCTCGTGCTCGCCGGCATCGTCGGCGCGCTCGCCTGGAGCCTGCGCAATGTCTGAGGCCCTGGTCCTCAACCTCGTCCTCTTCCTGCCCGTGGCCGGCATGGCCGCGCTGCTCTACGTGCCCAGGGCGCGCGAGGACGTGGTGCGCGGCGTGACCTTCTGGGTGATGGCGGTGCAGTTCGCGCTCGCCGTGTGGCTCTACGCGCAGTTCGACCCCGCCATCCCCGGGCTGCAGTTCGAGACGCGGCTGCCGTGGATCCCCGGCTGGGGCGTGCACTACCAGATCGGGCTGGACGGCTACAACATCCTGCTGGTGCTGCTCACCGCGTTCCTGGGACCCCTGGTGGTGGCGAGCGCCTTCACCGCCATCACCAAGGACGTGAAGCTCTTCTACTCGATGGTGCTGGCGATCCAGTTCACCATGGTCGGCACCTTCCTCGCCCAGGACCTGTTCCTCTTCTACCTCTTCTGGGAGGCGATGCTGATCCCGATGTTCCTCATCATCGGCATCTGGGGCGGCGAGCGGCGCATCTACGCCACGCTCAAGTTCGTGCTCTACACCGCGTTCGGCAGCATCCTCATGCTCGCGGCGCTGATCTACCTCGTGGTGTCGATCCATTCCACCACGGGCATCACGAGCTTCGCCTTCGCCGACCTCTACCGCTCGAACCTGCCGGTCGACGTGCAGGTGATCCTGCTCGCCGCCTTCGGCCTGTCGTTCGCGATCAAGGTGCCGATGGTGCCGTTGCACACGTGGCTTCCCGACGCGCACGTGGAGGCCCCGACGGCGGGCTCGGTGATCCTCGCCGGCGTGCTGCTCAAGATGGGGACGTACGGCTTCATGAAGATCGGCTTCCCGCTCTTCCCGCAGGCGACCCAGCTGCTCGCCCCGGCGATCGCGGCGCTGGCGGTGGTGAGCATCGTCTACGGCGCGTGCCTCGCGCTGGTGCAGACCGACATCAAGAAGATCATCGCCTACTCCTCGATCAGCCACCTGGGCTACGTGATGCTGGGCCTCGCGAGCTTCAACCTGCTCGGGATCCAGGGCGCGGTGATGCAGATGGTGTCGCACGGCCTGATCGCCGGCGGGCTCTTCCTCATGGTCGGCATGATCTACGAGCGCTGCCACACGCGCGACCTCGCCGCCTACGGCGGGCTCGCGAAGATCCTGCCCCTCTATGGCGTGTTCTTCGTGATCCTCGCCCTCGCCTCCGCGGGGCTTCCCACCACCAGCGGCTTCACCGGCGAGTTCCTCGCGCTGATGGGCTACTTCGTCTCGGCGTGGCCGCAGTTCGTCCGCGGTGACGCGTTCCCGCTCGTGCTCGCGGTGACCGCGGTCTCCGGCGTGGTGCTGGGCGCGCTCTACATGCTGTGGCTCGCGCAGCGCCTGCTCTTCGGGGTCCTGAAGGCTCCGGGCATCGAATCCGGTCCCCGTGGGGGGCAGCCCCCGCCGTTCGCCGACCTCAACCGCCGCGAGACCGCGATCCTCACGGCGCTGGTCGCGGCGATTTTCTGGCTGGGGATCTTCCCCAGCGAGCCGATGAGCAAGACCGAGCTCGCCGCGCGCCACTACCAGCAGACGGTGACGGAAAAGACCTCCCTCTCCCTTGGGAGAGGGCCGGGGAGAGGGTCATGAGCTGGCAAACCATCCTCACCGCGATGCTGCCCGAGCACCTGCTGCTGGCGGGCATCGTCGTGCTGCTGGTGCGCGAAATCGCAGGCGGCAAGCCGCGCGCCTCGATGTGGCTCGCGCTGGCGGCGGTCTACGCGGCGTGCGCGGCCGCGCTTGCCCTCGCGCTCCAGGGTTACGCTGCCGCGCCCTTCCCCGGGCAGCTCTCGGTGGCCCCGCCCGCCCTGCTCGCCAAGGCGATCCTTCTCGGCCTCGCGATCCCGGTGCTGCTCATCTCGCGCGACGAGTTTCCCGACCGGCAGTTCCACATCCTCGCGCTCTCGGCGCTCTACGGCGCCTGCCTGATGGTGTCGGCCGACAGCTTCCTCACGCTCTTCCTCGGCATCGAGATCCTGTCGTTGCCGGTGTATGTCCTGGTGCTGCTCGCCTTCCGCCGCCCCGAGAGCGCGGAGGCCGCCCTCAAGTACCTCGTCCTGGGCGGCACCGCGAGCGCCACGCTGCTGATGGGCGCGTCGCTGCTCTACGGCTGGAGCGGCACCCTGGGCCTCGCCGCGTTCGCAAGCGCCCTCGGGTCCGCCGAGCCGCTCGCCATCGCCGGCGCGCTGCTCGTGCTGGTCGCGTTCTTCCTCAAGGCCGCGATCGCGCCCTTCCACGCGTGGGCGCCCGACGCCTACGAGGGCGCGAGCGTGCCGGTCACGACCTTCATGGCGGTGATCGTGAAGTCGGCGGTGCTGCTGGCCGCGGTGCGGCTCTTCGGCACCGCGCCCCTCGCCGCGCCGTTGGTGGGCGTGGTGGCGATCCTGCCGCTCGTATCCATCGTCTGGGGCAACTTGGCCGCGATGCGCCAGCCGGGCTTGCGGCGGATGATCGCCTACTCCTCGATCGCGCACGCCGGCTACCTTTTCTATGCCTTCCTCGGCGAGGGCGCGCTGCGCTTCCAGGCGGTCGCCTTCTACCTCCTCGCCTACGGGGTGATGAACATCCTCGTGTTCGCCTCGCTGCCGCCCGATGCCGACGACGCCGCGCGCGACCGGCTGGAGAACCTGAAGGGGCTCTTCCACCGCCGGCCGTACGCCGCGGTCGCGATCGCGATCGCGATGCTGTCGCTCGCGGGCCTGCCGCCCTTCCCCGGCTTCATCGCCAAGTTCCTCGTGTTCAAGAACGTGATCGAGGCGGGCTACACGCTCTACGCGGTGCTGGGCCTCGTCGGCAGCTACCTCGGGATCTACTTCTACCTGCGCGTGGTGCAGTTCCTGTTCATGAGTCCCGAGCCGGCCGGCATTCCCCGGGCCGCGCCCGTAACGCTCGCGCTCGGCGCGGGCGCGCTTTGCCTCGCCGCGGGAGTCGTGATGGCCATCCTCCCCGGCTGGGTGCTGCGACTACTTTAGAAAGAGGCATTGCCATGTTCGATGACCCCGTCAGCAAGATCATGCGCAAGGGAAAGCTCCTCACGGCGAAGCCCGACGCCTTTGTCGCGACGGCGGCCCGGCGCATGGCAACCCGCAACGTCGGCGCGATCCTGGTCGTCGAGGGCGACCGGCTCCTCGGGGTCTTCACGGAGCGCGACATCGTGTTCCGCGTTGTCGCGCCCGGCCTGGATGCGCGAACCACGCGGATCGCCGATGTCATGACCGCCGATCCCATCACCATCCATCCCGACAAGCCTTTTGGCTATGCGCTCGTCGTCATGCACCGCGAGGGGTTCCGCCACCTTCCGGTGGTGAAAGACGGCAAGCTGGTCGGCATCGTCTCGGCGAGGAGCGCGCTCGATCCGGAGCTGGAGGAGTTCGCCTCCGAGACCAGCCGACGCAAGCACTTCGACGACATGGTGAGCACCAAGCCCTGATGCAGCTGGCCGTACAGGCCGCCCACCGGCTCTCGCATGATGGGGCACACATGGGAGCGGTCATGCATCGCATCGCATTCGCAGCCGGCGGGACCTGGACGCTCACCCCCGGCATCAAGAAAGCAGGTGCCGAAGCGCAGGCGCCGGCATGAACGTCCTTTTTCTCTGCACCGGAAATTCCAGCCGCTCGATCCTCGCCGCGCCGGCTCAGGGCCGCCCTCGACCGCATCGGCGCGGAAGTGCCGCCAACGGGCGGGCCCGCGCAATGATGGGCGACCATGTCGGCGCAATGTGAAGTCATCCTGAAGGCCGGCGCGGGCGCGCCGCTGAGCACGTTCGAGCGCTACCTCACGGTGTGGGTGTTCGCCTGCATCGTGGCCGGCGTCGCCGCCGGACAGCTGATGCCCGGCTTCTTCCAGGCGGTCGGCCGCATGGAGATCGCGCGCGTCAACCTGCCGGTGGGCGTGCTGATCTGGGTGATGATCATCCCGATGCTGATGAAGGTGGACTTCGGTGCGCTGGGCGAAGTGCGCCGCCACGTGCGCGGCATCGGCGTGACGCTTTTCGTGAACTGGCTGGTCAAGCCCTTCTCGATGGCGTTCCTCGGCTGGCTCTTCATCCGCCACCTGTTCGCGCCGCTGCTGCCCGCCGAGCAGATCGACAGCTACATCGCGGGGCTGATCCTGCTCGCCGCCGCGCCCTGCACCGCGATGGTCTTCGTCTGGAGCCGGCTCACCAACGGCGATCCCCTCTTCACGCTCTCGCAGGTGGCGCTCAACGACACCATCATGGTGTTCGCCTTCGCGCCGCTCGTGGGGCTGCTGCTCGGCATCGCCAGCATCACGGTGCCGTGGGCGACGCTGCTCACCTCGGTCGTGCTCTACATCGTGATCCCGGTCGTGATCGCGCAGGTCATCCGCCGCGCGCTGCTCGCGCGGGGCCAGGGCGCTTTCGACGCCGCGATGGCGCGCATCGGCCCGTGGTCGATCACCGCACTCCTCGCCACGCTGGTGCTGCTCTTCGCCTTCCAGGGCGAGGCGATCCTGCGGCAGCCGCTGGTGATCGCGCTCCTCGCCGTGCCGATCCTGATCCAGGTGTTGTTCAACTCCTCACTCGCGTACTGGCTCAACCGCAAGGTGGGCGAGACGCATTCGGTCGCCTGCCCGTCCGCGCTCATCGGCGCGAGCAACTTCTTCGAGCTCGCCGTGGCCGCCGCGATCAGCATCTTCGGCTTCGAGTCGGGGGCGGCGCTCGCAACCGTCGTCGGAGTGCTGATCGAGGTGCCGGTGATGCTCCTCGTGGTGCGCGTGGTGAATGCGACCAAGCCCTGGTACGAATCGGTCGCACACACATGAAGCCGCCCTTCGCCCGGTAAACTACGGGCCCATGAGTCGCAAGTCCAAGCGCAATCGCGCACCCTCGCCCCCGCCGCAGCCCGCTCCCACACCCGCCGCAGAGGTCACGCCCTCCGAGCCCGCGGAAACCGGGCCGGGCCGCACCCTCGCCC
>Ga0307505_10002906_pt1 | contig 11303 bp, 12 predicted proteins | sample 23_S_MG_FD_202183 | JGI IMG/M metagenome (GOLD analysis project Ga0307505, IMG submission 202183) | Soil microbial communities from Populus trichocarpa stands in riparian zone in the Pacific Northwest, United States - 23_S | ecosystem: Environmental > Terrestrial > Soil > Riparian zone > Trees...
CAATAAACTCAGCCTGCCCACTTTCCCGCCACGCCGGGCGATCCTGCAACCGCTGTCTGAGCGTCTCCTCTGCACACGCCAGGGCCAGATAATGCACCTCAGAAAAATAACGCCGTTCAATGCAAGGCTCAATATTATCGGGTACACCCAAACCGGCCCCAAACAGCACCACCGGTCGTCCGGATTGGCCGATATTTTTCGCCATTCTCAGCCAGGTCTCGAAAAAGTTCCGGTACTGGTTCTCCGGCTGATTAAACGCCGGTTGCCAGAGAATATCCACATCGAGCAAGACCACCTCATCTAATGTGCCCAACAACTGTTGGCAAACGGTGGATTTACCCGTCCCACTAGCCCCAGCCACAATTAGCAGTGGGAGTTGCCGGAAAGGATGTTTATGACCACATTCCGGGCAAACCGCATTCGGCCCCGCCGGGTCAATCACTTTATCCGCACGATACAATCCACAATTCCAACAGGTGTTTAGCATGTCAGCCAGTCAGCTTGATAGCATTTCAGCTTGTCAGCCTCAAAACTCGAAACTGTGAACTCGAAACTCGAAACTCAATACCCCCTCGCCGCTAGTAGCTTATTCACCGCCGCCAGGTAGGCTTTGGCACTGGCAACGATGATGTCCGTTTCGGCGCCGTGACCGCCGAAGGTGCGGGGTTGTTCGCGGCCGCTTTGCGGTGACATTCTTTTCGGAGCCGATCCGTTCTCAGCCTGGATACGCACCGTCACCTCACCGATGGCGTCAATCCCTTCGGTGATGGCGCGGACAGCGTACTCCTGCAACGTGTTGGGAGCCTGAACAATGGCATCAATCGCCTTGTACACCGCATCCACCGGCCCCGTACCAATCGCCGCCTGCACCCGCACCTGCCCATCCGGGCCAACCAGCCGGACGGTGGCGGTGGGCATCCCCATCGTGCCGCTTGTCACTTGCAGGCCATCCAGCGTAAACACCTCACGCGGCTGATAAAACTCATCGGTGATCAACGCTTCCAGGTCGGCGTCCGTGACCGTTTTCTTCTTGTCGGCCAAATCTTTGAAGCGGGCAAACGCCTGGATCAGCTCTTCGGCCGTCAGTTCGTACCCCAGCTCTTCCAGCCGCACCTTGAAGGCGTGTCGCCCCGAATGTTTACCCAGCACCAGCAACGACTGCTGTAACCCCACCGTCTCCGGGCGCATAATTTCGTATGTCCCTTCATGTTTGAGCATTCCGTCCTGGTGAATCCCGGCCTCGTGGGCGAAGGCGTTGGCCCCAACGATGGCTTTGTTGGGTTGCACGGGGATGCCGGTGTATTGGGAAACCAACCGACTGAGGCGGGTGATGTGGGTGCTGTCTATGCCGGTGTCGAGGTAGTAGGTCTGCGGCCGCGTCTTCAAGGCCATCACTACTTCCTCCAACGAGGTGTTCCCGGCCCGCTCGCCGATGCCGTTGAGGGTGACTTCGGCCTGCCGTGCCCCTGCTTCCAGCCCCGCCAGGGTGTTGGCCGTCGCCAGCCCCAGGTCGTCATGGCAATGAACGGAAACGATGACGTTCTCGATACCGGGCGTATGGGCAATGATGCCGCGGATCAGGTTGCCGAATTCGGTCGGGGTGGTGTAGCCGACGGTATCGGGGATGTTGAGGGTGGTGGCCCCGGCTTTGATGGCCTCGCCCAGCACCAGATAAAGGAATTCCGGATCACTGCGGCCCGCATCTTCGGGACTGAACTCGACATCGGCGCAATAATTCCGGGCGTAGGCGACCATCTCGCGCACCCGGTCTACTACTTCTTCGGGGTCCATCTGGAGTTTGTATTTCATGTGGATGGGGGAGGTGGCGAGGAAGGTGTGGATACGCGGCCGCGAGGCATGTTGCACCGCCTCCCACGCCTTATCAATATCCCCTTTCGCCGCCCGGGCCAGACCACAAACAATGGGGGCCTTCTCCCCCTGCCCCACTTCCTGGGCGATGCGCCGTACCGCTTCCAGATCATCCGGCGACGCCGCCGGGAACCCCGCCTCGATCACATCCACGCCCATCCGGGCCAACGCCCTGGCGATCTCCAGCTTCTCCCCCGATGTCAACGTCGCCCCCGGCGACTGCTCCCCATCCCGTAAGGTGGTGTCGAAAATGCGGACGTAGTTGCTCATAAACAGCCTCATTTACGATTGTAGATTGACGATTTACGATTGAATCGCAGGCAATCGTCAATCTACAATCGTCAATCGTAAATCACTCCCCTGGTTTCACCGTCACCGGATTCACAAACGGCATCATTTCGCGCAATTCCGCCCCGACCTGTTCGATCATGTGGGTTTGTTCGGTGCGCCGTTTTTCGTTGAACCAGGGGCGGCCCTTCTTATTTTCGTCAATCCAGGCTTTGGCATACGCGCCGGTCTGGATGTCCTTGAGCACCTGGCTCATCTGGTACTTCGTCTCTTCGGTGATGATGCGCGAGCCGGAGTAGTAATCGCCATGTTCGGCGGTGTCGGAGACGGAGTAGCGCATGTAGTTGAGGCCACCCCGGTAGAACAGGTCTACGATGAGCTTCAGTTCGTGCATACATTCAAAGTAGGCCACTTCCGGCTGATAGCCCGCTTCTACCAGCGTCTCAAACGCCCCTTTCACCAGTTCGGACACGCCCCCACAGAGGACAACCTGTTCGCCAAAGAGGTCGGTTTCCGTCTCTTCGGCGAAGGTGGTGAGCAAGGCTCCGGCGCGGGTACAACCCAGACCCCAGGCATAGGCTAAGGTGTTGTCTAGCGCCTTGCCGCTGGCGTCCTGATGTACGGCCACGAGACAAGGCGTGCCACCACCTTCGGTGTACACCTCACGCACGCGATGGCCGGGAGCCTTGGGGGCGACCATGCTCACGTCCACGTCTGGGGGTGGCGTGATGGTGCCGAAACGAATGTTGAAGCCGTGAGCAAACATGAGGGTTTTGCCAGCGGTCAGGTGCGGGGCGATGTGCTCCTGGTAGGTGGCGGCCTGCTCGGTGTCGTGGATGAGCATCATGATGGTGTCACCCCACGCGGCCGCGTCACTGACCGTGCCCACCTTCAATCCCGCCGCCTCAGCCTTGGCCCAGGATTTGCTCCCTGGCCTGACGCCCACCATCACATTCACGCCACTGTCCCGCAGATTCAGCGCATGGGCATGCCCCTGCGACCCATAGCCGATCACGGCCACCTTTTGGCTTTTGATCAACTCAGGATTTGCACTTTTGTCGTAAAAAATTTGAGCCATTCTTAATTCCCCTTGGGATTTACGATTTTAGATTGACGATTTACGATTGGGATGCTCTTTCAATCTACAATCGTAAATCGTCAATCGTAAATTTCTAATGATAGCCGTTGGTATAGGTTCCGTTCAGGTTTTCCCCCGCACCTGGGGTATGGCGGACGCCGGGATTGCGGCCGCGCATCATAGCCACATGACCGGTACGCACGAGTTCGATGATGCCATGCGGCCGCAACAATTCTACTAAACTATCCACCTTATCCTCACCCGCCGTCACCTGCACAATGACACAATCCGGGGCCACGTCAATAATTTGGGCGCGGAAAATGTTGGCCAGGCTGAGGACTTCGCCGCGATGTTCCGGCGCGGCCGCGACCTTGATCAGGGCCAGTTCACGCAAGACAGCCGGTTGGTTGGTCACATCCTGCACATCAATGACATTCACCAGTTTGTACAAATTCGCTTCCACCTGTTGGGCTGACGTACCGGCATGATCCATCACAATGGTCATGCGTGACACATCCGGGTTCTCCGTCCGGCCCACATTCAGCGAATCAATATTAAAGTTACGACGACGAAACAACGAAGCCACCCGGTTCAGGACACCGGGTTTGTTTTCTACAGTAGCGATCAGGGTTTGGCGCATCTTCATTCTCCTTAGTGACCAGTAAGCAGTGAGCAGAACATTGCAGACTGCTCACTGCTCACTGCTCACTGCTAACTGACGACTGCCTCTTGCTTACGGATCGGCCTTCTAATCATCGCATCCAAATCCGCCCCGGCGGGGACCATCGGGTAGACGGCTTCTTCCTGCTCGACGACGAACTCCAGTAGGACGGGGCCGGGGGTGTTGCGGGCGAAGGCGATGGCGTCGGCGACTTCGTCTTGTTGGGTGATGCGGCGGGCAGGAATGCCGTAAGCATCGGCCAGTTTGACAAAGTCCGGGCTGGTCATGTTGACGGCGGAGTATCGTTTCTCGAAGAAGAACTCTTGCCACTGGCGCACCATACCCAGAAAACCGTTGTTCATAATGGCGATTTTGACGTTGGCTCCTTCTTGAACCGCTGTGGCCAACTCCGATTGGGTCATTTGGAAGCCACCATCACCCACAATAGCCCACACTTCCCGGTCAGGGTGGCCGAACCAGGCTCCTATCGCCGCCGGAAACCCATACCCCATCGCCCCCGCGCCGCCAGAGGTAAGCCAGCGGTAGGGTTGTTCCAATTTGTAATATTGCGCTGACCACATCTGGTGCTGACCCACATCCGTGGCCAGGATGGCTTCCTGGCCCGTTTCTTGCCATAAGTTACGCACCACATGGGAGACGTACAGTTTGTCATCGTTGGCCCAGGCCAGAATGTCGCGGGCTTCCGTGTCCGCCTTCCATTCGGCGATCTGATCCAGCCATTCCTCGTGGTCGCCCGGTTCTACCAGGGGTGACAGGTCGTTGAGCACCGTTTTCAGGTCGCCCACCAGAGGGACATCAACATGGACATTTTTGTGAATTTCTGAGGGGTCAATTTCGACGTGGATTTTGCGGGCGCGAGGGGCGTAGGTGCGGAGATTGCCGGTAACACGATCATCGAAGCGCATACCAAAGGCCAGGAGCAGATCGGATTGTTGGATGGCGTTGTTACAGTAGGCTTCGCCATGCATCCCCATCATGCCCAGGCTGAGGGGGTGGCTGGCGGGGAGCGAACCCAGCCCCAACAGGGTCATGGCGACGGGGGTCTGGGTCTTCAGGGCGAAGTCGCGTAGTTCTTGCATGGCCCCGGATTTGAGGACGCCGTGCCCGGCTAAGATGACGGGGCGTTGGGCGGTTTTGATGAGCGCGGCCGCGGCCTCTAAATCTTTCAGCGGGGCATGTTGGGGTGGTTGGTAGCCGGGCAAATGGACCGTTTCCGGGTAGATAAACTCCGCCTTTTCGATCTGGGCATTCTTACAAATGTCAATTAGCACCGGGCCAGGGCGTCCACTGCGGGCGATGTAAAACGCCTCGCGCACCACCTGGGCAATTTCCTCGGCGGAGGTGACCAGGTAGTTGTGTTTGGTGATGGGCTGGGTGATACCCGTCACGTCCGTCTCCTGGAAGGCATCGCCGCCGATGAGATGGGCGGCCACCTGCCCGGTAATACACACCATGGGGACAGAATCCATCATCGCGGCCGCGATCCCCGTCACTAGATTCGTTGCTCCAGGGCCAGAGGTCGCCATACACACCCCGACCTTGCCCGTGGCACGGGCATAGCCATCGGCCATGTACGTGGCCCCCTGCTCATGCCGCACCAGGACATGATGCACCGGGTAATCCAACATGGCATCATACACAGGCATAATCGCCCCGCCGGGGTAGCCAAAAACCACATCCACCCCTTCCCGCACCAGACATTCCCACATGATTTCCGCACCCGTTTTAATCATCGTTCTTCTCCTGGAGTTTGCGAGTGGCGAGTTTGCGAGTGCGCGAGTCTGCGGGTTTTCCCACTCGCCTACTCGCCATCTCGCATACTCGCTCTACTTGCCATCTCGCTCACTCGCCCACTCGCTTTACTCGCATACTGCTGAAATAAAAAAGGACTGCCTTGTTGGGGCAGTCCTTGGTGTTGGTTGGTAGGGTTTAGGCTGTTTAATGCTTCGCTCTTACCGGGATTTCTGCCCCAACATTGATTAAGCTCTTGTCAACAAGTACAAGAACCCCAATAAGGTTAATAATAATGGAGGGCAGAAGGGCGATAAGGGTTGGCGAGATCATCAGGTAAATTCCTTAAACAGTATCATCCAGTGTATGCCGCGCCGGGGGAATCGTCTATTGTGAAATTGTGACAAAGGACTTCCTTTAGCCTTGTGCGACTTGAACAACAGGCATGAAATATTTCTGCTTTAATTCGCTCTCTAAGTCAGGTTCAATCTCGTAACAATACTCTCCTGTGATCCGAATTTGCTTATTATCTATGGCTTCCAATAGCCTTTGGGCAACTGGTTTTAGACGGTCAAGATATGGTTGCAAAGTAGTTCTCTTTTGAGCGAAGGCCACTTCATCCCAAAGTTCCCGTTCTAACAACCTCGGCATATCATCAATTCCCTCAACATACATCAACCCAATTGGGCCAAGAAAACGGTACCCATTGCAGTACATGGCATAAAAACCACCAATAATATCTACTGGGTCTTGAACATCATTGATTAGGTCAGTTAATTCTTTGTGTATATACCAGGTTTCAAATTGTTCGATTCCGATTCGTGCCAATAGCTTCTGTTTAACCTGGTGTAAAGCGTCCTTGCTACGAAAATTGAAGTCAATAAGGTCGAGGTAAGCATCCGGCCCAAGAATCTCCTCTAATTCTGAAGTTTGGTAAACCCACACCTCAAATTCTTCTAGGGGAATCTCGCTATTTATGAACTGGAAGATAAATTCAGAGATAGACATTTGGGAATCCAATTAGTCAGCTAGAAATTGTGTGTTTGTAACCCCTTCCCAAACCGCTCAATCCGTTGCTCAATCTCGACTACCACCTCGCGGACGGCGGTCAGGTCAGTTGAGTTGGACTTTTAGGGTGACTTCCGAATCGGCACGTACATCGGCTTCGATTTCTTCGGTGTACAAATGGTAGTAGGTGAGGGCGGCATAGATTTGAGCCAACGTCAAAGGTAATTCCCCGGCAATATCTTCAGCGGAATAACCCAATTTGTACAGTTCGGCGATGGTGCGAACGGTGGTTCCCGTTCCGGCAATGAGTGGTCGCCCGCCCCGTAATTGCGGGTTGCGCGTGATGAGTTGGTCTAATGTTTCAGTCATAACCATGATAGCCTGCTCCTGAATGGTTTGATTGTAAAAGAAATGGGCATCAGAGGGAAGTCACACGGGTTTACTTGTCAGTGCCAGGCACAGGGCTTGAGGTGTTGGCACGGCAAGGTTGTTCTGCCCTGTGCCTGGCACTATGGGTCAAACGACACTCACGCGGCCGCGAACCCCTTCCCAAACCGCTTAATCCGTTGCTCAATCTCGGCCACCACATCCCGGACGGCGGTCAGGTCGGTGGGGCTGAGGTGGGGAGTCAATTCGGTGAAGAGGGGTTCCAGTGGGGGGTGATACGCCTGGAGCAGGGTAGCGATGTCGTTTTCGTACAGCCCCACCCGGGCAAAGTTGCCCTGCCGGTAGAGGGAAGGCAAGGCATATAGTTTGAGGAGCAATAACCCTTCCACCGTGGCGCAGGGGATTTCCCGTTCTACAAAGGATTGGCGGGTGGTGTAGGCATGGCTTACTTTAGCAAAGAGGGGGTTTTGGGTGAGGAGTAGGTCAATTTGCAGTTCCTGGTAGCGGCCGCGAGCAAAATACATATCCTGGCTCACAATTTCAATCTCAGGCACAGTTTTTAGTGAAGACAGGGCCATGATCAAATCAATATCTTCCGTATTCCGCCCTTCCACATATTGGAGCAAAGCAATGCCACCCACCAACACATAATCCACCTTTCGTTTCTCCAGCAAGGCAAAGAGATGAGCCACCGTTTCCAGTAATTTGTCCGTATTCATGGTGTTCACCTGTTCGTTGCGGGGATTAAAGAGCAGGGCATCCCGAATGACCTGGCCAATGTGGATTTTTTGAGGGGTGTAAGTGGTGTTCATACAGGAATGATTCTAAAGAGAGGGAGAAGGTGTGTCAATTATGCGGCCGCGTTCCTTTTTCTCTGGGTGCCTTTTCTTAAAGCCCCTGCCTTCGTGTATGATATAAACCATGCTACAGAATTTACCCGATGGGCGTATGAGTATGTCACTGGCAGAACTTGTCCCAGCCGTTAAAACATTACCTAAAGCAGAATACCCTATCTGGACACCCCTTAATGCCTTTGAAGCAGCAGAAACGTTACCAAAGCTTCTGACGGAATAAATCGCCAATCATTTAAACCTGACAAGAGATGACAACTATAGCTATTACGATGGCTTCATGAATGATCAAAGTAATTTAGCCCGATTTACGGAAGTAACGGTTGTTTTTGAACGTTATCCCCAAGCAATTCGCGAAAAATTGTGGGAATTACGGAATCTGGTGCTGGAAACGGCCGCGGCTACTTCCGGTGTTGGCGAAATAGTAGAAACGCTCAAGTGGGGACAACCGAGCTATCTCACGGTAAACCCCAAAAGTGGCACCACCATCCGGCTGGACGCTCACAATGTGAATCGCGGGCAAATTGGTCTTTACGTTCACTGCCAAACCAGCCTTATGGCAACGTTTCGCCAACGGCATCCCGGCCTCTCCACCGAGGGCAGCCGCGTGCTCATTCTGGATGTAGCGGCACCCCTACCCACAGATGTCTTACGCGACTGCATCCAACTAGCACTTACCTATCATCAAAGGTAGGTATTGAACATGGGAACGATACAGCCACCTCTGGCGAATACCCTTCTTGTACTCCGTAACCGGATCACGGTTGGCGGCTATATCTCCCTCACCCCTATTCCCTCACTCCACTCTCTACAATCGCCAATTGCTCCCGCTCACAATCAATCTCCGCCAAGACGCCATACGGCAGGACAAACATCGGGTCGGTATGGCCAAAATCCATCTGCGTGATGATGGGTAAGGCGGTCAACCCCTCTTCTTCAGTCACTACCTGGCGCAGAACGGCATCATACTCCGCAAATCGTTCCACCGGCCAGCCACCTCCAGGCCGGGCAAATAAGATCCCCGCCAACCGGGACAAAACCCCCATCGCCGCCAGGCTACGCAAGCCATACAGCACCGCCTGTGGCGGCGGGGCCTCTTCAGATGTTTCTAAAAACAAAATGGCGTCTTGCCAGGCTTCCGTATCCGGCCAGAGCGGTGTGCCCCGTAGCCAATCCAGCACCTCAAAACAACCGCCCAGTAAGCGGCCGCGATGCACCCCCGTTCCCTGTAAAAATTGCCAGCCCGTAGAAGGGTTCAGCTTCCGTTTCCGTTCCTGGTTGGCCGGATCAGCCCAATCGAGCATCTCCACCGTCCAGCCATCCCGGTTCGGTTGAATAGGGCCAATCGGTTCCGCCGTAAAGAGCGTCCGCCACACCGATTCCACCATGTAAGGAAACAGGCCCCCATTCTCACCAAAACCAGCCATGATCGCCGGGCCATAAAACGAGATTAATCCGGCCTTGAAGCAAGCCAGATGGGAGACTGTGGTGTCTGAGTAGCCCAGGAAAACTTTGGGGTTATCACGGATAATTGCCAAATCCAGGTAAGGCCACAAACGAATCGAATCATCACCGGCAATCGTAGAAAAGATGCCCTTGATCGCAGGATCGGCAAATGCCTGCATCAAATCATCGGCTCTGGCCTGCGGATTCCGTTGAATCCAATCAGCGTCGCGCAGGGCATGTGGTGTCGCCACCACTTCCAGGCCAAAGGTTTCTTGCAGTTGCCTTTTACCTGCTTCGTAGCGATGGGGAAACGCCCCCGGTCCACCCCAAGAGAGCGTAATGGCGGCAACTTTGTCACCAGGATTGAGTTTAGATGGTTTAATCATCATGAGAGAGGATAACAGGTCCAGCCCAAACAAAACAGGCGGGTAAAGGGTGCATCTTCAATGATGGGCATAGCCTGAGTTTAGAGTTCAGAGCTAGAGCCAGAGTAATTTCCTCTCGCTCTCTCCTCTCGCTCTAAACTCCAGTAAGGTTGTTGATACCATTGAGCCGCCTGCAAAGCCATTTGTTGATGATCGCGATGCCAGTTGAGCGCGGCCGCAGCCTCAAAATAACCACACGCCAGCGTCTCGTCTGAGGGCTGGAACTCGCCCGACTCTACAGTGCAATGGAAATAGAGATGATAAGAGGTGTGGGGCTGGCCCATGTCGCCGGGTAGACGATGCAGAACATCAATGAGTTGCCGCGGCCGCACCCGCATTCCCGTCTCCTCAAAAAGTTCCCGCCGCAGGGACTCACGGGGGGACTCACCCAAATCAGCCCAACCGCCGGGCAACTCCCAACAGCCATCATCGTGGCGGCGGGTCAGGAACAGCTTGCCCTCTGGACCAAAGATCACCGCATTCACCCCCACCTTGGGCGTGACATGCCCAACTTCACGGACAAACCGTGGACTTAATTCTGTGATCGGCAGGCCAAATTCACCTGCATAACCTTGTAAAGCCAGTTCCATTAACCGTTGGTAACGCTGCTGATCGTGCGGGTCGCGGCTGTAGTTGAGACCCAATTGGGCGATGGCGCGAAGTTCTTCCAGAAAGGTGAGTTTGTCAGGGAGTCGAGACATCGTTCAGAGTGTATCAGGCAAAACGAAAGATTCATACCAACGGGTAATCGTGGCCTCGTGGGCCTGCGCCCACAGCGCCCACACTTGTTTGACGTACTCCTCGACTTTCTGGCTACGGGCCATCGGGGTAGGCAAGGCCACAATCTCAGCGATGGTAAGGCTACCGGCAAAGGAAGGGGGAGTGAGCCAATGAAAGCGGCCGCGTTTCGAGCTTTTTTGTTCGCGCAGCGGCCGCAACCGCAGCCACAACGCCTGTTCCAACGACACACCCCGCTCAAATACGCCATACAACGTCAAGATATGCACTGCCACCGATTGGATCGCCTGATCCGATGGCACACCCGGATGTTGCTCGGCATACGCATCCACCAGCAGGTTGTTGTAAGGTGAGGGAGCCAGGGGTGGCTCACCGCCGTTATGCAGGTTGGCATAAACTGTCCAACAGGCCGAGGACGCGCCGAGATAGCGATGGGTCGGGCCATCCAGCGGCGGCAGTAAGGCACGGCAATCAGGGCAAGGTTCTAAATCAGACATAAACTATTACGTGGTGCGTAGCTTGAATACGTAACACGCACCACGCACCACGTTTCTTACTGTCTAACCATCAACCTCGCCTGATACGCCTCAAACGGGATAGTAACATCCAGATCATCGGGATAAGGGTCAACGTTTTCCAGGAAGATAGTATAACCCAACACCTCAACCGTATCTTTTTTTTCGGATGGGGCAGTGCTGGTCTGGAGGGCAATGGTCTGTGGGGCTTCATCTCCTTGTTGCACCGTTATCTCGATAATGATGCGACCAGACCAAAAGCAATCTACTTGCTTGGGACAGCGG
>Ga0307505_10002907_pt1 | contig 11302 bp, 9 predicted proteins | sample 23_S_MG_FD_202183 | JGI IMG/M metagenome (GOLD analysis project Ga0307505, IMG submission 202183) | Soil microbial communities from Populus trichocarpa stands in riparian zone in the Pacific Northwest, United States - 23_S | ecosystem: Environmental > Terrestrial > Soil > Riparian zone > Trees...
TGAAGAACACCAACTCAGACGAAGGCGCGCAGGCCAAGTATCGATGGAAGGGGAGCTGTAATTTTGCGACGGCGAGTTTGGTCCGCTCCAGCATGTCGAGGACGAAGCTGCCGTGCAGGGTGGCCGCTTCGTCAGGCGTCAGCGGCGGGCAGAGCCTTGTCTTTACTTCGCCCGGGATCGGAGCCTTGGCGAAGATCACCAGTGCGGCTGGGTGAGGGGTGAGGGGTGAGGGGTGAGGCGATGGAGAGGAGGGTTGCTTCATGAGTTATCGCACCAATCCATACCATCGACTAAGTGTATGGGGGCTCACACCGATCCAATACAGGAACCGCAATGTCCACATCAAGAGGATTGTCCGCAAGGGGCCTTGCTGTTCCCATCGACGAAAAGAGGTAGTCACGGTCGCGGTCAGAGCCGCGGTCGCTCCCTTTCGTTTGAGTCTTCGAGAGAACTCGATATCCTCCATCAACGGCATGTCGGCAAAGCCTCCCATCTGTTCGAAGAGAGGGCGTTGGACGAATAGGGCTTGATCGCCGGTGGCGAGGCCGCTCAATCTCGATCGCCAGTTCATCATCCTGCTGATAATGGTTCCCCACATCGATGGGCGATCGAATCGGACGTCGAACCGTCCCCCCACCATCCGGTGATCGGCCAGCGCCCTGTTGATGACGGTAGTGGCATCGCGTGGAAGCTGCGTGTCGGCATGGAGGAAGAGCAAGACCTCTCCGCGGCTGGCCTTTGCGCCTTCGTTCATCTGCCGGGCGCGCCCAGCTGGAGCAGTCACCCAATGGACAGGACTGAGCGCTGAGGACTGAGTCTTGAGGCGGTACGATTCGAGGAGCGCAGGAGTTTCATCGGTGCTTCCTCCATCGACCACGATGAGCTCATCGAAGCCGAGCGAGGCGGTGTGCGCGAGTGTCGCTGCGATTGTTCGCTCTTCGTTCAGTGTAGGGATGATGACCGAAATTGTCATCGCCATAACATGACAGCCGTCATTGGTCTGTTCGGTCTACCTCGCCTGTGTAGTCTATCTCGTGTGTTCGGCCAAACGAAACTAACCAGATGAACCAGACAAACTAGATAGACCAAATTGACCAGAGAGACCGGGCTCTTGTTAGGGGCGTCTTTTCGGTTCGTTGAACATGAAATACATCACGACCACCACGGTGGTCCAAAACAATACTTGCTTGTGCCAGAAGAGGACTTCCCCATAGTGGAAGAAGACGGCTGCGAGCACGAGCGCGCCGCCGATGATGCTGTAGCGGAGGGTCGGGTTTTCGACAACTGAATTCGCCCACACAGCGACTCCAGCGAAATAAATCACGAAGGGAATGGCATCAATCTCGAATCCCCCGCTGATTGAGAGAAACACGCTGAGGAAGCCGATAAAAATGAGGGCGGTGCCCATGACCATCCCGGCCACACGCATCTGGTTGTCGCCTCCGGAATCCTCATCCGGCTCGCGGCGTTCCGGCTCGTTGGTCGGTTCTGTCGACATGGTCAGCTGATTCCTCGTCGTTCGTGAAGCGTGAAACGTGAAGCGTGAAACGTCTGAATCCCAGCGAACGACGCTTCACGGGTATCGAGCAGGCTGCAGAACGTCTGGTTCAACATTCTGCTAAACCTTAAAATGTTTGCTCAAGGTCAGACCTTGGCGCTGATACGAGGACCCGAGTGCCGAACCGTAGAGCTGACTGGGGCGTGCGAGCATCCTGTCGTATACAACCTTAAAAAAGGTTTGTCCATCATGGATCAGGAAGGGCACGTCGTGGGGGCGGACTTCCAGGACCACTTGGGTGCCGTGCAGCTCGCCTCGGCCATATCCAAATCCCGGATCGAAAAACCCGGCATAGTGAGTCCGTAACTCGCCACAGGCGGCTTCGAAGGCGACCATTTCGGCCGCGTAGCCGGCGGGAACGCGAATCCGTTCTTTCGACGCGAGAATGTAAAACTCTTCCGGTTCCAAGAGGAGACTGTCCTGGCGGTGGCGGTACAGGGGTTCCCAAAAGTCGAGCGCCGCGTAGTGGCCGACTTTCGACAGATCGATCACGTGACTATTCTTCTTCGCCCGATAGCCGATGATCGGCGAGCTGGCTTGGTCGTCTCCCTTCAGATCGATACGGAGAAACAGGCCGCGATCCGTACGGAGATCGCGGGCGCCCAGCGCGTTCTTCGTGGGGAGATTGTGGTAGAGCAAGGGCTCTCGCGTGTGGAGCGACTGAAGCGACCGGTCTGACACGGTCGCGTCGCCGCGTACGAAGCGAATTTGATTGAGGGCGTATCCGGTCTTCACCTTGATCGCGAACGAACGCGGGACGATTTCCAGATAGAGTGGTCCGGAATAACCGGTTCGGATTTCATCGAATCCGGTGTTGAGATCCGTCACGACACGGGTAAAGACGTCCAGCCGTCCGGTCGTACTCTTGGGATTGGTCCGTGCCCGGAGGGTTTTGGGTAACGCCACACGTTCCAGCAGCGGCACAAGATAGACGTGGCCTTTTTCGAGGATGGCCCCTTCGGTCAGATCCATCTCGTACATCACGAGGTCGGACTGGTAGAAGTCCAGCACGTTCAGTCGGCTTGTGATCTCGGACAGCTCCGGCAAGAAGCTACTGATCAATCGATAGGCCTTGCGCCCGAGACGCAGATCGAGACTGGCTGGCTGGATCTGCCGGTCTTCGATCGGCACGTCGGCGCGGATGGCGCCGCTCGCAATCAGATGTTGAATCTCTTGGTAAGGCAAAATGCCTTGCGTGGTTCGGGTGCTCACAGGTCGTCGTGCTCTCCGTTACTGCACGATCCCAGTGAAGATGCTGCGCTGACCATCGGCAGCTCGCGCGCGGATTCCTGTTGCGGTTGAGGATAGTGGAAGGCCTTGTTCTCGTAGTTCTTCAAGAGGACTCCCTCGGCATCCATGTGCACCATATAGTCGCCCGGCAGCAATGGGATCTTGCCGCCGCCGCCTGGCGCATCGATCACGAAGTGTGGGACCGCCATTCCACTTGTGTGGCCCTGCAACGACTTAATGATATTGAGTCCCGTTTCGACCGTGGTGCGGAAATGATTCGTGCCCTTGGTCAGGTCCGCTTGGTAGAGATAGTAGGGTTTGATGCGGGCGAGCAGGAGTTGATGCATCAATCGTTTCATGATGTCCGGATCGTCGTTGACGCCTTTGAGCAGTACGGTTTGCGCGCCGAGTGGGACACCGGCATCGGCCAACATCCCGCAGGCTGCTTTGACGGCTGGAGTCAGTTCATCCGGGTGATTGAAGTGCAGATTCATATATATCGGGTGGTACTTTTTCACGATTGCGCAGAGTTCCGGGGTGACCCGTTCCGGCAACGTGCCGGGCACGCGTGAGCCGAGACGAATCAGCTCCAGATGCGGGATCGTGCGCAGGGCCTTCAGTATCCGTTCCAGCAAATAATCCGGCAGGAGCAGGGGGTCGCCGCCGGAGAGAATGACGTCGCGCACTTCTGTATGCTCGCGCAGGTAGGCGATGGCTTGGTCGAGCTCACCTTTCTTGAGGAACCCCGGTTTCCCGACCAGCCGTTTTCTCGTGCAGAATCGGCAATAGATCGGGCACTGGTTCGTCACCATCAACAGGACACGATCCGGGTAGCGATGGACAAGATGAGGGACCGGACTCATGAGGTCTTCTTCTAGCGGATCGTCTTCCGCTTCGAAGTCATCCATTTCGGCGATGTCTGGTACCACCTGTTTCCAAATGGCGTCTCCCTTTTCTTTGATCGTTGCCATTACCGTGGGGGTAATGCGCATCGGATAGTCGCCTACGATCGCTTCGATTTCTTTTGCATCGACACCGAGCCGGTCCGCTAAGTCTTTTGGCTTCACGATGCTGTCGGCGAGGATGCGTCTCCATGTTTCCATGCGGTCTCCTTTGCGGTCGAGTGGATCAGCAGGCCGGCTGGTACGACTAGCTGCCGGCGATCCGTTCCTGTCCGTACGTCTTTTCAAGATGATCGAGGATGTCGTCGGTTTCCGTCAGCACAATGTCTCCATCCTTGAGGACTGGAACATAATATTGGCCTGAGACTTCGTGGACCACTTTGCGCATCGGGCGAAAGTCGGGCACGACGACGTGCTCGTATTCGACATGGAGGTCTGCCAGTTTCCGGCGCACCACCTCACAGTCGGGACACCAGGCGACGTGATAAAGGGTGATTGCCATAAACGTTTAGTCGTCAAGTCGAAAGTCATCAAGTCCCGGAGTCATCATTAAGAAACAGATACAGACTTTATGACATTCAGACTTTATGACTTTCGGACTGTTCCTGTGCGACCGCGCAGGGCACCATGACCGCGTCTTTCATCCCGTGGATCACTTTCTTATCCGCCGGGCAGATGGTGGCCAGGATACCAGCCAGTTCGGTCTTTTCGCCACTCACGAAATAATAGGGCGAGAGCCTGGCGCGGCCGGACATTCGATTCATCTCGCCGCTCACCGGATCGAAGTAGTCGAGTTCATACAGACGGCCCTTGTGAAACTCCTGCAGGATATAGGGTGTGTGGGGAAAGGAGGCCAGGGCCTTGTCGATGGCGCCGGCCCATTCGTTCTGCGGCATATCGTGGCCGACCGATACGCCTCGACTGCCCCAGGCGAGTTCGGAAAACCCCGATGGCTTGATCACGAAGTGCCGTTCTTTCTGCGTTGCCGTGACCAGATCATGCCAGTTCATCACCGCACGCCCGCCGATTGCCAACCCCGGGATTGTTGCAGACGGAGGAATCGGCGCAGGATCGAGAATCCAGGTACGCGGCATGATGGCGGTCAGGTGTAAGAAGACATCTCGGTCCAATGTCTGCTCCCAGAAGGGGCGCAAGGCTGGGTGATGAAGAAGGCCGAAGGCGAGCTTTTCTTCCAATGCCGGCTTGTACGGGGGCGTGACGGCGACCCGGTCCTTCTTGATGGCATATTGGACGAGTTCGGATTTGGGAATGTTCAGGAGATCGAATAACTCGTAGAAGCGGTAAATCAAGGCGATCGGCTGGTCCATCCCTTCGCTGGTGATCCGAAGACCTTCTTCGGTGAATCGAATATGAGGAGGTTCCACGCAGTAGGCATCGAGCCCGATGGCTCGAAGCCTGGCCGCGAGCCACGTCATTTCAGGTCGATAGTCTTTGGCCTCTTCTGAGATCAGAATCGCGACGCATCCGGTATGCTGGGCGAGTTGGTTTTTCAACATCGCTGCAAATTCTCGAACCATCCCTTCGGAGCCTCCCACGATCTCCAGGGGAGGGGTAAGGGGTAAGGGGTAAGGGGTTGGAGAAGCAGAACTGTAGATCTCAGCCAATGCTCCGGTTAATCCGATTCCTCCGGGGACTGAGTCGAGTTCGGTGATCACCATGCCGTCCTGGGTGGGGATGATGTCCGGTCGGATGACCGAGGGGAGTTGGTCACGAAACCGTTTCATTCGGCTGTACGTCAGCAGACCTTCCGGTTTTCCTTGGTCGAGGTATCCCGCGACCCAGGCCGGCTGGAGGCCGCGCACACTGTCGAGATAGAGGCGGTTCAGGGCTCGATAAAAGGATAAGAGTTGTGGTCCGAGTTGGTGGAAAAAATCTAACTGGTCTTTCGTGATGGGAAATGGTGTGACGGCAATGCGCCAGGTCGTTGTGGCTGCGGCGACATCGGAGGCTGACGCCTGCCCGGGCAGCGATGGAAAGAGTCCAGCTTGGCGTAGCTGGTCACGAATGATTGCGCAACGGTGTAGGAGGTTGGAGGTAGCCAAGTCAGATAGAGGCAGTATCCGTTTCAATGAAAGCCTCTCACACGAGGCCTAACCCGCATTATTCATGAGCGTTTCTGCTGCAATCGCCGATCCGCTGCTACGACAAGCCTCCGGCCAGCGGGCTCGCCCGTCAGATCCTCACCGTACTACACGAGTACGCATCGGGTCCTCAGGGCTCCGCGCGCTGGTCTCGCGACGCGGCTCAGCGATTTCGCGACGAACCGTCATGAGTAATGCGGGCTGAGAACTGTAACATGGGCTTTATGACCGTACAAGAGGCGAGGGGCTCGGTGGGTGGCAGGGCTCGCCATGGTATACGCGACGTAGAGCGCCCCATCAGGAGCGACAACGAGTTTCAATGAAACGGGGCATAGGTGTCACATATTGTGATGTTCGTTCGGATGGACACAGGTGGGAAAAGTGACATCTTGAGGGCACTTCTTCAGAATGGTGCTAGTATGAGCCGCACATCCATTGAAGTCCGTCTATGTCATCATATGCCGATGAGCTGGTAGGTGCTTTCGTGACACCACCGATCGCGCTGCCACAACTCGTGCCGAGCCGCACCTGCCTCCAGTGTGATGTCTGCTGTCGGTTCCCGGACCCCGATAGCGCCCTCCGTCCATATTTTGCCGAGAACGAAATCGCACGAGCCCTGGCTGGGGGCGTTGAGGAAACGGCCTTTCCCGATCGGCACGGGTCACAGGTAATCTTGGTTCCCGAGCCCCATGGAGAGGGGTTTCTCTGCCCGGCATTCGAGGCAGCGACCTCAACCTGCCGCATCTACGAGCAGCGTCCGTTCGATTGTCAGCTCTATCCGTTGGCGTTGATGTGGGATCAGCTGCACGACCAGGTATTGTTGGGGTGGGATACGAAATGCCCGTTTATGCGAGAGGAGATTCCAGCGGAGATTCAGGGTCATGCCGATCGAGTGAGAGCCTTGCTCGATCGACCAGACATCCGTGACCACGTTGCCGCGCATCCTCGACTCATCGGCCGGTTTCAAGAGGATGTGGTCGTGCTCGCCCTCCTTCCGCGCCTCACCGAAGCCGTGATGGATCAGTGGGGGTCGGCGCCGCTGCATCGGCTCACGCTGGACGATATTCCGCGCATGAGAACGGCATTGGATCGGTCGGGGTGGCGCCACGATGAGTCGCTCGCAGCCTACTCGCTGGCCTACCACTATATGTGGAATGGATTGCTAGCCTATTGGTGGATGGAGTTTCAGGGGGCCTTGTGCCTCTTTGCGCAATCGCCGGACGGCTGGTTCATGCCTCTCCCCCCGATCGTGGCCGGCTCGATCGACGCGCCTCTGTCGGCTGCGATGGGCCTGCTGCGGCGCTGGAATGGCGATTCGCCAGTCAGCCGGGTTGAGAACGTGCCCTCCCGGTTGGTGCCGGAGTTGGAACGGCTGGGATATCGTGTGATGCCCAAGGAGCCGGACTATTTGTATCGCGCGGCGGACCTCGCGGGCTTGGCGGGTGACCGGTATAAATCTCAACGCGCGTTGTGCAATCGATTTGAACGAGAGCAGTCCTTTGAAATCGATACCTATCAGGCGAAAGACCGTCAGGATTGTCGGGCTCTTCTCGGAGCGTGGTCACGACAGAAGCAAGCGGAAGGGCTTGAATCCTTCGGGGTCATGCTGTTGGCTGATGCGGCGCCGGCCCATGAAGTCATCTGGTCGCAGGCATCGGCCCTTCAGGTCACGGGGAAGGTCATTAGGATTCACGGTCGGCTGTGCGCGTATACCTTGGGCTATTGGTTGACGAGCGCAACATTCTGTGTCCTCCTAGAGGTCACGGATCGGACTCTGCCGGGGGTAGCGCAGTATCTATTTCGGGAGACCTGCAGGACTGCTCTGGCGGAAGGGGCCGTATACATCAATACAATGGATGATGCAGGCCTTCCTGGATTGCGCGCATCGAAACTGGCCTATCATCCCGCCATGCTGATTCCCAACTTCGTTGCCTACCCGGCGCGTGAATCATGAAGACCTCAATGGCCTTATCATTCCTCGATCTTCGCCGCTATCGCTGGTTGCCCTATCTCCTGATCGCCATGACCCTCTTCACGGTCCTCGTCGGTATTGGCCTGATTCGGTTCGTCGAATCTCGTCTCGTGGAGGCAACGGGCGGAGAACTCACGCTGGCTGCGGCGGAAGTTGCCGAGAAACTCGATCGGATGCTGTACGAACGCCAAGGCGACGCTCTTATGATGGCCCGAGCCGTTTCGTTGCGCACCTCCGATCCGAAATATCTTTCTGAATATCTGAAGTGGATGAAGACGACATATGCCCCGGTCTACATGTCGTTAGCGATCATGGACGTTCGGGGTACGGTCGTGGCAGCGACAGAACCCTCCCTGGTAGGGCGCGACTATAGCCGCGCCGTATCGTTTATCGCTGTGCGTGCGACGCGACGACTCGACATTGCCGACGTTGCGGTACAGGAAACCGGGGAGAGTAGCGTCGATACCATCGCGTTTACGGCCCCGATTCTTGACTCGCAAGGCACGTTCCTGGGTGCCGTGGCTTTGCAGGTGGGGATCCCATTTTTGGAGGAAGTCACCACCAGAACTATTCGCTCGCTTGAGTCTCGACCAGGAGCAGAAGCGGGAGGGCGAGTCGAGTACCAAATGTTGACGAAGCAGGGCAGGGCGTTTGTCGACTCGGATTTGCCCCACAAAGGGTTCGTCAATCTCAAAGAACTCGAATTGCCTTCGGTGCTGCTGAGCGAGGCCGGTCTACCGGGGTATATCGAAGAAGAGCATCTGCGTCGCCATGTCCAGGTGGTGACTGGTTACGCGCAGACCAGAGGTTTTGGAGAATTTGCCGGGCTGGGCTGGTCGGTCTTAGTGCGAATGGATCGACAGGACATTCTGGCGCCTATTCATGCCTTCTTGTGGAAAGTCGGGATCGCAGGCGGGGTGGTCTGGATTCCCATGCTGGGACTGTTGTTTTGGGCCACGGGACGTTTGCGCGCAGAACATCGGCAGGCACGACAGGAAAGTGCTTGGGCGAAAGCCGCTGAAGCCGCGTTGCTCCAGAGTCAGGAGCGAAATCGGGCCATCGTCGATACGGCGTTTGACGGGGTGATCACCATCGATTCGACCGGGATCGTGACCGATTGGAATGCGCAGGCCTCGGCGATTTTTGGATGGTCCTGCGAGGAAGCGTTGGGACGGGCTCTTACCGAGACCATCATTCCTGAACGGGATCGTCAGGCGCATGAACATGGCATCCGGGAATTTCTTCGAACAGGGGCTGGAGCGATCTTGAATCGCCGGATTGAAATTGTCGCTCAACACAAGAACGGGCGGGAGCTTCCCGTAGAGCTTGCAGTGTCACCGGCAAAAATTGGAGATGCGTACATCTTCAGCGCCTTTATCAGAGACATCACCGACCGCCGCCGGGCTGAACGACGGCTCGCGTCTCAGTATGCGGTGACCAGAGTCCTTGCCGAGGCAACAACCCTGGAAGAGGCTGTTCCGAAGATCATCCAGGCGATCGGGGAGAGCCTGGAGTGGGATCTGGGCGTATTCTGGCGGGTGGACAAGGCGGATGGGACGTTGCGCTGTTTCGATCAGTGGAAGGCGCCGTCCGTGGAAGCCGATCCGTTTACGCTGGCCACCTGGCAGCGTATGTTTACGCGCGGTGAGGGTTTGCCGGGACGAATTTGGACCAGCGGTAAGTCGGCCTGGATAACGGATGTGACGACGGATACCAATTTCTCTCGTAGCGCGCAGGCTCGACACGTAGGGTTCCACGGAGCGTTTGGATTTCCGATTCTCGTAGGGAATGAGATCGAGGGTGTCATCGAATTCTTCAGCTGCCAGGTGAGGCAGCCCGATGATGAATTGTTAAAGATGGTGGAAGACATCGGTCTTAAGATCGGCCAATTCGGCGAGCGGGCGAGAACGGAGGGGGTGTTACGGGAAACTGAGGCGCAATTGCGACAGGCGCAGAAGATGGAGGCGGTGGGACGGTTAGCCGGCGGCATGGCGCACGACTTCAATAATCTCCTCACAGTGATTCGAGGGTACAGCGAATTACTCCTGGGTCGCCTGGGGGCCAATGATGCCATGAGGAAAGATACGGAAGAGATCAAGAAAGCGGCGGATCGGGCTTCCGGGCTGACGCGTCAATTGCTGGCATTCAGCCGCCGTCAGTTCATTGCGGCGAAGGTCCTCGATCTCAATGCGCTTGTGGCCAATTTGGACGGCATGTTGCGGCGTCTCATCGGTGAAGACCTCGTCGAACTCTGTGCCGAACTCGACGCGTCGGCCGGCGCGATCAAGGCGGATCCCGGTCAGGTCGAGCAGGTCATTATGAATCTGGTGGTCAATGCCCGTGATGCAATGCCCACGGGCGGACGCCTGACGATCGAAACCAGGAATGTGACGATTGGGGAAGAGATGCGCCTGGACGCCGTGGGGGTGGCGCCGGGGTCGTATGTGCTGCTGGCGGTGTGTGATAACGGTCAAGGGATGGATGCTGAGACTCGCTCGCATCTGTTCGAGCCGTTCTTCACGACGAAGGAAAAAGGGAAAGGGACGGGATTGGGACTCTCGACCGTCTATGGGATCGTCAAGCAGAGCGGGGGAAGCATCACCGTGGAGAGTTTTCCTGGTCGGGGCACCACATTTCGGATCTACTTTCCGCGAGTCGAACAGGAGCTACCGAGGATCGTGGGGTCGGGCGACGCGATCAATCCTGCACATGGCCGAGAAACGATTCTCTTGGTCGAAGACGAGCCGGCGGTCCGCGGTCTCGTGCACGAGACGTTACGACTTCATGGCTATACGGTGCTGGAGGCGCGCCATGGCATCGAAGCCCTTCTTGCCAGCGCAAAGTACGTGGGGCCCATCCACCTGTTGTTGACGGATGTCGTCATGCCACAAATGAGCGGGCCTGAAGTCGCGGAGAAGATCCTGACCGTTCGGCCAGAGATCAAAGTGCTCTACATGTCGGGGTATCCGGACCATCCAGTGTTTGACCAAGGCAGTGTGAGCCGCCAGACCGGGTTCCTGCCGAAGCCCTTTTCTCCCCCCGTGCTGGCGAAAAAAGTGCGAGAGGTGCTGGACAGCGTGAAAGCCGCATAGCAAGATGCTGAAAAAGTCCGCCAGCTGCGTTCTCCCCTCGAAAGCATCCTCAACGTAGCCCAGAGGCTACGCCTCCGGTGCTTTCATCGGCTGCGGCCTTGCTGGATGGCCTTTTTGAGCATCTTGCGGGAGCGTTGTCCAGTTGCCCTGCATGTGCAGGCCACAGAGGTTCTTGCGAGCCACATAGTTTTTTCGGAGCCTGCTCGGCAGTATCCGGTTATCCCAGCCGGATCGCTTGATCTTCGGCCTCGGTTCCGTTTATCGTGGCTGCACTGAACCAGATAAACCAAATAGACGAGACAGACCAGAGAGACAGAGCAATGCAGCAAGGACGCGAACTCGACATCGGGCACTATCGAATCGCACAGGAGCCGTTCTACGCGGAGGTCCGTGGCGAGATCGGCCTGTTCACGATCGCGGCGAACAGCAAGATGCCGGTCATGCTC
>Ga0307505_10002908_pt1 | contig 11300 bp, 6 predicted proteins | sample 23_S_MG_FD_202183 | JGI IMG/M metagenome (GOLD analysis project Ga0307505, IMG submission 202183) | Soil microbial communities from Populus trichocarpa stands in riparian zone in the Pacific Northwest, United States - 23_S | ecosystem: Environmental > Terrestrial > Soil > Riparian zone > Trees...
CGACCGGCCAAACCGCAAGAGGTTGCCGACCTGATTGCCTTCCTGGTCTCGCAACGGGCGGGTTCGATCTCAGGATCCGAGCACCTGATCGACGGCGGCACCGTGCCCACGGTGTGAGCGGCGCGTGCAGCTGCAGCGTGGCAGCGCCCGTTCGCCGGTGGACCTCGTGGGGCCTTTCGCCGGCCGTCACTTTGCGACCAGGAATCAATACTGGCGACGGGCCGGTGTGGGTCGGCAGGACGTCTTGACCGTCGGCTTCGCGGACATGGTTCGTGGGCAAGCGTCGGTGCCCCAGCTGTCCGTCTGGACGTCGTGGATTCGCGGCTCGCGACGCTGGAACAAAAGCAATGGTGCCGACGTCGAAGTCGACGGAGAGGGCGGCGCGGGTGGTGTCGCTCCCCCCAACCGACCATGTTTCTCGTACGGACCGGAGGATCACCATGCCCGGCATCGACCCCGAAGGCAGGCGCCTTCCCATCAAGCTCGACAGCAGCTCGAACGGCGAGTTCGCGCCGGTGCCGCTGTGGCCGGCGAACCTCGAAGCCAACCGCCTCGCGCACGAGGCCGCTGCGCAGAATTCGAAGCGTCTGGGTTGCTCCAAGAGGACCTTCCTGACCTCGGCCTGCGGCGCCGCCAGCACGCTGCTCGCCTTCAACGCGGCGAACGCCGCCGCCGGAAGGACCGGCGGCTTCTTCGACCTGCCGAAAGACGCCGCGCTCGACGAGCAGCTGGCGCGCGTGCAGGTCGGGCCGGCGAAGGAAGAGTTCATCTTCGACGTGCAGGGCCACTTCATCGACACGCCCAAGGGCAACCCGAAGAGCGCCGAGGTGTTCCTCAAGGACGTGTTCATGGACAGCGACACCGATGTCATGGTGCTGTCCTTCGTCCCTTCCGCCCGCGACGCCGAGCCGGTGACCATTCAGGCCGCCGACGAAGTGCGCCGGCTGGTCGACAAGCTCGAAGGCACGCACCGGCTGCTGCTGCACGGCCGCGTCAACCCGAACCAGCCCGGAGACCTCGAGGGCATGGACGAACTGCAGCAGAGGTGGGGGGTGAGCGCCTGGAAGACCTACACGCAATACGGTCCGGGCGGCCAAGGCTACTTCCTGTACGACGACATCGGCATTCGCTTCATCGAGAAGGCGCGCACCCTCGGCGTCAGGAACATCTGCATCCACAAGGGGCTTCCCTTCGGCAGCCGCTCCTACGAGCACAGCCAGTGCAGCGACATCGGCATCGTCGCCAGGCGCTATCCGGACGTGAACTTCCTCGTCTATCACTCGGGCTTCGTCAGCACGGTGACCGAGAAGGCCTATGACGCGAGCGGAAGGAGCGACGGCATCGACACGCTCGTCACTTCGCTGCGCAAGCATCAGGTCAAGCCCAACAGCAATGTGTATGCAGAGCTGGGCAGCACCTGGCGCTTTCTGATGCGCGACCCCGAGCAGGCGGCTCACGCGCTGGGCAAGCTGATCGTGGCGTGCGGCGAGAACAACGTGCTGTGGGGCACCGACTCGATCTGGTACGGCTCGCCGCAGGACCAGATCCAGGCGTTCCGGACGTTCCAGATCTCCGAGCCGTTGCGCGAACGGCACGGGTACCCTGAGATCACGCCAGCGTTGCGGGCCAAGGTCTTCGGCCTGAACGCCGCGAACGTGTACGGCCTCACTCCGACGGACGTGAAGCGCTACACCGCACGCGACGCGGTAGCGCGGCAGCGCGCCGCCTACCTCGAGAACCCCAATCCGCACTTCAGAACCTACGGGCCGAAGACGCGGCGCGAGTTCCTGAGGGTGTTTCACTCGGCTGGCTGACTGCCGGGGCGGCTGACGCCCCGCCGGAGTTCCTTTTGCGGCCAGTCTCGTTGGTGTTGCGATCTGGCTTCGCCTTGCTTGGGTGAAGCCCCCGAATTCGCTGGCCGGCCGCGAGTCATTGTGTGGGACCGCAGACTGCGCGATTGCCACGCACCGCGCAGGGAGCGTGACTCGCCTGCGAGAGCCAAGCCGCCCAGACTTCGACACTGCCGGAACCACGGCAACCTGATCGCTGTCAGAGGGTTTCGGACTGTCCTCGGAGACCGTCATGACCGTCAAGCTGAATCACACCATCGTCCACTCGAAGGACCCGGCGGCCGCGGCTGATTTCTACAGCGCGGTTTTTGGCCTTCCCGCACCGGTGCCCTTCGGGCCCTTCCTCGATGTCGAGGTCGCCAACGAAGTGACCCTCGCTTTTCTACCGGCCGGCGACATGGAAGTGCAGACGCAGCACTATGCGTTTCTGGTCAGCGAAGCAGAGTTCGACCAGATCTTCGCGCGCGTGAAGGAGCGTGGCTTGCCCTATTGGGCGGACCCGGCCAAGAGCCGCAGGAGCGAGATCAACCGCCATGACGGCGGGCGAGGCGTGTACTTCGATGACCCGAGCGGCCATCTGCTGGAGATCATCACCCGTCCCTACGGCAGCGGCGGGTTGAAGCTGTAGCGGGCTGCACAGGCGCAGCCGCTGCGCCAAGCCGCCACAATGCCGCGATGCCGATCCACTTTCCGGTGACATCGCCAACCGATTCCGCGGCAACGGCGTCGCTGTTCCACCCTGCGGTCTCCGCCTGGCTGCAATCGCGCTTCGGCCAGCCGACCGAGGTGCAGACGCGTGCCTGGCCCATCACCGCCCAGCACCGGCACGCGCTGATCGCCGCGCCCACCGGCTCCGGCAAGACCCTGGCCGCCTTCCTGTCGGCCATCAACGACCTGGTGGTCGAGCGGCTGGCGCAGGGCCGCCTCGCCGATCAGGTCCACGTGCTGTACGTCTCGCCGCTGAAGGCGCTGTCCAACGACATCCGCAAGAACCTGCAGGAGCCGCTCGCCGGCATCCGTGCCGGCCTGCTGGCGATGGGGCTGCCCGACCCCGGCATTCGCGATGCCGTGCGCACCGGCGACACGCCGGCGGCCGAGCGCGAGCGCATGCGCCGCACGCCGCCGCACATCCTGGTGACGACGCCGGAGTCGCTGTACATCCTGCTGAGCTCGGCGGGTGGGCGCGACATGCTCAGTGCAGTCCGCAGCGTGATCGTCGACGAGTTGCACGCGGTGGCCGGCAGCAAGCGCGGCGCGCATCTGATGTTGAGCCTGGAGCGGCTGGAAGCGCTGTGCCAACGCCCGCCGGTGCGCATCGGCCTGTCCGCCACGGTCAAGCCGCTCGACGAGATGGCGCGATTCCTCATCGGCCAGCGCCCCGTCGACGTCACGATTATCGACGCCGGCCATGTGCGCGACCGCGACTTGGGGCTGGAGATGCCGCGCTCGCCGCTGACCGCGGTGATGGCCACCGAGGTCTGGTCGGAGATGTACGACCGGCTGGCCGAGCTGATCCACCAGCACCGCACCACGCTGATCTTCGTCAACCAGCGCCGCCTCGCCGAAAGGGTGGCGCGGCACTTGGCCGAGCGGCTCGGCGACGAGCATGTGACGGCCCACCACGGCAGCCTGGCGCGCGAGCACCGGCTGAAGGCCGAGCAGCGGCTGAAGTCGGGCGAGCTGAAGGCGCTGGTGGCCACCAGTTCGCTAGAACTCGGCATCGACATCGGCGACATCGACCTCGTCTGCCAGCTCGGCTCGCCGCGCGCGATCAACGCCTTCGTGCAGCGCGTGGGCCGCGCCGGGCATGCCATCGGCGCGGTGCCCAAGGGACGGCTGTTCCCGCTGGCGCTGGACGACCTGCTGGAATGCACTGCGCTGCTCGATGCGGTGCAGCGCGGCGAACTCGACCGCATCCGCGCGCCCGAGCAGCCGCTCGACGTGCTGGCGCAGCAGCTGATCGCCGAAGTGGCGTGCCGTGAATGGTCGTTGCAGGAACTGTACGAACGCTGTCGCCTGGCCCATCCGTACCGCGATCTCGATCTGCACACCTTCGAGCAGCTGGTGCGCACGCTCGCCGAGGGCTACAGCACGCGGCGCGGGCGGCGCAGCGCCTACCTGCACTACGACGCCGTCAACCGCGTGCTGCGTGCGCGCCGCGGCGCGCGGCTCGCCGCCGTCACCAATGCCGGCGTGATTCCGGACCAGTTCGACTACGAGGTCGTGCTGCTGCCGGAGGAACACCGCGTCGGCACGCTGAACGAGGACTTCGCCTTCGAAAGCATCCCCGGCGACATCTTCCAGCTGGGCAACACCTCGTACCGCATCGCCAAGATTGAGACGGGAAAGGTGCTGGTGCACGACGCCAAGGGGCAGCCGCCGACCATGCCCTTCTGGCTGGGCGAAAGCCTGGGCCGCACCGACGAATTGAGCCATGCTGTGTCGCGGCTGTGCGAGGCCGCCGATGCCAGGCTCGCAGAAGGCGTCGAAGCGTGCGAGCGCTGGCTGCACGAGGAGCTGCATCTGCCCGGCGCCGCCGCGCAGCAGCTGACCTCGTACCTGGCCGCCGCCAGGGCCGCGCTCGGCGTGCTGCCCAGCGAGCGGCGCATCGTCTTCGAGCGCTTCTTCGACGAGGTCGGTGACACGCACCTGGTCATCCACTCGCCCTACGGTTCGCGCATCAACCGGGCGTGGGGGCTGGCGCTGCGCAAGCGCATGTGCCGCAAGTTCAACTTCGAGCTGCAGGCCAGCGCGCTGGAAGACAGCATCGTGCTGTCGCTCGGGCCGACGCACAGTTTTGCGCTGGACGAGGTGCAGCACTATTTGAAGGCGGCCACGGCGCAGGACATCCTGGTGCAGGCGCTGCTCGATACGCCGATGTTCGGCACGCGCTGGCGCTGGAACGCGACCGCGGCGCTGGCGGTGCGGCGCATGAATGGCGGCCGCAGGACACCGCCGCAGTTCCAGCGCGCCGATGCGCAGGATTTGCTCACCGTCGTCTTTCCCGATCAGCAGGCGTGTGCGGAGAACATCGCCGGCGCGCGCGAGATCCCCGACCACCCGCTGGTCGCGCAGACCTTGCACGACTGCCTGCACGACACCATGGACGTCGACGGCTTCGTGCGGCTGCTGTCGCGCATCGAGGACGGGCAGGTCGGCATCACCACACGCGATCTGGCGTCGCCATCGCCGCTGGCGCACGCCATCCTCAACGCGCGGCCCTACGCCTTTCTGGACGACGGCGCGGCCGAGGAGCGGCGCACCAAGTCGGTCAGCACCCAGCCGCTGATGGACCTGCAGACGGCCCGCGACATCGGCCGCCTGGATCCGCAGGCGATCGCGCAGGTGTGCGATGAAGCCAGGCCGCAGATCGACAGCGCCGAAGAGTTGCACGATGCGCTGCTGGTGCACGGATTCCTGACTGGCGCCGAGGCGGATTGCCCGGACTTCGTCGCCGCGCTCGCACAGCAACGTCGTGTCACGCGCCTGCAGGTGCCTGCGGGTGGGGCCTTGTTCGTCGCCGCGGAACGCCTGCATGAGCTGCTGGCGATGTTTCCTTCGGCTGAACTGTCACCGGCGATCGAGCCCGTCTCCTCGGCACGGCCCGCATCCGCAGAGGCCTTGCGCGAGATTGTGCGCGGCCGCCTGGAACTGCTGGGGCCGGTCAGCGCAGCGGCGCTCGCCGCGCCGCTGGGCATCAGCGCCGACGCGGTGCGGCCCGCCCTGCTGCAACTGGAAGCGGAGGGCGCGGTGATGCGCGGCGCGTTCACTGCCGCAGGTGCGGCAGAGTGGTGCGACCGCCGCCTGCTGGCGCGCATGCACCGCTACACGCGTGACAAGCTGCGCGCCGCCGTCCAGCCGGTGCCGCCGGCGCAGTTCATGCGCTTCCTGTTCCGCTGGCATCAGCTGGCCGGTGCCGACGGCGACGAGCGCCGCGAAGGCGAGGCCGGCCTGGCGGAAGTGCTGCGCCAGCTCGAAGGCCATGCCGCACCGGCATCGGCCTGGGAAGAGGACATCCTCGCGGCGCGGATCAAGGACTACACGCCGGCGATGCTGGACAAACTTTGTGCCGCCGGCCGCGTGCTGTGGTGGCGGCCCTTCGACAAGGACGGCGGCGATGCCGGCCAGCGCAAGAGCGGACCGATCCGCGGCACGCCGATCCTGCTGTGCGAACGCGGCGCGCTGGCCCATTGGCAGCAGGTGAATCGCGCCGGCGTGGAAGACGACGCGCCGCTGTCCGGCAAGGCGCGCCGCGTGCGCGAGGCTCTGCGTGCGCACGGTGCCAGCTTCTTCGCCGACCTGCAGCGCGATGCCGGCCTGCTGCGCATCGAGGTCGAGCAGTCGCTGGCCGAACTGGTGGCCCACGGCCTGGCCGGCTGCGATTCCTTCGCCGGCCTGCGCGCGCTGGTGATGCCCGCCGACAAGCGCGACCGGTTGCGCCGCCGGCGGCCGGGCCACGAGCCCATCGACGATGCCGGCCGCTGGTCGCTGACGCGCGCGCCGCGTCCGCCGGCCGATGCCCCCGGCGCGCTAGCCGCGCCGCACGTGGAGCACATCGCGCGCGTGCTGCTGCGCCGGTACGGCGTGGTGTTCCGCAAGCTGTTGGAGCGCGAGGACGGGCTGCCGCCGTGGCGCGACCTGTACTACGTGCTGCGGCGCCTGGAGGCCCGTGGCGAGGTGCGCGGCGGGCGCTTCGTCAGCGGCTTCTCCGGCGAGCAGTTCGCGCTGCCCGAAGCCGCCGCGGCGCTGCGCAGGATCGCCAAGGCGCCGCTCGGAGAACGCGCCTGCATCTCGGCCGTCGATCCGCTCAATCTCGTCGGCATCCTCACCCCCGGTGACAAGGTGCCGCGGCTGCCCGGCAACCGGCTGCTGTTCGAGAACGGCGCGCCGATCGCCGTGCACAGCGGCGGCGAGGTGCGCTACCTGGTGACGCTGGCCGACGCCGCGCAGTGGGAAGTCAGGAACCTGCTGATCCGCAGACAGCGGCCTGCCCACTACGTCGAGCCGACGGGACCGCATCCGTCATAGCCGGCCCGCGCGGCAGCGTCGATCTTGACGACCCTCGATCCCCTCAAGTCTGCGTAGAGGCGGTGGCCGCGGGCAGCAGCGCGTTGCGGATCGCATCGTCGATCTGCTCCATCCATACGAACTCGAGCTGCGCGCGCACGTCCGCCGGGATGTCCTCGAGATCCCGCTGGTTGCGCGCCGGCAGCAGCACGGTCTTGATGCCGGCACGCTGCGCGGCCAGCACCTTTTCCTTGACGCCGCCGATCGGCAGCACCAGCCCGCGCAGGCTGATCTCGCCGGTCATCGCGACGTCGCTGCGCACCGGCTTGCCGGTCAGCAACGAGGCGAGCGCCACGAACATCGCGATGCCGGCGCTCGGTCCGTCCTTGGGCGTGGCACCGGCCGGCACGTGGATGTGCACGTCCGACTTCTCCAGCAGCTCCGGTGCGATGCCCAGCGCCTCGGCGCGCGCCTTGACCAGCGACAGCGCGGCCTGCGCGCTCTCCTTCATCACATCGCCGAGCTGCCCGGTCAGGATCAGCCGGCCGTCGCCGGGCGTGCGTGCGGCCTCGACGAACAGGATGTCGCCGCCCACCGGGGTCCAGGCCAGGCCGGTCGCCACGCCGGGAATGCCGCTGCGCATCGCCACTTCGGCCTCGAACTTGCGCGCACCGAGAATGGCGTGCAGGTCGGCGGCATCGATGTGCAGCGACTGCGCGCTGCCCTCGGCGATGCGCACCGCGGCATGGCGCAGCAGGTGGCCGATCTCGCGCTCCAGGTTGCGCACGCCGGCTTCGCGCGTGTAGTCCTCGATGACCGCCAGCAGCGCGGCGTCGCTGATCTCGCACTGCGCCGCATCGAGCCCGGCCGCTGCCAGCTGGCGCGGCAGCAGGTAGCGGCGCGCGATCTGCAGCTTTTCCTGCGTGGTGTAGCCGGCGAGCTGGATCACCTCCATGCGGTCGCGCAGCGGCCCGGGAATGGTGTCGAGCACGTTCGCCGTGCAGATGAACATCAGCTGCGACAGGTCGAAGGGCACCGCCAGATAGGTGTCGCGGAAGCTCGCGTTCTGCTCCGGATCGAGCACCTCGAGCAGCGCCGACGCGGGATCGCCATGAAAACCGCCGGCACCGAGCTTGTCGACCTCGTCGAACATCATCACGCAGTTGCGCGTGCCGACCTTGCGCAGCATCTGGATGACGTTGCCGGGCAGCGCGCCGATGTAGGTGCGCCGATGGCCGCGGATTTCCGCCTCGTCGTGCACGCCGCCCAGGCTGACGCGCGTGAACGCGCGGCCGGTGGCGCGGGCGATGCTCTGCCCGAGCGAGGTCTTGCCGACACCGGGCGGCCCGACGAAGCACAGGATCGGACCGCGGCCCGACGGATTGAGCTTGCGCACCGCCAAGTACTCGAGGATGCGTTTCTTGACCTTCTCCAGCCCGAAATGGTCCGCATCGAGGATGCGCCGGGCCTCGGCGATGTCGATGGCGGGGCCGGCATCGGTGGTCCACGGCAGCTCGACCAGCCACTCCAGGTAGGTGCGCAGCATCGAATATTCGCCGGCGGCCTCGGGCATGCGCTGCAGGCGCTTGAGCTCCTTGCGCGCCACCTTGTCGACCTCCTCGGGCATGCGGGCCTCGGTGATGGCCTTGTCGAGCTCGGCAAGCTCCGCGCCACCCTCGTCGTCTTCGCCCAATTCCTTCTGGATGGTGCGCATCTGCTCGCGCAGCAGGTGCTTGCGATTCAAGTCGCCGATCGACTCGCGCGTGCGCAGGTCGACGTCGCGCGACACCTTCAGCACCTCGACGCGGCGCGCCAGCAGCAGCAGCACCTTGTCCAGGCGCGCCTTCAGGTCGAAGGTTTCGAGCAGCGCCTGCTTGTCCTCGAGCGGGATGTCGATCATGCTGGCAATGAAATCGACGAGCTGCGCCGGGCTGTCTACACCCTGCACAGCGCCCGCCAGTTCGGCGGGGACCTGCGGCAACAATTGCAGAACCTCGATGGCACGCTGTTTGAGCGTGCGCCCGCGGCCTTCGATTTCCGTGTCGAAGCTCTCGGGGTCGTCGATGTAGTCGACGCGGGCGGCCGCGAACGGCTGGTCGTCGAGGAACTGCAGCACGCGAAAGCGCCGCAGGCCCTTGCAGATGATGTGGTGCACGCCTTCGGGGGTCGTCACGTAGCGCAGCACGGCCGCAGTCGCGCCGACCCAGTACAGGTCGTCGGGCCCGGGGTCGTCGACATCGGCCTTTTTTTGCAGCAGCACGCCGATCGGCTGTTCCAGGCGCACCGCTTCGTGCACCGCCGCGCGGGCGCGTTCGCTGCCGACCGTCAGCGGCAGCACCGTGCCCGGGAACAACACGGCGTTGCGCACCGGCACGATGAGCAGCGCATCAGACGGCAGCGCTCGCGCCGCGGCCGGCGCCTGCGAGGTCGCGTCGCCCGGGTGTCGGTCGGCCGTGTCGGGTTGCCCCGAACGCATGTCGGAGTTCGTGTCCTGGTTCATGGCTGCGCCCCGTCGATCTTTCGCAGTCTCAGCGTCAGGCATCCCTGGGCCAGCTCCGGAGCGCCGATCTCCAGGCGCTGTGGCGGCAGCGGGATGCGGCGCTCGAACGCACCGTAGGGGATCTCCAGTTGCCGCAGGCGGTGGCGCGAGCCCGAAAGCGACAGCGGCCGCACGCCGCGCACGACCAGCGTGCCCGCCTCGTGCGTGACCTGCACGCGCTCCGCCGCGACGCCCGGCATGGCGACGACGATCACGATCTCGCCCTCGTCCTCGAAGATGTCGACCGGCGGCTCCCAGATGGCCAGTGCGCGCTGCGACGCGCTCGGCTGGAAGAACTGCCGCTGCAGCCGCTCGGCCTTCACGATCACCTCGCAGGCGTGGATCCACATCCAGCCGGTCGCATCATCCTGTTTAGCCATCAGATTCGCTCCAACTTCAGCGCCGCTATTCGATGAACAATATCGCCGGCTGCTCCAGACACTCGCGCAGGCACTGCACGAAGGCCGCGGCGACCGCGCCGTCGACCACGCGGTGGTCGAAGGACGAGGACAGGTTCATCAATTGCCGCGCGACCATCGCGCCATCACGAATCACCGGCCGTAGCGCGATGCGGTTGACGCCGACGATCGCGACCTCGGGCGGGTTGATCACCGGCGTCGACATGATGCCGCCGAGCCGCCCCAGGCTGGTGATGGTGATCGTCGATCCGCTGAGTTCGTCGCGCACCGCCTTGCCGCTGCGCGCGGCATCGGCCAGGCGCACGATCTCGGCGGCGTTCGACCACAGGTCGCGTCCCTGCGCGTTGCGCAGCACCGGCACCATCAAGCCCCCATCCGTCTGCGTGGCGATGCCGACGTGCACGGCTTCGTGCCGGGTGAGGACACCCGCCTCGTCGTCGAAGCGCGCATTGATCTGCCCGAACTCGCGCACCGCGAGCACGATCGCGCGGATCAGGAAGGGCAGCAAGCTCAGATGCCCGCGCGACGCGCCCCACTTCGCGTTGAGCCGCGCGCGCAAGGCCTCCAGTTCACTGACGTCGACTTCCTCGACGTAGGTGAAATGGGGAATGCGGCGCTTGGACTCCTGCATCCTTTGTGCAATCCTGCGGCGCAGCCCGACTATCTTCACGGTCTGCGTCGCATCGGCCGGCGGGGGCGCGGGTCGCGGCGCGTGCGGTCCGCCCCGCGCCGGATGGGCAACCAGATGGGCATCGAGATCGGCCTGCGTGATGCGGCCGGCCGTGCCGCTGGCTGTTACGTCCTGTAGATCGATGCCCAGCTCCCAGGCCCGCGTGCGCACGGCGGGTGAGGCAATCGGCCGCTGTGGCGAGGCGGGCGGTGCCGGCCCGGCGGGGCGAGGCAAGGCTTCGACCATGGACGTCTGAACCGCCGCCGGTGCGCTCATCGGCGCCGGCTCGGCATCGAGCTCGATGCGGATCAACTCGGCGCCCACGGCCAGCGTCTGTCCGATCTCGCCGCCCAAGGCCAGCACCGTCCCGGCCACCGGCGAAGGAATCTCGACCGAGGCCTTGTCGGTCATGACCTCGGCCAGCACCTGGTCTTCGGCCACCGCGTCGCCGGGCTGGACGTGCCAGGCGACGAGTTCGATCTCGGCGATGCCTTCGCCGAGATCGGGCACCTTGATCGGGTGGATGCTCACGGCTCCAGCACCCGCTTCATCGCCGCCGCCACACGCGCCGGACCCGGGAAGTAGGCCCATTCCAGTGCGTGGGGGTAGGGCGTGTCCCGACCGGCGACGCGCTCGATCGGCGCTTCGAGGTGGTAGAAACAATGTTCCTGTATCAGCGCGACGAGTTCGGCGCCGAAGCCGCTGGTGCGCGTGGCCTCGTGCACGACCACGCAGCGGCGGGTCTTCTTCACCGACGCGGTGAGGGTCGGCAGGTCCAGCGGCCACAGGCTGCGCAGGTCGATGATTTCCGCATC
>Ga0307505_10002909_pt1 | contig 11298 bp, 12 predicted proteins | sample 23_S_MG_FD_202183 | JGI IMG/M metagenome (GOLD analysis project Ga0307505, IMG submission 202183) | Soil microbial communities from Populus trichocarpa stands in riparian zone in the Pacific Northwest, United States - 23_S | ecosystem: Environmental > Terrestrial > Soil > Riparian zone > Trees...
CGTGCGCGTCAGCTCCGTCGCTGACTTTTTTGCGCACGCTTTTTTCGCCGTGGGTCAAGTCAGACGGGGCAGCGAGAAACGATTCTCTCCCGTTGCGGCTTTGCAGCCACAGTCACCAGCGAATGAGCGCCGATCCCCAAGTAAAGCCGCCGCCCATCGCTTCGAGGAGGACGAGATCGCCGTTCTTGATCCGCCCGTCAGCGTTTGCTTCCGCGAGCGCGAGCGGAATCGAGGCTGCCGACGTGTTTCCGTGACGATCGACGGTCGTGACGATCTTCCGCGGTGCAATACCAAGCTTGTGTGCACTGCCGTCGATGATTCGCTTGTTCGCTTGATGCGGCACGAACCAGTCTACGTCGTCGGCGCTATAACCGGTTGCCGCGAAGGCATCTTCGATCACGTCGGTAATCATTCCGACCGCGTGGCGGAACACCTCGCGCCCTTCCATCCGCAGGTGACCGACCGTTCCCGTGGATGACGGGCCGCCATCGACATAGAGCTTGGCGCGATGGCGCCCATCCGAGCGCAGCTTTGTAACCAGAACACCCCGATCGTTGGCGTCGCCGTTCTGCTCCTGCGCTTCAAGGACGACCGCCCCCGCACCGTCGCCGAACAAGACACAGGTCCCGCGGTCTTCCCAGTCGAGTATGCGCGAGAAGGTTTCTGCGCCGATCACCAGCGCACATTTGAAATCACCCGAACGCAGGAACTGATCGGCGGTCGCAAGCCCAAACACAAAACCGGAACACACGGCCTGCATATCGAACGCCGCACCACGCGTGATACCCAGCTCCGCCTGGATCGTGACCGCCGTGGCCGGGAACGTCTGATCCGGAGTCGATGTAGCGAGCACGATCAGGTCGATTGATTCGGCGCCCATCCCCGCCTTGGCTAGCGCGGCGCGAGCAGCGGCTAAGCCCAGATCTGAAGTCTTCTCGCCATCCGCCGCGATATGACGTTCGCGAATTCCCGTGCGCTGCACGATCCATTCGTCGGTCGTGTCGACGACCTTCGTCAGATCCGCATTCGTCATTACGCGCGCGGGCAAGTATCCGCCAACACCGCGGATCACAGAACGAATTCTACTCACGATGCTGCCCGGCCTGCCATGATTTCAGGTAGTGCCCTCTCGGATCGGCCGATGCTCGCCGCGATGCGCGACACCAGCTCATGCCTGGCTACGTCATAGCCGATGTCGATCGCGCTGGCGAAACCCTCCGCATCGGTTCCGCCATGGCTTTTCACGACCAGCCCGTTCAGACCAACGAACACACCGCCATTGACCTTGCGCGGGTCGACCTTGTCCGACACGACGCGAAACGCATCACGCGCGAGCAGATAGCCGAGTTGCGCCCGCCACGTTCTCCGCATCGCGGCTCGTAGATAGCCGTTGATCTGGCGCGCCGTCCCTTCGGCAGCCTTCAGCGCGATATTGCCCGCGAAACCTTCGGTGACGACGACGTCAACGGTACCCTTGCCGAGGTCATCGCCTTCCACAAAGCCATGATAGGAAAAATCCGTCGGATTCATCTCGCGCAAAAGCCGTCCTGCTTCCTTCACTTCTTCAATGCCTTTGATTTCCTCGACACCCACATTAAGCAATCCCACCGAAGGCCGCTCAAGACCGAACACGATGCGCGCCATCGCGGCACCCATTACAGCCATGTCCACGAGATGCTGCGCGTCTGCGCCAATCGATGCACCGAGATCGAGCACCAATCCTTCGCCGCGCAGATTCGGCCATACGCCGGCGATCGCCGGTCGCTGCACGCCGGGTAAAGTCTTCAGACCAACCTTGGCCATGGCCATCAGCGCGCCGGTATTTCCGGCGGACACGGCAACGTCAGCCTGTCCGTGCCGCACGGCGTCGATCGCAAGCCACATGGACGAATTCCGCCGCCCGTAACGCAGCGCCTGGCTCGGCTTGTCATCCATCCGGATGGCGACATCGGTGTGGACGATCCTCGACACCGCCGGCAGATGTTTTTGCGCGTTGACGAGCGGCCCGACGACGGCCTCGTCGCCGAAGAAGATGAACTCGGTATCGGGACGGCGCCGAGCCGATACCTCCGCGCCCGGCACGACTACGGTCGGACCGTGATCGCCTCCCATGGCGTCAAGCGCGATACGCACCGGTCTTGTCATGTCAGGAGTCGAAAGCCTCTCGGACTGCCCGGAGCGTCGGGGCCAACCGACAATACCGAGTCGTTCCGGGGAAACAACAGCCCCCCGCTGCGGTAAAATCAGGCCTTTCCATTATCCAAGCGCCCCTTGAGCTTCTCCAGTACAGCGAACGGCGACGGGTCCTTTTCGACGGTATTCTCGGGTGCCGAAAATTCGACTCCCGGTTTGCGCGGATAGGGATCGATCGTGAGCGCGAGAAACTCGGCAATCACCGCCGCAAGATCGACCTTGCCGTTCAGCAGCGGGTCCGGCGGATCGGCGGCGGCGGCGTCGATTTCGATTTCGGACTCCTGCGCACCCGGCGCGTGCGGCGAAAAACGCAACGACACGGTCTCCAAAAACGGATTGTCGAACGGCTCGAGCGTGACCACGCATGCCTGTCGAACCGTGCCCTCGATCGTGCCGTCGACCACCGCACCTTTGCCGGATCTTCTCACCTCCAAGCGCCCGCGCAACGACGGTACCGCGAGTACGCCAGCGAACCTGGCAAGCTCCGCACGCGCAGCCTCGTCGGGCGTGATGTCGAATTCAGCCCCTCCCTCGGGAAGGTCGCCGACAACAACAGGAAAGCTCCAGCTCATATCGGTCGTCTGTTGATCAGACATGGTTTGTGTCCATGGTAGGCCACACGGGCGCGGTCCGGATGATAGCGGCCGCATCCTGCGTACCCAATTGGGCGGCCGCAGCCCTTACATAGGTTGCGAGCGCTCGGGCCGCATCCTCGGCCAATGGCTCTCCGCTATACACGTTGCGAAGGAGCGCGCCCGCAAGGGAGGCGTCATCGTCCGATCGAAGTGCAGCATCGTATACGGTCGCACGACCGTAAAAGGCCTCACCCATCGACCGCATGCGCTTCGGCACGGCAAGATCACCGGTGCCCATCTCGCGCAGACTGTCGTCGAGATCCGCAATGAAGCGGTCGAACACGCCCTGACCGATGGCACGCGTCTCCTCATCCTCACCGGCGAGCCGGCGGAACAGAAGGTAGACATGAAGCACGAGAAGGTCGAAGCGGCCCTCAACCGTGTCAGGGACATTCAGCCGCGCGTAGAAGAATGGTAAACGGGCCTGCGCCACGATCGCGCCATAGAGGCGGTCAATGGTCTCGCGCCGTTCGCGGCGCCGGCGCAGATTGAACAGCATCCCTTGCCTCCTGCCCTCGGCCGCGTTGCGTTTGGGGCGTGCGCGGGGTACTTGAGGCGCGGGGTCAAGACAAGCCCGATGAGATCCAGTTGATGCGTGAAGGAAATTACTCCGGCCCGTTTGCCGCCAGATCGACCCGCAAACTGCGCCGAATGGCCGCGATCGTTGCGCTTTCGCTCGCGACGGCCGGCTGCCTCGCCTCCACCTACCAGCGCGGTTACGTCTTTGATCAGGCGCAACTTGAACAGGTGCCGGTCGGCGCGAGCCAGGAACAGGTCCTCCTCGTCCTCGGCACTCCCTCAACGATCGCCACGGTAAGTGGCGAAGTCTTCTATTACATCTCTCAGCGCACCGAACAGAAGGCGGCGTTCCTCAATCCGCAGGTCGTCGACCAGCGCGTACTCGCCGTCTACTTCACCCGCGATCGCCGCGTCGAACGCATCGCGAATTACGGAATGCAGGACGGCAAGATATTCGACTTTATCAGCCGCACCACGCCGACGGGCGGCGAGGACTTGAGCTTCCTCAAGCAGATTTTCGGCAACCTGTTCCGCATCGGCAGCTAGTCAACCGCCAAAAAACAGAAACGGCCCGCATCGCTGCGGGCCGTCTTTTATCGTCTGCCCCGTCGATCAGTGCGCGAGGATCGCGAGCAGCAGGAGCGCCACGATGTTCGTGATCTTGATCATCGGATTCACCGCGGGTCCGGCCGTGTCCTTGTATGGATCGCCGACCGTATCGCCGGTGACGGCGGCCTTGTGCGCGTCCGAGCCCTTGCCGCCGTAGTGTCCATCCTCGATGTACTTCTTCGCGTTGTCCCAGGCGCCACCGCCCGATGTCATGGAGATCGCAACGAAGAGCCCGGTGACAATCACGCCAAGCAGCATGGCGCCGACCGCCGAGAACGCCGCCGATTTGCCGGCAGCGCCGCCGCCAGCGATGAAATAGATGATGAAGTAACCGAAAATCGGCGACAGCACGGGCAGCATCGAAGGAATGATCATTTCCTTGATTGCAGCCTTGGTCAGTAGATCGACCGCCTTGCCGTAATCCGGCTTGTCCTTGCCCTGCATGATACCGGGCTTCTCGCGGAACTGCCGCCGCACTTCCTCGACGATCGCGCTTGCCGCACGGCCGACCGCGGTCATGCCCATCGCGCCGAACAGGTACGGCAGTAGCCCGCCGAACAGCAGGCCGACAACGACGTACGGATTGTTCAGCGAGAAGTCGAGCGTGACGCCCTGGAAATACGGAAACTGCTTCGAGTTCGCGATGAAGTATTTCAGGTCTTCATTATATGCCGCGAACAGAACGAGCGCGCCGAGACCCGCCGAACCGATCGCATAGCCCTTCGTGACGGCCTTCGTCGTGTTGCCAACCGCATCGAGTGCGTCAGTGGACTTGCGCACTTCTTTCGGCAAGCCGGCCATTTCCGCGATGCCGCCTGCGTTATCCGTGACCGGACCGAAGGCGTCGAGCGCGACGATCATGCCGGCGAGCGCCAGCATCGTCGTCACCGCAATCGCGATGCCGAACAAGCCGGCGAGCGAATAGGTAATCAGGATGCCCGCGATGATGACGAGCGCGGGTAAGGCGGTCGACTCCATCGAAATGGCAAGGCCCTGAATGACGTTGGTGCCGTGCCCAGTGACGGAAGCCTGCGCGATCGACTTCACCGGGCGATAGTCCGTGCCGGTGTAATATTCGGTGATCCAGATGATGAGCGCCGTAACGACGAGGCCGACCACGCCGCAAATGAACAGCGACATGCCGGTATAAGCGACACCTGGTATCGGACCGAAACCGATCGTCTGATGCGTCACGATTGCAATGCCGCCGAGCGAAAGCACGCCCGTGGCGATCAGTCCCTTGTACAGAGCGCCCATGATCGACTGGCTGGCGCCGAGCTTCACAAAGAACGTACCTGCGATTGAAGTCAGGATGCAGACGGCGCCGATAGCAAGCGGATAGATCATCATGCTGCCGAGGATCGGCGTGCCCGTGAAAAAGATCGCGGCGAGCACCATGGTCGCGACCGTTGTGACGGCGTAGGTCTCGAACAGGTCGGCCGCCATGCCTGCGCAGTCACCGACATTGTCGCCGACATTGTCGGCGATCGTTGCCGGATTACGCGGATCGTCTTCGGGAATTCCTGCTTCCACCTTGCCAACGAGATCGCCGCCGACATCCGCCCCCTTCGTGAAGATCCCACCGCCGAGGCGCGCGAAGATCGAGATCAGCGAAGCGCCGAAACCGAGCGCAACGAGCGCATCGACAACGGTGCGGTTGTTCGGAGCAAACCCGAGGTAACCCGTGAGGACAAAGTAATAGACGGCAACACCGAGCAGCGCCAAACCGGCCACCAGCATGCCCGTGATTGCGCCCGCCTTGAATGCGATCGACAGGCCGGCCGCGAGCGACTGCGTCGCCGCCTGCGCCGTACGCACGTTTGCGCGCACCGAGACGTTCATGCCGATAAAGCCGGCGACGCCGGACAGCACCGCGCCGATCGCGAAGCCGAGCGCTACGAGCCAGCCGAGCAGGTAACCGACAAGCAGAAAGATCACGATACCGACGACACCGATCGTCGAATATTGGCGCCGTAGATAAGCCTGCGCACCTTCGCGGATCGCCGCCGCGATCTCCTGCATACGGCTGTTGCCGGCGTCAGCCGCCATCACCGACTGCGTCGCCCAGACGCCGTACGCGATCGCCGCGAGGCCGCAAAGAATGATCAGCCACATCGCAGTCATGGTCTTGCCCTCAAGGTTGGTTCCGAATTTTCAGGGATGCGACCCATGGAGCAGGGCCAGAAGCATCGCCCGAGTGTCCGCTCCCAGCAGGACCCCCGAAGCGGCCGGACATTGCCAAAGAAGCCCCTGCGAAGCAATCGGCGAGCGCGCACAGATAGCCGATTTCAACCGTTCTGGAGCGGGCTAGAAGTGGCTGAAAGACGCCTGTTTGAGTTTCAGCACTTGTCCGTTGGGACCGATTACGGCCATCCCCTCTCCGTCCTCGATGCGACCGATTGTCGTGACCTCGACTTGGGCAGCCGCTGCGGCGGCGCGGAATTCCGGCAACCGATTCTCAGGAATGCAGGCAACGATCTCGTAATCGTCTCCGCCGGTGAGCACCGTTTCGAGCAGTCCGCCGTCGCCCTCGATAGCCGTCCGGGCCGCGGCAGACAGCGGTAAACTTACCGCGTCTATCGTCACGCGCACGCCAGCGACGGCCGCGAGTTTCGCCAGGTCGCCGGCAAGTCCATCGGACACGTCCATCGCCGCCGATGCGTGTTCACGGACCGCCGTTGCGAGCCCGAACCGCGGCATCGGCAGAAGATACCGTCGCCGAAGGTGCTCCTTCGCCTCCTGGCCTAGTCTCGCGAGCGCGGGGTTGTCGGGCGAGCGGCGCAGTTTCAGTCCGAGGGCCGCATCGCCAATGGTCCCGGTCACAACGACGGCGTCGCCGGCGCGCGCTCCCTTGCGTTGGACCATTGTTCCCGAGGGCACCGACCCCAGCACAGTGATCGAAATGGTCAATGCGCCCGGCGTTCGCGTCATGTCGCCGCCGAGTAATGGACATTCAAATAGCTTGCAGTCTTCGGCCAGCCCGCGCGCAAAAAGTTCAAGCCATTCATCGCCCGTATTCGCCGGAATCGACAGTGAGAGCAGCGCACCGACTGGCGCTGCACCTTTCGCGGCGAGATCGGAGAGGTTCACCCGCAACGCCTTCTTGGCGATCGTGTCCGCCGGATCGTCCGCCAGGAAATGCACGCCCGAGACGACCGCATCGACCGTGAGAACGAGATCGTGACCGGTAGGCGGCGTGAGAACGGCCGCGTCGTCCCGCAAGCCGAGGGCAGCCGGGTGCTTTGCAATCGGCCGGAAGAGGCGGTCGATAATCCGCTCTTCTCCCGATGCGGCGTCGCGCTTTCCGGTCATAGCTCAACCCGTCGCGGGTTTCGGGAACTCGCTGTCGCGTATGCTTCGCGCCAGACCGTCGAGCACGGCATTGACCATTCCAGTTTCGTCACGATCCAGGAATGCCCCCGCGACATCCACGTACTCGCTCACGACAACGCGCGCCGGGACTTCTGCCTTGTGCTTCAGCTCGTAGGCGCCTGCCCGCAATACGGCGCGCAACACAGCCTCTACCCGTTTCAGCGGCCACCCGCGCGACAGGGCGTCATCCACCATCGGATCGAGTGTGCGTTGCTCGCGCAGGACACCAGAAACGATGTCACGAAAAAATGCGGCTTCGGCTTCGGGATAGTTTTCGCCTTCCAGTTCCCGGCCAATCCAGTGATTTTCATATTCGGTGAGCGTATCGGGCAGCGGGGTCCCGGCAATATCCATTTGGTAAAGAGCCTGAACAGCTGCGAGTCGCGCGGCACTTCTCTTGACGAGCCTGCTCATGTTCTTGCCTGGGCGAGGCGAATGAGGGCCAGGGCTGCCGATGCGGCCTCGCCTCCTTTATCCCCTTCGCTGCGTCGCGCGCGCGAGAGCGCCTGCGCTTCATTCTCGACGGTCAGAATGCCATTGCCGAACGGAAGGCGTCGAGCAACCGCAAGGTCCATCAAGGCGCGCGCGGACTCACCCGCGACAATCTCAAAGTGAAATGTCTCCCCGCGGATTACACACCCGACGGCGACAAGCCCATGAAACGGCTTCCCGGCTTTCTCGGCTGCGTCGAGCGCGATCACGGCTGCAATCGGCGCCTCAAGCGCGCCTGGAACGCGAATATGTTCTACCTGGACGTGAGCCGCCTGAAGCCGCTCCATCGCGCCCGCGACGAGCTCGTCGCAAATCGACGGCTCGAACCGCGCTTCGACCAGAAGCACGCGCGCGCCCGGAACGGGCGTCTCCTCGGAACGGCGCTTCTCGCCCGACTGGGCCATGACATTTCACCCGTGAATTCGGCGCGGAACTACAGTGCTCAGCGCGCCTCTGCAAGGCGCGCAACATAGCGCGCCATGAGATCTACTTCGAGATTGACGTTCTGGCCTGCCGCAAGCTGCGACCAATGCGTTTCCGCAAGCGTATGCGGGATAATGAAGACTTCGAACATCGCGTCATTAACCTCGTTCACGGTCAGCGAGATCCCATCGAGTGCGACCGACCCCTTCGGGGCAATGAACCGAGCCAACTCCTTCGGCGCGCGGAAACGAAGACGCGCCATATTCTCCACGTTCTCGCGCGATACGAGCGTTGCCACGCCGTCCACGTGACCCGCAACCAAATGGCCGCCGAGTTCGTCGCCTATTTTCAGGGCGCGCTCGAGATTGAGCCGCTTGCCCTTCTGCCAAGTGCCCGCGGTCGTACGCGCAAGCGTCTCGGCGCCGAGCTCGACTTCATAACGACTCCCTTTACCCCGCGCGGCCTTGCTCACGATCGTCAGGCAGACACCGTCATGCGAGATGGAAGCGCCGATCGCGAGCGAGCGCACCGGATACCTGCTGGCGACCGACAGTCGGCGAAGGCTTTTCTGCTCCCTCGCTGACAGGATCGTGCCCACATCGCTGACGATGCCGGTGAACATCGTCAGTGCCGAAAATAGCGCGTGAAGCTGTCGGTGCCGGCCATGCGCTGCTCGATCACCTGCAGGTGGGGTGAAGCGGTAAGAGCCGTGAGCGGCATGCCCTCGAGCGCGTTGATCGCCGCGGCGCCGAGCGGCTGCGGCGACTGCACCACCACCGCTTCGTCGATAAGGTCGGCTCTGAGTAGCGTCGCCGACAGGATCGGCCCACCTTCGACGAGCACGCGGGTGATGCGCCGTTCGCCGAGTGCACCCATGGCCGCATGCAGGTCCATCTTGCCGCTTGCCTTTTCGGGCACACGAATGACCTCCGCACCGGCCTCTACCAGTTTGCGCTCCGCGCCCTTCGATGCGCTCTCGCCGGCAAGCACCCAGAGCGGGATTTCGCGCGCCGTTTGGACCAGCTTCGAGGTAAGCGGCAGGCGCAGATTTCCGTCGAGCACGACCCGGATCGGCGAGCGGTCTTCCATACCGGGAAGACGGCAATTGAGCATGGGGTCATCGGCGATCACCGTGCCGCTGCCGACGAGGATCGCATCGCTGATAGCGCGCATCATATGCGCCTCGGCCCGCGAGGCGCTGCATGAGATATTTGCCGGGCGGCGCCCCTCCTCCCCGGTTTTTCCGTCGGAAGACACGGCGATCTTGAGGATCACGTGCGGCCGGCCATCCAGCATGCGCCGGAAGTGCCCCGCGTGCGTGATCAACGCGTCCCGCGCACCAACTCCCAGCGTAACCTCGATCCCGGCCTCACGCATGAGCGAGATACCGTGTCCCTTCACGAGCGGGTTTGGGTCTTCCACCGCGACAACAGCACGCGCGATGCCGGCCTTGATGATCGCGTTCGCACAAGGCGGAGTCTTCCCGTGATGTGCGCACGGCTCGAGCGTCACATAGGTGGTGGCTCCGCGCGCGGCCTCCCCGGCGGCGAGGATCGCCTCGGTTTCAGCGTGCGGACGGCCGCCCTTCGCCGTGAAGCCGCGAGCAATCACGAATGGCTGTCCACCGTCGAAGCGGACGATCAGCGCGCCCACCGCGGGGTTCGGATAGGTTTGCCCAAGATTGCGCCGTCCGATCGAATTCGCTGCCGCCATGAACCGGACGTCCCAGTCGGCAAGCGGTAGCTGCGTTTCCTCAAACCGGCTGTGCATGCCCATCAGATCTTGCGCCCGTCGGGCGTAAGCTCGCCGAGCACCTTCTCGAAATCTTTCGGCTCGCGGAAATTGCGATAGACGGACGCAAACCGGACGTATGCCACGTCGTCGATCTGCTTCAACTCCTCCATCACGAGTTCGCCGATCACCGACGAGGCGATCTCGTTTTCACCCATGCTTTCGAGCTTGCGCACGATGCCCGAAATCATGCGCTCGATGCGCTCGGAATCCACCGGCCGCTTGCGCAGGGATATCTCAACGGAACGCAGGAGCTTGTCGCGATCGAAACCGACGCGCCGGCCGCTTCGCTTCAGCACGGTCAGTTCGCGCAGTTGCACGCGCTCGAAGGTCGTGAAGCGCTCGTTGCAGTTCGGACATACACGCCGGCGGCGGATCACGGCCGAGTCCTCCGTCGGCCGGGAATCCTTCACCTGCGTGTCGAGACTTCCGCAATAGGGGCAACGCATGGACTCTCCCCCGGCAACGGCTCAGGTATAAATCGGGAAACGCTTTAGCAACGCGGAAACCTTCTCACGAACCGCGCCTTCGACGAGTGCGTCTTCTTCGGCGTTTTTTTGAGAAAGCACATTCAGCACTTCGGCGATGTAATCGCCGACCAGCTGAAACTCCTTCACGCCGAAACCGCGGGTGGTACAGGCCGGCGTGCCGAGCCGGATACCCGAGGTAACCGCTGGCTTCGCCGGATCGAACGGAATGCCGTTTTTGTTGCACGTGATGTGAGCACGGCCGAGCGCGACTTCCGAGATTTTGCCGGTCAGGTTTTTCGGCCGCAGATCGACGAGCATAAGGTGCGTATCGGTGCCGCCCGACACGATAGCGAATCCATGCGCCCGAAGATTCTCGGCAAGAGCCTTCGCGTTCGCCACGACGTTGCGTGAATAGGCCTTGAAGTCCGCGGTCAGTGCTTCGCCGAACGCCACCGCCTTCGCGGCGATGACATGCATCAGCGGTCCACCCTGAAGTCCCGGGAACACCGCCGAGTTGATCTTCTTCGCGAGTTCTTCGTCATTCGTCAGAATCAAGCCGCCGCGAGGCCCGCGCAGCGTCTTGTGTGTCGTGGATGTCACGACGTGCGCGTGTTCAAGCGGACTCGGATGCGCGCCGCCTGCAACCAGCCCGGCGAAGTGCGCCATGTCCACCATCAGAAACGCACCGACCGAGTCCGCGATCCTTCGGAACCGAGCGAAATCGATCACACGCGGATAAGCAGAACCTCCCGCGACGATCACCTTTGGCTTGTGTTGCTGTGCAAGCCGCTCAA
>Ga0307505_10002910_pt1 | contig 11294 bp, 9 predicted proteins | sample 23_S_MG_FD_202183 | JGI IMG/M metagenome (GOLD analysis project Ga0307505, IMG submission 202183) | Soil microbial communities from Populus trichocarpa stands in riparian zone in the Pacific Northwest, United States - 23_S | ecosystem: Environmental > Terrestrial > Soil > Riparian zone > Trees...
CAGCACGGTGACGCCGATGCCCGGCCAGGAGCTGAACACCCATTCGCCGATCGTCTACGAGCTGCCGCTGGCACCCACCGTCAACGGCCTGTTGCTGCGCGCCCAGGGCTACCGCACCTCGATCGGCCTGATCAGCAACACGCTGTTCTGGATGGTGGTGGCGCTGTCGGTGCTGACGGTGTGGATGCTGCTGGGCAGCTGGCGCCACCTGCGCCGGCGCGCACAGATCCAGTCGGCGCTGGTGCAGGAGACCAACTTCCGCCGCGCGATGGAAAACTCCATGCTCACCGGCATGCGCGCGATGGACCTGGACGGGCGCATCACCTACGTCAATGCCGCCTTCTGCGCGATGACCGGCTTCTCCGAGGCCGCGCTGGTCGGCCGCGCCCCGCCCTTCCCCTACTGGCCGCAGGACCGCATCGACGAGAACTCGCGGCTGCTGCAGCAGGAACTGAGCGGCCGCAGCCCGGCCGGCGGCATCGAGGTGCGCGTGATGCGCAGGGACGGCTCGCTGTTCGACGCGCGCATGTACGTGTCGCCGCTGATCGACCCGCGCGGTCAACAGACCGGCTGGATGACCAGCATGACCAACATCACCGAGGCCAAGCGCATCCGCGACCAGCTGTCGGCCTCGCACGAGCGCTTCACCACCGTGCTGGAAGGCCTGGACGCGTCGGTGTCGGTGCTGTCGGTGCCGCAGGGCGAGCTGCTGTTCGCCAACCGCTCGTACCGGCTGTGGTTCGGCGCCGATGCCGGCGGCCATACCCTGCTCACCGGCAATCTGGACAACCTGCCCTTCGAGGCCGATGCCGAGGACATGGCCGATGGCCTGTCGGGGCTGCCCACGCAGGAGCTCACCGAAACCGGCTCGAATCCGCGCGAGGTCTTCGTTGCGCCGCTGCAGAAGTGGTTCGACGTGCGCGCGCGCTACCTGCAGTGGACCGACGGCCGGCTGGCGCAGATGCTGATCGCCACGGACATCACGGCGCGGCTGCGCGCCGAGGAGCAGGCGGCGCAGCAGGCCGACCGGGCACAGGTGACGAGCCGGCTGGTGACGATGGGCGAGATGGCGTCGTCGGTGGCGCACGAACTGAACCAGCCGCTGACGGCCATCACCAACTACTGCAACGGCATGGTCTCGCGCGTCGATGCCGATTCCATCGACAAGCCCGACCTGCTGGCGGCGCTGCGCAAGACCGCGCGCCAGGCCGAGCGCGCCGGGCAGATCATCCGCCGCATCCGCGCCTTCGTGAAGAAGAGCGAGCCGCAGCGCCAGCCGGCACACGCGCGGCAGATCGTCGAGGACGCGGTCGAGCTGGCCGGCATCGAATTGCGCCGCCGCAACGTGGCCATCCGCACCTACGTGGCGCAGCGCCTGCCGCCGCTGGAGGTGGACCCGATCCTCATCGAACAGGTGCTGATGAACCTGCTGAAGAACGCCGCCGAGGCCATCGACAGCGCGCAGCTGCCGGCCGCGCGCCGCAACATCGAGTTGCGCGTGGTGCCGCGGCACACGCCCGACGAAGGCGGCGTCATCGAGTTCAGCGTCACCGACAGCGGGCCGGGGCTGAAGGACGAGGTCATCGGGCGGCTGTACGAAGCCTTCTTCTCCACCAAGGCCGAAGGCCTGGGCATCGGGTTGTCGCTGTGCCGCAGCATCGTCGAGTCGCACCGCGGCCGGATGCGTGCGCAGAACCTCTACAATGGGGATACCGTTTCCGGCTGCCGTTTTGCCTTCACCCTGCCGGTCGAAGTCCCCGTCCGCGGCGAAGCTCCCGGCCCGTCAGCCGAAGCGCAGCACGATCCCAACCCGAACACCACCGTGGCCTCCTGAATGAGCTTGATCCCCAAGAAGGGCACCGTCTATGTCGTCGACGACGACGAGGCCGTGCGCGATTCGCTGCAATGGCTGCTCGAAGGCAAGGACTACCGGGTCAAGTGCTTCGACTCGTCCGAATCCTTCCTGTCGCGCTTCGACCCGCGCGAGGTCGCCTGTCTGATCGCCGACATCCGCATGGACGGCATGAGCGGGCTGGAGCTGCAGGACCGGCTGCTCGAACGCAAGAGCCCGCTGCCGGTGGTCTTTATCACCGGCCACGGCGACGTGCCGATGGCGGTGACGACGATGAAGAAGGGCGCGATGGACTTCATCGAGAAGCCCTTCAAGGAAGAAGAACTGCTCGGCCTGGTCGAGCGCATGCTCGATCAGGCGCGCAGCGCCTTCAGCCAGCACCAGGAACAGGCCAGCCGCGACGCGCTGCTCAGCCGGCTGACCACGCGCGAGGCGCAGGTTCTGGAGCGCATCGTCGCCGGGCGGCTGAACAAGCAGATCGCCGACGATCTGGGCATCAGCATCAAGACGGTGGAGGCGCACCGCGCCAACATCATGGAAAAGCTCAACGCCAACACCGTGGCCGATCTGCTGAAGATCGCGCTCGGCGCACAGAGCAAGGCCTGAAGCCGGGGCCGCTGCGGCCCGGATCCTGGAGCCCCTCAAGTGACAGCCAGCATCATCGACGGCAAGGCGTTGGCGGCTTCAGCGCGCACCGAAGTGGCGCAGCGCGTGGCCACGCTCAAGGCGCGCGGCGTGCAGCCGACGCTGGCAGTGATCCTGGTCGGCGAAAACCCCGCGTCGCAGACCTACGTGCGCCACAAGGGCAGCGATTGCGAGAGCGTAGGCATGCGCTTCCTGTTCGACCGCTTTGCCGCCGATCTGTCCGAGGCCGCACTGCTGGCGCGCATCGCGGCACTGAACGCCGACCCGTCGGTGCATGGCATGCTGGTGCAGCTGCCGCTGCCGAAGCACATCGACACGAACAAGGTCATCGCCGCGATCTCGCCACACAAGGATGCCGACGGCTTCCACGTGCAGAGCGCCGGCGCGCTGATGATCGGCCTGCCAGGCTTCAAGCCCTGCACGCCCTACGGCTGCATGCGCATGCTGCAGTCGGCCGGCATAGACCCCAAGGGAAAGCACGCGGTGATCGTCGGGCGCAGCAACATCGTCGGCAAGCCGATGGCGCTGATGCTGCTGCAGGCCAACGCCACCGTCACCGTGTGCCACAGCGCCACGCCGGACCTGGGTGCGTTCACGCGCCAGGCCGACATCCTGGTGGCGGCGGTCGGGCGGCGCAACACCATCACCGCCGACCTGGTCAAGCCCGGCGCCGCGGTCATCGACGTCGGCATGAACCACAACGAGGCCGGCAAGCTGTGCGGCGACGTCGACTTCGACCCGGTGCGCGAGGTCGCCGGCTGGATCACGCCGGTGCCGGGCGGCGTCGGCCCGATGACGCGGGCGATGCTGCTGGTCAACACCGTCGAAGCCGCCGAACGCTCGGCGCGCTGAAACAGGGCTGAATCCCTTGTCGCGCACGGCCGGCAGCGACACCAACCCCCTGCTGCAGGTGCTGGGCCTGCCGGCCTATGACCGCATCGAGGCCGGCCACGTGGCGCCGGCGATGGCTGTGCTGCTGGCCGACGCCGACGCCGCGCTGGCGCGCGCCGCCGCCGCCGACGGACCGGCCGACTACGCTGCCCTGGCGCTGCTGCTGGACGTGCCGGTGGAACGCCTGGGCCGCGCCTGGGGCGCGGTGACGCACCTGAGCGAGGTGCGCAACACGCCGCAGCTGCGCCAGGCCCATCACGACGCCTTGCCGCGCATCACCGACTTCTACACCCGGCTGGGCGCCGAGCCCGCGCTGTACGCCAAGTACCGGCAGATCGCCGCGTCGGACGCGGCGCTGTCGCCGGCACAGCGCCAGGCACTGCAGCACACGCTGCGCGAGTTCCAGCTCGGCGGCGCCGAGTTGCAGGGCGCGGCACGCGAGCGCTTCGCGCAGATCCAGGAACGTGCGGCCGAGTTGCAGCAGCGCTATGGCGAGAACGTGCTCGACGCCACCGACCGCTTCAGCTTCCTGGCCAGCGAGTCCCAGATGGCCGGCGTGCCGCAGGACGTGAAGCTGGCGACGCGCGTGGACGGCGGCTACCGCCTGACGCTGCACGACCCCTGCTACCACCCGGTGATGGAGCATGCGCAGGACCGCGGCTTGCGCGAGCGTTTGTACCGCGCCCATGTCACCCGCGCCAGCGAGCTGGGCGATGCCGAGCTGGACAACAGTGCGCTGATGCGCGAGCTGCTGGCGCTGCGCCAGGAGCAGGCGCGGCTGCTCGGCCACCCCAGCTATGCCGAGCTGTCGCTGGTGCCGAAGATGGCCGATTCGGCCGTGCAGGTGCACGACTTCCTGGCCGACCTGGCGCAGCGCGCGCGCCCCTTCGCCGAGCGCGAGCTGGCCGAGCTGCGCGAGTTCGCCGCGCGCGAGCTGTCGCTGGGCGAGCTGCAGCCCTGGGACATGGCCTATGCGTCCGAGCGCATGAAGCAGTCGCGCTACGCCTTCAGCAGCACCGAGCTGCGCCAGTACTTCACCGAAGCGCGCGTGCTGCAGGGGCTGTTCGGCATTGCCGAAACGCTGTTCGACATCCAGATCCAGCCCGGCAACGCCCCCGCCTGGCACGAGGACGTGCGCTATTTCAGCCTGCTGCGCAACGGCCAGCCCATCGGCCACGTCTACCTGGACCTGCATGCGCGGCCGGGCAAGCAGGCCGGCGCCTGGATGGACAACGCGCAGCAGCGCTGGCGCCGCCCCGACGGCCAGGGCACGCAGCTGCCGGTGGCCATCCTGGTATGCAACTTCGCGCCGCCGGTGCAGCAGGACGGCCGCATCCGGCCGGCGCTGCTGTCGCACGACGAGCTGATCACGCTGTTCCACGAGTTCGGCCACGGCCTGCACCACCTGCTGACGCAGGTGGACGAGCTGTCGCTGTCGGGGCTGTCCGGCGTCGAATGGGACGCGGTCGAACTGCCCAGCCAGTTCATGGAGAACTTCTGCTGGGAATGGGAAGTGCTGCAGCGCCTGAGCGCGCACGTCGACGGCGGCGAGCCGCTGCCACGCGCGCTGTTCGACAAGCTGATCGCGGCCAAGAACTTCCACAGCGGGCTGCGCATGCTGCGCCACATGGAATTTGCGCTCTTCGACCTGCGCATCCACCGCGAGCACGATGCCGCGCACAGGCTGCTGCAGGTGGCCAACGAGGTGCGCGAGCAGGTGGCGCTGGCCCCGGTGGCCGATTTCAACCGCTTTGCGCACAGTTTTTCACACATCTTCGATGGCGGGTATGCCGCCGGCTACTACAGCTACAGCTGGGCTGAAGTACTGTCGGCGGATGTGTGGAGCGCGTTCGAGGAAGCCGGTGTGTTCGACCCCGAGACGGGCCGGCGCTACCGCCAGAGCATCCTGGAGGTCGGCGGCAGCCGCGCCGCGATCGACAACTTCAAGGCCTTCCGCGGCCGCGAGCCGAACATCGATGCCCTGCTGCGCCACCAGGGCATGGCCTGAAACCGAAGGACACGCATGTCGCTGAAACCCCTGGCCTTGGCCGCCGCGCTGGCCTGCTTGGCACTGCCCGCCGCCGCCTTGTACAAGGTGGTCGGGCCGGACGGCCGGGTCACCTACACCGACCGTCCGCCCAGCGATGCCGCCGCCCGCGTGACCACGCTGGACCGCGAGTCCGTCATCGAGGCTCCCCCGGCGGACGCACTGCCGCTGGCGCTGCGCCAGACGGCGACGCGTTTTCCGGTCACGCTGTACAGCACCACCGATTGCCCGCCCTGCGACGCCGGCCGAGCGCTGCTGCTGCAGCGCGGCGTGCCCTTCAGCGAAAAGCTGATCGTCAGCGACGACGACGCGCAGGCGATGGAACGCACGATGGGCACGCGCACCGTGCCCGCGCTGACCATCGGCGCGCAGGCGCTGCGCGGCATGTCCGAAGGCGAATGGGCGGCTTACCTCGACGCCGCCGGCTACCCGCGCGAGTCGCAGTTGCCCAGGACCTGGCAGGCGCCGGCCGCCACGCCGTTGGTGGCGCGCAGCAGCGCGGCGCCGGCATCGGCACCGGTGCGCACGGCGGCGCCGCAACGTGCCGCCCCGGTGCCGGCGCCGGCCGTGGTGCTGCCGCCGGCGCCCGGCGGCATCCGCTTCTAGGGCACGCCGCCCGGCAGTCGCCGCGCCGGCCACGAGGCCGAGACCACGGCAGCGCCCAGCAACCAGAACAGCGTGGCCGCACCGAGCGCGGCGCCGGCCACGCCGAAGAGCAGCGGCATCGCCGTGCTCGACGCGTTCATGACCATCGAGCGCAGGGCGATGGCCTCGCCGTAGCGGCCATCGGGCGTCAACTGGTGCAGCATGGACATGATCATCGGCTGCACCGAACCCAGCGTCAGCCCGAGCAGCGCGGCGCAACCGCCCATCAGCCAGGGCGATTGGGCCAGCGGGTACAGCGCGAACACCGCACCGGTGCCGAGCATCGCCGCGCGCAGCAGCGCGATCTCGCGGATGCGGTGCGCCCACAGCGGGATGAGCAGGCGCACACCGCTGATCGCCAGCGTGAAGGTGCCGAGGATCAGGCCGATGGTGGTGGCGCTGAAGCCGCGCTCGAAGCCGAGGATCGGCACCGCGAACAGGTGCACGTCCCAGCACGCCGACAGCACCCAGTTGATGCCCATCAGCCGCTTCAGCCCGGGCGTGGACAGCAGCGACCAGGAGCTTTGCGCTGCGGCCGGCCTTGGCGGCGCCGCGTCGCGCGGTTCGCCCGGCACGCGCCGCGAACACCAGCCGGTGAGCAGCGGCAGCGCCAGCATCAGCGCGTAGGCGGCCGCGAAGCCGCCGAGGTCGATCATCAGGCCCGCCGCCACCGGGCCGAGCACGTTGGACAGCGACGGCGCCACGCCCAGCCAGCTGAACATGCGCATGCGCTCGGTGCTGGTGCTGACCAGCTGCCCGGCGTGGCGCTGGACGACGATCAGCCCCATGTTGGCGCCGCTGCCCACGAACACCGCCGACACGCACAGCAGCGGGAAACTCGCCGCCGCGCCGGCGAAGGTGGAGGCCAGCGCCAGCAGCGCGCCGAACAGCGACAGGCCGATGGCGATGCGCACCGGCCGGTGGTAGCCATGTCGATCGGCCATACGCCCGGCATGCAGCGACAGCAGCACCGGCGCCGCCGCATACAGCGCCAGCAGCACGCCCACGCTCCAGGCGCTGTGGCCCTGGCGCAGCGCCTGGAGCGGCGCGGCCATGCGCACGCCGGCCATCGTGGCGTGCAAGCCGATCTGGCCGACGATCAGCACCAGCAGCACGCCGCCGAAGTCGGGCGACGCCCTGCCTCGGGCTTCAGGCACGCGGAGCCTCAGAGGGCTCGTCGTCCGCCGCCGCGCCGGGCAGCAGTTGCAGCGAGCGCGCCTCGGGCAACGCCTCCACCGACTTCAGCGCACGCCCCATCTGCCGCGTTCGCGTCTCGGCCGCGGAGATGGTATCGGCCGCCTGGTTGAGTTTCTCGCGCGTCTTCTTCAGCACATCGCCGAACTTGCCGAACTCGGTCTTCACCGCACCCAGTACCTCCCAGACCTCGGCGCTGCGCTTTTCCAGCGCCAGCGTGCGAAAGCCCATCTGCAGGCTGGTCAGCGTGGCCAGCAAGGTGGTCGGGCCGGCGAGCATGACCTTGTGCTCGCGCTGCATCGCCTGCACCAGCCCCGGGCGGCGCAGCGCCTCGGCATACAGGCCCTCGGTGGGCACGAACAGGATGGCGAAGTCGGTGGTGTGCGGCGGCGCGATGTACTTGTCGCGGATGGTCCGCGCCTCCAGCCGCAGCCGCGTCTCGATGGCCTTGGCCGCCAGCTCCATGGCCGGCGCGTCGGCACGCTCCTGCGCCTCGAGCAGGCGCTCGTAGTCCTCGCGCGGGAACTTCGCGTCGATCGGCAGCCACAGCGGCTGGCCGTCGTCGCGCTGCCCGGGCAGGCGGATGGCGAACTCCACGCGCTCGCCGCTGCCGGGCACGGTGGCCACGTTGGTGGCGTACTGCTCGGGCGTGAGCACCTGCTCCAGCAGGCCGGCCAGCTGCACCTCGCCGAAGATGCCGCGCGTCTTGACGTTGCTGAGCACGCGGTTCAGCGAACCGACGTCGCGCGCCAGCGTCTGCATCTCGCCCAGGCCCTTGTGCACCTGCTCCAGCCGGTCGGCCACCTGCTTGAAGCTTTCGCCCAGGCGCTGTTCCAGCGTGGCATGCAGCTTCTCGTCGACCGTGGCGCGCATCTGGTCGAGCTTCTTCTCGTTGCCTTCCTGCAGCGCCGACAGGCGGCGCTCGTTGGCCTCGGACAGCGCGCGCAGCTGCTCGCCCAAGGAATCCGACAGGCGCCTCAGCGCCGCGTCCTGGGCCTCGCGTGCCGACTGGCTCTGCTGTGCCAGCGTGTGCGTCGCGCCCTGCAGCGCGTCGCTGACCTGCTGCTGCATCGCCGCCAGCTGGGTGCGAAAGGAATCGATCTGCTCGTTCTGCGTGCGCGCGACATCGCCGCTCTGCGTCAGCAGCGCCTGCTGGAACAGCGACAGCGAGCCCGCCAGTTCCTGCCGCGTGCCGCGCGCGCTGTCCTGCACCTCGGCGCGCAGAACACGTTCCAGCCGCTCGTCGCCGCGCCGCAGCAACAGCCACAACAGCAGCAGCAGGATCAAGCCCAGCAGCCCGGGTACCAGCCATGGATTCATGGCGGGCATTGTCGCCCGCCGGCACGCTCAGCTACGGCAGACGATGGTGGCCTGCGCCTGGTTGCCCGGCATGCCCGAGAGCCAGTCTCCCGCCTGTTGCAGCCATTGGGTGGCGGGGTTGTCGTCGGGCTCGGGGCGGGCGAAGCTGGCCCCATGGCGCAGCAGCTCGTAGCCGTGCGCGCACAGCTTGCCGGCTTCGGCATCGATTGCGGCCAGGCTGCTGCCGCGCAGCTCGTAGGCCGGTGGCCCGCCGCCATTGCCCAGAACGCGCACCTGAGGGCCCGCGCAGGCCGCGACAACGGCAACGCCGACAATCACGAGGCTCAGGCGCAGAACATTCATGGACGCTGATTGTGTTCATCACCCCGGCCGGCCAGCCGCGAAGCAGCCGGGCAAAGCCGCGCCAGTTTCAGCGCTGACCCAGCACCTGCGGGTTCAGTGCCGTCGGTGGTTTGCCGGCCTGCGGCCCGGCGCCGAGCGCGGCGATCAGGTTGTCGGCCGCCAGATGCGCCATCGCGCGCCGGGTGGGAATGCTGGCGCTGGCGATGTGCGGCGTCAGCACGACGTTGGGCAGCGTCAGCAGATCGGGATGCACGCTCGGCTCGCCTTCGAACACATCCAGCCCGGCCGCGGCGATGCGCCGCTCGCGCAGCGCCTGCGCCAACGCCGCGTCGTCGACGATGCCGCCGCGCGCGACGTTGGTGAGCGTGGCGGTGGGCTTCATCAGCGCCAACTCGGCCGCGCCGATGGCATGGTGCGAGTGCGGGCCATAGGGCAGCACCAGCACTAGGTGGTCGGCCTGGCGCAGCAGCTCGTCCTTGGCGACGTAGCGCGCGCCAAGCTGCTGCTCGATGGCCGGGTCCGGCCGCGAGCGGTTGTGATAGATCACCGGCATGCCGAAGCCGAGCGCGCCGCGCCGCGCGATGGCCTGGCCGATGCGGCCCATGCCCAGCACGCCCAGCGTGGCGCCGTGCACGTCGGCGCCGGCGAACATGTCGTGGCCCCAGCGTGTCCACTTTCCGGCGCGCAGGAAATGTTCGCTCTCGGCGATGCGCCGCGCCGCGGCCATCATCAGCGCGAAGCCGAAGTCGGCGGTGGTCTCGGTCAAGACGTCCGGTGCGTTGCTGACCAGCACACCGCGCGCGCTGCAGGCGGCCAGATCGATGTTGTTGTAGCCCACTGCCATCGAACACACCGCGCGCAGCTGCGGGCAGGCAGCCAGCAGCCTGGCATCGATGGCCTCGGTGCCGGTGACGAAGACGCCGGCCATGCCCTGCAAGCGGCGGATCAGCTCGTCCTGCGGCCAGACCTCGTCGGCCTGGTTGTGCTGTACGTCGAAATGCTCGCGCAGCCGTTCGACGACATCGTCGAACACCGCGCGCGCCACCAATACACGCGCGCTCATGACAGGAAGCGCGCGAAGGCCGACACCGGCTCGCGCTCGGTGACCAGCCGGTTGGCCACGGCGGCCGGATCGGCATGGCCCAGCGACATGCCGCAGACGAACATCTCGTCGGCGCCCGCGCCGATGTGTTCCATGATGATGCGGTGAAAGCGCATGAACGCCGCCTGCGGGCAGGTGTCCAGACCGCGGCCGCGCGCCGCAACCATCACGCTTTGCAGGAACATGCCGTAGTCGAGCCAGCTGCCCTGGCGCAGCGTGCGCGAGATCGTGAACATCAGCGCCACCGGCGCGCCGAAGAACTCGTAGTTGCGGCCATGCTGCTGGTGCATGCCCGCCTTGTCGGTCTTTTGAATGCCGAGCAGGCCGTACAGGTCCCAGCCCACCTTGCGTCGCCGCTCGATGAAGGGCGAGGCCCATTCGCTGGGGTAGTAGTGGTACTCCTCGTGGTGCGTGGCCAGCACTGCCGGGTCGTCGTAGACCGCGCGGATCTTGGCCGACAGCGCGGTCTTGGCCTCGCCGCCGAGCACCGTCACCTTCCACGGCTGCGTGTTGGTGCCCGAGGGCGCGCGCGAGGCCACGCGCAGGATGTCCTCGACCACCTCGCGCGGCACCGGCGTGGGCAGGAAACCGCGCACCGAACGGCGGCTGGCGATGGCGGCGTCGACGGCCGCGGTGTCTTGGGAAGTGTGGGTGGAGGTCATGGGCATCGGGGGAGTCAGGCGCACGATTGTTCCATCGCCCGCGCCTGCCAGCTGCGCAGCGCCTCGCTCAGCGTGCGGCGGTGCACCGCCACCGTGCCGTGCACGTCGCGGCCGTAACCGCCGGCCATGGCCACCGCCACCGGAATGCCGCGCCTGCGCAGCGCCTCGAAGACGCGGCGGTCGCGCTCGGCCAGGCCCTCGAAGCTGAGCTTCAGCCGGCCCAGCCGGTCGTGTTCGTGCGGGTCGGCGCCGGCGACGTAGAAGGCCAGGCCGGGCAGCGAGTCGCCATGGCGGCGCCAGGCTTCGGCCAGCGCGGCATCCAGCGCCGCCAGGTAGTCGGCGTCGCCGCAGCCGTCGGGCAGTTCGACGTCGAGGTCGCTGCGTTCCTTGCGCGCCGGGAAGTTCTTCGCGCCGTGCAGCGACAGCGTGAACACCGTCGGGTCGTCGTCGAAGATCGCCGCGGTGCCGTTGCCCTGGTGCACGTCCAGGTCGATGACGATGATGCGCAGCAGCGCGCGCTGCGTGCGATGCCACTCGGCCTGCATCAGCCGCGCCGCCACCGCCACGTCGTTGAAGACGCAGTAGCCCGAGCCG
>Ga0307505_10002911_pt1 | contig 11293 bp, 8 predicted proteins | sample 23_S_MG_FD_202183 | JGI IMG/M metagenome (GOLD analysis project Ga0307505, IMG submission 202183) | Soil microbial communities from Populus trichocarpa stands in riparian zone in the Pacific Northwest, United States - 23_S | ecosystem: Environmental > Terrestrial > Soil > Riparian zone > Trees...
CTCCTCTTCCTACCCATTATCCTCAAGAATTAGCCCTTCTGGTGAGAGGGACAGCCATCTTTCCCAGAGGTGGCTGTCCTTTTTTGCCGAGTTGAAAGGCAGGCAAACGCTTGACAACTGCCAACCGCTGGGGTACTATTCTCGACGCTCAAGGGCCTGTAGCTCAGCTGGGAGAGCGCTACAATCGCACTGTAGAGGCCAAGGGTTCGAATCCCTTCAGGTCCATTGCACATTACAATTGAAAATGAAAGGCTAGGAACAGGAGTAGTAGGCACTGTCAATTGGTGATTTTAGATTGACGATTGACGATTTTAGAGAGTGGGGTCATCGGCTGAAAGTTCCACAAATGGTGCTGAACTCGCCTGGGAGCCGCGTGGATGAAAAATAGTAATCAGTAAGCAGTTACCAGTGACCCGTTTTATTTCACTGATAACTTGTTACTGGTAACTGACTACTAATCTGCGCCGGATTGCACACGTTATGTGCCTTAAGTGGGTGGTAAAAACTGGTCAACCACAATGAATGTGGTAAAATTCCAGCCGTTGTAAAAAACGGGCCTGTAGCTCAGTTGGGAGAGCGCTACAATGGCATTGTAGAGGTCAAGGGTTCGAGCCCCTTCAGGTCCATCATCATACACCACCAAACAGAGTGGTACCGCGGAACCCTTCCGTCTCTGAGTGAGATGGAGGGGTTTTTTGTTTATTCATCTATTTGTGTATGGGTGATTCAGCAAAACCAATATACCAATACACTAATAACTTCCTATGCAAGAGATTCACCTAACAACGCAATTTGGCACAGTTTATGGCAAGGCGGCTGGTGAGCCGGGGAATGCGGTGGTGCTGGGGATTCATGGCTGGAGCCAACGGAATGGTTGGCATAGCTGGTCACCGTTGTTGGAGCCGCTGGCTGAGGTAGGCTTTTATGCCGTGTCGGTGGATATGCCGGGCTGGGGGCAGAGTGTGCTAAACGACAAACAGCCACGAACAGGTAAATGGGCTATTGAGTCCGTCTTAGATATTCTGGATATCTTAAGAGTAGAAGATGCCCCATTTGCCACCTTAATGGGCAAGAGTTGGGGTGGCGGTGTTGCACTAGAATTTGCCTTAAAATACCCTGATTGGTGCCAGAAACTCATCCTGACCGCCCCGGCTTACCAGGGAGATTTGGCGGCCCTGGCCCAGTTGCCACAGCCCGTTTTGCTGGCCTGGGCTGAGGACGACCCGGTGATACCGATCAGTTTTGCCCAACAGGTCGCGGCCGCGATCCCCCATTGTACGCTCATCACCTACCCTACCGGGGGCCACAGCGCCGCCATGAACAATGCTGCGGATTTTGCCCCTAAAGCCATCACTTTTTTAGGCAAGTTAGCAGTGACCAGTGACCAGTAACCAGTTGGAGTTTGGTGTTTTTTTGTTTTTACCGGAGAAGACACAGCCTTGAAAGGCTGTGCTACATCCAGAGATAAGTCTAAAATTCGCCAAAGTCGAGTAACCAGTTGGAGTTCCCTGAGTTCCAACAAGTTCCCCTAAGTTCCTTCAGGAGAAAACCATGACCGACCCCTACAATCCCCAAGAAATCGAACCCAAGTGGCAACAGAAGTGGGAAGAGACAAAATTGTATCGGCAGGCCATTGATCGGAGCAAACCAAAACATTATGCCCTGACCATGCTCCCCTACCCTAGCGGCGATTTACATATCGGTCATTGGTATGCCATGACTCCCAGCGACGCTCGCGCCCGCTATATGCGGATGAAAGGGTATAACGTGCTCTTCCCAATGGGGTTTGATGCCTTTGGCCTGCCCGCCGAAAATGCGGCCATTGCCCGCAATATCCACCCGTCTACCTGGACCTTCGCCAATATTGAGCGGATGCGCCAGCAGTTGCGGAGCATGGGGGCGATGTTCGATTGGGAGCGGGAAGCGGTTTCGGCTGACCCGGAATATTACCGCTGGACGCAATGGTTTTTCAAGAAGCTGATGGAGTTGGGGCTGGCTTATCGCAAATTGGCGGCGGTGGATTTTTGCCCCCAATGTAATACCACCCTGGCCCGTGAGCAGGTGTGGGGGGATGATCGCCATTGTGAGCGTTGCGGCACGCCGGTTATCAAGAAGGAGTTGGAGCAGTGGTTCTTCAAGACGACCGATTACGCTGAGGAACTGCTCGATTTCAGCCAGATTAATTGGCCGGAACGGGTGAAGGTGATGCAGACGAATTGGATTGGTCGCTCGGAAGGGGCGGAGGTGATTTTCCGCACTGAGCAGCAAGATGACATCCCAATTTTCACCACCCGACCCGATACGTTGTGGGGCGCAACTTTCATGGTGCTGGCCCCGGAGCATCCGTTGGTGGAGAAGATTACCCCGGCAGAATATCAAGAGGCGGTGACAGCGTACCGCGCGGCCGCGCAGAAACTCACCGATATTGACCGTGAATCGGTCGAACGGGAGAAAACAGGTGTCTTCACCGGAGCCTACGCTATCAACCCGGTCAACGGCGAACGCATTCAGATTTGGATTGCCGATTACGTGTTGATGGGGTACGGCTTTGGTGCGATTATGGCCGTGCCCGCCCACGACGAACGGGACTTCGCCTTTGCCACCCAATATGGTCTGCCCATCGTCGAGGTCATTCGGATGCCAGGGCGTGAGGATAACGACGAGCCACTCACAGCGGCGTACACCTCGAAAAATGAAGGCCATCTGGTCAACTCTGGCCCCTTCACCGGCACACCGACCGATGGCGCGGTGGCGCGGGTAACGACCTGGCTGGAAGAGCAGAACCTGGGCAAGAAAGCCATTAATTACCGCCTGCGCGATTGGTTGATTTCGCGGCAACGGTATTGGGGCGCGCCCATTCCGGTGGTCTATTGCCCGGAAGATGGGGCGGTGCCGGTTCCAGATGAGCAGTTGCCGGTGCTGTTGCCTATGGATGTGGCCTTTATGCCCACCGGGGAAAGTCCGCTGAAACAGCATGACGGGTTTAGGCACACAACCTGCCCGGTCTGCGGCCGCGATGCCTTGCGGGAAACGGACACCATGGACACCTTCATGTGCTCGTCCTGGTATCAATACCGCTACCTGAGTCCCCACTACAACCAAGGTCCGTTCGACCCCGAAGAAGGGGCGTACTGGTTGCCCGTGGATCAGTACACTGGTGGTATTGAACATGCCACCATGCACTTGATTTACACCCGCTTCTTCACCATGGCCATGCGGAAAATGGGGCTGGTGAACTTTGATGAACCGATGTTGGCGCTGTACAACCAGGGCATGGTGCTGGGCGAAGATGGGGAAAAGATGTCCAAGTCACGCGGCAACGTGGTGGCCCCGGACAATCTGGTGGAAAAATATGGTGCGGACACAGTTCGGGCTTATTTGATGTTTTTCTCCCGCTGGGAGCAGGGTGGCCCCTGGAATTATGACGGTATTAAGGGGCCGCAACGGTTACTGTTGGATGTGTGGAATTTTGGCGTCGCCCATTATCAGCCGCTAACTGTCAGTGAAGTGGCGACGAAAGGACTACAGCGCAAAACGCATCAGACCATTCGCAAGGTAACGAATGATATTGAGTCGTTCACCTTTAATACGGCGGTGGCGGCGATTATGGAGCTACGCAATGTGCTCCAGGAAGCCCTGAAACAGCGGCATGTGACCGTTCAGGTGTGGGATGAAGCGATCACCAATCTCCTGCTCTTGCTGGCCCCTATTGCCCCGTACATCAGCGAGGAGTTGTGGGCGCGACGCGGCCGCGCCTATAGCATTCACCAACAAGCCTGGCCTACCTGGGATGAGGAGATAGCCAAGGAAGAGGAGATGACGGTCGTGGTGCAGGTGAATGGCAAGGTGCGCGACCGGTTTGAGATGGCGGCGGATACGGCTGAAGAGGAGATTAAAGCGGCCGCGCTCGCTTCCGAAAAGGTACGTGCCTGGTTTGAGGGCAAAGAACCACGCAAGGTGATTGTGGTGCGGGGGCATTTGGTAAATATTGTGGTGTAAACAGACGTGGTGCGTAAATGCGGGGAGTTCAGGATTTCAGGGGGTTGACACCAAAGGTCTAAACTGTTCTGGGTCAATCGTAGTCTGGGCAGGCGATAAGGGAATCGTAAAGTAATTACTCAAACTATACTCCGTGAGTGGGGTGATGAGTCGTTGAGTCTGGTTATGAATGTCATTGAAGAGGCCACCAAGAAACCAGATAGCCGCCCCTTTTATTTGTGGGTAAGCTGCATACATTTGAGCGGCCCAGGCAATGTCAGACATAGCTTCATCCACGGATGGCACATTTACATACTCCCAGCCCCATTCGGTAATTAGCACGGTTGGTCGGGGGATACTGTTCTCATCGCACACCTGAAAAAGGGATTGGAAACGGCCTACTTTGTATGGGTATTCGTGGGCAATGTCGCTGGTAATGTAGCTATATTCGTGTAAGGCAATGGCAATGTGATGGGGGTTCGCGGCCGCGAAGCGCAAAAACGCCAGCATTGCCGGGGACTGCCAATCCTCAATAGCTGGCTCCCCTGACGCCCAACCAAACGCCGCCCACTTAAAACCATCAGCCAGGGCCAATTGTGCGGTCGTTAGGGCAAATTGGGCCAGCCACTCCGCCCGATTCTTATCTACCTCGTTGATTGTCTCAATCCAAATCAGGCTGGGGTCTAGTTCCGGGGGCCAGACGGCTTTGTGGAGTGCCCAATGCTTCGCGGCCGCGTCTTGCGGTGCTAAACTATAGTCAGGTACATCATACTCATTTCCACTACGCCGATAAACCAATGTATGGGGCACACCACTACTCTGCATCAGGTTCTGTGCTTCCCACAATGGCTCAGCGTTGTCCACCGATTTGAGAAAAATTGGCACACCCGCCTCATCCAATCGTTGCATCCAGGTTGCCAAACCATCTAAGTTACCGCCCAAGCCCGTATGAAAACCAATTTTGACTAACCCTAAATCCTGTCCATTGGCCTGGAGTTGTTGACGCACGGCGACAAAGTCAATGATGGGGGTCGGAGTGGGGGTGGGGGTAACGGTGGGGCTGGGCAAAATAGTGGGCGGGGGAATGGTGAGCGCATCTTCAGCCAGAAGAGGCAGATAAACCTGAGCCACGTAGGTAATCGGGGTAACGTTGGTGGCGGCAGGAAGGGGAAAGGTAGGCGAATTAACTGAATAAGGTTCAGGTGTAGGGGATGGTTGGGGAGAAGCAACGGGGTAGGCCACTGTGGCTAACTCTATTGTAGGAACACTGGTGGGTAGCGGAGGAAGAGTAGTTTCAGTCTCCGGTATGTTAGGTAATTGCTGACACGCGGCCGCGGCCACTATCAAGAACACCGCCATTATCTTAAGTAAGAAGTGATGGGAACAGATAGCCGCGAGGTGAAAACAGGTCTCTTTGTCATCCGGATCTCTTGTCATTTTGTCAGTAGGCGGGGATTTAGCCACCGGTATCATCAATCAATGGGCCAGCGACGTGGCTAACGTCTAGATTTGTGGCTCCAAGTCTGCTAATGAGTTTACCTTGTTCATGGTTCAATTTCATCACCTGGTATAGGCCCTCTAATTGCGGTCTAATTTGCCTCTTTGAACAAAGCCTTTCTTCATCGCAGGTCGGTTTGCGGCCGCGGTGCCCCAAACAAGCTGAAAAATAATAGGCTTAATGCTGTTTTTTCCTATCCCATCTCCGGTTGGTAACCTTCTTTTCGTTGCCTTTGCCCACCGAACGAACCAATCGGCACTATCATCTTTATTTGGGCCAATACACCTGGCCTGATCTTGGGCGTGTTGGCATTGTAAATCAGAATGAGGGTCGGTATGGGGTTGGTTCCATAGAACTAAAATAAAAGTAGGTATAGTCTGAGCTTGTCGAAGGCGACGCCGGGCTTCGACAAGCTCAGCCATCGGGAGCGTGTATAGATACGTTCTCTTTATGCTGGTGATGAAATTATCGGGATTTTTTGAATCGCTCAAACAGGTGCAGGGTTCCCGTCGCCACGCCCAATACTGCCAGCATCGCCACCATTAACCAACCTGGCTGTTCAGCCACGACCGTTTGCATCGTTGGCTCCTGAAGAGCCGTCGGGCTGGGGGCACCATCAGCCAGGGTAAACTGACCCAAACTGGTCAGGCCCGTTGCTGTCACAAAATTGTGCACGGTGTCTACACTCCCACCCACCGGAATCCAAGCCGCACAGGGTCGCCCGGCGGGGCGCATCCATAATTGCAAACCCGTTTCTGTCATACCATCAATCTGTCCCTCGGTATACTTGAAACGGAGATTGACTGTAGATCCCGCTGTCAACTTCGATGATTCGACTGTCCAGATGGGCATAGCCAACCGGACATCAGTGGCACAGGGGTGAAAGGCCTGACGCGTCACGCTGATATCACCATCAATCAACGCCCCGGCGGTGAAATCTACTCTAACCCCGGCCTGATCAAAGGTGACGGGCAAGGGATTACCAGCCAGGTTTAAGTTCTGGCGTTGGCGGAAGGCCGGTGTGTGACTGGAAAGCGGCTCCCCGAAAATCAGATAGGCAGCCCCACCGTTACTAAAGACGATGTCGTTATCGGTCGCCCCAACCAGAAAATCAGCCAGGCCGTCCCCGTTGACATCACCCGCCCCGGCCACAACATTGGCTCGATCATTATTCAAAACCCCCGCGTATTTAATAGCCGTAGACAGGTTGGCAGTAGCGGGGCCAGCACTGCCCAGCACTAAATAACCCGCCCCAGAATCTACGGTGGTATTAAGTGGCGCACCAATGAGAAAATCGGCAAAGCCGTCACCATTGGCATCGCCCGCCCCACCCACACTCGTACCCGCTTGATCGCCAGCCGCCTCGCCCGTATACCTGATACCTACCACGGACAAACTGTTGGCGGGCATGCCGGGTCGGGTCAACAGCAGATAGGCGGCTCCAGCATCAGCCGCGGCCGCATCGCTGAGCGGTGCACCAGCCAACAGATCAGCAAAACCATCGCCGTTGACATCGCCAGCCCCAGCGACGCTATGACCAGCATTCTCACCACCCGAACCGGTGAACTGAACAACGGTAGGTGTGCCTATGCCAAGATTCACGCTCGCAGGAACGGCACTCCCCACGATCAGATAAATGGCCCCAGAATTAGCCCCCCCATCCCCGTTGTTAGGTGCGCCAATCAGCATCTCGGCCAGGCCATCCCGGTTACTGTCTCCGAGTATGGCCACGCTCCGACCCGCATTGTTTCCTGCCGCTTCACCAGTGTACTGAATGGCGGTGGAGAGGCTGGCACTGGCAGGAGTGGCACTGCCTAACACCAGATAAGCGGCTCCCGCGGCCGCGCCACCATCCCCATTCAAAGGTGCGCCGATGAGCATATCATCAAACCCATCCCCATTGACATCGCCGCCACCAGCGACGCTAAAACCAGCCTGGTTGCCCGCCGCCTCGCCGGTGTATTGGATGGCGGTGGACAGGTTGACGCTGGTGGGTGTGGCACTACCCAGCACCAGATAGGCCGCTCCGGCATCCGCGCCGCCATCGTTGTTAAGATGCGCGCCAATGAGCAAGTCGTCGAAACCGTCGCCGTTGACATCGCCCGCTCCGGCCACACTGATACCAGCATTGTCGGTATCTGCCTCACCGGTATATTTGATGGTGGGTGTTTGCCCTAACCGTTTACTCAAACTCCAACCCCCTGGACCACCCAATATCAAATAGGCCGCCCCCGCATCGGTTGTACCGTTCAGGTTGGCGCCAACGAGAAAGTCGCCGTAGCCGTCGCCGTTGACATCCCCCACGCCAGCCAGGCTCACACCCGCCGCATCGTTGGGAGCCTCGCCGCTAAAATGAGCACCGGCACTGCCATCTGCGCGGCCGCTGCCCAACGCGTAAACGCTCCTTACCCCCGTTATCATGACCAACAGGACCAAAATGAGAATGGAAAGTTTCGTCTTCATGGTTTGCGCCTCCTGAAGACCAATCTTAAGACGAACAAGGCGCAAATGTAACTGCCGACAGTAAGTTCATGGTGCTATCAACAGTGGGTTTATGGAACTGTCGAAAGTTATACCGGGGGGACCATATTGCGTGGGGCGTAACCAAGATTGGTTTATTCTTCGAGAATGAACCAATTTACACCACAAGGGGCTAAATCACGAAAAGATCACTCAAGCGTCAACAAGGGCACACCCGGTTGCACCGCTTCACCAGTGGTGCAATGGATGGCGTTGACCACGCCGTCGTGGGGGGCCTGGATGGGGATGACCATTTTCATGGATTCCAACAAGATGAGTTTGTCACCGCTTTTGACACTGTCGCCTACTTGCACCAGGATTTGGGAGACCAGGGCGGGAATGGTGGCGGAGAGGGAACCGGCATCACGGTTGTCACTGCTTTCGCCTTGCTCACGGAGCCGTTCGTAGGTGAAGGTCTGACCATTGAGCCAGAGTTGCCTGGTTTGGCCGTTGGTGTGGAGAGCGAGACGAAGTTGCGGCCGCGAGCCATCCTCATGCTCCACTTCCACTACCACATACGCCCCATCCTGATGCAACAGCCGCAACGGCATCACCCGGCCATCCCGCGTGACCCACATCTGCTCCCCCTGTCGGGTTACTTCTAGCGCTTGTTCCTGGTCGTTGAGTTTAACTTTGAATTTCATCATGTATGGCGTAGTGCGTGGTGGGTGGTGCGTTTATTCCTAACACGCACCACGCATCACGTACCACGAATTATGCCAGTTCGTTCATATTCAGCGGCAGAGCAAAATCAAACTTACTCCCCTTACCTTCAATGCTTTCTACCCAAATGCGCCCATTGTTTAGGGTCAGTAGCTCTTTTGCCAGGGCCAACCCCAGCCCCAAACCCCCTACCTGCCGCCGCATAAAATGCTCTACCTGGTAAAAGCGATCAAAAATGCGATCTAGCTTATCCAGAGGAATGCCGACCCCATTATCACGTACCGAACACCATACCTCATGCCCGTGTCGCTCTACAATAACGGCCACAATACCTCGCCGGGTGGTAAATTTCACGGCATTGTCTAGCAGGTTCCCTAAAACCACTTCTATCATGCTCCGATCCGCTACGATGGGCAGGGGTTGTTGGGGGATTCTCACCGAGGTTGTCCGCTCGATAGAACCCGTCGCACTGTAACGGCTGGTGATCTCTTCTACCAACTCCCGGAAATCAAATTTCTCCACCTTCAGCTTCAGCCGCCCGGTGTCCACGAATTGCAGGTTAAACATATTCTGCATAATCGTGCGTAACTGTACGGCCGCATCCATCACCGTGTCCATCTGATTCGCCAGTTCCGGGTCCACACTGTCACGCAAAAAAGAGACATACCCCAGAATAACCGACAAAGGTGTACGCAATTCATGAGAGGCGATAGCGATAAAACCACTCTTAAGCTCATCTAATTCGCTAAGTTTGCGGTTGGCCCGTGTGAGCGCTTCAATCAGGCGGGCTTTTTCTACGGCGACTCCCGCCAGATCAGCCAGAGTGGATAGAGTCTCGCTATCCTGGGGAGAATAATCACCTTCAACCTTATTAACCGCCTCCAAAACCCCCACTGTTCGTTCCCCATCATGCATGGGTACACCTAAGATGGAGCGGGTTTTGAACTGGATAGCCTGCGACACTTTGGGGTTCCAGCGGGGATCCTGAGTCACATCATCAATAATCAGCGGTTCATTGGCCTGCAAAATGGCTCCAGCAATGCTATTGTCTAGGGGCACAGGGAAATCCACTAGTTTGGGTGCGTGGGCGCCAGAGGTAGCTTTAAAACGGAGTTGGCGGGTATCGGGATCGAGCAAGAGGATGGAAGCACTTTCGGAGCCAGTGAGCGCGGCCGCTTCAGTGATAATAAACCCTAATAAATCATTGAGGTTCGTGGTGGAGTTCAAAACTCGGCTCACTTCCACCATGCGGGCCAGGCGGCTGTTGTCTAACTCAGGGAAAACAGGCGTAAGCGGAGTCATAGGGTCATTCCCTCGGCTTTTTTTCTTGTTGTTGTACATAATACAGATACCCCCCAGCCAACAACAAGGCAAAGCTAAACCATTGCAGAGCATAACTCAAATGTGTCCCTTCGGACAGGTCTATTTCCTGGGCCGCCCGGTAAGGGAGGCCAGGTTCAACTTCGGTGGGGGCTTGCTGAATATACACGGGCAAAAGTGTGTACGGCAACTGCGCCTGTAAACGCTCAATGTCTATACGGTATTGTTCAGCCTTGAAGTTGGTATCCGTGGTGTCTCGTTCGCCATACCGGGCCACCTGGGATAATTCCACATAGCCAGTAACGGTAGTGGGACCGGGCGTATGGTACTTTTCTAGCGTGGCGGCTTCTGCTTCGGGAATCCAGCCTTGATCTACCAGAATAGCGGTGTTGTCATCCAGCAACAGGGGGGTGACGAGTTTAACGCCCGTTTGCCCTTGCCACGGTTGGAGTTGGATGATGAACTGGTGGGTGTAATCGAATTGCCCCGCGGCCGCGACGGTTCTATCCTTCATCGCCAGCAGGTCAGAGGCGCTTTCCTGGCCGGTTAGCGTGACCGCGGGCTGGGCCAGTTGGGTGGCCAGCAACGCATTGCTGGCGCGTCGCTGCTCCAGCCGATCCAGTTGCCAGATACCCAGACTTATCAGCAAGATTATGCCCAGAATGACCACCACCGTCGGCCAACGCCAACGACGATTGATGAGCGGCCGCAACCAGTGTGTCATAAAACCCTCAAGCCACCTTCCGACGACGCCATTGCCACACCCCAACACTTCCTACCCCTAGTACAACAAACGCTGCGGCCGCGACCAACAACCAGTTGAGACCACCCTTAACCACAGGGATGGCAAACCCTACTGACCCATCACAGCCCCAAACATCATCTTTTACGGCGATAGTAATATCCCACATCCCTTCTTCATTCAGTTCCACTTCCGTCTCATAGAAAAACTTCACATCGGCCAATTCATGTGTAGCGGGAGCGGTGATAGAGGCTTGGGCTTCTGATTGAGGAGCGAAGCTAATTTCTACGTTTGAATCCAGAATAATGTCACCCGTTGCTCCGGCTTCAGCCTTTTCTACCAGCAATATAGCCACATGGGCGGGCTGGTCAGCGACCAGGGGATCAGGCCAGGTCCAGGCCGATACCTGACAATTATCCACATCGGCGGCAATAAGCTGGGCCGTACCTTCACTATGCGCCTGGACCACCACAATGGGCAAGACCAGGGATAGGAAGAATAATAGAAAAACAGCGAACCGCTTCATGTAACTTACAACTCCAAAAGTGGCTTTTTATGCGGCCGCAAATGCA
>Ga0307505_10002912_pt1 | contig 11292 bp, 12 predicted proteins | sample 23_S_MG_FD_202183 | JGI IMG/M metagenome (GOLD analysis project Ga0307505, IMG submission 202183) | Soil microbial communities from Populus trichocarpa stands in riparian zone in the Pacific Northwest, United States - 23_S | ecosystem: Environmental > Terrestrial > Soil > Riparian zone > Trees...
CGCTGGTAGCCGCCGGGCGAGGTGTCGTCGTCGGCCATGTAGCCGATGGTGTAGATGTGCACCATCAGCGAGACGAAGGTGACGACGCACATCATCATCGCGGACAGGCCGTCGATGAGGAAGCCGATCTCCATCTTCAGGCCGCCGACGACCATCCATTCGTAGACGGTGGCGTTGAAGCGCGCACCGTGGCTGGCGACGTCGTTCAGCACCAGCGCCGAGCCGATGAAGGACACCAGCACACCGAGGATGGTGACCCAGTGCGCGCCCGCGCGGCCGATCTTGGAGCCGGCCAGGCCGGCGATCATCGAGCCGGCCAGCGGCGCCAGCGCGATCAGCAGCAACAGGTTCGGGTTCAAGGTGGCCGCCATGTCAGCCCTTCAGCGCGTCGAGCTCGTCGACATTGATGGTGGCCCGGTTGCGGAACAGCACCACCAGGATCGCCAGCCCGATGGCCGATTCGGCCGCAGCGACGGTGAGGATGAAGAAAACGAACACCTGCCCGGCCATGTCGCCGAGGAAATGCGAGAAGGCGATGAAGTTCAGGTTCACCGCCAGCAGCATCAGTTCGATGGCCATCAGCAGCACGATCAGGTTGCGGCGGTTCAGGAAGATGCCGACCACCGACAGCGCGAACAGGATGCCGCCCAGCGACAGGTAGTGGCCGAGCGTGACCGTCCCCATGCTCATGCTTCTTTCCCCTCAGCCGCCGGCGCCGAAGGCTGTTCGATGGTGGGGCGCATCTGCACCAGGCGCACGCGCTCGGACTTCTTCGCCTTGACCTGCTCGCCCGGGTTCATGTGGCGGCTGTCCTTGCGCTGGCGCAGGGTCAGCGCGATGGCGGCGATGATGGCCACCAGCAGCAGCACGGCGGCCACCTGCAGCGGGTAAAGATAGTGGGTGTAGATCTCGATGCCGAGCATCTTGCTGTTGCCCAGCTTCAGCGCCATCGGGTCGGGCGGCGGCGCCTCGGTGAGGCGAAAGCCGCCCATCAGCACCAGCGCCATCTCCAGCGCGATCAGCGCACCGATGAAGCCGGCCAGCGGGAAGTGCTTCCAGAAGCCCTGGCGCACCGCGTCGGCATCGACGTCGAGCATCATCACGACAAACAGGAACAGCACCATCACCGCGCCGACGTAGACCAGCACCAGCGCGATCGCCAGGAATTCGGCGCGCAGCAGCATCCAGATGCAGGCCGCGGTGCCGAAGGCCAGCACCAGGAACAGCGCCGCATGCACGGTGCTGCGCGCGGTGATGACACGGAAGGCCGCGAACAGCAGCACGATGGAGAAGAGGTAGAACAGCGCGCTCGACATGATCTTGGGTGGCGCCCGAAGACCGCTGGTTCAGCGGTACCTGGCGTCGGCCTCCTTCGCGGCAGCGATTTCTTTTTCGTAGCGGTCGCCCACGGCCAGCAGCATGTCCTTGGTGAAGTACAGGTCGCCGCGTTTTTCGCCGTGGTATTCGAGGATGTGGGTCTCGACGATCGAATCGACCGGGCAGCTTTCTTCGCAGAAGCCGCAGAAGATGCACTTGGTCAGGTCGATGTCGTAGCGCGTGGTGCGGCGCGAGCCGTCGTCGCGCACTTCGGACTCGATGGTGATGGCCAGCGCCGGGCACACCGCCTCGCACAGCTTGCAGGCGATGCAGCGCTCCTCGCCGTTTTCATAGCGACGCAGCGCGTGCAGGCCGCGGAAGCGCGGCGACAGCGGCGTCTTCTCTTCCGGGAACTGCACGGTGATCTTGCGCGCCAGGAAGTACTTCCCGGTGATGCGCATGCCCTTGAACAGCTCCGCCAGCATGAAGCTGGACATCAGTTCCTTGATCGAGGCAACGGCGGACATGGCGGCTCCTCAGTTCCAGATGTTCAGCGGCGACTGGATCCACAGCCCCACCACCACCAGCCACACCAGCGTGATCGGGATGAAGATCTTCCAGCCCAGGCGCATGATCTGGTCGTAGCGGTAGCGCGGGAAGGTGGCGCGCACCCACAGGAACATGGTCACGACGACGAAGGTCTTCAGGATCAGCCAGCCCCAGCCCGGCAGCCAGTTGAGCGGCGCGATGTCGATCGGCGGCAGCCAGCCGCCCAGGAACAGCAGCACCGCCAGCATCGACACCAGGATCATGTTGGCGTACTCGGCCAGGAAGAACATGGCGAAGGACATGCCCGAGTATTCGATCATGTGGCCGGCGACGATCTCGCTCTCGCCCTCGACCACGTCGAAGGGGTGGCGGTTGGTTTCCGCCAGGCCGGAGATGAAGTAGACGAGGAAGATCGGCAGCAGCGGCAGCCAGTTCCAGGACAGGAAGTTCAGCCCCATGTCGGCGAAGCGGCCGCGGTCCTGCGCCAGCACGATGTCGCTCATGTTCATGCTGGCCGAGACCATCAGCACCACCACCAGCGCGAAACCCATCGCGATCTCGTAGGACACCATCTGCGCCGACGCGCGCAGCGCGCCCAGGAAGGCGTACTTCGAGTTGCTGGCCCAGCCGGCGATGATGACGCCGTAGACCTCGAGCGAGGTGATGGCCATCAGGAACAGCAGCCCGGCGTTGATGTTGGCCAGCGCCACCTCCGGGCCGAAGGGGATGACGACCCACGCGGCCAGCGCCGGCATGATGGTCATCACCGGGCCGAGGAAGAACAAGGGCTTGTTGGCCGCGGTCGGGCGGATGATCTCCTTGAAGATCAGCTTCACCGCATCGGCGATCGGCGTCAGCAGGCCGAAGGGGCCGACGCGGTTCGGGCCCGGGCGCAGCTGCGTGAAGCCGATGCCCTTGCGCTCCCACAGCGTCAGATAGGCGACGCAGCCCATCAGCGGCAGCAGCAGCGCGACGATCTTGATCAGGCTCCAGACCACGGCCCACAGCGTGGGGCCCATCAGCGACACGCCGAATTGATTGACGGTTTCGAGCATGCCGCTTCCTCAGCCCCGCGTGACGTCGACGGCACCGAACATCGCGCCCAGCGCGGCCGTGTCGGCATGTCCGGCCGGCACGCGCACCACCCCGGGCGCCAGGCTCGGATCCTCGGCCGCGGCGATGAGCAGCGCATGCTCAGCCTGCGCGATGCGCACCGCTTCGCCGGCCTTCAGGCCCAGCTCGGCCCACAGCGCGCTGGGCAGGCTGGCCACCGGTGCACGTGCGTCGGCCGTCAGCTGCAATGACTCGGCGCGGCGCACCAGCGCGTCGGCCGCATAGATCGGCACGTCGGCGACGCGTTCATAGCCTGCGGCCGGCACGGCCAGCGACGCAGGCAGCGCCGCCGCGCGGTTGTCCAGCCGTGCGGCCAGGGCGGCGGGGTCGCCGATCGCCTCGGTGCGTACCTGTTCGGCATTGTCCTGCTCGAAGCCCTGCAGGCCGAGCAGGTTGCCCAGCACACGCAGCACCTTCCACGCCGGACGGGTTTCGCCCAGCGGCGGCACCACACCGGTGAAGGCCTGCAGCCGGCCTTCGGCATTGATGAAGCTGCCGGCGGTTTCGGTGAAGGGTGCGATCGGCAGCAGCACGTCGGCGTTCTCCACCACCGCATCCTTGAACGAGGTGAGCGCGACCACCAGGCCGCTGCGCTGCAGCGCGGCGCGGGCAGCGGGTGCATCGGCGGCGTCGAGCTCGGGTTCGACGTTCAGCAGCAGCAGCGCCTTCATGCCCTGCGACAGCATCTGGCCGGCGTTCAGGCCGCCGGCGCCGGGCAGCACACCCATCAGCTGCGCGCCCACCGTGTTGGCGGCTTCTCCCAGGTAGCCGACGCTGGCTCCGGTGTGCTCGCCGATCCACTGCGCCAGTGCCAGCAGTTGCGAGGCTTGCGGATGCTGCGCGGCGGCATTGCCCAGCAGCAGCGCCTTGCGCTCGGTGCCCAGCAGCGAAGCGGCAATCGCGTTGGCCGCGTCGCTGGCATTTCCCGGCAGCGGCGCCGCGATGCCCTTCTGAGCGGCAATGGCAGCGGCCACGTCGGCCAGCGCCTGCGGCCAGGCTGAAGGTGCGGCATTGAGGTGGGTGCCCAGCGGCATCGCCCAGTCGTCGTCCAGCGCGTGCAGGCGATGGATCGATGCGCCTTTGCGCGCGGCCTGGCGCAGCCGCTGTGCGAACAGCGGATGGTCCTTGCGCAGGAAGGAGCCGATGATCAAAGCCGACTGCAGCGTAGCCAGCGAGGCGATCGAGGTGCCGAGCCAGCGTGCCGAGCCCGACAGCGCCGTGTTGCCGAAGTCGGCATGGCGGGTGCGGAAGTCGATGTTCTCGCTGCCCAGGCCGCGCACCAGCTTGGCCAGCAGATGCAGTTCCTCGACCGTGCTGTGCGCGGTGGCCAGCGCGCCGATGCCCTGCGCGCCGAATTCGGCCTTGATGCGCTTCAGCCCGTCGGCGACATAGCCCAGTGCGGTGCTCCAGTCCACCGTCTGCCACTGGCCGCCCTGCTTGATCATCGGCGCGGTCAGGCGCGAGGCACTGTTCAGCGCCTCGTACGAGAAGCGGTCGCGGTCGGCGATCCAGCACTCGTTGACCTCCTCGTTCTCCAGCGGCACCACGCGCATGACCTTGTTGGACTTGGTCTGCACGATCAGGTTGGCACCGGTGGAATCGTGCGGGCTGATGCTCTTGCGCCGCGCCAGCTCCCAGGTGCGCGCGCTGTAGCGGAAGGGCTTGCTGGTCAGCGCGCCCACCGGGCAGATGTCGATCATGTTGCCCGACAGTTCGGAATCGACGCTGCGGCCCTTGATGGTGGTGATCTCGGAGTGCTCGCCGCGGTGGATCATGCCGAGTTCCATCACCCCGGCCACTTCCTGGCCGAAGCGCACGCAGCGCGTGCAGTGGATGCAGCGGCTCATCTCCTGCATGCTGATCAGCGGGCCCACGTCCTTGTGGAAGACGACGCGCTTTTCTTCGGTGTAGCGCGAGGCCGACTTGCCGTAGCCGACCGCCAGGTCCTGCAGCTGGCATTCGCCGCCCTGGTCGCAGATCGGGCAGTCGAGCGGATGGTTGATGAGCAGGAACTCCATCACCGACTTCTGCGCGGCCAGCGCCTTGTCGCTCCGGGTGTGCACCACCATGCCCTGGGTGGCCGGCGTGGCGCAGGCCGGCATCGGCTTGGGCGCCTTCTCGATCTCGACTAGGCACATGCGGCAGTTGGCCGCGATGCTCAGCTTCTTGTGATAGCAGAAGTGCGGCACGTAGACGCCGGCCGCATCGGCCGCGTGCATCACCATGCTGCCGGGCGCGACGCTGACCGGCTTGCCGTCGAGCTGGAGTTCGATCATGGGTGGCTCACCGCCGCGCCGACGACGCAGCGTTTGTGCTCGACGTGGTAGACGAACTCGTCGCGGAAATGTTTGATCATGCCGCGCACCGGCATCGCCGCGGCATCACCCAGCGCGCAGATGGTGCGGCCCATGATGTTGTCGGCCACCGAGCCGAGCAGCTCGATGTCTTCCATGCGGCCCTGGCCGTGTTCGATGCGGTCGACCATGCGCCACAGCCAGCCGGTGCCTTCGCGGCAGGGCGTGCACTGGCCGCAGCTTTCATGCTGGTAGAAGTAGCTCAGGCGCAGCAGGCTCTTCACCATGCAGCGCGTGTCGTCCATGACGATGACCGCGCCCGAGCCGAGCATCGAGCCGGCCTTGGCGATGGCGTCGTAATCCATCGTCAGGTCCATCATGAGGTTGGCCGGCAGCACCGGCGCCGACGAGCCGCCGGGGATCACCGCCTTCAGCGTGCGCCCGGGGCGCATGCCGCCGGCGAGCTCGAGCAGCTGGCTGAAGGGCGTGCCCAGCGGCACCTCGAAGTTGCCCGGACGCTGCACGTCGCCGACCACCGAGAAGATCTTGGTGCCGCCGTTGTTCGGCTTGCCGATCGCCAGGTAGGGTGCGCCGCCGTTGCGGATGATCCACGGCACCGCGGCGAAGGTCTCGGTGTTGTTGATCGTCGTCGGCTTGCCGTAGACGCCGAAGCTGGCCGGGAACGGCGGCTTGAAGCGCGGCTGGCCCTTCTTGCCTTCCAGCGATTCGAGCAGCGCGGTCTCCTCGCCGCAGATGTAGGCACCGAAGCCGTGGAAGGCATGCAGCTGGAAGTTGAAGCCGCTGCCCAGGATGTCGTCGCCCAGATAGCCGGCGGCGCGCGCTTCGTCCAGCGCCTCTTCGAAGCGCTGGTAGACCTCGAAGATCTCGCCGTGGATGTAGTTGTAGGCGGTGGCCACGCCCATCGCATAGGCGGCGATGGCCATGCCCTCGATGACGATGTGCGGGTTGTAGGCGAGGATGTCGCGGTCCTTGCAGGTGCCGGGCTCGCCTTCGTCGGAGTTGCAGACCAGGTACTTCGGGCCGTTGTAGTTCTTCGGCATGAAGCTCCACTTCAGCCCGGTCGGGAAGCCCGCACCGCCGCGGCCGCGCAGCCCCGAGGCCTTGACCTCGGCCACCACCTGGTCGGGCGTCAAACCGGCTCCGCCGTCCTTGCCGAGGATCTTGCGCAATGCCTGGTAGCCGCCGCGCGCTTCGTAGTCGCTTAAGCGCCAATTGCTGCCGTCCAGACCGTCGTAGATCTGCGCGCCGATGTGGCGGCCGTGGAAGCAGGTTTCGCGGCCCGTGGCCTGGAACTTCGACAGGTCGATCATGCCGCGGCTTTCTTCAGCGTGGCCAGCAGGTCGTCCAGCCGTTCCGGGCCCATGAAGCTGAGCATCTGCCGGTCGTTGACCAGCATCACCGGCGCGTCTGCGCAGGCGCCCAGGCATTCGCTGGGCTGCACCGTGAACACACCGTCGTCGGTGCTGCCGTAGGGCTCGACGCCCAGGCGCTGGCACACGTGGTCCAGCGCCGTCTGGCCGTCACGCAACTGGCACGGCAAGTTGGTGCAGACGTTGAGCTTGAATTGGCCCACCGGCTGCTGGTTGTACATGTTGTAGAAGGTCGTGACCTCGTGCACCGCGATCGGCGGCATGCCCAGGTAGGCGGCCACTGCGTTCTCGGCCTCGGCCGAGACATGGCCCTGCTCATGCTGCACGATCGCCAGGCAGGCCATCACGGCCGACTGCTTCTGCTCGGGCGGGTACTTGGCCACTTCGCGCGCAAAGAGCGCCAGCGTGCTTTCGGAAAAGCTCATCGATCGATCTCGCCAAAAACGATGTCCATCGTGCCGATGATCGCCACGGCGTCGGCGATCATGTGGCCGCGCGCCATCTCGTCCAGCGCCGCCAGGTGCGGGAAACCCGGCGGGCGGATCTTCAGGCGATAGGGCTTGTTGGCGCCGTCGCTGATCAGGTAGATGCCGAACTCGCCCTTCGGATGCTCGACCGCCGCATAGGCCTCGCCCTCGGGCACGTGGAAACCTTCGGTGAAGAGCTTGAAGTGGTGGATCAGCTCTTCCATGTTGGCCTTCATGTCCACCCGCGACGGCGCCGCCACCTTGTGGTTGTCGGTGATCACCGGGCCGGGGTTGGCGCGCAGCCAGGCCACGCACTGCTGGATGATGCGGTTGCTCTGGCGCAGTTCCTCGATGCGCACCAGGTAGCGGTCGTAGGTGTCGCCGTTGCTGCCGACCGGGATGTCGAAGTCCATGCGCTCGTAGACGTCGTAGGGCTGCTTCTTGCGCAAGTCCCACTCGATGCCCGAGCCGCGCAGCATCGGCCCGCTGAAGCCCAGGTTCATCGCCCGCTCGGGGCTGACGACGCCGATGCCCACCGTGCGCTGCTTCCAGATGCGGTTGTCGGTGAGCAAGGTCTCGTACTCGTCGACGTAGCCGGGGAAGCGCTGCGTGAAGGCGTCGACGAAGTCCAGCAGGCTGCCCTGGCGGTCTTCGTTGAGCCGGTCGATGGCCTTCTGGTTCTTGATGCGCGACACCTGGTACTGCGGCATCGAATCCGGCAGGTCGCGGTACACGCCGCCCGGGCGGAAGTAGGCGGCATGCATGCGCGCGCCGGACACCGCCTCGTACATGTCGAACAGGTCCTCGCGCTCGCGGAAGCAGTAGATGAGGATGTTCATCGCGCCGCAGTCGATGCCGTGCGCGCCCAGCCAAAGCAGGTGGTTCAGCAGCCGCGTGATCTCGGCAAACATGACGCGGATGTACTGCGCGCGCTCCGGCACCTCGATGCCCAGCAGCTTCTCGATGGCCAGGCAGTACGCATGCTCGTTGCACATCATCGACACGTAGTCGAGACGGTCCATGTAGGGCAGCGACTGGATGAAGGTCTTGCTCTCGGCCAGCTTCTCGGTGGCGCGGTGCAGCAGCCCGATGTGCGGGTCGGCGCGCTGGATGACTTCGCCGTCGAGTTCGAGCACCAGCCGCAGCACACCGTGCGCGGCCGGGTGCTGCGGCCCGAAGTTCAGCGTGTAGTTCTTGATTTCCGCCATGGCCTAGGGCACCGACGCGCCGTTCGAGCGAACGCCGCAGAGCCGGCTTTGCCGGGCTGCTGGCGTTGCCCCCTTGAGGGGGAGCGGCGAAGCCGCTGCGGGGGTGGTCATTGAAGTCCGCCGTAGTTGTCTTCGCGCACGACACGCGGCGTGATCTCGCGCGGCTCGATCGTCACCGGCTGGTAGATCACGCGCTGTGTCTGCGCGTCGTAGCGCATCTCCACATGCCCGGTGGTCGGGAAGTCCTTGCGCATCGGGTGGCCGATGAAGCCGTAGTCGGTGAGGATGCGGCGCAGGTCGACGTGGCCGTCGAAGATGATGCCGTACAGGTCGAAGGCCTCGCGCTCGAACCAGTTGGCCGCGGACCAGATGTCGCACACCGAGGCCACCACCGGCATGTCGTCGTCCGGCGCGAAGACCTTCAGGCGCACGCGCCAGTTGTGCGTCAGCGACAGCAGGTGGCTGACCACGCCATAGCGCGCACCGTCCCAGGGCAGGTTCTTGTAGCCGGAGTAGTCCACGCCGCACAGGTCCATCAGCTGCTCGAACTTGAGCGCCGGGTGTTCATGCAAGAGGCGCGCCACTTCCAGGTAGCGCGCGGCGGCGACGGTGATGCTGATTTCGCCGCGTTCGCGTTTCAGGGACTGGATGGCATCGCCGAGTTCGGACTCGAGCGCGGCTTGCAGGGTGTCGAGCTTTTGTGTCATCAGCGTGCGATGGTGTTCTCGCGCCGGATCTTGTTCTGCAGCTGCAGGATGCCGTAGAGCAGCGCCTCGGCCGTCGGCGGGCAGCCCGGCACGTAGACGTCGACCGGCACGATGCGGTCGCAGCCGCGCACCACCGAATAGCTGTAGTGGTAGTAGCCGCCGCCGTTGGCGCAGGAGCCCATGCTCAGCACCCAGCGCGGTTCGGCCATCTGGTCGTAGACCTTGCGCAGCGCCGGCGCCATCTTGTTGCACAGCGTGCCGGCGACGATCATCAGGTCGCTCTGCCGCGGGCTGGGGCGGAAGAGCATGCCGAAACGGTCGATGTCGTAGCGCGCCGCGCCGGCGTGCATCATCTCCACCGCGCAGCAGGCCAGGCCGAAGGTCATCGGCCACAGCGAGCCGGTCTTCGACCAGTTGATCAGCTTGTCCACCGAAGTGGTGACGAAGCCTTCCTTGAGTACGCCTTCGATGCCCATGTTGACCTCAGTCACTCCCAGTCGAGAGCGCCCTTCTTCCATTCGTAGACGAAGCCGACGACGAGGATGGCGAGGAAAAGCATCATCGCCCAGAAACCTGACGGCCCGATTTCACGCAGGGCCACGGCCCAGGGGAAGAGAAAGGCGATTTCCAGGTCGAACAGGATGAAGAGAATGGCCACCAGGTAGTAGCGCACGTCGAACTTCATGCGCGCGTCCTCGAAGGCCTCGAAGCCGCACTCGTAGGGGGAGTTCTTGGCCGCGTCGGGCCGGTTGGGGCCGAACACATAGCCCAGGACCTGCGGAGCGACGCCGACTGCCACGCCCACCAGTATGAACAGGATGACGGGCAGGTAGGGTTGCAGATCCATGTTGTTCGTCCGCTGGGGGACCTTGCTGGTGCCGACGGCGAGACTCGAACTCGCACAGCTTTCGCCACTACCCCCTCAAGATAGCGTGTCTACCAATTTCACCACGTCGGCGCGCGTCTCGGTTTCACTCGGGTGACGTGAGGAAATGACACCCTTTAGTGCGAAAGAATTCTAGCTGCAAAACAAGGGTATTCCCGCCGCGTGCACCACACGCGGCGGCCCTCTCGGTGTCGCTACTTCGAGGCGGCGCTGGCCGGTGCCGGGATCGGCGCGGGAATCGCCGCCGGCACGCCCGCCGCAGCCGGCGACGCTGCCGGTGCCGCACCGGGAATCACTGCCGCAGGCTCGCTGGCCGCGGGCGCGGCGCGGTCGAGAATGCTGCCGCTGCTCAGCGGGGCGCTGTTGCGGCCCTCGTTGGAGCTGAAGGCCAGTGCCAGCGTGCAGGCGAAGAACACCGCCGCGCAGGCTGCGGTGGAACGCGACAGGAAGTTCGCGCTGCCGCTGGCGCCGAACAGACTGCCCGAGGCACCGCTGCCGAAGGACGCGCCCATGTCGGCGCCCTTGCCGTGCTGGATGAGCACCAGGCCGATCATCGTCAGCGCGGTGATCAGCTGCAAGGCTTGAATGACGGTGGTCCAGATCTGCATGTTGTGTGTGGCTTTCGCGAATGGGGTTCGGCGGCGCCGCGCTCAGTGCGCCGCGCGGCAGATGGCGACGAAGTCGGCGGCCTTCAGCGCAGCGCCGCCGACCAGCGCGCCGTCGATATCGGCTTGTTCGAACAGCGACGCTGCGTTGTCGGGCTTGACGCTGCCGCCGTAGAGGATCTTCATCTGCGCGGCATGCGGCGTGGCTGCCTGCAGCTGCGCGCGCAGCAGATGATGCACGTCCTGCGCCTGCTGCGGCGTGGCGCTCAGACCCGTGCCGATGGCCCACACCGGTTCGTAGGCGACGACCATCTCCGACGCGCAATGCGCCAAGGTGTGGATCACCACCGACAGCTGACGCTTGACCACGGCCGCGGTCTCGCCGGCTTCGCGCTGCGCGCGCGTCTCGCCGACGCAGACGATCGGCGTCACGCCCGAGCCCAGCGCGGCCTGCGCCTTGTCGGCCACCAGCTGGTCGGACTCGCCGTGCATGGCCCGCCGCTCCGAATGGCCGACGATGGCGTAGCGGCAGCCGAACTCGGCCAGCATGCCGGCCGAGACCTCGCCGGTGTAGGCGCCCTGCTTGTACGCCGAGCAGTCCTGCGCGCCCCAGCGCAGTTCGCTGCCGGCCAGCGTGACCGCGGTTTCGGACAGATAGGGAAAAGGCACGCACACCGCCACGTCGGCCATGAAGGGCCGCGCCGCGACGATGCCGGCCAGCAGTTCGGCATTCGCCGGATGGCTGCCGTGCATCT
>Ga0307505_10002913_pt1 | contig 11291 bp, 9 predicted proteins | sample 23_S_MG_FD_202183 | JGI IMG/M metagenome (GOLD analysis project Ga0307505, IMG submission 202183) | Soil microbial communities from Populus trichocarpa stands in riparian zone in the Pacific Northwest, United States - 23_S | ecosystem: Environmental > Terrestrial > Soil > Riparian zone > Trees...
ATGGATCGGGTGCGAGAAGCTTCAATCAGCAGACCGCTCGTCGCCGGCCCGGTCCACCAAACGTCGCACGTCCTGCGACGTGGCCATTGGGATGACGAGAACCGCATCCGGGGTCTCGACGACGACGATGCCGTCGACTCCCGCCACTGCGACCTTCCTGGTGCCGGCATGGATGTAGGAGTTGGTCACGTCAACCGCGGTGACGTCGCCGACAAAAGTGTTGCCGAACTCGTCGTGCTCACTCAGCTCCCAGAGGGAGTGCCAGGACCCGATGTCGCTCCATCCGATGTCCATCGGGATCACCACGCCGTGCGCGGTCTTCTCCATGACCGCATGATCGATCGATATCGACGCGACCGTCCCGAAGGACGCGTCGAGAGCGATCCGCCCCGACCGTTCAACGGGCAAGGCAGCCGAGACACCTTCGACGAGTCCGGGGCTGTGAAGCCTGGCCTCCTCGAGAAATCGACCCGCCGTGAAAACGAACATTCCCGAGTTCCAGAGGTGCATGTTGCCGGAGGAGAGTCGGGCCGCTTCCTCGGCATCAGGCTTCTCCTTGAATCGTGCGATGCGAAAGCCAACTTCGATCGGCTCACCCTTTTCGATGTATCCGAACCCGGTCTCGGGCCGTGATGCCTCGGCTCCGAAGGTGACCAGAGCCCCCCCGACTGCCAGATCGACGGCCGACCCGACCAGCGACCGGAAGGCTTCCACATCCGAGATGGTGTGGTCACTGGGAAGCACCACGAGGACATCCTCGGGGTCGGACACAAGGGCGGCCGCCGTCACTGCGGCGGCCGTGTTCCTCCCCACAGGCTCGATGAGTATCGAGTCCAGGTCCAACGAGAGGTTGGAAGCTGCCCGTTCGACCTGATCGACATGATCACTACCGGTCACCACGGTGATTGGCCCGACGTCCTTCAGCCCGCTGATCCTCGCCAGGGTTGCCTCGAATAGCGGTTCACCAAGCAGTGAGAGAAACTGCTTCGGTTGGTCACCGGTCGACAAGGGCCAGAGTCTGGTACCGGCTCCACCCGAGAGCACGACCGGGCGCACGTTCAACGTCACCCGCCGCAGGGTACCGGGCGAGGGCCCACCCGCCTCAGCTCAGTCGGATAGCCCGATCGAGATGTAGCCACATTCGGCGCAAATCTGGCGGACTATCCCGATCCCGCCCGGTGCCTCGACGAACTGGTGCTCGTGGGTCACCTTGTTACGTGCGAATGCAGATCGGACCGCACCCATCAAACCGCTTCGCTCAGCCGGAGCAACACTCGCGGAGGCCATGACCGGATCTTTCGGCGGTGAGGCCGGCGACGGCTGATCCCGATGACCGGATCCCGGGCTCCTGCCCTCGTATGCGCCGAGATCGACGACGAGGTCCCGTGCCCCCTCCTCGCCACCTTCGTCCGACGAGGTGCTCAACAGCTCCTTGACCATCTCCCTCATCTCGGACGCTGCCGTCGGAGTGAGCTCTTCGGCGACACTCTCCTCGATTTCCTCGATCTCGCCCGGTGTGGGAATGGGGACCGGTGCAGGCTCGGACGGTTCGACCGAAGCTGTCTCGGCGACCGGAGACTCACTAACCGACGGTTCGGGGACGAAGGCAGATATCGGCTCGACGGGAGGCACAGGCTCATCCCAAGGCGACCGAAGCACCGGAGCAGGGCTCTCAGGGCTGGAAGTGCTCGGTTCGGCCGGCATCGTCGGTTCCCCGGTTGTGGGAGGTCGGCGAGCCACGACCCCAGGTCCGGGCCGCAGCCTGGGGCGCACCGGTGGCGAAAAGCTCTCTACAGCCGCGGCAGCCACAGCCTCGTCGACCGGAGACGGTCGGAACAGCGACGCAGCTGTCCTCGGGGGCTCTGCCACTTCTTCCTCCACTGGCGCCATCGGCTCCGGCGGGGTCGGGGCGATAGTCGAAGACGGTGCCGGAATCTGTTCGTCCAGTTCGGGGGCGATCTGGCGAAGGGTCTCGACCGGGACGAGACGAGGCACTCCCCGACCAGCGACTTCCAGGTTCTGCAGCATTGCAGCGCGAAGCTCTCCGATTCTGGAGGGAAGGGTGCCCCGTCGTGAACGGCCGACTGCCACCACGCGGCGGGGCAGGGCCATCGACTTGTAGCGCGCCCATGCCTCCGCCATGTGATCAACGGCCTTGTAGGCGAAATCGACGGGCTCGTCGGCGAGGAACGTGATCTCTTCGCCCGCCAGGGAGAGCGAGAAGGCACTGGATACGAGACGAGAGGCTTCCACGTCGAACAGGGACCAGCGACCGAGGGATTCCCCTTCTAGGAACACCTCGATTTGGTCGTCCTCAACCAGAATCGTGGCCGGGACTCCTGGATGGTCGATCTCCGGAACCCTGACCTGACCGGTGAAATTCACCGTGACACCGTCTTCTCTGCATCCCTACCCGCGCCAATGCCAACCATCAAGATCCCATTCACCCGCTGAAAGTCAAGCGATTCAAGCGTACGCGTCGAGGGGAGGGCAGGAACAGACGAGATTTCGATCTCCCCCGGGCCCGTCGATACGGCCGACCGGGGGCCAGTACTTGTCCACCTCGAGCGATGGGAGTGGATACGCTCCGACCTCTCGCGAATAGCCCCGGTCCCATGTGTCGGACGCGACCTCTCTGGCTGAATGAGGTGCGTTCCTCAGCGGGTTATCGAGACGATCCCACTCTCCGGTGTCGATTCGAGTGATCTCTCCGTGGATCGAGATCATCGCCTCGCAGAAGCGATCGAGCTCCTCGAGACTCTCCGATTCGGTCGGCTCGATCATCAGCGTCCCGGCGACAGGAAACGAAAGGGTTGGCGCATGGAAGCCGTAATCCGCGAGACGCTTGGCGACGTCCTCTGCAGTCACTCCGGTGGTCCTGGTCAGAGGGCGAAGATCGAGAATCGCCTCGTGGGCGACCCTTCCGTGCTTGCCGGTGTAGAGCACCGGGAAGTACGGATCCAGACGTCGAGCCAGATAGTTCGCCGACAGGATTGCCACCTTGCTCGCCATCCTCAAACCTTCCCCACCCATCAGACGCAGGTATGCGTAGGGGATGACGAGGATCCCTGCCGACCCGAAGGGGGCACCCGACACCGGGCCGACACCGGTCGCGGGGCCCGCACGTTCACTGAGTGGGTGGTTGGGGAGGAAAGGGGCCAGATGCGATTTGGCCCCCACCGGGCCGACACCGGGCCCGCCGCCGCCATGGGGGATGGTGAATGTCTTGTGGAGATTCAGATGGCCCACGTCCGCTCCAAAGTCGCCCGGCCTCGCCAGCCCGACCAGGGCATTGAGGTTGGCTCCATCGACGTAGACCTGACCCCCATGAGAGTGAACGATCTCGACCAGTTCACCCACACTTTCCTCGAATACGCCATGGGTCGAGGGGTAGGTGATCATCACAGCTGCCAGCCGATTGGAGTGCTCCTCGGCCTTCGCCCGTAGATCGTCGAGATCCACGTTCCCGGCTTCATCAGTGGCGACCACTACGACCTTCATTCCCGCCATGACCGCCGATGCGGCGTTGGTCCCATGGGCAGATGACGGGATGAGACAGATATTCCTCTCCACGTCGCCCCGTGACTCGTGATAGCCACGAATCGCGAGCAGACCGGCGAACTCGCCCTGGGAGCCTGCGTTGGGCTGAAGGGAAACCGCGTCGTAGCCGGTGATCAGACACAAGTCGGAAGCCAACTCGTCGATCAAAGAGAGATAGCCGGCCGCCTGGGCATCAGGCACGTAGGGGTGGATGCCAGAGAACTCGGGCCATGTCATCGGGACCATTTCGGTGGTCGCGTTCAGCTTCATGGTGCACGACCCCAAGGGGATCATGCTCCGGTCGAGCGCGAGGTCGCGATCGGCGAGACGTCTCAGATAGCGGAGCATCTCGTGCTCGGAACGGTGCAGCCGGAAAACGGCGTGATTCATGAACTCGCTACGTCTCGCCAGGTCCCCCGGCATTCCCGGAATTTCTGCGTCTGTCATCGCGGCGTCGAAGACACCGAGCACCCGAGCCACCACCTCGGGATCAGTGGTCTCGTCGCACGCGATGCGGACACGATCGTCGTCTACGAACCCAAGATTGATCCCACCGGCCACGGCGGTCTCGAGCACCTGTCGCGCCCGCCCCGGGGTCCTCACCGTGATCGTGTCGAAAAATGCAGAGTTCTCGATCTTGTATCCCGCCCCCATCAGCGAAGAGGCGATGATTCGGGTCATCCGGTGGGTCTCGGCCGCTATGTCGCGCAGGCCATCGGGGCCATGCCAGCAACCGTAGAAACCGGCGATCACAGCGAGGAGGACTTGGGCGGTGCAAACATTCGAAGTCGCCTTCTCGCGGCGGATGTGCTGCTCACGTGTCTGCAATGCAAGGCGATAGGCGGTGCGACCGGCGCTGTCTTGGGAGACACCGACCAGTCGGCCGGGAAGGGCCCGGACATGGGCCTCTCTGGTCGCGATGAAACCGGCGTGAGGGCCGCCGTAGCCGAGGGGCACACCGAATCGTTGGGCAGAACCAACGGCAACGTCGGCGCCCCACTCACCAGGCGGCATCAACATGGTCAGAGCGAGAAGGTCGGTGGCAACCACAACGAGAGCTCCGGCCCTCTTCGCCTCCTCGACCAGCGCCCGATGATCGGTGACCGACCCTGACGAGCCCGGGTACTGGACGAGGAGACCGAACGCCGCTTCTGCCTCGAATCCGTCTGACAGCCGGCGGACTTCGATCCCCGAAGCCCGGGCGCGGGTCTCGAGGACCGCGATGGTCGGGATATGGCAGTCGTCGTCGACGTAGAACACCTGGCGGTCCGACTTGGCAAGACGCCGGCACATCGCCATTGCCTCGGCCGCTGCGGTGGCCTCGTCCAGAAGTGAGGCATTGGCAACCTCGAACCCGGTCAGATCGGAGACCATTGTCTGGAAGTTGAGTAGTGCTTCGAGCCTCCCCTGAGAGATCTCTGGTTGATAGGGGGTATATGCGGTGTACCAGGCGGGGTTCTCGAGGACATTGCGTTGGATGACCGGCGGCGTGATCGTGTCGTGATATCCGAGACCGATCATCGAAGTCAGCACCTCGTTCTGGGAGGCGAATCCACGCAGCAGTCGAATTGTGTCCCGCTCGGACAACGCTTCGGGAAGATCGAGGGTCTCGTCCAGGATCGACGAGGGGACCGTCGACTTGACCAATTCGTCGAGGGTGGCCGTGCCGATCGTCGCCAGCATCTTCTCGATGTCGTCAGGACGAGGTCCGATGTGCCGGTCGGCGAACCGCTCGTTGGGGTTGGGCATCTCTCTCCTTCACGTGCAATGCCCTCCCCCGCTGTTGTTTCCTTCAGCGGCGCCTCGACCGAACAGTCCACGTGCCTGAGAGTTTCCGGGGAGGAGTTGCCCCTTCGGCGCCCCCTTTGGGGCTCTCCCGTTCGGTGTCGATGGCCAAAGCCATGATAGGGCTCGACGACATCAGCCGATGGTTGTCGATCTCGCCACACCGGGCGGACCGCGGTCAGACGTTGAAGCGAAACTCCACGACGTCATCGGGGCGCATCACGTAGGTCTTGCCTTCGGTTCGAACCAAGCCCTTGGCCCGGGCGCTGATCCACGAGCCTGCTTCGACCAGACGGGAGAAGTCGGCCACTTCTGCCGCGATGAACCCCCGCTGGAAATCGGTGTGGATGACGCCTGCCGCCTCCGGCGCGGTCGAACCGGTGCGAATGGTCCATGCACGAGATTCCTTGTCTCCCGCGGTCAGGAAGCTCTGGAGACCCAAGGTGTGATAGGCGGCGCGGGCCACAGCATGAAGCCCCGGTTCGTCCTGGCCGACCGAGGCGAGGAGCTCGCGTCGCTCCGCTTCGTCCAGTTCACCGATCTCAGCCTCGATCTGCGCGTCGACAAACAAGGCATCAGAGGGGGCTACCAACGAGGAAAGCCGGGAACGCAGCGTCTCGTCACGCAACCCTTCCTCGTCGAGATTGAAGACATAGATGACTGGCTTGGCGGTGAGTAGATGGAGATCTGCGAAATCCTCACGACGCGCCACCAACGCAGGTACCGCGCTCACCATTTGACCTGAGGCCACAACCGACCGCAGCTCGTTCAGCAGCTCGACTTTCGTCTTCAAGCTCTTGTCGAGACTTGCGTCCTTTTCCAGTCTGGGGAGACGCTTGTCGATCGTTTGCAGGTCGGCGATCGCCAGTTCGGTCTCGATCGTCGCAATGTCCGAGACCGGGTTCAGCTCGGTCTCGACATGAACCACGTTCTGGGAGGTGAAGCCTCTGACCACGTGACATATCGCATTTGCATCGCGAATGTTGCCGAGAAACTGGTTGCCCAAGCCCTCCCCCTCGCTGGCACCTTTGACCAGACCGGCAATGTCCACGAATGTCACGGACGCCGGAATCACTTTCTTTGATTCGAAAAGGCCCGCCAGGACGTCGAGTCTGGGGTCGGGTATCGGAACGACGCCGGTGTTGGGCTCGATTGTCGCAAAGGGGTAATTGGCGGCGAGAACCCCGGCATTGGTGAGCGCGTTGAATAGCGTTGACTTGCCGACGTTGGGAAGACCGACGATCCCGATAGCGAGACTCATATGACCCTGAGGTTAGGAAGCGCGATCCTCTAGCTCGCTAGCGTGCCTCTGTGAGCAAGATCGCTGTAATCGGGGCAGGTTCTTGGGGCACCACCGCTGCCACCCTCTCGGCCCAATCGACCAAGACCGTGATTTGGGCGCGGCGATCGGAGATAGCGGAGCGAATCAACGGTCACCGCGAGAATTCCGACTACCTCCCCGGGCACCAACTTCCAGAGCACCTGAGTGCAACCGCTGACCTGGGCATGGCAGTCGACGGCGCGACGGCGATTGTCATGGCAGTGCCGTCGCACGGGTTCCGGGAAGTGCTGGCCCAAGCTGCCCGTCGCATCGATCCCGACACACCGATCGTCTCGTTGACCAAGGGCATCGAGCAAGGGACCCTGGCAACGATGACCCAGGTGATCGCCGAGGTCTGCCCTGGTCACGATCCGGGCCGGATCGGTGTTCTCACCGGACCGAATCTCGCGGCTGAGATAGCGGAGGGCCAACCTACAGCTGCCGTGATGGCATTTCGCGACCTCGACACAGCGGTCGCACTCCAGTCGGTTTTCATGGGACCGACGTTCCGCGTCTACACCAACGACGACGTGGCGGGGTGTGAGCTGGGAGGGGCACTCAAGAACGTCATGGCCATCGCCGCCGGCATGTCAGACGGGCTCGGGTTCGGCGACAACACCAGGGCGACTTTGATCACACGGGCCCTCGCAGAGCTGACCAGGCTCGGGATCGCACTGGGAGGAAAACCAGCGACCTTCGCCGGGCTCGCCGGGATGGGGGATCTGATCGCAACGTGTATCTCGACTAACAGCCGCAATCACAGGGTCGGTTTCGGGCTGGCCCGTGGTCAGAGCCTTGAAGCAATCGTCGAAGAGATGCGGATGGTCGCCGAAGGGGTAAAGACCACCAGGGCGGTGCTCGACCTCGCGAAGCGGAATCAGATAGAGATGCCTATTGCCGCTCACGTCGGGCTGGTGCTCTACGAAGGCATGCATCCGCGTGAGGCGGTCATGCTTCTGATGACACGCGACGCCAGGTCGGAAGTCTGAGATGACCCGCCCCAACCAGATACGTCGTCATCCCGAGCTCGGAGTCGACGACCTCGCCGAGGTGCATGCGATTCTCGATGAGGGGTTCGTGTGCCACGTGGCGTACATAATTGAAGACCGGCCCGTGGTGATACCGACCCTCTATGTGCGTGACGGAGATGTGATCCTTCTCCACGGCTCACCGGCATCAGGCATCGTCATGGCGGTGCGACGAGACTCGCCGCTCAGCATCGCCGTGACACACGTCGACGGGGTGGTGGTGGCCCGGAGTGGATTCCAATCATCGATCAACTACCGCTCAGTGGTGATCCATGGCCATGGCGTCGTCCTCGATGAAGCCGCTCACGAGCGAGGTCTGGACCTCATGGTCGAGGGTCTGATCCCGGGACGTCTATCTGATGTGCGACGACCGACGACGAAAGAGCTCCGCAAGACATCAGTCGTGTCGGTACCCATCGACGTGCTGTCGGCCAAAGTCTCCGACGGGCCACCCGATGACGAGGATTTCGACCTCGGAACCGGAGTATGGGCGGGCGTGGTCCCAGTCGAGGTTGCCTACGGTGTGCCGGTCCCTTCCCCGGACCTGGAGCCGGGTTTGGCCACGCCGGATTATCTGACCGGTTTCCGGCGTTCCTGAATCCGAGATCTGCAACCGAAACCCCGGATTGGTGTTCTTAACACGTGAGCAATCGACTACTGAGCACATCACATGGGACCAACCGCGAGGCATTCAGCGCCTCGGACTGGGCGCGGTTCATCGCGGTCAGCGTCATCTGGGGGTCGTCGTTCCTCTTCATCGCCATCGGGCTCGACGCCTTCCATCCTGGTCTGGTCACCTGGCTCCGGGTTGGGTTTGGCGCGGCTTTCATGGCGACCCTTGCCTCCGCCCGTCAGGCGAAGATCCCACGCGAGGACCTGCCCAGGATCGGGCTGCTTGCTCTCATCTGGGTCGCCATCCCTTTGACCCTATTTCCCATTGCTCAACAGTGGATCGACTCCGCAGTGGCCGGCATGCTGAATGGGGCGATGCCGATGTTCACGGCAATCATCGCCTCGGTCCTCCTCCGCCAGTTCCCGGGACGTCTACAAGTTCTCGGCCTCGTGGTCGGCTTCGCCGGGATCCTCGCCATCGCGCTTCCTTCTGCTGAGTCGGGAACGACAGCAGCCTTGGGAGTGATCCTGGTCATCCTGGCGACCGTTTGCTACGGGTTCTCCACCAACATCGTTGCCCCTCTGCAGCAGAGACTCGGCTCGGTCCCGGTGATGGCCCGAGTGCTCTGGGTGGCGACAGCCCTTGTCACTCCCTATGGGATCTACGGTCTGACCCAGTCGACGTTCGCCTGGGCTTCGTTGGGGGCCACACTCGCCGTCGGCCTTCTCGGGACCGGCGTCGCCTTCATCCTCATGGGCTCTCTTGTCGGGAGTGTCGGCCCAACGAGGTCGAGTTTCATCACCTATCTGATGCCGGTGGTGGCCTTGGTCCTCGGGGTGGTATTCCGCGACGAGATCGTCGCCCCACTTGCTGTGGCCGGCTCGCTGCTGGTCATCGGTGGTGCCATCCTCGCGTCGAGACGGGAGACCCGGGCCCCGGCACCGGTCGCGGCGCCTCGCGCCCCACTCGACGACGAGACGGGTTGAGGTAGTCCCGATGAGAGCAGCTGAGTCGAGGCTGCGGGTGGTGGTTTCGATGGCGGCACCACCGGCCCTCCTGCTGGTGGCGTGGGGTTTCTGGGTAGTCAGTGCCCCGCAGGCCCTCATCGCGATAGTGGTCGTATTCGCGGCTGTGCTCGCATATGTGATGCTCGTCGATTTTCCGACGGCCATCGTGGTCGACGGCATCGGCATCCATCGCGAGTGCATCTTGCGCCGCCGTGTGTTGGAGTGGAGCGACATCGCAGGGATCGTCCAACCGAGACGGGGCGGTCTGGTGGTTGTCACCAAGGACCGCAAGCGTCACGTGCTCCTCGACCGCTCGCTGGACGGCGACGAGCTCGAGACACTCCGGGTGGCGGCAATCACGAACCAGGTGCGGGTGGAGTTTTGATCGCTCGATCAGGCGGCAGCCGCCACACGAAGAGCGCGCATCGCAAGGTCCCGATCACCGAGCCGACGTCGCAACTCTCGCTCCAAGCCCCCGATCGGATAGAGGTTCTGTGGCGCCCTCGGGTCCTTGTGCCGCGCCGAGGCGTACCTGGGCAATGACGCACTGACCAGGTTGGCGACACGTGAAGCGTCGGACACCCCCATGTCGGCCTTCACCTCGCACCTGACCAACCCACCCGCCGGACCTGTCCCGTTGGCCAGCCTCAAGTACCACGAGAACCGACTCCATGAGGTGGTGGTCAGGAAGATCGGCGTCCGATACCCAACCGGGAGCCCGCCCAGGGTGGCGCGTAGCTCATCCGGCAGATACTGGACATGCTGGGTCTTGACGTATCCAACGGCACCCTCGACATGTCGCCGGTGTGACAGAGGGCCGTCCACCACCACCAGTGCAGAACCCGCCTGACTCTCGGCGACCTGACCTTCGAGATCCCCCATGCGCTCCTGGATCCCTAGCCACAGTTCCTCGGGAGTCGATCCCCTGGTGCTCATGACCTCATAACGCCCCATGGACGTCTCCACGGCGTCGAAATCGATGCCCGTGAACACACCACGTCTCACCTCGGCAGCCACGACCTTCGCCCCGCCGTTACATCTCACTGCGCCGGCCGCAAATGTCGCGGCCAGGCCGAATCCGGGGAACTGGGCATCGCGATCGATCCAGAGGTTGGCGTCGACCCGACGCACTCCGTCGACGAAGAGGATGTCGGGCGCAGGATCGCAGTCCGGAAAGAGCGGCCGCCATTGATCGACGGCTACTTCCACCGAGGGGTCGACATTCTCCGTCGAGTCGACCAAATCGGCCTCGGAGGGTGCCCCATAGTCCGGATCCCACGCTTCCACCGTGAATCTCATGCCATCACCTTCTCCACAGTGGCGGTCTCCGGGCCCTTGCTGACCTCGAATCGGACCGGCATACGGTCGGCCAACTCCCGAACATGGGTAACGATCCCGACGGTTCGACCCTGACCGACGAGATCGTCGAGCACACCAGCGACGACATCGAGCGACTCCTGGTCGAGGGAGCCGAACCCCTCGTCGAGAAGCACGGACTCGAGCCGGGAAGTCATCCCGGTGAGCTCGGCAAGTTGCTCGGCCATCGACAGGGCCAAGGAGAGTGCCACGAGAAAGGTCTCACCTCCTGATAGTCCCTTGGTGGTGCGCACGAGCCCGGCATTTCGGTGGTCGATCACCTCGAACTGAGCCTCTCTCGCCTTCAGGGAGTAAGCGCCACCCGACAGCTCGTCGAGGAGGCGATTGGCTCCTTCGATGAGAGTGTCCAAGGCCTCCTCGAGGAGCCATGCTTCGAAGTTGTTCGACCTCAGATGTGTGCCCAACGCCGAGGCGACGCGGGCCCGCCCGCTCTCGAGCTCGAGCTCGGCTCCCAACTCTGTGGCCTCCGCCACGGTCTTCTCGAAGTCCTGGATCTCCGTCGCGCTTCGCTCGACCGCGAGAGCGAGGTCGATTTCGGGTGATCCGGTCGTGACGATGCCGAGACCCTCCAGCCACACGCGAAGGTCTTCGGCACCTCGGTGCAACTCCTCGCCGATCGC
>Ga0307505_10002914_pt1 | contig 11290 bp, 6 predicted proteins | sample 23_S_MG_FD_202183 | JGI IMG/M metagenome (GOLD analysis project Ga0307505, IMG submission 202183) | Soil microbial communities from Populus trichocarpa stands in riparian zone in the Pacific Northwest, United States - 23_S | ecosystem: Environmental > Terrestrial > Soil > Riparian zone > Trees...
CCGTCGTGAGTCGTCCGGGTGAGTGGGTCCGCTACAGCAGCCCTGATGCCGAGGGCGCGGAGTACGTGGCTGTGTGCCTGCCGGCGTTCTCGCCTGCCACCGTGCACCGGGACGCATGAACTACGCCATCGAAACACACGGCCTCCGCAAGACCTTCGGCGATTTCACCGCCGTGGACGGGATCGATCTGCTGGTCCCTCGCGGCAGTTTTTATGGCTTCCTCGGACCGAACGGCGCGGGCAAGTCGACCACGATCAAGTGCCTGACCGGCCTGCTGCAGCCGACCAGCGGCACCTTCCTGATTCTGGACATGGATCCGCGCGTCACCACGGTCAAGGTCAAGAAACAGGTCGGTGTCGTGCCGGAGGATCTCGCGCTGTTCGATCGGCTCACCGGCGCGGAAACCTTGTCGTTTGTGGGCCAGGTTCATGGCATCGATCGCGTGGAAGTCCGCGAGCGCTCGCGGGAACTGCTCGCGCTCATGGACCTGACGAAGGCCGCCAACGATCTGGTCGCCGATTACTCGCACGGCATGAAGAAGAAGATTGCGCTGTCGGCCGCGCTGTTGTCCGCGCCGCGCCTGCTGTTCCTGGACGAGCCCTTTGAAGGCATCGACGCGATTGCCTCGCGCCAGATCAAGGACCTGCTGACGGCCTATGTCAAAGGCGGCGGCACGGTGTTCATCACGACCCACATTCTCGAGATCGTCGAACGCCTGTGTGATTACATCGGCATCATCAACCGGGGCCGTCTCGTCGCCCAGGGCTCGATGGCCGACCTGCGCGCCGGCGGCGTCAGCGGCCAGTCGCTCGAGGAACGCTTCATGGAGATCGTGGGCGCGCCGAAAACGATCCCACCGACGATCGACTGGCTCGCCAGATGATCAGCGCGCTCCGCTGCCTTCGCGCCATCGTCTGGCTGCGCTGGCGGCTCCTCAAGAACAGCATGGCGGGCGGCCGCAAGCGCGACACGCTCGAGCAGATGTCGCGCGCGCTGGCGCTCATCATGCCCCTGCTGGTGGTCGCGCTCTCTGCCGGCACATTTCTCGCCGTCAGCATCGTCGGTTTCATCGGCGGCACGCTGATGAGCGACGGTTCGCTCGAATCCGGCCCTGGCCTCCTCGTCGTTCGCCTGCTGCTCGGCATCATGGCGTTCACCATCGTGACGCTGGCGGTCGTGTCGCCGACCCAGAGCACGTTGTCGCGCTACACGCGGCTGTTGCTGCTGCCGATCTCGCGCCGCGTGCTCCACGTCGTCGAGGTCGCCGCCAGCCTGGCCGATCCCTGGATCGCCGTCGTCGGCGCCGGCCTGACGACGTTCGCGATCGGCCTCTACGCCGGCGGCCGGCCGCTCGTCGCGTTCGCGGCCTTCGCGGCGGCCGCGCTGACGGTCGCCGTGATCGTCTGCACCGGGGCGCTCTCGGGTTTTCTGGTGGCCTGGCTCATGCGCGATCGACGGCGCGGCGAGCTGTTCACGCTGATTTTCGTGCTGGGGTTTTCGCTCGTGTCGTTCATTCCGGCGTTCATGTCGCGCTCGCTGGACGAGAACAAGACGGAGGTTGAGGACGGAGTCCGCGTTCGGCGGCAGATCAACGTCGATGAGTTCGATCGCAATCTCCCCATCTGGACGCGGGTGCTGCCGTCCGAGGTGCATGGCCGCACGATTGCGGCAGCGCTCGCGAGCAACCGGACGGGCGTCGGGATCGGACTGACGACGCTGTTGATCGAGGCCGCGGGCTTGTTCTGGCTCTCGTCACGCGTGCATCGGCGCATGCTCGGATCGCTTGAAGGCGATCAGAGCCGCCGCCGATCGACCGAGATCAAGCTGTCGGGCCGGCGCTGGCCGATGCTCACGCCCGGCGCGTCGGCGGTGGCGATGGCGCTGGTGCGCACCGCGTTTCGAACCGTGCGCGGGCGGTTGACGATCCTCCTGCCCGGGCCGATGCTGGCGATGCTGACGGGCGTCTTCCAGGGAATCCCGCAGGAAACGTGGGCCGCCGACGCCGCCCGGTCCGGCTATCTGCTGTTCGGCGCCAGCATCGTGTTCACGTTCTATTCGATCCAGGCGGTCAGCATGAATCTGTTCGGGTCGGATCGCGCAGGGCTGACGCTGCAACTGCTGTCGCCCCTCACCGATCGCGATCTGGCAGTCGGCAAAATCGCCGGATTCGCCGCCGTCGTCGGCGCGGGCGTGGCCGTGTGCCTGGCCGCGGCGCTCGCGGTGGCGCGCTCCGGGCCGCCCGAGTACTGGGTCGCCGTCTTCCTCGGCGCCGTCGCGACGTTCTTTCTGATCAGCCCGGTGGCGATCTGGTTTTCCGCGCTCTTCCCGGTACAGTCCGACTTGAGCAAGACCGGATCGGGAGGCAATCCGCACGGGTTCCCAATGATCGCGGGCACGTTTCTCACGGCGCTGCTGGCGGCGCCCGTCCTCGGCATCCTCGCGGCCGCGCACTTCGTGTTCAAGGCGCCCATCGCCGCCATCCCGCTCAGCCTCGCGTGGGTCCTCATCGCCGCCGCGATCGGCATCCCGCTCGTGAACGTGTCATCCCGCATGATCGGGGTGCGACGCGAGAACCTGGCCATGGTTGCGCAAGGAAAGTAGACGACGGGTGCGACAGGTACGACAGGTACGACGGGTACGACAGGTACGACAGGTACGACAGGTACGACAGGTACGACAGGTACGTGGAACACTCTGACGTGCGCCAACTTGTTCTATTGATTGATTGCGCGAGACATCGGCAGGGCGGCAACAAAACCAATCAGGTGGCCTGCGTCAGTTCGTTCCGCGTACCCGTCGTACCCGTCGTACCCGTCGTACCCGTCGTACCTGTCGTACCTGTCGTACCCGTCGTACCTGTCGTCTACCCCACAAACTTGTACCCCATCCCGTGAATCGTCAGCACGTACTGGGGATGGCGTGAGTTGGGTTCGATCTTGCCGCGGAGCCAGGCGACGTGCACGTCCACCGTGCGCGTGGACGGCATCGAGTGGTAGCCCCAGACTTCGTTGAGGAGCTCGTCGCGTGTGAGTGTGGCCTCGCGATGTTCGATGAAGTACTTGAGGAGGAGAAACTCGCGGGCGGAGAGTTCGAGCGGCTCGCCGGCGCGCGTGACCTCGGCCTTGCGGAAGTTCACCGTGATGTCGCCGAAGCGGTACTCGGCGGCGCCCTTGCCGGCAACCGCAGCGGTGCGCCGGACCTGTACTTCGATCCGCGCGAGCAGTTCCAGCATGTCAAAGGGCTTGGTCAGATAGTCGTCCGCGCCGATCTTGAGGCCGAGCACCTTGTCGACGACCTGGCCGCGCGCCGTCAACATGATGATCGGTGTCGTGATGCCCTGCTGGCGGAGGTCTCGACACACGTCAAATCCGCTGGCCCCCGGGAGCATCACGTCGAGCAGGATGACGTCCCAGGCTTCGCGCGTCGCCAGCGCCAGACCCGAGGGTCCGTCGGTCGCCGATGAGACGACGTAGCCCTCGCTGCGCAGGCGATCGGTCAGCGTGAGCACGAGCCCGGGCTCGTCTTCGACCAGCAGTACGCGTTTGATGGGTGAGGTCCGCACGATTAGATCGATCGGCCGCTGCGGCCGGTGGCCGCATTGGTCAGGCCCGGCGACGGCATGTCCGCGGCTGTCTCCTGCGCCACGCCGCTGGCCACCGGGACATGCAGCGTGAACGTCGCGCCCTGACCAGATGTTGACTGGACGCTGGCGCGGCCGCCGTGCGCTTCCACAATGCGCTTCACCAGGCTGAGGCCGAGACCGTTGCCGCGAATCTGCTGATCGATCGCATACCGGCCGCGATAGAACGGTTCGAAGATATGACTGAGGTCGTCGGCGGGAATGCCCCGGCCACGGTCCGCGACCGCGATCAGCACCATGCCGTCATCCGCTCCGCGCCCTCGCGTGACGGTGACGCCGATCCACCGGCCGTCCTGGCCGTATTTCAGCGCATTGCCGATCAGATTGTGAAGCGCGCGGCGGATTGCGTCCTCGTCGGCCAGCATCGGCGGAACGTCCGGATCGATGCGCACATCGAAGTCCACGCCCGTCGCGGCGTCGAGCGAGGCCGACGCGGAGACCACGTCGCGCACGATCGTCCCGGCGTCCGTGGCCCGTGACGGCGGACGCCGGCGCGCGTCGCTGAGGCCCGCGTACTCGAGCACCTGCTCGACCATGTCGGTGAGCCGGCGGCCTTCGGATTCGATCAGGTCGCCGTATCGCCTCGCCTGGCCGGCGTCGTGTACGACGCCCGCCGAGAGATTCTGGGCGGCCGATCGAATGACGGCCAGCGGTGTCCGCAACTCGTGCGAAACCGTCGCGACGAAGTCCATCTGCTGCGCGGCGAGTTTCTCCGATCGCCGCGCATTGATCATGACCAGGCCCGCGCTCGCCGCGAGCACGCCCAGAATGCCGAAGCTGAGGAAGAGATTGCGGCGCCGTGCCTGCGCAACCGCTGCGTCGAGCGATCCAGCCGCGTGCTGCAGGAGCAGCGTCCATCCAGACGACGTTCGGACTTCAGCGGCGCGGAGCGCCGTCGAGCTCTGCTCGATGACCATTGAATACTGGGACTTGTCCGGCTGGCCGGACCTCGCTGCTCCGGCCATCGCCGGGTTCGCCGGCGACACGCGAATCGTGGGTCTCTGCACTGGCATTTCCACGCCGGGCTGGGTGCGCACGGTCGACCAGGTCGCGACGCCCGGACCTGTCGAGCCGGCGCTTGCGGGCATCGACACGCTCGCGGTGCGGAACATCTCCATCCGGAGGCCAAAAAATGACGCGGTCGCGTCCGCGCTTGCCGCATCGAGCGTCTGCCCGGCCGGGACGCCGCGTGAGTAGACCGTATCGCGGGGTCCATTCATCACTGACACCCGAAAACTCTCCGCGCCGCTCTCCGGAAAATGCCGAAGCGCGAGGGTCGGGAGCATCTGGCCCGTCAGGAACGCCTTGTCCAGTTCGAGGACCGCATGATCGCGCCCGGTGCGGAGCGTCAGCGTCATGTTGAAGGATGACTCCGACGGGCGCAGCGCGCCCTGGCGTTCGGCAACCTGCGTCGACCCGGATGCCGGAATCAGGATGGCGGGAATCGCCGGCAGCATCGGGGCAACCGCGAACGCGATGATGTTGGCGCCGCCCGCCATCTGCGGCAGCGCCGGTGCGTGCGTGGCTTTGAGCCGCTCCCGGGCGGGCTCAAGCGCATCAGGCCAGGCTGCGGCCTCGAAGGTGCGCGTGGCCGGCACAAATCGGAAGAGCGAGAAATCGCCGTCGATGGCCTGCGCGAAGTACGCGGTCTTCAGCAGGCCGGGAAACGGCGATGCGGTCTGCCATTCGTCATGCTGGCGTGCGAAGCGATCGGCGCTGGCCGGCTGAAACCCAGGCTCTGGTGTGAAGATCTGATACGCGCGGCCGATTTCGCGATCGAAGTCCGCCGCGAAATCCCGCGCACGGCGATCGAGCGATTGCCGGAGTTGATCCCGCTCGCGCTCGCTCACCTGGCCCACCCACCGGTACTGAAGGAAACCGAGCGCTGTGATCAACACCACGAGTGCGATGGGCGCGAGGAGGCCGATGGGCAGCCGACGGGCCGACATGGCGACGAGTCTAGCACGCGAGGATTGGCGCGATGCGGCCGGAAGTTATTGAGAAACAAGGTTTTACGTTCTTAACATTCTCTTTGCCCGCCCTTAACCACATCCGTCCGGACCGCTGCGTCTAATGGCTCGTGGAGGCACACGTATGAAGCGCACGCTGCAAGCAGTCGTTCTCGCCGTCTTTGCCGCTCAGGCGTTGGTGGTCGGGCAGGCGGGGGAGGTCCAGCGCGTGCTGGGGCAAATTCGCGCGGCATTGGGAGGCGAGGCCAAGCTCTCGGCGGTCAAGTCGGTCGCCGTGGAAGGGCAGACATTGACATCGAATCCGGACGGAACGTCTGCGCCCTCGGATTTCGAGATGGCGTTCGAACTGCCGGGGCCGGTCCGGTTCATGAAAAAGGAAGTGTTCGCGAGCTTTGGCGGCATGCACCTCAGCCGGCGGAGTGGATTCAATGGCGACGAGTTGATTGAAGAGGTCGACGCGCCGCCGTCGATGGGCGGGGGCGGCGTGCGCGTCATGCGGATGTCACCAGGCGGTGTCATGCCGGGCGGGACCGCGACGCCCGAGCAGATCGCGGCACAGAAAGCGCAACTGATGCTGACCACTCGGCGCGAATTCGCGCGCCTGGCGCTCGGATTGTTCGGCTCCACCACGTCCGCGTACCCGGTGGCATTCACTTATGCCGGTCAGGCCGAGGCGCCGGACGGCCAGGCCGATGTACTCGAGGTGAAGAGCCGTGACGGCTTCACCGCCAAGCTCTTCATCGATAGCAAGACGCACCTGCCCCTGATGCTCATGTGGATGGACAAGGAGCCTCTGCGCATGACGTCCTCGTCGGGCGCCGCGCCGGTCGTCAGCCAGGGCAACACGCGCGTCTTCGCCGGATCCGGCGCGCCCGCGAGCGGTCGTGGGTCATCGCCGGAGGACGCCGCGAGGATGCAGGAGGAAATGGCCGCGCGCATCAAGGAAGCCGATGCGAAGCGCCGCACTGTCGAATACCGCCTCGTCTACGCCGACTACAAATCGTTCGACGGTGTCCGGATGCCCACGCGCATCCAGCGCATGATGGACGGCTTGCCGACCGACGAGATGAACCTGGACAAGATCAAAATCAACACGAAGATCGACGCGTCCAAGTTCGCCGTTTCCAAGTAACCAGGAGCCCGTGATGGTCCGCAATATCGTCCTCGCGCTAGGGGTGTGCCTGTTGTGGCCGGGATCGGCCGGCGTGCTTGCGCAAACCGCGCCGCCGCGCCCGCCAGCGCCGACCGGCAAATTGATCGTGACCGTGGCTGATGCCAGCGGCGCGGTGATCGCCAATGCGACGGTCACGGTGACCGTCACCGGGTCCGAAGCCCCGGGGCTCGGTTCGAAAGATCCGGCGCTCCAATCCGCGTCGACCACGGCAGCGGGAGTGGCGACGATCGACGGCCTCGTGCCTGGCCGGTACACCGTGACGGCAGAGTTTGCGGGCTTCGAGAAGATGACGATCAAGGACTACCGCGTCCGCGCCGGCGACAACCGCAGGACCGTCACGTTGCCGGTCAAGAAAATCTCGGAAGAGCTGTCGGTCAAGCCGGAGGCTCGATCCGACGGCCTCGACCCGCGGGGCAACGCCTTCTCCACCGTGCTGACGCGTGAACAGATTGCGGCGCTGCCCGACGATCCCGACGAAATGGAAGCCGCGCTCAAAGCGATGTCGCCTCCGGGCGCGATGATGCGCATCGACGGATTCTCCGGCGGCAGGCTCCCGCCCAAGTCGCAGATCCGCTCGATCCGTCTGCCGCGCATGGATCAACTGGCGGCACAGAACCACGGGGGCGTAAACGGCATGATGTTTATCGACGTCATGACCCAACCCGGCCACGGGCCTCTCGCGGGTTCCTTCGATTTCGCGTTTCGAGACGACGCGATGAATGCGAGGAACCCGTTCACGCCGTCCAAGGCAGACGAGGGGCTGATGCAGGGCGGGCTGTCGTTCAGCGGTTCGATTGTGCCGAACAAGTCATCGTTCTCGATCGTGATGCAACCGGGACGCGCGTTTGACACGGGCAGCATTCTGGCGGCGACGACCGACGGCACGCTCGCGGCGTCGGTGCGTCGGCCGGCCCATCGCGCGAGCCTCAATGCGCGATTCGATCAGGCGTTTGGCCAGGGCCACATGTTGCGGCTGTCGTACCAGCAGGGCATGAATCGATTCAGCAACCAGGGCGTGGGTGGGTTCGACCTGGAAGATCGCGCGTTCTCCACCACATCGTCTGATCGCATGTTCCGGATGTCGGAGAACGGCGCGATTGGCCGGCGGTTCTTCAGCGAGTCGCGCCTTCAGGCGCGCTGGTCAGAGGCCGAGGTCTCGTCGGGGATGGAGGCGCCTACGATTCGCGTGCTCGACGCATTCACTGCCGGTGGCGCGCAACGCCGGGGCGGCAGCCGGAACATGGACTTCGAAGCGGCGTCCGATCTGGACTACGTGCGGGGCGTCCACAGCCTGCGCGCGGGTGTTCTGGTCGAAGGCGGGCGGTATCGATCGACGGACTCGGCGAACTATCTGGGGACGTACACGTTTGCCAGCCTCGCGGACTACGAGGCCGGCCGGCCGTTGAACTACAGCCGACGGCTCGGCAATCCGAACGTGTCGTACAGCAATCTGCAGGTCGGGGCGTACGTGCAGGACGACTATCGATTCGCGAAGTCGATGCTTCTCAGCTACGGCCTGCGTTACGAGGCGCAGACGTTGATCGGCGACAGCCCCTCGTTCTCACCGCGCGCGACGCTGACGTGGTCGCCGTTCAAGAGCGGAAGAACCAACCTGCGTCTGGGCGCCGGCCGGTTTCGCGATTGGTTCGGACTCGGCACGTACGAGCAGACGCTGCGGGTGGACGGGGTACGCCAGCAGGAACTGAACATTCTGAATCCTCTGTTTCCGGATCCTGGCGCGGCGGGCAGCGTTCTGCCAAGCAATCGCTATCAACTCGCGAGCGACATCCGTCTGCCCGCCGCATTCACGGCAAACGCGGGCGTCGACCAGTCCATCACGCCAGCGTGGCGGATGAGTGCGACCTACACCTATCGCGAAGGCAGCGCACTCGTGCGCGGTCGCAATCTCAACGCGCCCATTGGCGGCGTGCGGCCCGATCCGGCCTTCGCCAACGTGATCGAGGTCGTCAACGACGCGGCGTCGCGCCTCCACATGGCGGGATTCACGATGAGCTATATCCGGCTCGACTGGAAGCAGACATTCATCGCGGGCAACTACACGTTTTCTGCCGGTCGCACGAACACGACCGGGCCATTCTCGATACCGGCCAACGGTGACGACCTGTCGACCGAGTGGGGCCCGGCGTCGCCGAGGCATCGCGTCGCAGTGAACTTCAACATGCAGCCCATTCCCGGCGTCAGCCTTGCGATGAATGCGCGCGCGCAGTCGGGATCGCCGTACACGATCACGACGGGCGACGACGCGAATCAGGACGGCGTGTTCAATGACCGCCCGGCCGGCGTGGGCCGGAACAGCGCGACGACAGCCGCGCAATGGGACATCGGTCTGCGGGTCGCGTACACGATCGGCTTCGGCCAGCGGACAACCGGGCCATCGACGGGCGGTCCGACGGTCGTCATGATCGGCGGACCGGGCGGAGGGATGCCCGGCGGCATGGGCAGCGGCGGCGCGCAGAACAAGCGCTACCGCATCGAGGTCTACGCCGCCGTCCAGAACGTGACGAATCGCAACAACCTGGTCGGCTACAGCGGTGTCCTGACGTCGCCGTTCTTCGGCCAGCCGACTAACGTCCTGAACCCACGGAAGGTCGAAGTCGGGACACGCTTCGTTTTCTAGGAGGGACGGAGGGGACGGAGACAGGCGCCGTCAGTTCACACGGAGGCACGGAGCGCACGGAGCCGCACGGAGGCGTCTTGGGCAGGGCGGGGCATGCACGAAGCCGGTGCCAGGAGGCGGGCTCCTGTTCTTCGCATTTAGGGCGCAATTAAGGCGAGCGACGAGCGGCGCCGGGCGGCAGGCCGCCCGGCGGCCATCGGCCGCGTGATCGGGCGTGAACAGCAGAATCGACGAGTCCCGAAGTCAAGGTTGGTGAGCGAGGGACTCGTCGATTCTGTTGTTCACGCCCGGTCACGCGCCGCTCGTCGAGTATCTCCGTGCGTCTCCGTTTTCTCAGGGCCTCCGTGCGAAACGACACCCTCTGCTGCGTGCTGCGAATCCCTCCTTACCTGATCCGCAAATCCTGCACCTTCCGTTCTCCCTCCCCGACGACGATCCGGATCGCCGCCGGCGCGACTTGTTCAAGGAACGCGGGCGTCTGCCACTCCGCTGGGTCGAGATCGATCAATGCCGCGAGGAAATATTCGCCCGCAGGGAGATCCGCGAACGTGAAACGGCCATCCGTGCCCGGCCGCGCAGAGAGACTTCGCCGTGAGCCTGGGCGCCACTGCGCGCGGTCCGCGGCGAACGCGATCACGTAGTAGTCCGCGGTGGCCTGTCCACTCGCGGATTGCAGCATGCCGCTGAGCTCCGTGCGCCTGTCCGACAACGTCAACGTCACGCCCGTCATCTGCACCGACGGACCGTCGATCAATCCATCCAGTAGCTCGCGCCCGTCGGCCATCGCCGACCGCAGTTTCCAGACGCTCGCCAGGTTCGGCGGTAACTGACACGCCAGCACGTACGGACCCGGTCCGATCCCGATGAACTGGAACGTCCCGTCGAGCCCCGGAACGACCGGGTTGACCTGACTCAGCGCATTCCCGACGCGCGTCCCGCCCGTCATGGCCGTATAGCTGCCACCAGGCATCGAGAGCTGCACGCGAATCGAGGAGAGGTCCGCCGGCACGGGCGCCTTGTCCGCATCGAACACAACCTTGCCTGACAGCGTGCCGCCGGGCTGGAGTTGCAGGCCCACCCCGGAGATGTCCACGCCGCGAACTTCGAGGTCCGCCACTGCAAACAAGTGGTCCACGTTTGGCGACGGTGGTCCTGCGCCGGGAATTGCAGGGCCGCCGCCGCTGCTCGTAAACGACCGGGTGCCCGGATCGACTTTCGCCGCGTCGGTGGCGCCGCGCCGGGCGCGCGCGACGATGCGGTACTGGCCAGGCGGCATGTTCCCGAACGAAAATTCTCCGCGCGCATTGGGCGGCGTACTCGTGACGCCCCCTGTGCTGATCAATCCGCCGGGTCGAGGGCCTCCGAAGATGAGGCTCAGTTCGACGGCCGCCAGGTTCGGCACGTCGCCAGCGACCGCACCCGTGACGGACGCGACCCGCACGTGCCCCACCTCGAAGCTGACGTCCTCACGTTCTTCGCCGGGCGCCACCTTGACTCGCACGGCTTCCGAGTACCAGGCGGTGCCCGGAAAATAGATCGGCGCGTAGCTGACCGACGGCGCCAGAGGAATCGGCGCCGCCGCCTGCGCCACCGCGCCCGTCGTCGTCACGCCCATCTGCCGCTGGTTGAGTGTTGCCAGCGTCGCGTCCAACTCGGCGGCCGATCGCGCGCCCATCCCGCCGTCATTGCCCGGACTGGGCGAAGCCGCCACGAGATACTCGCCCGGCATGAGGCCAAAAAGGCGATACGCGCCGCGATCGTCGGTGACCGTGCTCATCGGCGGCGGAGACATCGGCGAGGTGGGCGCCCCCGCACCGTCGGCGGTTCGCGCATCGGTCGCGGAAACGCCCACGCCTGCGACCGGCAAT
>Ga0307505_10002915_pt1 | contig 11289 bp, 10 predicted proteins | sample 23_S_MG_FD_202183 | JGI IMG/M metagenome (GOLD analysis project Ga0307505, IMG submission 202183) | Soil microbial communities from Populus trichocarpa stands in riparian zone in the Pacific Northwest, United States - 23_S | ecosystem: Environmental > Terrestrial > Soil > Riparian zone > Trees...
GGCGGTCCTCGACGAGACGCGCTTCGTCACCGACTCGTCGCCCAACACGCTGCGCAAGATGCTGCGCGCCTGGCCGCTCGACGAGCAGGTCGCCTTCTTCCAGGGCGACCTCGGCATCCCGCTCGTGGTGGAGGAGGAGACGCGGAAGCGGTTTCCCGCGTCGCACAAGGCGCGCGACGTGCGCGACGGCCTGCTGGAATACGCGCGCCTTAAGGGAGTGACGTTCACCCCGGAGACGCTCGTGACCGGATTCGCGCCGCAGAACGGCGGGTGGCGCGTGGAGATGGAGGGACGGCCGCCGATGGTGGCCGACGCGGTCATCGTCGCCACCGGTGGGCTCTCGGTGCCGACCACCGGCAGCGACGGCGCCGGATTGAGGATGCTCGAACGGCTCGGCCACACGCTGCACCCGACGTACCCGGCGCTCACGCCCATCACCGGCGACGAGCCGGCGTTCGCGGCGCTGAGCGGCATCTCGCTCACGGTGACGCTGACGGCGATTTCGCCCGAGCGGAGCGCGAGAGCCACGGGCGGCTTCCTCTTCACGCACCGCGGTTACAGCGGCCCGTCGGTGCTCGACGTCTCGCACGTCATCACCCGATCGAGCAGTGAGCCCGCCGCGCGCGCGCGGCTGCAGGCGAGCTGGTCGCGCTTCGACGACGCGGAGTGGGAGCATGCGCTGCGTCCCCAGGGCACGCGGACGGTGCTCGGGGCGCTGCGCGAGCAGCTGCCCGATCGCCTCGCCGAAACGCTCGCGGTCATCGCCGGCGTGCCGGGAAACCGCATGCTCGCCGAGCTGCGCCGCGAGGAACGGCTCCGGCTGATCGAGACGCTGGTGCGCGGCGAGCTGTCGTGGACCGGGGACGAAGGCTACAGGAAGGCGGAGGTGACGGGGGGCGGCGTCGCGCTCGCCGAGGTGCATCCGCGCACCCTGGAGAGCCGGCGGTGTCCGGGGCTGTATCTGTGCGGCGAAGTGCTGGACGCGTTCGGTCCGATTGGCGGCTACAACTTCGTCTGGGCCTGGGCCACCGGGCGCGCCGCCGGCCAGGCCGCCGGCCTTCGCGAGCCACGTCCGACGGGGGCCTGACACGGTTCTTGCTCCGTTCGTCAGGCATCACCCTCGGCGGGTGACAGCACGGCATGTTTTCGCGCGGCGACTTCGTAGTATCAGTTTTGATACTTGTGGACGCCGCCCGCGAGGCCAGGGGCATGCGCAGCCACATCACACCGGCACCGGTAGTCCCCATGAGGCTGCACGAGTACATCCGCGAGCACACCGAGGAGATTCTCGTGGAGTGGGAGGCGTTCGCGCGAACCCTCACCGTCGCCGAGTCGATGAACATCGCCGCGCTGCGGGACCACGCGCGCGAGATGCTCATGGTCATCGCCCGGGACCTTGCGACGCCGCAAACCGCCGGTGAGCAGCGGGACAAGGCCGAGGGAAAGTCCGACGCGGACACCGCCGGGGCGCCGACGGCGGCGCAGGAGCACGGCGCGGGCCGCGCGGGGAGCGGATTCAGCATTGACGAGATGCTCTCCGAGCTGCGCGCGCTGCGCGCGAGCGTCATCCGGCTGTGGACGAAGAAGCAGCCACAGCTCGCGGAGTCCGACCTGGTGGACATGACCCGCTTCAACGAAGCCATCGACCAGGCGGTCGCGGAATCGGTGAAGCAGTACAGCGGGAACATCGGCAGCGCCAAGGATCGCTTTCTCGCCATCCTCGGCCACGACCTGCGCAATCCCCTGGGCGCCATCATGATGTCCGCGCAGTTCCTCCTCGAGGAAGGGGATCTCGCCGAGAACCATCGCGCCCTGATCGGGCGCATGGAGATCAGCGCGCGGCGGATGAACCAGATGGTGTCGGACCTGCTCGACTTCACCCGCGCTTCCCTGGGTGGCGACGACATCCCGGTCGAGCGGGAGGAGATGGACGTCGCGCAAATGGTTCGCGACGTCGTATCGGAGGTCGTTGCGCGCTATCCCGAGCAGGTCGTCACCACCGAGATCCACGGCGAGCTGCGCGGCAACTGGGACCACGACCGGCTCACCCAGGCCCTCACGAACCTCGTGGGCAACGCCGTGCAGCACGGGGCGAAGGACGCGCCCATCCGCGTGGTGGCGCGGGGGACCGCGAACGAGGTCGTGATCTCGGTGTGGAACCAGGGCCGCGTGATCCCCGCGGAGCACCTCGCGCACATCTTCGAGCCCGGGGTGCGGATGACGTCCGACCGGCGCCAGGACGACGGGCACCTCGGGCTCGGCCTGTTCATCGTGGACCGCATCGTCGCGGCGCACGGCGGCAAAATCGACGTGCGCTCATCGGAGCCCGAGGGCACGGTCTTCACGATGCACCTGCCGCAACCTGGAAAAGACCAGCGATCGTCAGGTGGCCGGGGGGACTGAATCGGCGGCGGCTCGAAGCATGTCGAGTATCGCAGCCACCATCCGGGCCCGTTGCTCCTCGGGCGGGATCCCCGCGAAGCGATCGCCCGGCTGGAATCCGTACCAGCCGAACTGCGAGTGGTTGCCACCCTCGATGCGAATCCACCGGACGGTTGAGGGAAGCAACCGCCGGTTGGCCTCCGACTTCCGCTCCGACGCGATACCGTCATTCGAGCCGATGATCTTCGTGACGGGCACCCGTAGCGCGGCGAGATCGACGTCGCGCGGATGGGTGGTTCCGACGAGGACGAGGCCAGCAAGGGATCCCGGGTACGCCGCGGCAAAATCCACGGCCGCCACCGCGCCACGCGAATGGCCGGCCACGACCCACCGGCGCGGGCCGTCACGGGTCCGGGTCTCGTCGAGTGCGCGTCCGAGAAGCTCGGGATCATTGGCGCCGCCGAATGCGCCACGCCGCGGCAGCTCGACCAGCGTGACGGCGAAGCCGGCCGCGGCGACGGCACGCGCCAGGGGTGCGTAGGCAGCCGGGTCAACCAGCGCTCCCGGGAAGAACAGCAGCCCCGCCGTTGGCGCCTTCGCGCGAGGAGACGAAAAGCGCCAGACGCCTTCCCTGCGAACGTTGGCCACGAGGGAATCGCTGCGCGCCGCGGATCGTCCCTCGGCGTTCGCCCGATAGGCGACCAGCGACCAGGCGATGAACACGATCGTCGCGGCGATCCCCGTCGTGATCCACGCGCGCTTGATCAGCGTCAGGATCCCGCGGCGGGTCATGATCGGTGCGCGGGTCAGGGGCGGCTCGAGCGCCGAGGCGCTCCCGTCTCGTCCTGATGCGGTTTCGGTACTCCGACGAGCTTGAGCCAAAGGAAACCGACGATGCCGGCGATGAGCGACGCCAGCACGATCGCCATCTTGGACGCGTTCACCGTCCCGGCATCTCCGGGAAATGAAAGATTCGCAATGAAGATGGACATGGTGAACCCGATCCCGCCGAGAATGCCCGCGCCGATGACGTGTCGCCAGCCCAGGTCAGGCGGCAGGCGGCAGATGCCGCTGGCAACGGCCACCAGGCAGAAGAGCGCCACCCCGATCGGTTTCCCGAGGACCAGGCCAGCGATGATGCCGAGGCTGTTGGCGCTGCCCAGGTCCTGCATCCACTGCGCCCCGATGAAAATCGTGGTATTGGCCAGGGCAAAGATCGGGAGGATGATGAACGCCACCGGCCTGTGGAGCACATGCTCGAGGCGGTGCGAAGGCGAGGTTTCGTCGTCCGCGCGGGCGGAGAACGGGATCACGAAGGCGAGCATCACGCCCGCGACCGTCGCGTGCACACCTGACTTGAGCATGAGGAACCACATCACCGCACCGCCCAGCAGGTAGGGCGTGAGCGACATCACGCGAAAAACGCGGTTCAGGCCGCCGAGCACTGCCCACACGATGAGAGCCGCCACCAGGTAGCCGGCCGACAGTTTCGCGGTATAGAACACCGCGATGATGACGATGGCGCTCAGGTCATCAATGATGGCGAAGGCAACCACGAACACCTTGAGCGACGCGGGAACCCGTTTTCCGAGGAGCGCCAGGACGCCCAGCGCGAAGGCGATGTCCGTTGCCATCGGAATCCCGATGCCGGGCTGCGTCGGCGTCCCGGCGTTGAGCGCGAAATGCACCAGTGCCGGCGCGGCAATGCCACCCACGGCCGCAAAGGTCGGCAGCAGGGCGCCGCGGACGCTGGACAGCTCGCCGTTGTACAGCTCGCGCTCGAGCTCCAGGCCGATGAGCAGGAAGAAGATCGCCATCAGCGCATCGTTGATCCAATGCTCCACGCTGAGGCCGGCGACCCGGTAGTTCCACACGCTGGCGTAGCCCGGCCCGAGCGCGGAGTTTGCGAGCGCGAGCGAGATCGCGGTACAGGCAATCAGCAGGATCCCGCCCGATTGTTCTGACTGCACGAACTTCTGGAACGTGCTTGTGAGCCGCTGCGGATCGTGAACCATGAACTCTCCTGGGCGCTGGCTTACATACTGAACGATCTTCCGCCCGACGGCGAGGGCGCAGGGCGGTGGACGCGACCGCCCGCGCGTGACACACTTGTGGGACCATCATTCGCCACATATGCACTCCGGCGGCGATCCGTCGGTGCCACCCTCCCGTCCCCACCATGAACGAACCGGTGAACCGCAGGCAGCTTCGCACGCGCGGACGCGCATGGCCGTCACGCATCGCGAGGGGACTGGCGGGCGCCGGCATCAGCCCCAACCAGGTGTCCGTGGCCAGCGTCGGCTTCGCGGCGCTCGCCGGCTGGGCGTTCCTCCGCGCAGGGAGCGCCACCGCCGCGACGGAGCCGGCGTGGACCTGGCTGCTGCTTGCCGCGGCCGGAATCCAGCTGCGGCTGCTCTGCAACCTTCTCGATGGACTGCTCGCCATCGAAGGGGGCCTCAAGTCGCCGACGGGAGAATTGTTCAATGAGATCCCGGACCGCCTGGGCGACGTCCTGATCCTTCTGGGAGCGGGGTTCGCGGTGTGGCAGCACCGGGGAGGAATGCCGCTCGCGGTGGCGGCGACGATTCTGGCCATACTCACCGCGTACGTGCGCCTGCTGGGCGGCTCCCTCGGCCTGATCCAGGACTTCGGCGGACCGATGGCAAAGCAGCATCGCATGTTCACGCTCACGGTCGGTTCGCTCGCGGCAATCGCCGAGGTGCAGGCGCGGGGAACCTTGTGGAGCGTGTACGTCGCGCTGGCGCTGATCGCGCTCGGCAGCCTCGTCACCTGCGCGCGGCGAACGGCCGCGATCGCGCGCGCGCTGCGTCTGCGCGAGAACCCGCCGTCATGATCGCGGGCGCGCTCGCGCAGCTGGCCCGGATCATCACCGGCGCGTCGGTCCACTGGGTGGAGGACCCGCCGGTCACACCGGGCGCGCAGCGGGTGTATTTCGGGAACCACTCCAGCCACCTGGATTTCGTGGTCATCTGGTCGGCGCTGCCGCCGGCCGAGCGCCAGCGCACGCGGCCGGTGGCGGGGGCAGACTACTGGGAGCGGGGACGCATCAAGCGGTACCTGGCGCGCAAGGTGTTTCGCGCCATCCTCATCGAGCGGGCGACCGCGCCGGGGCCGGCGGCGTTGCTGGCGTCTCCGTCCGCGCCGTCCTCGCCGGCGTCGCAGGCGTCGGCGACGCTCTCGGTGGAGCGGATCGCAAGCGGCATGGGAGCGCGCGACAGCATCATCGTCTTTCCCGAGGGCACGCGCACGGCCGGAAGCGACGTCCTGCCGTTCAAGAGCGGCCTGTTCCACCTCTGTTCCATGAAGCCGGAGCTCGAGCTCGTTCCCGTCCATCTCGCCAACATGAATCGCATACTGCCGAAGGGAGAGGTGCTGCCGGTGCCGCTGCTGGGACGCGTGGTGTTCGGGCCCGCGACCCGCATCGAGCCGGGTGAGCAGAAGGGGGTATTCCTCGACCGGATGCGCAACGCGCTGCTCGCGCTGAGGGACCAGTGAGCGCGTTCCTCGACTCCGTGCTCGGCCAGCTGGTGTCGCTGGTGGTTGGGCTGCTGGTGGTGGCCTCCGTCGTGGGCGGCATCCTGTCCCGGACCGCCCGGACCGACGCGGCGCGGAACACGGTGCGCAACCTCAATGCGCGGATCCGGGCCTGGTGGATCATGGTGGCGGTGTTCGGCATCGCCATCCTCACCGGCGGCGTCGGATCGGTGGTGTTGTTCGGGTTCGCGTCATTCATGGCCATGCGCGAGTTCCTGACGCTCACGCCCACCGCGCGCAGCGACCACGCGGTGCTGTTCTGGGCGTTCTTCGTCTTCGCGCCGATCCAGTACTGGCTCGTGTGGCAGCAGTGGTACGGGCTGTTCGCCATCCTCATTCCCGTCTATGCGTTCGTCGCCATCCCGACGCGCATGGCGATGGCGGGCGACACGGCGCGCTTCCTCGAGCGCAGCGCCACGATGCAGTGGGGGCTGATGGCCTGCGTCTATTGCGTGAGCCACGCCCCGGCGCTGCTCATGCTGCAGGTGCCGGGATACGCCGTGGGCGGGGCGGGGCTGCTCTTCTACCTCGTGCTCGTGGCGCAGCTCAACGACGTCATGCAGTACGTGTGGGGAAAGCTGTTCGGCCGCCATCCGGTGGCGCCGCAGGTGAGCCCGAACAAGACCTGGGAGGGATTCATCGGCGGCACGGTCACGGCGGTCGGTGTCGGCACGGCGCTCTACTGGGCCACTCCCTTCTCGCCGCTCCAGGCCATGGGGATGTCGGTGGCGATCACGCTGATGGGCTTTGCGGGTGGACTGGTCATGTCCGCCGTGAAGCGCGACCGGGGGGTGAAGGACTACGGAGCGATCATCCCGGGACACGGGGGCGTGCTGGACCGGATCGACTCGCTGCTGTTCGCCGCGCCCGTGTATTTCCATCTCATCCGGTTCTTCTTCGTCCCGTAGCCAACCGGCGGCAATTGCCGGACAGCGGCTCGCGACCGCCCAGGCGGGGACCTGGCCTCCCCCGGGCGGGAACGCGATGTGCACTACATGAGGCGTCTCGCCCAGCCTGAGGCCCCCCGCGCCGCACTTCGCCCGTGGCCCCACCGCGCGTTCGCGACGCCAGCGCCACTTGGCGGACTGGCATTCCATCAAGGAACAACATGAAATCCGCTTCATCGGCACGCGGAAAGGCGCCCACCAGAGCGCGAGCTCCCTCACGGCCGAAGGGCAGGGGGATGGTCAAGGCGCCCACGGGCATTGCCGGTCTCGACGAGATCACCGGGGGAGGGCTGCCGCGCGGCCGCACCACGCTGCTGCTGGGTGGACCCGGCTCGGGAAAGACCATCCTGGGACTCCAGTTCCTGGTCAACGGCGCGCGCGATCACGGCGAGGCTGGCATCTTCGTCGCCTTCGAAGAAACGTCGAAGCGCATCGCCACGAACGCGGAAGGGTTCGGCTGGAGCCCAGAGCTTCGCGGCAAGAAGGTGTTCTTCCTCGACGCGCAGCCGCAACCCGACCAGGTGCACTCCGGCACCTTCGACCTCAGCGGCATGCTCTCGGCGCTCGGCGCGCAGGCGAAGGCGATGGGCGCGCGACGCATCGTGTTCGACGCGCTCGACATCGTCCTGGCGCTGCTCCCCGATGCCGCGGCCAAGCGGCGCGAGATCTACCGGCTGCATGACTGGCTGCTGGCGTGCGGACTCACGGGGCTCATCACGTCCAAGGCGGGCGGGGACGAGTCGGCATCCTACAGCGACCAGCCGTTCGGCGTCATGCAGTTCATGGTGGACTGCGTGGTGATCCTGAACCACACCATGGTGCTCGGCGTCTCGCAGCGGAACCTGCGGGTGCAGAAGTACCGCGGCTCCGGGTTCGACGAGAACGAGTCGCCGTTCCTCATCGGGCGTCGCGGTCTCGAGGTTGCCGTCGCGCGCACCCTGGCCCAGGCCAGCGCGAGCGTCACCAACGAGCGCGTCTCCAGCGGCATCGCGCGCCTCGACACCATGCTCGGCGGCGGCTACTACCGCGGCGCCAGCGTGCTGATCACCGGCTTCCCGGGCACGGCCAAGACCACGCTGAGCGGAGCCTTCGCGGAGGCCGCATGCCGTCGCGGCGAGCGCACGATGTTCGTCAGCTTCGATTCCGACGGGTCGGAGGTCATCCGCAACCTCGCCTCGGTGGGCATCCGCCTGGACCGCTACGTCAAAAGCGGACTCCTTCGCATCGTATCCGCGCGCACCATCACAGGCAGCGCCGAGACGTATCTCGTCCACATCAAGTCGCACGCCATCGAGCACAGGGCGCGCTGCCTCGTGATCGACCCGGTCTCCACGCTGTCGAAGTCGGGCAATGAGCTCACCGCGCACAGCGTGGCCGAGCGCCTCATCGACTGGTCGAAGTCCGCGGGGATCACGATGGTCTGCACCAGCCTCCTCGACGAGATGTCGAGCCAGTCCGAGGCCAGCTCGCCGCTCCAGATCTCCACCCTCGCCGACACCTGGATCCACCTGAACTACCTGGTGCAGGCCGGGGAACGCAACCGCGGCATGTCCATCGTGAAGTCGCGCGGCACCGCGCACTCCAACCAGGTGCGCGAGCTGATCCTCAGCGACCGCGGCGTGACCCTGACGGACACGTACACGGCGGGCGGCGAGGTGCTGATGGGCACCCTGCGCTGGCAGAAGGAGAGCGCCGAGCGGCTGGCCACCGAGGTCGGGGAGGTGGGTGGAAAGCTCCGGCGCGTCCTGCTCGACGCCGAGGAGGCGGAGCTGCAGGTGCGGCTGCGGTCGCTGAGCGTGCAACTGGAGGCGAAGCAGATGGAGAAGCAGCTGCTCGCGCGCACCACGGAGAGCACCGAGAAGGAATCGAAGCGTGGCCGCACCCGCATGCGGGAGCTGCGGGGCGCCGACAACGCGAATCCCTCGAAGGAGTAGCGCCATGAGTCGGCCCTCCTCCTTCAGGTTCCGGCAGTACCTGTCTGGCAACACGCCCAACTCGGTGCAGGCGCGCGCGAACCTGGCGGCGTTCTGCCGCGCCCACCTGCCGGGACGGCACGAGATCGAGATCGTCGACATCGCGAAGGATCCCAACCGCGCGCTGCTGGACGGGATCTACATGACGCCGAGTGTGGTGAAACTCTCGCCGTCGCCCGTCTTCATGATCGTTGGTACGCTGAGTCGTCCGGAGCTGGTGCTGGAAGCACTCGGGCTGGTGACTGCCGCGACGTGACGACCATCGGGAGGGTCAGCGTGAAGGTCGCGCCGACCCCCTCGATGCTCTGGACGGTCAGATCGCCCTGCATGGAACGCGCGAGATCGCGGCTGATCGCCAGCCCCAGCCCGACCCCCTGCTCCGATGGCGTGGTCAGGTGCCGGTCCACCTGGACGAACGGCTCGAAGATGCGATCGATGTCGTCCTGGGGAATGCCGATGCCCGTATCCGCGACGCGGAACAGGACCATCCCATCCCGCTCGTCGCACGACACCTCCACGCGTCCGTCCCTGCCGGTGAACTTGATCGCGTTCGTGACGAGGTTGACGAGGATCTGCTGAAAGCGCTCGGCGTCGGCCATCACGGCCAGGTGCGCGTCGGGCCGCGCGACCGTCAGCGCCAGTGACTTCGCCTGCGCCTGAAGGCGGCACAGCCCCTCGACTTCCTCGAGCATCGGCGCGACGGCGATGGTTGCCGGGCGGAGCGGCCGCGCTCCCTCCAGCCTCGCAACGGTGAGCAGGTCGTTGATGAGGCGGTGCAGGTAGTCGGCCGCGCGAACGATGCGGCTGAGGTCATTGGCCTGGCGCGCGTTGACCTTGCCGCGGATCCCGGTCTCCAGCAGCCTGGCGTAGCCGATGATGGCCTGGAGGGGGGTGCGCAGCTCGTGGCTCATCGAGCGAAGGAAGAGCGTCTGCGCGGTATTCGCCGCCTCCGCCAGCAGGCGCGCCGCGCGCGCGTCCTCGATGGCGGCCTTGAGGCGCAGCAGGTTGCGCACGCGGGCGCACAGCTCCGCGCGATCCACCGGTTTCGAGAGAAAATCCTCCGCGCCGGCGCCGAGGCCGCGCAGCCTGCCCTCGCGATCGTCCAGCGCCGTCACCAGGATGATGGGGATGTCGTTGGTGGCGGTGCTGCCCTTGAGCGTTGCCGTCACCTCGAAGCCATCCAGTCCGGGCATGAGCACGTCGAGCAGGATCAGGTCCGGCGGCTGCTGCGCCACCATGTCGAGCGCGGCCTCGCCCGACTCCGCGGCGAGGAGGACGTACCCCTCCTGCGCGAGCATCCCTTCCAGCACGTGCCGGTTCTGGCGCTCGTCGTCCACCACCAGGATGCGCGGCGCCGCTCGCGTCGGCGTCACGGGCGCGCTCACCGGCCCGCTCCCAGCCGCCCCAGCTGCGCCTCCACCGTCGCAAGGAACTCGCGGTACCGCATCGGCTTGGCGATGTAGCCATCGCACCCCGCCGCGCGGATGCGCTCCTCGTCGCCCTTCATGGCCAGCGCGGTGAGCGCGATCACGGGGATGCCCCTGGTGGCGTCGTCTCCCTTGAGCAACCCGGTTGCCTGGAGGCCGTCCATGCCCGGAAGCTGGACGTCCATCAGGATGAGGTCGGGACGCTCCTCGCGCGCCATGGACACGCCGGTCTCGGCATCCCGCGCGCTCAACACCGTGTGCCCCGCCGACTCCAGGAGGAACGTCGCCAGCGTCATGTTGGCGGGATTGTCTTCGACCACGAGGATTCGTGCCATCGTCAAATCGCCGCCACGCGTCCGACCATGGCGCGGTTCACTTCCGCCCAGAGCTGCCCGGGCTCGAACGCCGCGGTGTCCATGATCGTCGTCACGTAGCCATTCAGGCGCGCACGGTCTTCCGGCGAGACCAGCTTCGAGGTGACGATCATGATCGGGATGGCCGCGGTGGCGGGATCTCCCTTCAGGGCCTCCACCACGTCGAAGCCGCTCACCACCGGCATCATCAGGTCCAGGACGATGAAGTTCGGCCGGTGCTTGCGCGCGATGTCGATCGCATCCTGGCCGCCGGATGCGCGCAGCACACTGGTGGCGAGCCCGCCGAGCTGCGCGACGAGGAGCTCCAGGGCCGCGGGGTCGTCGTCCACGACGAGCACCTCGAGCTTGTCCGTTTCCGCGCGAGGGAAGAGGCCCAGCGCCGCGAGCGAGTCGCGGAGCTCAGAGCGGGAGAACGGCTTCTGCATCACCGCGGCGGCACCGAGCGCAAACCCCCTCGGCGAATCGGCGACGATCGAGATGATCACGACGGGGATGTGCCTGAGCGACTCGATCTGCTTCAGCCGCGCGAGGAACTCCCAGCCGTCCATGTTCGGCAGCATGATGTCGAGGGTGATCAGCGACAGCGGCTGCTGCACCGCGAGGGCAAGGCCGGCTTCCGCCGACGCGGCGT
>Ga0307505_10002916_pt1 | contig 11288 bp, 12 predicted proteins | sample 23_S_MG_FD_202183 | JGI IMG/M metagenome (GOLD analysis project Ga0307505, IMG submission 202183) | Soil microbial communities from Populus trichocarpa stands in riparian zone in the Pacific Northwest, United States - 23_S | ecosystem: Environmental > Terrestrial > Soil > Riparian zone > Trees...
CACGCGACAGGCGCACAGTGGAGGGATGGCGACCTCACCGGAGCGTGGCCGGACGGCACCGGCACGCGAGCTGGCACCGATCCGCTGGCCGCACCCGGGCTGGCGGTTCCTGTCCATGGTGGCGCTGTGGCTGCTCGGCCTGGGCCTGGCGGTGCTCGTCCCCGCTCTCATCGTCCCGCCGGGCCAGACCGCCGCGCCGACCGGCGACGTGCTGCTGGCCTTCGCCTTCACCTTCGTCGGCGCGCTCGTGATGGCCGGGGTGGGGCTGGTCTTCTGGCTGCGGCACGAGGACCCGGTGGCGACCGTGTTCGGCGTCGTCCCGGCCGTGGCGGTGCTGATCGGCGGGATCATCATGATGGCGGTCAAGCTCAGCGGCCCCGTGCACTGACGCGATCCCCCGCCGCTTTCGCCGGGGCTGTCGGCGGACGGCCCTACGGTGGCGGCCATGCCGTCGTCCAAGGCCTCCGCCCGCACCCCTCGCCCGGCCTACCGCTGCGCCGAGTGCGGCTGGGAGACCGCCAAGTGGGTCGGGCGCTGCGGCGAGTGCCAGTCCTGGGGGACGGTCGACGAGGTCGGCGCCGCCCGGGCCCGCACGACGGCGGTCACCCCGATCGCCAGCCCCGCCCGCCCGATCGCCGAGGTGGACGTCGAGGCGGCGCGCGCCCGGCCGACCGGCATCGACGAACTGGACCGGGTGCTCGGCGGCGGCCTGGTGCCCGGGGCGGTGGTGCTGCTCGCCGGCGAGCCGGGGGTCGGCAAGTCGACTCTGCTGCTGGACCTGGCGTCCCGCTGCGCCCAGCAGGGCCGCACCGTGCTGTACGTGACCGCCGAGGAGTCCGCGGCGCAGGTACGGCTGCGCGCCGAGCGGATCGGGGCGCTGCGGCCCCGGCTGCTGCTGGCCGCCGAGACCGACCTGGGCTCGGTGCTCGGCCACGTCACCCAGTCCGAGCCGGACCTGCTGGTCGTGGACTCGGTGCAGACGGTGGCCTCCGCCGAGGTGGACGGCGCCGCCGGCAACGTCTCCCAGGTGCGCGAGGTGGCCGCGGCGCTGATCCGGGTGGCCAAGGAGCGCGGGCTGGCCACCCTGCTGGTCGGGCACGTGACCAAGGACGGCTCGATCGCCGGGCCGCGGGTGCTGGAGCACCTGGTCGACGTGGTCTGCCAGTTCGAGGGCGACCGGCACTCGAGGCTGCGGCTGGTCCGGGCGGTGAAGAACCGGTACGGCCCCACCGACGAGGTGGGCTGCTTCGACCTGACCGACACCGGCATCACCGGCCTGCCGGACCCGAGCGGGCTGTTCCTGTCCCGGCACGAGCGACCGACCCCGGGCACCTGCGTCACCGTGACCCTGGAGGGACGCCGGCCGCTGGTCACCGAGGTGCAGGCCCTGGTCGCCCCCACCACGTCGGCCAACCCGCGGCGCGCCGTCAGCGGGCTGGACAACTCGCGGGTGGCGATGGTGGTCGCGGTGATGACCCGGCGGGCCCGGCTGGCCCTGATCGGCCAGGACGTCTACGTCGCCACCGTCGGCGGGGTCCGGCTGTCCGAGCCGGCGGCCGACCTGGCCACCGCCCTGGCACTGGCCGGTGCGGTGACCGACCGGCCGCTGCCCGGCGGGACGGTAGCCTTCGGTGAGGTCGGGCTGGCCGGCGAGGTCCGCCCGGTGACCGGCCTGCGCCGCCGGCTGGCCGAGGCCGCCCGCCTCGGCTTCACCCGGGCGGTGGTGCCGGCCGGCAGCCCCGACAGCCTGGGCGCCCCGGAGGGCCTGCAGGTGATCGAGGTGGGCGACGTCGGCGCCGCGCTGCGTGAGACGGGCGTTCTCGGCAGCTGAGACCACCGGGCCGCCGGGCCGGGGCCGTCCGGACTGCGGGACGCCCCGCGCACGACCGCCCACCACGGGCACCCTCGCCGTACACTGCCGCTGGTCCCGGCACCCGCGGGGACGGCTGCCGCACGAGCCGGGAGAGGTGGACCATGGCTGCCGAGCGCTCCGAGGACGACCTCCTGCGTGCCACGCTGGCCGCGGTCGCCCCCGGCACCGAGCTGCGCGACGGCCTGGAGCGGATCCTGCGTGGCCGCACCGGTGCGCTGATCGTGCTCGGCATGGACCGCACCGTCGACAGCCTGTGCAGCGGCGGCTTCTCCCTGGACGTCGACTTCTCCGCCACCCGGCTGCGCGAGCTGGCCAAGATGGACGGCGCGATCGTCTGCGACCGCGAGGCCTCCAAGATCCTGCGCTCGGCCGTGCAGCTGGTGCCCGACCCCTCGATCGAGACGACCGAGTCCGGCACCCGGCACCGCACCGCGGAGCGGGTGGCCAAGCAGACCGCCTTCCCGGTGATCTCGGTCAGCGCCTCGATGAACATCGTCGCCCTCTACGTGGGCGGGCGCCGGCACGTGCTGGAGGGCTCCGACGCCATCCTGGCCCGGGCCAACCAGGCGCTGGCCACCCTGGAGCGCTACAAGGCGCGCCTGGACGAGGTGACCGGCACGCTGTCCGCGCTGGAGATCGAGGACCTGGTCACCGTCCGGGACGTGTCCTCGGTGGTCCAGCGGCTGGAGATGGTGCGCCGGATCTCCGACGAGATCGCCGGCTACGTCGTCGAGCTCGGCACCGACGGCCGGCTGCTGGCCCTGCAGCTCGACGAGCTGATCGGCGGCATCGGGCCGGACCGCGAGCTGGTCATCCGGGACTACCTGGAGGCGGCCAAGCGGGACCGCACCGTCGAGGACGTGCTGGTGGACCTGGCCGCCCTGGACTCCGCCGAGCTGGTCGACCTCACCCAGGTCGCCAAGGTGCTGGCGCTGACGATCGGCGGGGAGTCCCTGGACGGCGCGGTCAGCCCGCGCGGCTACCGCCTGCTGAGCAAGGTCCCCCGCCTGCCCGGCGCGATCGTGGAGCGGCTGGTCGAGCACTTCGACGGTCTGCAGAAGCTGCTGGCCGCCAACATCGAGGACCTGATGACCGTCGACGGCGTCGGCGAGCAGCGCGCCCGCGCCGTCCGCGAGGGGCTGTCCCGGCTGGCCGAGTCCAGCATCCTCGAGCGCTACGTCTGACGGGTCACCACCGCGCGCCAGGGGTGCGGTGGTGACGTCGGCGCACGGCCGGTCACCGAGCGTGGCCGTCGCCCCCGAAAGGCCCGGGGACCGATCACTCGAAGCGGGACAGGCTGGGGCGCAACGCGACTCGTTCGTGACCGTGGCCGCACCGATGTCCGGCCAGGGGGTTACCGGGGCGTGGTGCGCGGGCCTACAGTTCGCGCACCCTTCTCGTCCCCAAAGGAGGCGGACATGTCCGCTCGAACCCGCGCCGTCGGGGGTGCCACGGCCCTCCTGGTCGGCGTCAGCCTGATCGGCCTGTCGGGAGGCGCCACCGCCGCGCCTGGCAAGCCCGGTCAGCCGCGCTTCACCGCTGGTGCCGCCGGCGCCGGCGACGCGTACTTCCCCTACGCCGGCAACGGCGGCTACGACGTCAAGCACTACGACCTGAACGTGAAGTACACCCCGCCGGCGGCCGCCCCGGCTCCGCTGCAGGGCCAGCTCCAGGGCGTCGCCACCATCAGGCTGACCGCCACCCAGGACCTGGACCGCTTCAACCTGGACCTGCGCGGCATGGACGTCAGCGCGATGACGGTCGGCGGCAAGAAGGCCAGCAAGATCGCCCCGCCGCTGCCCGGCGCGGAGGTCGACGGCGCCGCCTTCTGGCAGGTGCAGAACGACACCGACCGGATCTGGGAGCTGACGGTACAGCCGCGGCCCAAGCTGAAGGCCGGCGAGAGCACCACCCTGGTGATCACCTACGGCGGCACCACCACCCGCCCGACGGACGTCGAGGGCGCGCTGTACGGCTGGGTCACCACCCGGGACGGCGCGCTGGTCGCCAGCGAGCCGGAGGGCTCGATGACCTGGTACCCGGTCAGCGACCACCCGACCGACAAGGCCACCTACTCCTTCGCGATCACCGTCCCGGAGGGCAAGGTCGCCGTCGCGAACGGCCTGCCGCCCAAGGACCCGAGCACGGTCAACGGCTGGACCACCTGGTTCTGGGACGCCCCGGACGAGCAGGCCAGCTACCTGACCACGGCCTCGGTGGGCGACTTCGTGCTGTCCGAGCAGGCGTCCGCCAGCGGGGTGCCGATCATCAACGCGGTGGACAGCAAGCTCACGACGAACCAGCGGAACACCACCAACGCGAGCCTGGCGCTGCAGCCGAGGATGATCGACTTCTTCGAGAGCAGGTTCGGGCCCTACCCGTTCAACTCCTACGGCGCGATCGTCGACAACGACAGCGTCGGCTACGCGCTGGAGACCCAGACCCGCCCGGTGTACTCCGGGTCGGCCTCCCAGGGCACGGTGGCGCACGAGGCGGCGCACCAGTGGTTCGGCAACGCCGTGAGCCCCGAGCGCTGGCAGGACATCTGGCTGAACGAGGGCTGGGCGACCTACGCCACCTGGATGTGGACCGAGGAGAACGGCGGCATCAGCGCGCAGACCGCGTTCGACAACTACATGGCCCCGGCCAGGACGCCGGCCTACTGGGCCCTGGACATCTCCGACCCGGGCCCGCTGGGGCTGTTCGCCACCCAGGTGTACAACCGCGGCGGCGCCGCGCTGCACGCCCTGCGCGTCAAGGTCGGGGACGAGGCGTTCTTCGAGGCGAGTCAGCAGTGGGTGAGCCGGTACAACGACGGCGCCGCCACCACGGAGGACTTCGAGGCGGTGTTCGAGGAGGTCTCCGGGCAGGACCTGGGCACCTTCTTCGACATCTGGCTGCGGAACCCGGTCAAGCCGTCCAACTGGTGAACTGACCGAGAAGCACTCCCGCACAGGCAGTTCCGACGGTCCCCGGCTCCGGCCGGGGGCCGTCGGCGCGTCGGCGGGCTCGACGAGCCGGGTCAGCCGAGCCGGATCAGCCGAGCCGCAGGTCGACCGGCTCGCTGGCGACGTCCCCGACCCGGCCGGTCACCCGGTAGCTGCCGGGGGCGACGTCCCGCAGGCCGGTGACGCAGCCCGGCTCGGAGCACACCCGCTGCCAGGTCAGCACCTGCCGGTGCTTCTCGCCGGGGCGCAGCACGACGTCGGCCGGCTCCTGGGGCCCGCAGTCGGCGCTGGACCAGACCGGCCCGCCGTCCGCGGTGACCACCAGGTCCCCGACGTGGGAGGGACCGGCCGCCACGGTGCACTCGCCGTCACCGGTCGCCGACACGACCAGCGTGAGCAGCGGAGCGGCGCCGTCGGGGTACTCGGCGGCGTCGGCGGAGACCTGCACCGCGAGACGGTCGCCGCACGGCTGCGTCTCCCCCGAGCCGTCCGGCTCCTCGGGCGCCTCGGCGTCCGGGGCGGTGTCCGGCGACGACGCCGGTGCCGAGAGCGCCTCGGCGCCGGTGGGGGCGGGGGCCGGGGCCTCGGGTTCCGGGCCTCCGCCCAGGCTGAGCACCAGCACCCCGACGACCAGCGCGGGCGGCACGAGCAGCACCGCCCGGCGCCGCCAGTAGACGGCCGCGCGGTGCCGGCCGACCGGGCGAAGCACGCTGCTCACCCCCGGCACGGTAGGCAGCCGGTCGCCGCCGCCGTGGGCACCACGCCGGGCCCGTCCGGCCCTGGGGGAGAATCGCCGCGATGACCTCGCAGCCGGCACGCCCCGAGCCAGCGGTGCACCCCCTGCACCGCCCGGTGCTCGACTGGTACGCCGCCGCGGCCCGCGACCTGCCGTGGCGTGCCTCGGGCGTGGGCGGCTGGGGGGTGCTGGTCAGCGAGGTGATGCTGCAGCAGACCCCGGTCACCCGGGTGCTGCCCGCCTGGCGGGCGTGGATGGAGCGCTGGCCGGCGCCGGCCGACCTGGCCGCCGACACCCCCGGCGCCGCGGTCCGCGCCTGGGACCGCCTGGGCTACCCGCGGCGCGCCCTGCGGTTGCACGCGGCGGCGGCCGCGGTGACCGAGCGGCACGGCGGCGAGGTCCCGGACGACCACGCGGCCCTGCTCGCACTGCCCGGGGTCGGGGAGTACACCGCCTCCGCGGTGGCCGCATTCGCCTTCGGCCGCCGGCACGCTGTGGTCGACACCAACGTCCGCCGGGTGCACGCGCGCGCCGTCACCGGCCACGCCGAGGCGGCGCCCACGCTGACCGCCGCCGAGCGCCGCACCGCCGAGGCGCTGCTGCCGGCCGACGAGGCGACCGCCGCCCGGTGGTCGGTCGCGGTGATGGAGCTCGGCGCCCTGGTGTGCACCGCGCGCTCGCCACGCTGCGCGGACTGCCCGGTGGCCGGGCTGTGCGCCTGGCGCGCCGCCGGCTCGCCGGCCTCTCCGCACCCTCCGCGCCGGGCCCAGCCCTGGGCCGGGACGGACCGGCAGGTGCGCGGCCGGCTGATGGCGGTGCTGCGGGAGACCGACGGCCCGGTGGCCGGGTCACGGCTGCGGCAGGCGTGGGACGACGCCGCGCAGCGCGACCGCTGCCTGGACTCCCTGGTGGCCGACGGTCTCGTCGAGCCGCTGGACGACGACCTGTTCCGACTGCCGGAGGTGGCACCACGCTGATGGACGACGCACTGAGGGACGACACGACGCGGGACGACGAGCACGACCTGCTGGCCGCGGTGACCGAGCGGGCGCTGGCCCGGGCGGTGCTCGGCGCCGGCGGCGCCGGCGTGCTGCTCGGGGTGATCGCGGTCGCGTTCCTGGCGATGTCCACCGGCCAGGCGCAGTCCGCCACCCTCCCGGTGGTGCTGCTGCTGATGGTCGGCCAGGTGGGCGGTCTCGCGGCCGCGGCCGCCTGCGTGCTGCAGGTGCGCCGGGTCCGCACGGACCCCGCCGACGCGCGCCAGGTGGCCGAGGCGGCTCAGCGCGTGCTCGGCCGGCTGGCCGTCGCGGTGGCCGTGGCCGGAGTGGTGGTCGCGGTGGTGATGCCGCTGCTCGTCACCCCGCGCGGCACGGCGGCCCTGATGTCCGCGGTCGGGCTCGGCGTGCTGGCCCAGCTGGTCGTGGTGCTGACGGTGCTGCGGCGACCGCTGAGCCGGGTGGTGCGGGCGCCTCAGCCGCCGGCCAGCCGGTAGGACTCCTCGAGCAGCTCGGCCAGCTCCGCGGCGTCCAGGCCCTGCAGCCGCACCAGCACCAGGTCGCGCGCCCGCTCGTGGTGCGGCGTCCAGAAGAACACCTCCGGCCGCTCGGCCGCGAGCGCCTCGCGCTCGGTGGTCTTCACGGTGAGGACGCCGTCCTCCCACATCCGGGCGATCATCGTCCGGGCGAACCAGGCGGGCTGCCGCCAGGACAGCCGCTCGCTGACGCCGGGAAGGTCGGCGCAGAGCCGGCGGACGTCGTCCTCGCTGCAGGCCATGGCGGTCAGTGTGCTCCGCGGGCTACAGCGTCCGCAGCATCCTGGTGTTGCCCAGGGTGTTCGGCTTCACGCGGGCCAGGTCCAGGAACTCGGCGACGCCGTCGTCGTGGCTGCGCAGCAGCTCCAGGAAGACCTCCGGGGCCACCGGCGTCCCGTCGATGACCGCGAAGCCGTGCCGGGTGAAGAAGTCGACCTCGAAGGTGAGGGTGAAGACCCGCTCGACGCCGATCTCGCGGGCGTCCTCGAGAAGCGTCTGCAGCAACCGCCCGCCGACGCCGTACCCGCGCTGGGCAGGGTCCACCGCGAGGGTGCGCACCTCGGCCAGGTCTTCCCACATCACGTGCAGCGCACCGCATCCGGCGAGCACGCCGTCCACCTCGGCCACCCGGAACTCCTGCAGCGCTTCGTAGTAGGCGACCGCCTCCTTGGCGATCAGCACCCGGTCGTCGGCCAGCGGCTGGATCAGCTCGCGGATCGCCCGGACGTCGGTGGCCCTGGCCCGCCGGACCACGACCCGGTCGGCTGCCCCGCTCACCGCAGCCCCGCCAGCAGCTCGGCCGCCGGCAGGCAGCCCTCGGTGGTCAGCGCCAGGTTCGCCAGCGACGCCTCGTGCACCGCCGGGTCCGCGGCGGCGACGCAGTCGGCGACCACGACGACGTGGAAGCCGAGGTCGGTGGCGTGCCGGGCGGTCTGCTCGACGGTGAGGTTGGTGGCCACCCCGGTGAGCAGCAGGTGGTCCACCCCGCGGTCGGCCAGCCGGGTGGGCAGGTCGCCGCCGGCCAGTCCGGAGAGCCGCTGGTTGTCGTGAACGTCGTCCTGACGGGCGTCGAACCCGACGTCGTCCACCAGCGCGGCGCCGAGAGCGTCCGGCCGGAAGGCGTGCTGGGCGTCGGCGACCGCCCGCATGAAGCCGGTGTTGCGCACCAGCTCCCCCTCGCCGTCCGGGACGGTGAAGCGGGTGAACACCAGCGGGACGCCGGCCCGCCGGGCCGCGGTGTGGAAGTCCCGGGCCCGGCCCAGGACGCCGGAGCGCGCCACCGGCCCGGCCAGCATCGGGCCGAAGAAGCCCTCGGGACGGACGACGTTGACCTGCCAGTGCAGGGCGAGCACCGCGGTGCGGCGGGGGTCGAGCTCCATCCGGTCGATCTTGCCAGCAGGTGGGCGCCACGGGGCGCCGGAGGTGGCGCGGATCAGCGCGCGGTGGGCCGGGCCCGCAGGTGGGCGCGCTCGCCCTGAGCTCCGAACAGGCTGAGCAGCTCCACCGGCCGGTCGCCCGCGGCGCTGAACCAGTGTGGCACCCGGGTGTCGAACTCGGCGGCCTCCCCTGCGGTGAGCACCACGTCGTGCTCGGCGAGCACCAGCCGCAGCCGCCCGTCCAGCACGTACAGCCACTCGTAGCCCTCGTGGCTCTGCGGGGCGGGCTCGGTGCGGGCGGCGGGAGGCAGCACCAGCTTGTAGGCCTGGATGCCGCCGGCCCGGCGGGTCAGCGGCACCATCGTCATGCCGTGCGCGGTGACCGGGCGCAGGTGCACCCGGGGGTCCCCGGTGGCCGGCGCGTCGACCAGCTCGTCGAGGCTGACGCCGTGCGCCCGGGCGAGCGGCAGCAGCAGCTCCAGGGTCGGGCGGCGTGCCCCGGACTCCAACCGGGACAGGGTGCTCACCGAGATCCCGGTGCGCTCCGAGAGGTCGGCCAGGGTCGTGCCGCGGTCGCGCCGCAGCCTGCGCAGCCGTGGCCCCACCGCCTCGAGCGTCTCTCCCAGGTCGTCGTCCATCTGCCCGACTTTGCCAGATCGGCAACGGAGCTTGCCACCCCACCGCCGGCATCCGATCCTGTTCGGCGGAGGTGGTGCGGATGAGCACGCAGAGCAGCGGGTACGGGTCGGACGTGACCGAGCAGGACCTGGAGCGGGACCTGGACCCGACGTACGACGTGGTGGTGGTCGGCGGAGGCGCCGCCGGGCTGAACGGCGCACTGATGCTGGCGCGGGCGCGGCGGTCCGTGGTCGTCCTGGACGCCGGCGAACCCCGCAACGCCCCCTCGGCCGGCGTGCACGGCCTGCTCGGTCACGAGGGCACCCCGCCGGCCGAGCTGCTGGAGCGCGGGCGCGCCGAGGTGCGTTCGTACGGAGGGCAGGTCGTGACCGGCGAGGTCGTGGACGCGGTGCGGGACGGCGCGGTGCTGCGGGTCGAGCTGGTGGACGGGCCCACCGTCACCGGCCGCCGGCTTCTGGTCACCACCGGCCTGGTGGACGAGCTGCCCGAGGTGCCGGGACTGCGCGCGCTGTGGGGCCACGACGTCCTGCACTGCCCGTACTGCCACGGCTGGGAGGTGCGCGACAAGGCGATCGGCGTGCTGGCCAGCGGGCCGGCCTCGGTCCACCAGGCGCTGCTGTTCCGGCAGTGGAGCGCGGACGTCACCTTCCTCGCCCACACCGGCCGGGCCCCGGACGGCGAGGAGGGCGAGCAGCTCGCGGCCCGCGGCATCCGGGTGGTGACCGGCGAGGTGACCTCGCTGGAGACCTCCGGCGACGGCCGGCTCGCCGCGGCCCGGCTCGACGACGGCTCGCAGCTGCCGCTGGACGCCCTCGTGGTCGCCCCCTACATGCGGGCCAGGGCGGGGTTCCTGGCCGGCCTGGGGCTGGCGCTGATGGGCCACCCGACGGGGATGGGCGAGTGCCTGGAGGTCGACCCGGCCGGCCGGACGTCGGTCGAGGGCGTCTGGGCCGCCGGCAACGTCGCCGACCTGTCCGCCCAGGTCGGCACCGCCGCGGCCGCCGGGGCCTGGACCGCCGCCCAGGTCAACATGGACCTGGTGCAGGAGGAGACCCGGCAGGCGGTCGAGGCCGCCCGCGCGGCCGGCGTCGCCGGGGGCTGAGCCGCCGGGGCTGGGGTGCCCGGGCCTAGGGTCGGCCCATGCTGCCCTCCCGTGGAGTCCTGGTCACCGGTGCGTCCCGCGGCATCGGCGCCGCCGTCGCGCGCGCCTTCGCCGCCCGCGGGGACCGGGTCGCGCTGGCCTACCGGGGCGCCGCCGACCGCGCCGCGCAGGTGCTGGACTCCCTGGACGGCGAGGGGCACCTCACCGTGGCGGCCGACATCGGTGACGCCGAGCAGGTGCCGGCGATGGTCGAGGAGGCCGTCGCCGGCCTGGGCCGGGTGGACGTGCTGGTGAACAACGCCGCGCTGTTCACCTCCGACCCGGCCGGCGGCAGCCGCCGGATCGACCACCCGGTGGACGGCTCGGACTACGAGCACTGGGTGTCGGCCTGGCGGCGGACGCTGGAGGTCAACCTGCTCGGCACCGCCAACGTGACCTGGTGCGTGGCCCGGCACATGCTGGCCACCGAGCCGGCCGGCGGGCTGCCGCGCGGCCGGGTGGTCAACGTCGGCTCCCGCGGCGCCTACCGCGGCGAGCCGGACGTCCCGGCCTACGGCGCCAGCAAGGCCGGGGTGCACGCGCTCGGCCAGTCGCTGGCGCTGTCCCTGGGGCAGCACGGCATCGCGGTGGCCTCGGTGGCTCCCGGGTTCGTCGCGACCGACATGGCCGCCTCGGTGCTGGACGGCCCGGCCGGCGACGCGGTCCGCAGCCAGAGCCCGTTCGGCCGGGTCGCCGAGCCGGAGGAGGTCGCGTCCGCGGTGCTGTGGCTCGCCTCCCCGGAGGCGGAGTGGGCCAGCGGGTCGGTGCTGGACCTCAACGGGGCGTCCTACCTGCGCTGAGTTCAGGCCGCGGACCAGGTCTGCCCTGCATGGAACCGCAGACGACCGATCTCGACCCTCGCTTCAGCGACCCGGCCGCGACCGCGCTCCCCTGGCAGCAGGCCAGAACCGTCCTCGAGGAGGCCGGCACCTACTGGCTGTCCACGGTGCGTGCGGACGGCCGGCCGCACGTCACCCCGCTGATCGCCGTCCTCGCCGACGGCGCCCCGCACTTCTGCACCGGGCCCGACGAGCAGAAGCACCA
>Ga0307505_10002917_pt1 | contig 11285 bp, 10 predicted proteins | sample 23_S_MG_FD_202183 | JGI IMG/M metagenome (GOLD analysis project Ga0307505, IMG submission 202183) | Soil microbial communities from Populus trichocarpa stands in riparian zone in the Pacific Northwest, United States - 23_S | ecosystem: Environmental > Terrestrial > Soil > Riparian zone > Trees...
AGGGGCTCGGCTTGGGCTCGGCCTTTTCGGTCATCAGGACTGCTTCGCCTCTTCGTCGATGACCTCGTAGTCGGCTTCCTCGACGACCTCGTCGTCGCTGGTGGACTCACCGTTGGTGGAGGACGCCGACGCGGCCTGCTCCGACTGCACCTTTTCGTAGACGGCCTGCGCCAGCTTGTGCGAGGCCTCCATGAGCGACTCCGACTTCGCCCGGATCTCGGCGGCGTCGGTGCCGTCGAGCGCTGTGCGGAGCTCCTCCGTCCGCGACTCGATCGTGGAGATCGTCTCCTCGTCGAGCGCGTCCCGGTGGTCCTTGAGGCTCTTCTCGGTCGAGTAGAGGAGGTTCTCGGCCTGGTTTCGAGCCTCGGCGGCCTCGCGCATCTTGTGCGCCTCGTCCGCGTGGGACTCGGCCTCGCGGATCATTCGCCCGACCTCGTCCTCGGAGAGGCCCGAGCCGCTCTCGATGCGGATCTCCTGCTCGTTACCGGTGCCGAGGTCCTTCGCGGACACGTTGATGATGCGGTTCGCGTCGATGTCGAAGGTGACCTCGATCTGCGGCATGCCGCGCGGCGCCGGCGGGATGCCGACGAGCTGGAACTTGCCGAGCGTCTTGTTGAAGGACGCCATCTCCGACTCGCCCTGGAGGACGTGGATCTCGACCGAGGGCTGGTTGTCCTCCGCGGTCGAGAAGGTGTCCGACTTCTTCGTCGGGATGGTCGTGTTGCGGTCGATCAGCTTCGTGAAGACGCCGCCCTTGGTCTCGATACCGAGGGAGAGCGGGGTCACGTCCAGAAGCAGGACGTCCTTCACCTCGCCCTTGAGGACGCCGGCCTGGATGGCCGCGCCGACGGCGACGACCTCGTCCGGGTTGACGCCCTTGTGCGGCTCCTTGCCGATGATCTCCTTGACCCTGTCCTGCACGGCCGGCATGCGGGTCATTCCGCCTACGAGGATCACGTGGTCGATCTGGTCGGGCGTGAGCCCGGCGTCGGAGAGCGCCTGCTTCGTCGGGCCGACGATGCGGTCGAGCAGCTCGGCGGTCAGCTCGGCGAGCTTCGCGCGCGTGAGCTGGAGGTCGAGGTGCTTCGGGCCCTCGGGAGTCGCCGTGACGTACGGCAGGTTGATCTGCGTCGACATCGTCGACGAGAGCTCGATCTTCGCCTTCTCGGCGGCCTCGTAGAGACGCTGGAGCGCCATTCGATCGCCGACGAGGTCGATGCCCTGGTCGCGCTTGAACTCGGCGACCATCCAGTCGACGATCGCCTTGTCGAAGTTGTCGCCGCCGAGGTGGTTGTCGCCGTTCACGGCCTTCACCTCGAAGACGCCCTCGCCGAGGTCGAGGATCGAGACGTCGAACGTCCCGCCCCCGAGGTCGAAGACGAGGATGGTCTGGTCGGACTCCTTCTCGAGCCCGTAGGCGAGCGAGGCCGCGGTCGGCTCGCTGATGATGCGAAGGACGTTGAGCCCGGCGATCTTGCCGGCGTCGCGCGTCGCCTCGATCTGCGCGTCGGCGAAGTACGCGGGCACGGTGATGACCGCGTCCGTGACCGGCTCGCCGAGGAACGCCTCGGCATCCGTCCTGAGCTTCTGCAGGATCATCGCGCTGATCTCCGGCGGCGCGTACTCCTTGTCGCCCGCCTTCACGCGCACGTCGCCGTTCGGGGTCTTGTCGACCTCGTACGGGACGATCTTCATCTCCTCCGAGACCTCGTCGTACTTGCGGCCCATGAAGCGCTTGATGGAGAAGACCGTGTTCTGCGGGTTCGTCACCTGCTGACGCTTTGCGGGCGCCCCGACGAGCCGCTGGCCGTCACGCGTGAACGCAACGACGGACGGGGTCGTGCGCCCGCCCTCCGCGTTCGGGATGACGGTCGGCTCGCCGCCCTCGAGCACGGCCATCGCAGAGTTGGTCGTACCGAGATCGATTCCGATTGTCTTTGCCATAGATGAGGCTCCTCCGTTACTGGACAGCTAAGAAAATCTAAGCCTCGTTATAGCAAATCTGTGACTGAAAACTTGTGGACTGGAACAGCGCCGACACCGAAAAGGGCGAAGGCGCCCGTTCGGGCGCCTTCGCTGGACAGTCCACAGAGGTCGCGCTCTACATCCGGTCGCGCACTTCCTCCTTGGCGTCTTCTGCCTTGTCCTTGGCCTCGCCCCACTTCTGCTGGGCCTGGCCCTGCTTCTCACGCATCTCGTCGTCGGTGAGCTTGCCTTCCTGCTCCTTCAGCTCGCCTTCGACCCTGTCAGTCTCGCCACCCATCTTGACCCCTTTCGTTGAGGTGCGAGTTGTTTCCCCTGCAAATCTGGCCCTAAAACCGGCGCTGTACGGCGTCGTAGGCCCCTCCCGGGCTCGAGCACCTCGCCGCTCTTGCGGACGATGAGCGCAACCGAGGCGAGGATGACCGCGCCGGCGGCAAGCATCTGCCCGGTGATCTCCTCGCCGAGGAAGAGGGAGCCGAGCGCGACCGCGATCACGGGATTCACGTAGGCGTAGGTGGAGACGAGCGACGTGGGCGCGTTGCGGAGGAGCCAGACGTAGGCGACGAATCCGACGAGGGTCCCGACCACGACGAGGTAGGCGATCGCCCCGAGAGCGTCGGCGGTGGGATGCAGGTCGCCGAGCTCACCGCGCGCCGCGCCGGCGACGAGGAGGAGCGCACCGCCGCAGAGGGCGGCGAGCCCGGCCGAGACGAGCGGCCGCTTCGGAAGCGCCGCTCCGCGTGAGTACAGGGAACCGGCGGCCCAGGCGAGAGCTGCGAGGACACAGACGACGGCGCCGAGCCGGTCGAAGCTCCCCTCCCCGAACGGGTCGAAGAGAAAGGCGAGGCCGACGAAGCCGACGACGAGGCCGAGTGTGGCGCTCGGGTGCAGGCGCTTGCCGAAGAAGATGCGGTCGAGGAGCGCCATCCAGAGCGGGATGCTGCCGATCAGGAGCGCCGCCACTCCCGACGGCACGGTCTGCTGCGCCCACGCGAGGCCGCCGTGGCCCAGCAGGAAGAGCGCGCCGCCGAAGATGAATCCCGCTCGGATCTGCGTCCAGCCGATGGGGTCGCCCTGCCGGTCGCCGCGCGGAAGCGCCCAGGAGAGCAGGAGCGTCCCGGCCGTGACGTGCCGGATGCCCATCGCGAGAAGCGGCGGCACGTCGCGAACCGCGATCGTGACGGCCATGAAGGTCGAGCCCCAGACGATGTAGATCGTCGCCAGGGCGAGCCAGACCCTCGGCCGATAGGACGCCGCCATGATCCGAGGATGCCCGCGCAGGACGATCAGCTCAAGTCGGATTCCGAGGGGAATCCATTACGTGCGCTGATCGGTCCCCGGGGGAGGCTAGGGTATGCCCGTGGCGCTCGAAGACACATTCCACCGGCCGCTGCGCGACCTCCGTGTCTCGATCACGGACCGCTGCAACTTCCGTTGCGTCTACTGCATGCCCAAGGAGGTCTACGGGCGCGACTACGCCTTCCTCCCCCGACGCGACCTCCTGACGTTCGAGGAGATCGCCCGCCTCGCTCAGGTCTTCGCCGGCCTGGGCGTCGAGAAGATCAGGCTGACCGGCGGCGAGCCGCTCATCCGCCGCGACGTCGAGCACCTCGTCGAGATGCTGGCGGAGATCCCCGGGCTCGACCTCACGCTGACGACGAACGGGGCCGCCCTTGTCCAAAAGGCGCAGGCGCTGAAGGACGCGGGACTCGGACGGATCACGGTGAGCCTCGACTCGCTCGACGACGACGTCTTCCGCGCGATGAACGACGTCGACTTCCCCGTGCAGACCGTTCTCGACGGGATCGAAGCGGCCTCGGCCGCCGGGCTCCCGGTGAAGGTGAACGTCGTCGTGAAGCGCGGCGTCAACGAGGACAGCGTGCTCCCGATGGCGCGCCATTTCCGCGACCGGGGCCACGTCGTGCGCTTCATCGAGTACATGGACGTCGGGCACACGAACGGCTGGCGCCTGGACGACGTCGTGCCGGCGGCGGACATCGTCGCGGCCCTCGACGCGGAGCTGCCGCTCGAACCGGTGCCGCCCCGCTACCCGGGCGAGGTCGCCGAGCGCTACCGCTACCGAGACGGAAGCGGGGAGATCGGCGTCATCGCGTCCGTCACGCGCCCATTCTGCGGCGCCTGTACGCGAGCCCGGCTGTCCGCCGACGGCTCGCTCTACACGTGCCTCTTCGCCACGACCGGCCACGACCTGCGCGCCCTCGTGCGCGGAGACGCCGGCGACGACGAGATCGCCGCCGCGCTCGGTGGAGTCTGGCGCGACCGGGCCGACCGCTATTCGGAGCTCCGCTCGTCGGCAACGCCCGACCTCCCGAAGGTCGAGATGTCCTACATCGGCGGCTAAGGCGTTAGGCTCGCGCCGTGCCCAACCCCAAGCTCGCACGCGCAAAGCAGACCTACACGGACGAGGCCCGTCGGCTGGCCGCCCAGTCTATGGCCCAGCTCGACGAGGCGAAGGTCACTCCGGACGCACTCACGATCTCGGGCGTCGGCCTCTGCATCGCGGGGTCCGTGGCCGTCTTCTTCGAGTACGTGGGCTGGGGCTTCTACTGGCTCGGGGCGGTGCTCTTCGTGATCGGGTCTGTGCTCGACGTCCTCGACGGCGCGCTTGCGCGAAGCCGTGGGATCGGGAGCCCGTTCGGCGCCTTCCTCGATTCGACCGTCGACCGCGTCGGCGAGGGCTTCATGATCGGCGCTATCGGGCTCGTTCTCATGCGGCACGACCAGATGTGGGGCGTGGCGCTTGCATTCGCCGCCGTCGCGGGCTCGTTCCTCGTCAGCTACGCCCGCGCTCGGGCCGAGGCGCTGGGCCTCCGCGGCGACGTGGGCCTCGGTAGCCGGGCCGAGCGAGTGGTGGTCATAACGACCGGGCTCGTGCTCGCGCCGGTCCACGAGCTCGTCCTCCCGGCGGCGATGGCGCTGCTCGCGACCACCGCGTGGATCACGGTCGTCCAGCGGATTCTCTTCGTCCGCAAGCAGCTTCGTAGCGTCTGATAGCACATTTGTGCTATCACTAGTGCGATGGCACGGGAGCGCAAAGACGTCCTCGTCCGCATGCCCGCGGACCTCAAGCGCAATCTCGCACGCGAGGTCGAGGCGAACGAAGGCAGCCTCAACGACCTCGCTGTAGGGATTCTCGCCTCCCGCTTCGCCGTCCCCTTCGAGCCGAGCGGGCGCAAAGGGAGCGCACCCAGCACCTCGGGTGACGTGCTGCTCCGGATGCCTCCCGAGCTCAAGGAAAAGCTTTCACGGCGTGCGCGCGAACGGAAGCGAACGCTGAATCAACTCATCGTCGAGACGCTCGAGGAGCGGTTCGGCGAATCCAGAAAGGAAGAGATGGCTTCGAGCAACGGCTCCAAGAACGGCCGCGCGCGCGGAAACGGCAAGGTGCGCGTCGCGATCATCGGCGTGGGCAACTGCGCCAACTCGCTCCTGCAGGGAGTGGAGTACTACAAGGACGCGGACCCCGAGCAGTTCGTCCCCGGCCTCATGCACGTCGACCTGGGCGGCTACCACGTCTCCGACGTCGAGTTCACCGCGGCCTTCGACGTCACGAAGGACAAGGTCGGCAAGGACCTGTCCGAGGCGATCTGGGCCCATCCCAACGACACATACAAGTTTGCCGACGTGCCGAAGACGGGCATCACGGTCTCCCGCGGGATGACGCACGACGGCATCGGCAAGTATCTCTCCCAGATCCTCGAGAAGGCTCCCGGCGAGACCGACGACGTGGTCGGCATCCTCAAGGAGACCGGCACGGACGTCGTCGTCAACTACCTCCCGGTCGGCTCCGAGGAGGCGACCAAGTGGTACACGGAGCAGATCCTCTCCGCCGGCTGCGCGATGGTGAACTGCATGCCCGTTTTCATCGCGCGCGAGGCCTACTGGCAACGCCGCTTCGAGCAGGCCGGCGTGCCGATCATCGGCGACGACATCAAGTCGCAGGTCGGGGCGACGATCACGCACCGCGTCCTCACGAGCCTCTTCCGCGAGCGCGGAGTGCATCTCGACAAGACGATGCAGCTGAACGTCGGCGGCAACTCCGACTTCCTCAACATGCTCGAGCGCGAGCGCCTCGAGTCGAAGAAGATCTCGAAGACGAACGCCGTCACGTCGATGCTCGACTACGACCTCGGCGCGAAGAACGTCCACGTCGGCCCGTCCGACTACGTGCCCTGGCTGACCGACCGCAAGTGGGCCTACATCCGCATGGAGGGCTCCGCGTTCGGCGACGTCCCGCTCAACCTGGAGCTCAAGCTCGAGGTGTGGGACTCCCCCAACTCCGCCGGCATCGTCATCGACGCCGTCCGGCTCGCCAAGCTCGCCATGAACAAGGGCGTATCGGGCGCGCTCGAGGGCCCGAGCTCGTATCTCATGAAGTCGCCCCCGAAGCAGATTCAAGACGACGAGGCGTACGACCTCGTCGAGCAGTTCATCAAGAAGAACGCGCTGAAGACCGCCAGGGCCGAAGTCTCGGCGTAGACGCCGGCTATGCGGGGGAGGTCCGGCTCCGTGCCGGCCCTCCCCCAGCCTCGCTCGGCCACGGACTAGACTCAAGGCGTGGGCCTACGGATCTGCATGGTCACGCCGTTCGCGTGGTCGCAGCCCCACCCGGTGAACGAGCACGTGAGGGCCGCGTCGGACGAGCTTCGCCGCCGCGGGCACGAAGTCGTCGTGCTCGCCCCGTCCAACCGCGCGGTCGATCTTGCCCAGGGCCGGCGCGCGCTGCGGCGCCTGGGCGCCCAGGGCGAGCCGCTCTCGGGAGTCGTGGCCCTCGGTCCCGCCGTGCCCGTCTCGAGGAAGAGCCGCCTCGGGGTCCCGATCGGAGTTCGCGCGAACCTCGAGCTCGCCCTCGGCACGGACTCCTTCGACGTCCTGCACGCGCACGAGCCCGGGCTCCCGAGCCTCTCCTACCTTGCACTTCGCGACTCACGGGCTCTCTCGGTCGCAACCTTTCATTCTCCGGAGCGGCTCGCCTACCCGCCCGGCAAGAAGCAGCGCGAGCGGCTCCTTTCCCGGATCGACGGCCTGACCGCCGTCGGCGACGAGACGCTGTCGGCGGCTCGGACGCGCTTCCCGGGCGACTATCGAGCGCTCCCGTACGGGATCGAGCTCGACCGCGTCCGCGCCTCCCGGCCCGCCGACCGGTTCCTGTTCGAGTGGCGAGCCGACGAGCTCGCGCGCGGGCGGGCGGCCCTGCGAGAACTGCGCCGGCTTCCAGGCTGGGAGCTCGTCTTCGTGCGGACGAGTCCGCTCTCCGGCCGGCCCTACATTCCCCGGGCGCTTCGCGACCGCGTCACCGTTCGCACCGCCCTCGACGGCGAGAGCAGGGCGCGCCTCCTGGTCGGCGCGGCCGGCCTCGTCCCCGCCGAGCGTGGTCTGCGCCGATTCCGCGCCGAGGCGGCCGCGGCGGGAGTGCCGCTCGCCGACCCCGCCGGTGCGAGCGGGCAGCCGGAGCTCGTCGGCGCCGCACTCGGCCGGCTCGCGGCGGACCCGGACTGGCGCCGCCAGCAGTCCGCCGAGGCGAGGGAGTCCTCGGAGGCTGAGAGCGCCGAGACCCTCGGGAACGAGCTCGAGACGCTCTACGCGTCCGTGCTGGGCCGGAGGCGGAAGCTGGTTCGCCCACCTGCCGAGCCGCTGGCGGACCGCCCGTTCATCCTGGCCGACCTGCACATGCACACCGACCACTCCCACGACTGCGCCGTCCCGGTGGCCGACCTCCTCGACTATGCGGAAGCCCAGGGCCTCGGGGCAATCGCGATCACCGACCACAACGTCTTTGCCGGCGCGCAGGAGGCCGTCCAGCTCGCGCGCCGCCGCGACCTGGTCGTCATCCCCGGCGAGGAGATCAAGACCCAGAAAGGCGAGGTGATCGGGCTCTTCCTCGCGGAGATGATCGAGCGCGGCCTTCCGATGGCCGACACGATCGCCGCGATCAGGGAGCAGGGAGGAGTCGTCTACCTGCCCCACCCGTTCGACCGCCTGCACACGATTCCCGACGCGCCGACCCTGCACCGTCACCTGCCAGAGATCGACGTCTTCGAGGTCTACAACGCGCGCCTCCTCTTCGAGGGGTTCAACGACGAGGCCCTTCGCTACGCGCGGAAGTACAACCTCACGATGGGCGCGGGCTCCGACGCACACGTCCTCCAAGGCGTCGGCACGGGTCTCGTCCGCATGCGCGCGTTCGAGAACGCGGCCGAGTTCCTGATCAGCCTGCGCTCGGCAGAGATCGTGCGCCGGCCGAAGTCGCTCGTGTACCTGCAGGGCCTCAAGTGGGTCGCGCAGTCGCGAGCCCGCCGCTCGAAGGCCGCCGTGTAGGAAGAGGGGCTCCCCGCCCCGAACTAACTCTCCGGAAGCCCCTTGCCCGTGCCCACGGACGACATCTCACAGCGCTACCTCGAGAAGGCGATCGCCGAGATCAACGCTCTCGGCCGCGAGATCGCCCAGGAGGCGGGCGATGAACGCGCCCCGGTGCTCGGCTCCGGCCACCCGCAGGCGGACCTCTTCCTGCTCAAGTACGGGCCGCAAACTGCGGAGCAGCACGAGGGCGTCGCATTCTTCGGCCGCGCCGGGCAAGCGGTGCTGAAGTCGCTCCAGCGCCTCCAGGTCGACCCGACGGCGATTTACGGGACGAACTGCCTGAAGTTCGCCGGAGCCGACGAGGAGCAGGCGCGGGAGTGGCTGGCGCGCGAGATCCACGTCGTTCAGCCCAAGCTCATCGTCGTCATGGGGCAAGATGCGCTCACGTGCCTGAACGCAGTCCGCTTCCCGCTCGCGGCGGAGATCGCGAGCCAACCGGGGTCGATCCAGAAGTTCACTCCGACGATCAGCGCGCTGGTGACCCCGGACCTGGACGCATCGCTGGACGAGGCTCCGGCGAAGAAGGACTTCTGGGAGGCGTTCAAGGCGATCGGGCCCTGGTGGTCCGAACAGCCGCCGTACTAGCTGTACTCGCGGTTCTCGCCTGGTACTACGGCTTCTCGGAGGACCTGCCGACGCTCGGGCTCTGGGGCGACGTCGTCTTTCTGTCGTTCGGCCTGATCCCGCTCACGTTCCTGCTCCCCCTCATCGCCCTGCCCCTGCGGCGCTCGAGGATGGAGCGGCTGGGCTGGGCTGCCGTCGGGCTCGTCGGGGTCAGCGTCCTGCTCGAATTGGCCGACCTCGACATCGCCGCGAACTTCGTGAAGATCGCGGCGGTCGTCTGCGTCGCGTGGTGGTTTCTCTCCTTTTTCGAGGCGCTCAGCTGGGTGCTCCTCATCGCCGTCCTGATCGTCCCGGTGGACATCTTCTCGGTCGCCCGCGGGCCGACGAAGGAGATCGTCGAGAACCAGCCGCAGGTCTTCAACGCGCTCTCGATCTCGTTCCCGCTGCCCGGCGAGCACAACTCGGCGCAGCTCGGCCTCCCGGATGTTCTCTTTTTCTCGCTCTTCCTCGGAGCGGCCGACCGCTTCGGCCTGCGCATCGGGCTGACGTGGATCCTGATGACGCTTTCGTTCGGAGCGACCCTGGCGCTCGCGGTCGGGTTCGACATCTCCGGCCTCCCGGCGCTACCGCTCCTCTCGGTCGGGTTCGTCCTGGCGAACGCCGATCACATGTGGCGCTACTACAGGGACTGGCGCTCGGCGAGAGACTCGAAGTGAGCCGTGACCTCCTCCGCGCTCGGCGGATGGAGGAGCGCCTCGTTGACGAGCTCGTCGGCCTCCGGGAAGCCGGTATCGCGGACGAGCGCGGCCGCGGCCTCGACGTCGTAAGGCGTCCGGCGTAGCTCGACCGTCGGCCCGAGGAGGGCCCACGCGGCGATTCCCGGCTCGCCCTCGTAGGCCATCCCGACGCTGCCCGCGTTCACCAGTCGCCGGTCGCCGACGAGGCGATCGAACTGCGCGTGCGTGTGGCCGCAGACGACGAGATTCTGGGTGACGCCGTCGAGGATCGGGTCGAGGCGCTTCGGCGGCGTGATCGCAGTGAGGATCTCCTCGTCACTTCGCGGCGAGCCGTGGCAGAAGAGGACCTCGCCGAGGCCGTCGACCTCCAGCGGGAGCGGGTGCGGGAGATCGCGGAGGAAGGCGAGCTCCTCGCCGTCCAGCTGCTCGTGCACCCAGCGTGCCCGCCGCGTCCAGAGCTCCTCCCCCTCGCTGGGAATCGCAACCTCCCGGTCGCAGTTGCCGCGGATGAAAGTCGCCCCGCGGTCGCGCAGAAGGCTCAGCGTCTTCTTCGGCATCGGCCCGAGGACGACGTCGCCGCCGACGAGAATCGTGTCCGCGTCGACCTCGGCGAGCACCGCTTCGAGAGCCGGCAGGTTCCCGTGGACGTCGTAAAGGGCGGCCACCCTCATTGGCGCGTGAAGAGGGAGACCGACTCGACGTGCGGGGTGTGCGGGAACATGTCCACCGGCCGCACGCGCTCGAGCGTGTAGCCATGGTCGGAGACGAGCGCCTTGGCGTTTCCGGCGAGCGTCGTCGGGTTGCAGGAGACATAGACGAGACGAGGCGCCGCGAGGGCGCCGACATGCGCGAGCGCCTTGCCGGAGAGCCCGGCGCGCGGCGGGTCGACCATGACAACATCGGGGTCGCCGGCGCGGTCGCGGAGCTCCTCGACGTCCGCTCCGACGTCGCCTGCGAAGAACGCAGCATTCGGAAGGCCGTTCAGCTGACCGTTCTCTACGGCGCAGGCGATGGATTCCTCGGAGGAGTCGATTCCCCAGACGGTCAGGGCCTCGCGGGCCATGGCGAGGCCGATCGTTCCCGTACCGCAGTAGAGGTCGTAGACCGTCTCCTCGCCGGTCAGCCCTGCGTAGGAGATCGCGAGCGAGTAGAGGCGCTCGGCCATCTCCGTATTCGTCTGCAAGAAGGCGTTCGGCCGCACGCGAAAGCGGAGGCCGAGGATCTCCTCCTCGATCGCCTCCTCGCCCCACAGGAGTCGCGACGGGACGTTGGTGATCTCCGCGGGCGTGTCGTTCACGGCCCAGTAAGCGGAGCGCACCTCGGGGAACTCCTGTACCGCGGCGACGAAGCTTTCATCGTCGAACTCGCCAGGCGCGGTGACGAGGACGACGAGCGCCTGACCCGTGTTGCGCCCTTCGCGGACGACGAGATGGCGGAGGTAGCCCTCCTGCGACTCCTGGTCGTACGCGCGCAGGCCGATCTCATTCGCCCACTGCTTCACCCGGTTGCGGATGGCATTGCCGAGATCCGTCGTGAGCCAGCAGCGCTCGATGTCGAGCACCTCGTCCCAGCGACCTGCGCGGTGGAAGCCGAGCGCGACCTTTCCGTCGTCGTCCGTGA
>Ga0307505_10002918_pt1 | contig 11279 bp, 11 predicted proteins | sample 23_S_MG_FD_202183 | JGI IMG/M metagenome (GOLD analysis project Ga0307505, IMG submission 202183) | Soil microbial communities from Populus trichocarpa stands in riparian zone in the Pacific Northwest, United States - 23_S | ecosystem: Environmental > Terrestrial > Soil > Riparian zone > Trees...
AGTACATGGAGATCGATCAGCGCATTCCTGATCTCTCCGACAAAGAGCTGGAAGCCCTCCAGGCGAACGCAATTCGCTTGGCGGATTCGGGCTCGGTGAAACAGCGGCAGCAGGCTGAACACCTGCTGCCGCTCGTCGCCGCCGCGCTGGAAACCCGGCGCGCCGCCAAGCTGGAAGCCGACCAGCTCCGCCGCAAAACCGCAACCAAGCGCAAAGCGAAACCCGCCGACGCGCCCTGACGCCTCGCTAAAGCTGTGACGGGCTTTTGCCAGTCCAGCGTTTGAACGCGCGCGAGAAGGCGCTGGGATCGGAGAAGCCGACCAGATAGGCGGTTTCATTCACCGACACGCGCTTGCCTTCGAGATAATGCAGCGCGAGCTTTTGGCGGAGATCGTCGAGCACCCGCTCGAAGGTGACGCCTTCGTCCTTCAGATTGCGATAAAGCGTCTGGCGGCCTTGGCCGAGCTTGGCGGCGATCGCATCCATGCTGATCTCGCCGGTGTGCAGGATGGGCATCAGCAGGCTTTCCACCCGCCCGCGCGTGGTTTTCGCGCTTTTCAGATCCTTCAGCAATTGATCGGCGTGCTTGCTCAAGACGCCGAACACGTATTGCGGCTCCAGCCGCACGCGGTGGGTGGCGAGCGAGGCATCCATCCGCATGGCGTTCCAGGGCGCATCGAACTGAATCGGGCATTGCCAGATGCGTTCGTAATCGGCGCGATGCGGCGGCTCAGGGTGCGTCACCTGCACTTCGAGCACGTGCGGGCGCGGCAGGAAGCGGCGCGGGCCGGTGATCATGCGGGTGAACGTGGTTTCCGTCAGTTCCCAAAAGGCGTTCGGATCGCGGCGTTGATCGATCAGCCACACGCCGCTCTCGCGCGGCTCGTAGGTGAAGCGCGGGCCCACCCCGATATCGACCTCGACCACGAGTTGGCCGTAGCGATTGAGCTGAATGAATGAATCCATCATGGTTTCGGCGGCATTGGCCAGCAAACCGACAACAGAATATTCCGACAGATCGATCGCCTCGGCGAAGGCGAGCGGCAAAGCAGGCTCGCCCGTCATCGCTTTCGCGGCGCGCACGAGTTTGACATACGCCCCGAGCGGCACGCGATTATCGGGATCGTCGAGTTGGGTGGGATCGATCCCGGCGGCGGCGCTCAACGCGTTTTCGGCTGCGCCGTGCGATACGGCGAAGCCGAGGAAGCCGCGCGCGAGGCCGGCGGAGACGGTCGGCTCAGACATCGCTGTTACCTGCGATCATGTTTCTGGCGCCTAGAGTCATGGCCCATATCGACTAGCGGAAATAGCATATCGGGCAACGATAGTCGCTGATTCCAGCAGCACATTTTGGAGGTTCGGCATGGCCGAAGCCGCGCTTGGGCGCGCACGCGCACGCACGCCCATCACCAGGGCGGCGCTTCCCGCCGCCGCCACGTTCTGGTTCGCGGTGATGGTGATCGGGCAATGGGCGTTCGTTTACTACATCACCGGCTTCTACGCCGCTTCCACTTTGGCCGGCGATTTCGCCTCGTGGAATCGTCATCCCTTCGTCAAGGGCCATATTCCGGGCGATACGATCGGCAATCTGGCCTTCGCCGCGCATGTGATGCTGGCCATCGTCATCACGCTGGGCGGGACCTTGCAGCTTCTCCCCCAGATTAGAGCGCGCGCCGCGTGGGCGCATCGCTGGAACGGGCGCGTCTTTTTGCTGCTGTCGATCTTCGCCAGCCTCGCCGGCTTCTACATGGTGTGGCTGCGGCCTGACGGCACGCCCCCAGGCTTTGAGGATCTCAGCATCAGCTTTAACGGCGCGCTCATCCTGATCTTCGCAGCGCTGGCCTGGCGCACGGCTGCGGCGCGCAATATCACCGCGCATCGACGCTGGGCGTTGCGCACTTTGATGGTTGTGAACGGCGTATTCTTCCTGCGCCTCATCTTCTCGGGCTGGATTTTGCTGACGCAGAAAGAGCCGAGCATGCTCACCTTCTACGCGTTCGAGTTCGCCGCGTTCCTGCTGCCGCTGGCGATCCTCGAGCTTTATCTGCGCGCGCGCGACAAGGGCGGACCGATCTTGCGGACGACAGCCGCCGCAATCGTGTTCGGCGCCTCCGCCTATATGGCGATTGGCGTATTCGCCTTCACCATGATCTTCGTGGTCAGCATTCTGGGCGGTGCGGCATGAACCCGGAAACCATCCTTCACGCCGGGTTGGGGGGTAGGGCTCGTTTCGGGCGGCGGTATCTCGGCTTCGCAAGCGCCGAGAATGCAGAGCGCGCCAACGAAAACGGCCGGCGCTTCGTGAGCCGCGCCGGCCGTCTCGACAACCCGGGATGGGTTATGTGTTTATCGCGTGTGCGGCGGCGCGATCAGCGGCCGCCCATCACTTGCGCCTTCATCACGGCGGACTGGCGGAACGCCAGCTTCTTCGACGCCTTGATCTTCACCGGCTCACCCGTTTGCGGGTTGCGGCCCATGCGCGCCTTGCGGGCGCGGATCATGACCATGCCGATATCGCCGATCTTCACCTTGGAGCCCTTGAGGACGTAGGCCTTCACAACGTCGATATAGCCTTCGACCAGCGTCTTGGCTTCGGACTTCTTGACGCCGAGGTGATCGGCGACCGATTGCAGCAGCGCGCTGGCGGTGACGGTCTTGCCGGCGACGGCGGTGACCTTCACGGCTTTCGCCGGCGGGGCGGCCTTCTTCGGCGCGCTCTTGCGGGCGGCGGATTTCTTCTTCGCGGGCGCTTTTTTCGCCGCTTTCTTGGTTGCCTTGCGGGCCATTGGTATTTCCCTTCTCAAAGGTTGTCGTGGATTTAAACTCAACGAACCGGCGGTTAGCGTTTGGCTCTTGCGGCCTCGTTCCACCCACCGGCGTGTTGAGTGATGCCACTCATTTCTTGATGGAGCGTGACCGCGCCCTCAGAGACATTCGCCCAAAAGCCTCATTTGGAGGGCTTTTTGGCGCTTCACGCAATTTCCCTGACATGAGCGCCTTTGAGTCGCAATGCAAAAAAGCTGATTCCAGTGGGGTTTGGCGGCGAGCGATGGCGCATGTGTGGCGCAAAAGCCCATGGTTTGGGGGTTTTGCGCGGAGGCGGCGAATCATCCACCACCTATTCCCGGATGCGCGAAGCGCAGCCCGGGACCCATAAACACGGTCGTTTCCGCGTAAAACTGCATCGTTTGTGTTTATGGGTCCCGGGCTCGCGGCTGCGCCGCGCCCCGGGAATGGGTGGAGGTTCTGGAGGGAACCGCTAGCGCAGCCCCATCCGGATCGCGCCGTCGAGGCGGACGTCCTCGCCGTTGAAATAGGGATTGCGGATCATTTCGAGAGCGAGTCCCGCATATTCTTCCGGCCGGCCAAGGCGCTTGGGATAAGGCACCGACGCGGCCAGCGCCTCCTTCACCTTTTGCGGCGCGCCCAGCATCAAGGGCGTTTCGAAAATGCCGGGCAGAATGGTGTTGATGCGGATGCCCTCCCCCGAGAGATCGCGCGCGATCGGCAACGTCATGCCGACGACGCCGCCCTTGGAGGCGGAATACGCCGCCTGCCCCATCTGCCCATCCTCGGCGGCAACGGAGGCCGTCATCACCATCGCGCCGCGGCCATCATCGTCCAGCGGATCGAGCGTCAGCATGCCGGCGGCGGATTTGGCCACGCAGCGAAACGTGCCGACCAGATTGATCTGGATGGTGAGATTAAAGATTTCGAGCGGAAAATGTTTGATCTCGCCCGTCTCCTTGGCGCGTCCGGCGGTTTTCACCGCGCTGCCGATGCCGGCGCAATTGACCAGGATGCGCTCTTGCCCATTGGCCTTGCGCGCGGCGGCGAAGCCTTCATCCACGCTGTCGTCGCTGGTGACATCGACCTTGCAGAAGATCGCGCCGAGTTCGTCGGCGGCTTCACGGCCGCGCGCCTCGTCGCGATCGAACAGCGCGACCTTGACGCCTTCCGCGCGCAGTTTGGCGGCCGTGGCTTTGCCGAGGCCGGACGCGCCGCCCGTGACGATGGCGGCGATTTCCGATGACAGGCGCATACATTCCTCCCTTGTTGCGCGCCTTGTAGAACGCACGCGCGTGGCGTGAAAGCACGACGCTGCGTCAGTCAGGCTGGCGCTGCTCCTCGGGCGGGCGCCTGATATCCGGCGGCGGCGGCGCTTCCTGCGTCGGCGGCGGCGGAGTCACGATTGGCGGCGGCGGCGGCGGAATCACGACCGGCGGTGGCGCGGGCGGCGCTGGCGCGGGCGGCGCTGGCGCGGGCGGCGGTGGCGGCGGAGCGACCACGGGCGGTGGCGGCGGGCGCACGCGCGGCGGCTCCTGGCGCGGCGGCGGACTCACCACGGGCGGCGGCGGCGGCGGACTCACGACCGGCGGCGGCGCTGGTGGCGGCGCGGCGTTGAGCGCGCGCAGAACATCGAGGCGGCGGGCGGCGTCATTGTAAAAGGCGCCATTGGGCCAGGCGCGGCGATAATCCTCGTAGGCAAAAATGGAATCGGTGCGCGCGGCGCGGTCCCAGGCGGAGCGATCCTCCGCGCGGAGGCGATAGATGCGCCGCTCCGCGTCGCTGCGGTGATAGCCGTCTGGGAACTCGCGCAGGTAACGCTCGTAATCGCGCACGTCGTCGCGCCGTCGCGCGTAATCCCACGCGGAATCATCGCGGCGCTGGAATTCGTCCAAGGCGCGGCGCGCCTCGACCGCGAACGTGGAGCGCGGATAGGCGTTGAGAAAATCGGCATAGCCGCCGGGGGAGTCGAGCCGCTGCGTGCGGATCCAGGCGCCTTGATCGGTGCGCCACAAATAATCCAGGCGCGCGCGCGCGTCGGCATTGTTGGCGCCGCCGGGCCAGCGATTGAGGAAATCCTCGTAGGCGGGGATGCGATCGATGCGGGCGACTTCTTCCCACTCAGCCTGCTCCTGGCGCGCGAGGCGCGGCGCGGCCAGCACGGCGCGGCGCGCATCGGCCTGCTGCGCCGCCGCACCCCACGGGTAAAGGCTGAGATAGGACGCGTAAGCCTCCTCGGTATCGATGCGCGTAGTGCGGGCCCAGGCTTCGCGCTCTTCGTTCATCAAGGTTTGCACGCGCTGGCGCGCGGCTTCGGCATTGGGCCCATCGGCATAGGTGCGCAGATAGACATCGTAGGCCATGGGATCATCGCGCGTGCGCGCCGTTTCCCATGCGCGCAGCTCAAGCTGTTCAGGCGTGGGCGGCGGCGTGGCGCAGGCCGCGAGCAGCGCCGCGACCGAAGCCGCCGCCATCAAACGCCAAAACCGAGCCTTCGCCATGACCTAACCCCTTAGTCCCGCCCTCTCGTACCACATCAAGCTGAACGGCGACGGAATCGCTAGAGCGACGGCAGATCCAGCCCCTGCTCTTTCGCGCAAGCGATCGCTTGATCGTAGCCCGCGTCGGCGTGGCGCATGACGCCCGTGCCGGGATCGTTCCAGAGCACGCGGGCGATGCGTTTGCTGGCGGCCTCTGTGCCGTCGCAGACGATGACGACGCCCGAATGCTGCGAATAGCCCATGCCGACGCCGCCGCCATGGTGCAACGACACCCAGGTCGCGCCGCCAGCAGTGTTGAGCAGCGCGTTGAGCAAAGGCCAATCCGACACCGCGTCGGAGCCGTCGCGCATCTTTTCGGTTTCGCGATTGGGTGAAGCCACCGAACCGGAATCGAGGTGATCGCGGCCGATCACCAGCGGGCCGATTTCGCCACGTGCGACCATCTCGTTGAAGGCGAGCCCGAGCCGATGGCGCCGGCCGAGGCCCACCCAGCAGATGCGCGCGGGCAAGCCTTGGAAGGCGATACGTTCCTTCGCCATATCGAGCCAACGATGCAGGTGTGTGTCGTCAGGGATGAGCTGTTTCACTTTCGCGTCGGTTTTCGCGATGTCCTCGGGATCGCCGCGCAGCGAGGCCCAACGGAACGGGCCGATCCCGCGGCAAAACAGCGGGCGCACGTAAGCGGGCACAAAGCCTGGATAGGCGAAGGCGTCGGCCACGCCGTGATCGAGCGCCACCTGGCGAATATTGTTGCCGTAATCGACGGTGGGCACGCCGGCTTTGTGGAAATCGAGCATGGCGTTGACGTGCAGCGCGATGGAGGCGGCGGCGGCTTCGCGCACGGCTTCAGGGTTTTGCGCGCGGGTCTGCACCCAGCGTTCGACGCTCCAGCCGGCGGGCAGATAGCCGTTGACCAGATCATGCGCGGAGGTTTGATCCGTCACCGCATCGGGGCGCACGCCGCGCTTGACCATTTCAGGCAGGATTTCTGCGGCGTTCCCGAGAAGTCCGACGGAGATCGCTTCTTTCTTGGCGCACGCGTCGTTGATGAGCGCGAGCGCCTCGTCCAATGTTTCCGCGCGCTTATCGAGATAGCGGGTTTGCAGGCGTTTATCGATGCGGTCGCTCTGGCATTCGATGGCGAGGCAGCAGGCGCCGGCCATCACGGCGGCCAGCGGTTGCGCGCCGCCCATGCCGCCGAGGCCGGCGGTGAGAATCCATTTGCCGGCCCAATCGCCGCCATAATGCTTGCGGCCCATTTCAGCGAAGGTTTCATACGTGCCCTGCACGATGCCTTGCGTGCCGATGTAAATCCACGAGCCGGCCGTCATCTGGCCGTACATCATGAGGCCCTTGCGATCGAGTTCGTCAAAATGCTCCCATGTCGCCCAGCGCGGGACGAGATTGGAATTGGCCAGCAGCACGCGCGGCGCATCCGCATGCGTCTTGAACACGCCGACAGGCTTGCCCGATTGGATCAGCAAGGTTTCGTCGTCTTCGAGGCGGCGCAGCGTCTCCACGATTTTATCGTAGGCCGCCCAATCGCGCGCGGCGCGGCCGATGCCGCCATACACGACCAGCTCTTCCGGATGCTCGGCCACATCTGGATCGAGATTGTTCATCAGCATGCGCAACGCGGCTTCGGTGAGCCAGGATTTGCACGTGCGGTCATTGCCTCGCGGCGCGCGGATCACGCGCGTATCGTCGCGGCGGGCATTCATGGGCGGCTCCCTGATTTTTGCGCGTGGTAGCGCGTCGCGCGCGTTTAGACCACCCTGCCCGCGAACACCCGCTCGCGCAGCAGGGGCGCGCCGAGCCAGTAGGCAAGCTCGGCGGGGTGGGCGACGTCCCAGATTGCGAAATCCGCCTGTTTGCCCATGTGCAACGTGCCGATCTCGTCGGCGAGGCCGAGCGCGCGGGCGGCTTCGCGCGTCATGCCAGCGAGCGCTTCCTCGGGCGTGAGGCGAAACAAAGTGGACGCCATGTTGAGCGCCATCAGCGGCGAGGTCATCGGCGAGGTTCCGGGATTGCAATCGCCGGCCACGGCCATGGGCACGCCGGCGGCGCGAAGCTTTTCGATCGGCGGCAATTGCTTTTCGCGCAAAAAATAAAACGCGCCCGGCAGCAGCACCGCGATTGTGCCGGCTTCGGCCATCGCGGCGATGCCGGCATCGTCGAGATACTCAAGGTGATCGGCGGAAAGCGCCTTGCAGCGCGCGGCGAGCGCGGCGCCGTGCTGGTTGCTAAGCTGCTCTGCGTGGAGCTTCACATCGAGGCCCGCGGCGCGCGCGGCGGAGAAGACGTAATCCACTTCCTCCGCGGTGAAGCCGATATTTTCGCAGAACGCATCCACGGCGTCGGCGAGGCCGGCGCTGGCGATGGCGGGGAGCATCACATCCGCGACGAGCTGCACGTAGGCGGCGCGATCGTTGATAAATTCAGGCGGCAGGGCGTGGAGGCCGAGGAACGTGCGCTTGACGCGAATATGCTCGGAGCGCGCGAGCAAGCCTGCGGCTTCCAGCATCTTCATCTCGGTTTCGAGATCGAGGCCGTAGCCGCTTTTGATTTCGATCGTGGTGAGGCCGTGATCCATCATCGGCTCAAGCCGGCGGCGCGCGCTTTCGGCCAGTGCATCCACGCTCGCCGCGCGCGTGGCCGCGACGGTGGAGACGATGCCGCCGCCGGCGCGGGCGATGTCTTCGTAGGTTTTGCCCTGGAGACGCATCTCGAATTCGCGCGCGCGATCGCCGCCGAAAACGAGGTGCGTGTGGCAATCGATCAGGCCGGGGGTGATCCAGGCGCCGTCCATGCGGCGCTGGGCGTGCGCGAGCGTTTCCGGATCGCCCGGCAGATCAGCGGCGTAACCCAGCCAGGCGATACGGCCATCCTTCACGCCGATGGCGCCGCGTTCAATCGCGCCATAGGGCGCGCCGCCGGCGACCATGGTGGCGATGTTGGCGTCAAGCCAGAGCGTGTCCCACATCGGATGATTTCTACACGCCCCCTCCCGCCAAGGCGAGAGGGCGCGTAAGAGTTGGGGATGACTCAAGATTCCGATTGCCGCTCCTGGTTTTCCGCCGCGGATTTGTTGACCCAGGATGCGTCCGCGCCAGTCGCGCTGCTGGGTGCGCCATTGGGGCTGGGGTCGATCAGTCCGGGACGGTGCGATCTGGCGCCCGAGACGCTGCGCGCGGCGATGAAACGCATGAGCGTCTATGATCTGGAGACGGAAACCGATCTCAGCCGCCTGCGCGTGTTCGATGCCGGCGACGTGGCGGTGCAGGCTTTGCAGCCGGCGCAGGCGCTTGCGCCGATCGTTGCGGCGATGGCGCCGTTGCTGGCGCGCCATCAGCTGACCATGCTGATCGGCGGCAACAATGCGGTGACGCGCCCGGCCGCGCACGCACATGGGCTCGCGCGCGTGGGCGTGCTGACGCTGGATGCGCATTTCGACCTGCGCGACACCGATTGCGGGCTGACCAATGGCAACCCGATTCAAGCGCTGCTGGAGGATGGATTGCCCGGCGCGCAGATTGCGCAAATCGGCCTCTTGCCGTTCGCCAACACCAAGAAAGCGCATGAGAAAGCCAAGGCGGCGGGGATTTATGTGGCCAGCGCCGCGGCCTGCCGCGCGCAGGGCCTGGCGGCGATCGCCGCGAACGCTTTGGAGCGCTTAAGCGCACGCTGCGATGTGATCCATGTGGATTTTGACATCGACGTGGTGGAGCGCGCCGCCATGCCGGGCGCGCCGGGCGCGCGCCCGGGCGGCCTGCCGGCGCAGGATTTCTTCGACGCGACGCGACTGATCTGCGCGCATCCAAAGGTGCGGAGCGTGGATTTGACCGAGTTCGATCCGAGCCTGGACGTCGCCAATATCAGCGCGCTGACCGCGGCGCGCTGGGCGTGCGAGGTGCTGGCGGGGGCGCTGCGGCGCTGAATCGCGACGCGCGTTTACTCAGCCAGGAACGCATTCACCTCAGCCATCATACGATCGAATTGATCGAGCATGATGAAATGGTAGCTCTCTTCGATGCGCACGATGCGGGCGTTCGGCGCGTTGGCGTAAGAGGCGGCGACGTAACCGGCATATTGCTCGGGCGTGACCTGCGCATTCGGCGGCACGACGTAGAGCACCGTGAAGGGCTGGGTGATGCGGCCGAGTTCGGGGCGGAGATCGGTGGTCAGCAATTCGTAATAGGCATTGGCGCTGACGCGGTTATCGCTGCCGCGCGCGTGATCGATCACGCGCGGGCGCGCGGCTTCGGTGCGGACCATGCTGTTGATGATCTGGCGCGTCTGCGGGCTGACGATGCCTTGCGGCGCGCCTGCCATCGCGCCGCGGATTTGCGCGGCCACGGGCGCGATGCTTTCGGGCGTCGCGTTCGGATCGCCGAACATCACACCCATGAACGGGATCATATCGACCACCATGAGGCGCCCGACCAACTCAGGATGGCGCGCTGTAAGCATCATCCCGATCGTGCCGCCCATCGAATGGCCGATGACGGCCGGGCGCTGGAGCCCGGCTTCGCGGATATAGCGTGCGATTTCTTCAGCGACCGGCGCTGAGACCGCGCCTTCGGCATTGCCGCCGGCGGCATGACCTGCAAACCCGTTGATCTGCACGAGATGCACGCGATGCGCGCCTTCAAGCGCCGCGGCGGTCGTGTCCCAGATCTCGGTGCTGGAGGTGAGGCCGTGGATGAGGATGACGTCCGTCCCGCGCCCCTGCGCGGTGACGACGATGCGATCGGACACGAAGCCGCCGGTGCTGATCGTGGGGCCTTGCGGCGCGCCGCTATTGTTGCTGGCGCACGCCGCCAGGGCCAACGCCAACAGGCCCGTCACAAAACCACGCCGGATCATGCTCATCTCCCTCGCATCTGCCTTGAGTGGGCGCCCGAACGCCCGCCTTCAACCCCTTACCTCCGCAAACGCGGCGTTTGGATGCAGGCTTTAGTCCATGGTTACGACGAGCTTGCCGGTGGCGGTGCGGTCCATCAGGGCGCGGATCGCCTTGCCGCCATCTTTCAGCGGATAGCGCGCCGAGATGCGCGGCTTAATCCGGCCTTCGGCGTAAAGCTTGAAGAGATCACGCACATTGCCTTTGTGCAGTTCAGGCTCGCGCGCGACGCTGGCGCCCCAGAACACACCGATAATGGAGGAGCTTTTCAGCAGCGTGAGATTGAGCGGCGGCGTGGGGATGCCGGCGGGAAAGCCGATCACCAGATAGCGCCCGCCCCAATTCATCGCCCGCAACGCCGGCTCGCAATAATCGCCGCCGACAGCGTCATACAGCACATCCGCGCCGCCGCCCGTGGCTTGCTTGAATGCATCCGAGAGCGCCTTGGATTGTTCCTTGGCGAAGGCGCCCGGCGGGTAAACGACGGTGGCGTCCGCGCCGCACGCCTTCGCGAACTCGGCCTTATCTTCGCTCGACACCGCGCCGACCACGCGCGCGCCCATGGCCTTGGCCAGCTCGATCGCGGCGACGCCGACGCCGCCGGCGGCGCCGAGGATGAGCACGGTTTCATCCGCTTTCAGCAGGCCGCGATCCTTCAAGGCGTAATACGAGGTGCCGTAGGTGAGAATGAAGGCGCTGGCTTCATCGAACGGCATCGCATCCGGGATCGGCAGCACGCGCGCAGCCTGCACCTTCACTTTCTCGGCGAAGCCGCCCCAGCCGAGCGAACCGATCACGCGCTGGCCCACCTTCAAATGGGTGACGCCCGCGCCCAGGCTTTCAATCACGCCCGCGATTTCGCCGCCGGGCGCGAACGGGCGCTCGGGCTTGAATTGGTATTTATCTTCAATGATCAGCGCGTCGGGGAAATTCACGCCGGCGGCCTTCACCGCGATCACCACCTCGCCTTCCCCAGCGACGGGATCGGGTGTTTCGATCAGTTCCAATTGCTCGGGCGGGCCGGGCCGTGTGCTGAGCAGCGCTTTCATCGATGATCCTCCGCGTTCTCAATAGCGCGTTTCAAACGC
>Ga0307505_10002919_pt1 | contig 11278 bp, 9 predicted proteins | sample 23_S_MG_FD_202183 | JGI IMG/M metagenome (GOLD analysis project Ga0307505, IMG submission 202183) | Soil microbial communities from Populus trichocarpa stands in riparian zone in the Pacific Northwest, United States - 23_S | ecosystem: Environmental > Terrestrial > Soil > Riparian zone > Trees...
AGAATCAAGGCACGCTACTGCCGCAGGTTCGCGTTGAAGCCGAGATCGGTCCCCAGCGCATGGACCGGCACATCTCTCCGACGCCGCTTGCGAACCGGCAGTGGATCTCGGGCCGCCAGGCTTCGGTGGCCGTCCGCCAGCTTCTCTATGATGGTTTCTACTCGATCAATGAAATCTGGCGTCAGGCCGCGCGTGTGGACGCGGCTGCCGCGCGCGTGCATGAGCGCACCGAGCTGATCGCGCTCGATGCGGCCGAGGCCTACATCGACGTCACCCGCTATCTTCGCCTGATCGAGCTTGCGAGCCGCAACGTGCAGACGCACCGCGGTATCCTGGGCAATGTACGCGCTCGCTTCGAAGGCGGCCGTACGGGTGAGGGCGATCTCTCGCAAGCCCAGGAACGTGTGTCTTCCACCGAGGCCGTGCTTGCCGAATTCCGTCAACGTCTCGACGAAGCGCGCGGCGCCTATCGCAACGCGGTCGGTCTTGAGCCATTCAATTTGAGCTTCCCCGGCCGGCTGCGTGGATTGCCACCGTCGAAGGACGACGCGCTCGCCGTCACCCTGCGCCACAATCCAACGATCCAGGCCGCTGGTCTCGATGCGAAAGCCGCCAAGCACGGGTTCGACGCGACCGCGGGTCAGTTTGGTCCGACGGTATCGCTCGAGGGCAGGGCGCTCGCCGGCGTCAACACCGGCAATCTTGAGGGCCATCGTGAAGAGTACAGCGGCAAGGTGGTTTTGAGCTGGGACGTGTTCACGGGAGGCCAGACAAGCTGGCGCCGCGCTGAGGCCGCGGAGCGCATGGTCGAGCAGACCGAGCGTCACGCACGCTTGCAGCGCGATGCGTTCGAGTCGATCGACAAGGCATGGGCCGCGCGCACGCTGACCGGCGAGCGCATTGCCGCGCTCAACCGTCAGGTCGACTCTGCGCGCAAGGTCGTCGGCGCTTACTCAAAGGAATATGAACTCGGCCAGCGCACGCTGATCGACCTGCTCAACGCAGAGAACCAGATGTTCAACGCACTCGTGTCGCTCGTTTCGACGCAGGGCGTGGCGGTGTTTGCCGACTATCAGCTGCTCGCCGCCATGGGCAAACTGCTCGAATACCTGAAGACACCACAGCCGGCCGAAGCCGAACCGCTGCCGGTCATTCCATTCGGCCTTATGCCGACCAAGCTGCCGCCGGTGATCCTGCGTGCTCCCGGACCGGGACCGGAGCCGCTCAGCACCTTCGAACCCATGCCGCAGACAGGCGCCCTCTGGCCGCTGCCGTCTCCTCCGGCGACCACGAAGAAGGCGGCAGTGGACAATATTCAGCAACTCTGGCCGCAGGAGCCGACCGCCGTGGCTGGTATGCGACCGACCGCAACGACCGGCGCGGCGGCTGCAAAGAAGGACGAGCAGCATTTCCCTTTCGCTTCGGCAGCGTCCGATGCGTCGTCTACGTACTGGCCGACGACCGCACTTTCCTATGCGCCGGCCGTCGCAGCGAATTCGCCGCTTCCAGCCGACCGCTGAACCGCTTCGGCTTGACGCCACCCGGGTCAAGTCAGGCGGCGTTAACCGTTTGATAGCCTGAATTCAACGTGTGACGGCATTGCCGATCCGTCATTTACCCTGGCCTATTTAGACTGGGCTTTTCGGCAGCATCTTAGGTAATCTGTTCGAATGAGTGCGAGAGGCGCCGTGAACGTGCATGCGCGCGCGCCGGATGAGGCGCATACCCCAGTGATCGGATCGGCGGTAACCGAAGGGCGGGCTTTTGACCCGCTCGCGGACGCATTGATTTATCTCGCGGCCCGCCACGGCCGCGCTTTGTCGCGTGACGCGTTGATCGCGGGGCTGCCGATTATTGATGGCCGTCTCAACATCAAGCTTTTCACCCGGGCGGCCGAGCGCGCCGGTCTCGAAGCAGAGCCCGTGAAGCGCGAGATCAGTGAAATTCCTGCGCTGGTGCTGCCCGCCGTTCTGGTCATGAAGGACGGCTCGACGCGCATTCTTGTCGAGATCGACCGCACGACCAAGAAAGCGCGGGTTGTCGACCCTTCTCTTGGGCCGGATGAACAGCCGACAGGTCCCGAACCCGAATACACGGGTTACGCGTTCCTCGTGCGCCCCGTCGCCCTGGCCGACCCTCGCGCGGTCGCGGCCGGCGACCTGCCGCGCAGACACTGGTTCTGGACGGTGGTCAAGCAGTTCTGGGGCAACTATAGCCACGTGGCGATTGCCGCACTCGTCGTGAACATTCTTGCGCTCGCGTCGCCGCTCTTCGTCATGAACGTCTACGATCGCGTTATCCCGAACGGCGCGATACCGTCTCTGATAGCGCTTGCCTTCGGTCTCGGCATCGCGATCGTATTCGACTTCATCCTGCGCATTGTCCGCAGCCGCATCATCGATATGACCGGCAAGCAGGTGGACGTCGTGCTCGCCGCGAACATCTTCGAGCACGTGATGTCGCTCAAGATGGCACAGCGCCCGCAGTCGGTTGGCATTATCGCCAACCAGTTGCGCGAGTTCGATTCCGTGCGTGAATTCTTCACGTCGGGCACGGTCGTCACCATCACCGATCTCGCCTTTGCAATGATCTTCCTCGCGGTGCTGTATCTGATCGTTGGCCCGCTCGCGATCGTCCCCGCAGTCATGCTGCCACTGATGGTCCTCGTCGGTTTTGCGTTGCAGCGGCCGCTCGATAGAGCGATGAAACGGCTGCAGGCTGAATCCGCGGCGCGTCACGGTGTGCTTGTTGAAGCGCTTTCTGGCATGGAGACCGTGCGCGCAACCGGCGCCGAGGCCCGCATGCAGGGTGCCTATGAGCGTTCGGTCGCGGCGACCGCGCGCTCCGGCGAGGACGTGCATTTCTGGGCATCGCTCGCGCTCACCGCTGCGAGCACGGCCCAGCAGATCACCACGCTGGTAATTGTCATCTGGGGCGTGTTCCTTGTCATGAACGGCGATATCACGATGGGTGCGCTCGTCGCCGCCTCGATGCTGGCCGGCCGCGTCATGGCGCCGATCGCGGGCATTGCCGCCGTCATCACCCGCGCAACACAGACCTTCACGTCGCTCCAGGCGATCGACCGTCTCATGAGTCTTGAGCGCGAGCGCCCAGTGGGCCGCTCCTATGTAACGCGGCGCATCGAGCACGGCCGCGTCGCCTTCGACAATGTCACCTTCAAATATCCGAACGCATCCGACACCGCGCTCGACAAGGTGAGCTTCAAGATCGAGCCCGGCGAGCGCGTCGGAATCATCGGCCGCGTCGGCTCGGGCAAGACCACGGTAGGGCGGCTCCTTGTCGGCTTCTACGATCCGAACGATGGCCGTATCTCCATCGACGGCATCGACGCCCGCCAGTACGACCCGGCGGACCTGCGCAACGGCGTCGGGTTCGTATTGCAGGACACCGATCTTTTCTACGGCAAGCTGCGCGACAACATCACGCTCGGCCGTGTTTCCGCGACCGACGAGGAAGTGATCGCCGCGGCCCGTCTCGCCGGTGTCGAGAGCTTCATTGCCGGCCACCCGCAGGGCTACGACATGCCGATCGCGGAGCAGGGGCGCAGCCTTTCGGGCGGCCAGAAGCAGTCGATCGGTCTCGCCCGCGTCCTGATCCGCAAGCCTAAGATACTGTTCCTCGACGAGCCGACCGCGCATTTCGATACGCGTAGCGAGACCGAGTTCCTCGAGCGCCTGAAGGCGCTCGCAAGCCGCGACATGACGATCATCGTCTCGACCCATCGGCCGTCGCTCCTCGGCCTCGTGGATCGGCTCCTGTTGTTCGACAAAGGCCGCCTCGTGGCGGACGGACCTCGCGATGCGGTGCTCGCGCGCCTGCGTGGCGCCGCTGGCAAGCCGTCCGGACCGGAAGGCAAGGCCAATGCGCCAATCTGATTTCGCCTACGTCAACGATGTGCGTGCCGCGGTTGAGCTGCGCACACCGAAGACGGCGCGCATGCTCCTGTTCACGATCTGCGCCATGCTGGTGGTCGCGCTCGTCTGGGCGTACTTCGCCGTTCTCGACGAAGTGAAGCGCGGCGAGGGACGCGTCATTCCCTCGCGCCAGATGCAGGTCGTACAGACGCTCGAAGGCGGCATCGTGCGCGAGATCCTCGTCGAGGAAGGAGCGATCGTCAAAAAAGACCAGCCACTGATGCGGATCGATGACACGAACTTCGCCGCCCAGCTCGGCGAGATCCGCGAGCGCCGTGCCGCGGCTGCTGCGCGCGTAGCGCGTCTCGAAGCGGAGGCAGCCGGCACAAAACCGACCTTCGACAAGGAACTGCGCGACGTAGCTCCCCAAGCGGTCGCGACCGAACTGAGTGTGTTCGACGCGCGCTCCAAGAAGCTCGCGCAGGACGTCGACGTCCTTCAGCAGGCACATACGCGGCTCACCAACAATCTCAATCTGCTTAGCCGTGAGCTCGAACTCACGCGCAAGCTTTATGCGCAAAAGGTCATCCCGGAAATTGAGATGATCCGGCTCGAACGCCAGGAAAGTGAGACGCGCGGCCAACTCGCCGAGACGAACGCACGGCTCAATAGCGTCAAGACCTCGTTCCTGAGCCTCGTCGAAGAGGATCTGGCCAAATCACGCGGCGAACTCGCGGTACTCGAGGAGACGATCAAGAGCGCATCCGATCGCGTGCGCCGCACCGAACTGCGCTCGCCCGTCTATGGCGTGGTCAACAAGCTCTACATCACCACGATCGGGGCCGTCGTCCAGCCCGCGAACAACGTCATGGACATCGTACCGCTCGACGACAGCCTGCTTGTGGAGGGCCGCATCCGCCCGCAGGACATCGCCTTCATCCGGCCGAAGCAGGACGCTGTAGTGAAGATCACCGCTTACGATCCGTCGGTCTACGGCTCGCTGAAGGGCAAGGTGGAGCGCATTTCCGCCGATACCATCGTTGAGAAGAACGCAAAGGGCGACGCGGGGGAGACCTTCTACCGGGTGATCGTGCGCACCGACAAGAACGCGCTCGGCACTGCCGAAGCACCCTTACCGATCATCCCGGGCATGGTGGCGACGGTCGAGGTGCTCACAGGTGAGAAGTCCGTGCTCGACTATCTGTTGAAGCCCGCGCGCCTCCTGCGCGAAGAGGCGCTGCGCGAGCGCTGATCGTTCCGCGATCCTTGCAATTTTAGCGATCGCTTCAACGCCGCGTTCACTGCTCCATTCCAATCGCACGTACGTACTTGTCGTACGTAGTATTCGTATGCGCGCGCGAGTTCATTCCTGGCGCGGCGACGATACGCGCAGCAAGAAACCCCCATTCGCATTGAGTTTGCAAAATTGCATTTGAGCGATCGCGCTTAGGCGCCGTTGACGCTCGCGATCGCTACGCACCCCTTACGGCATTTTACGTAATTACTTAAGCGGAGGAAGCATACGTAGCCCGTACGTTCTTGCTTGTTCAACTACTTATCCGGTGCGGCGGAAGGCGAACTAGAGCGCCAACCAAAGTCCGGAGCAACGGGCACAGAAATGTCGGTTCTCCACCTCAGCGGAAAAGCAGCAGCGGCGACAATGGTCGCAGCGCTGGCGATTGCGCTCGGCGCCGGCCCGGTCGCCGCGGCCCAGAAGAAGCCGACTCTGTATCCGGTGGTGAGCGCGGCGCCCGCGTCGGCGCGCGATTTCACGATCAATGAAATTCTCGCGAAGAAGGAAGCTGGGCGAGTCGGATTGTCCGGCAAGATCGCGGCCGTCGAATTGCACGGCAAGGCGGGCACCGCCGAGCCGCTTCGCCCGGCGAAGGGTCCCGAGCCCTTCGGCCTGTACTCCTTCCACGCGCCGGATGGTCTCCTCTGGACCAAGTGGCGCGCGATGGAACAGGATCTTGCGCAAGAAGCGAAGGCGATCGAGGACTGCATCGCCGATCCGAAGGGCTGCGCCGACGGCGCGAAGCGCTATCTCCTGATCGTCGAGGAAGCGAAAAATCGGCAGGGGCACGCGCGCCTCGAGACCGTAAACCGGCTCCTCAACCGCGCGATCCGTTACACCGCCGACGACAAGCAGCATGGCGTCCCTGACCGTTGGACCGCACCGCTCGCCTCCCTCTCATCCGAGCGCGGCGACTGCGAGGACATCGCCATCGCGAAGTACGCGGTGTTGCGCGCAACGGGGACGAGCGAAAGCGACATGCGCCTCGTGCTGGTACGCGACACGGAGGCGCGCGTCGATCATGCAGTGCTCGCGGTTCGCCTCGATGGCCACTGGGTTGTCCTCGACAACCGCCGCGGCGTCGTTGCGGAGATCACCGAGCTGAACCATTACATGCCACTGTTCGCACTCGACCGCGAAGGGGTGAAGCTGTTTGCGGCGCAGGCTCCGTCGCCCGGCGTCGAGAAGGCCGCGACCCCGGAGGTCTGGGGCGGCGGGGAAGCCGGCGACTTCTCGGCCTGGACGCTGCGCGGCGCCGAGTTCGCTTCGTGGGAGCTGCGCGGCTCTGACATTGAGCCGGCGGCGAAAAATAACTAGGCCGTGACCATAAATTTGCCGGGCTGACGGCGCGCTAGAGTCCGCTATGCCTCGACAACGGACAAAATTCCGCTTTGCAATGAAGCGTCGCGAGTACCAAGAGCCGACATAACCTATTTAAGGGATGCAATTAGTCGGTCCTTCGGGAGCTTAGTTGCCGCGCACTTGCCACAGCATGCGCGGCAACCAATGTTCAAGGCTTGAACACGAAGCCCGGTGTGATCGCCACCTCCGCAGGAATAGGCTGCAGATCAGAGAACAGATCCGGGTATGTCTTCATCACGTTGAGGATGAATTTGGGTTCGATGTGCTTGTTCACATCGAACACCGATTTGATCACGCCCAGTCGTTGCAGCGTATCCTGCGCCTTCCACAGCGCACGATAGTTGTGAGCGGAAATCCGGCGGTCCACCTGCTGGACGTTGTACTGCATCGCAGTCTCCGCAACGTCGATCTTCAGCCCGGGGATCCAGCGTGTACCGATGGCCGCTGCCTGCTTCGGATTTTTACGCATCCATTGGTCGGCTTCCGACACGGCCGCGAGGAATTTCTCGATCGTCGGCCCATTCTTCTCCATCCACGGCCGCAGCGCGATATTGAAGCCGAGATAGGAGATGACATCGCCGCCGCGTGCTACCTCGATAGCGCCCGGCACGTCCTTCATGGCGATTACCGGTGTCGGGTCCCAGCACACTAACGCATCAACACCCTTGGCAAGCAACGCCACGGTCATTTCCGGCGGCGGTGTGTTGATCATCGTCACGTCGCTCGGCATGAGGCCAGCCTTCTCGAGCAAGCCGAGAAGGTAGAGATGGTTGATCGTGCCGAATGAGGTCGCGATCTTTTTGCCCTTGAGACTTTTCAAGTCGCCCTTGACGATCCCAGAATTGCCATTGGCAACGAGAGCGAGCGTGGCGTCGGATCCAAGCTTCGTTGCGTTGCCGCTGAAGTTCCCGAAGAAAACCAGATCCATGCCGCGCAAAACGGCGCCGATAGCCGGCACGCCCGCCTGCACCATGTCGGTTTCGCCTGCCTGCAACGCGTTGAGTGCATCGACGCCGGTGGCGTAGGGACGAGCGATGGTCACATCGAGTCCGTATTTCTCGAAGAAGCCGCGCTCGACTGCAATTGGCAACGCCAGCATGTCCACTGCCGCGACCATGCCGACCCTAAGTTTTATCGGATCCTTCGCCTGTGCCAGTGCCAGTGACGGCAGCAGCAGCAGGGCGCAGAGTTGTATAATAATCCGTCGCATTTCAACTACCCTCCTGTTGGAAGCGGCTCGACGCGCGTAACCCAGTAGCGGCGGGCGACGGTTGTCAGGTCCGCTCGTTTCACTCCCCGAACTTCGATGGCATTTTCTTGTGTCCCGGACACCCTGCCGAAGGTCTGGAACAATTGAACGTGGAAACGTTCCGGTGGGAACGGCAGGGTCACTAGTATGTTTACTTTTTCCGGACCGTCTCCAAAGTCTCCGATCTTGTATGGCGCTACGATGGTCAGCCAAAGCTCCCACGCGAGATAGCAGGCAGCCACAAACAGCAGGATGTGCGCCTTTCGCGATCTGAGTGCGTCGCGCAGCATGGTTCAAGCCGTTCGCACGAGTTGGAGAACGCGCGCGGTCAATGCTTTGAACTGGTCGTTCTCGTTGAGATCGTCCCAGACTCGAGGGCGTGGCAAGTCCACCACAATCTCTTCCAGCACCTTGCCCTTGGACAGTGCAACGACCCGATTGGCGAGAAAAACAGCTTCGGCAACGTCATGGGTAATGAAGATGACCGTAGGTCGCTTCGCCTCCCATATCCGCGTCAGTTCCTCTTGTAAGGTCATGCGCGTCTGCGCATCCACGCTTGCGAAAGGCTCATCCATCAACAGCACGTCTGGTTCATTGGCCAGCGCACGCACCACGCCAACGCGCTGCTGCATGCCCCCCGACAATTCGTTGGGGTAACGCCCTGCGGCTTCCGAAAGCTTTGCAAGCGCGAGAAACTCATGCGCGATCCTTTCACGCTCGCCCCGACCGATGCCGCGCATTTTGGGCCCGAACGCCACGTTTTCCAGCACTGTCCGCCACGGGAATAATGCGAACGACTGAAACACGACGCCGCGATCCGGCCCTGGTCCATTCACAGGCTTGCCGCCGACGAGAATCTCTCCACTCGAGAGCGGAATGAAGCCAGCGATCATATTAAGGATGGTCGACTTGCCACAGCCTGACGGCCCAACGATAGAGATAAACTCGCTCTCGGGCACGTCGAGCGATACGTCCTGCACGGCCGTCACCTGCGTTCCGGCGTAAACGTCGAAGTAGGTCTTCGACAAGTTGCGGATAACTAAATTCTTCACCGCGTCACCAACCCCCACCGTTGTCCAGTAGCCCGCTCGAGCGGCGCTAAAATCCAACTGTCTACGATGTACCAAAGAACGCCGAGGATGATCATGCCCAGCAGAATTTCGACGACTGACCCTGCGCGGCGTGCGTCGAACATGAGAAACCCGATGCCGCTGGTACCGACGATAATCTCGGTTGCGATCAGCGCGCGCCAACCGTAGCCAAGCCCGTTGCGCAAACCCGTTATGATGTTGGGGAGTGCGCCCGGCAACACTACTTCCCAAAGCATGCGAGCGCGTGATGCACCGAGGCTAAGGGCGGCGCGATGCATGGTGATGGGGATCGAACGGACTCCCAGCACAGTATTCAGAACGACTGGGAAGATCACCGTGTAGACGATGACGACCGTCATAGTTGTCAGGCCGTAACCGAACCAGATCACCAAGATCGGCAGCCAGGCGATGTCGCCGATGGCCTGGAAGAATAGCAGCGGCGGCCACAGTGCAGTGTGCGCTCGCTGGCTAAGGCCGATTAGTATACCGAGCGGAATGCCGAGCGCGATGCCCCAGAACGCGCCGACGGCGAGGCGCACCATGCTGTCTTGAAGATACTCCGGCAGGATGCCCGTATAAACTAGCGAACCGAACGAGTGCACTACCTCCGCCGGTCCCGGCAGGAACACGCGTGGAAATACCTGCAACTCTGTGACGATCCACCAGGCCGCTATCACAGGAATGAACGGCGCGATGGAACCGATCGACGGCCAGCGCGCCGTCAGGCGCACGTAGCCACTCCATATCTTGAGAAGAAATTGTTTCATGCGCGCTGCACCATGCCCCAGCGCTCGATGGTGGCGCGCTCGATCGGTGCCAAGAGCAGGCGATCGAGTAGTAGCCAAAGCACGCCGATCACGATCATGCCAAGCACGATCACTTCGGTCTTGTAGAAGTCGCGCGCAACAAACAGCATGTAACCGAGGCCGACGTTGGTGGCGATCATCTCGGCTGCGATCAGCCCGCGCCAGGCAAAGCCCAAGCCGGTGCGTATGCCAGTGACAATGTTAGGAAGCGCGCCCGGCAGCAGCACCTCGGTCAACATCGCCCATCGCCCCGCACCGAGTGATGCGGCTGCATTGCGCACGTGCAGGGGAATGGTCGATACGCCAAGCAGCGTGTTGTACGTCACGATGAAAAACACGGCATTGAAGATCACGAAGGTGATGGCGCCGAAGCCGTAGCCGAACCATAGCGTCGCAATTGGAATCCACGCGATGCCGGCCAGTACCGAGAAAAACCTGAACAGCGGTGTCAGGAAGCTGGAGACAACCGGACTGACGCCCATAGCGACGCCCAAGGGAATGGCGACGAATAGCGCGAGCACCGTGCCAACGGCGACGCGCAGCAGGCTCGCACCGATGTGCTGAATAAGACTGCCGTCCTGTATTCCCTCAATGCCAGCCTGAGCCACAGAGGTAAGGTGAGGAAACAACCGAGGACTGACATCGAACCACGGAATCAGAACCGCCCAGAGGACGAGTAGCACTGCAAAGGGAGCGCAGAACCAAAGCGCAGAAGAGAGCGAGCGCCGCGTCATTTCCCTCGCCTCTGATCGGTGGCTTTACCTTGCCGGCCTTTGCGAGGGTTGGCCCGGCGATTTCGCTTAGCCAAATGGGATTGGGTGTAGCCAAGGACTCGCTCCATGGCGCTGCGCGCTTTCTTGGCGTTACCTTCCTCGATGGCGCGAGCCGCGGCGGCATGATTGGGAATATTGTCTTCGAACCAGCCATCGACTCTGTCGACGGCGACTACGAAGACCGCGCTCAGAATTGTGTCGATGGCGCCACGAAAGCCCTGCAACACTGGATTGTGCGTAGCGTCCAGAATAGCGAGGTGAAACGCCTTGTCCGCCGTGGTTGCGCTGTCTTGACTGTCCGAATTTTCCATCGCTCGCAGCGCTGCATTAATTTGCTGCACGTCGGTTTTGGTGGCGCGTGTAGCTGCGAGCGCGGCAGCAGCGGGCTCAATGATTGAGCGTACTTCCTGGACGGCAAGTAATAATTCGAGGTCGGGTTTGTCCTGGCCGATCAGCCAACTCAACACGTCGCGATCGAGAAGACTCCAATCGCGCCGCGGCAATACTCGGGTGCCATGACGCGGTTGAACGCTGATGAGCCCCTTGCCCGATAGCGTTTTGATCGCCTCTCGAACCACGCCGCGACCGACGCCGAAGCGAGCCTCGAGATCGCTCTCGGGTGGCAGTACCGCGCCGGCCGGGATGATGTCCTGAGCGATCTCACGGCCGAGTGTCGTCAGCACCGCCTGAATGCGGCCCGGTTTCGAACGCTTTTCGGCAGATTTGGTGCGTTTGGTACGCATTAAAATCTGTTCGCTCCCCACTGCCGGCTCTTCGGCCAGCTAGCGTGTTTAACTTGTACACCGGACCAAATTGCCGGCGCAATCA